>Ga0326728_10004886_pt1 | contig 38855 bp, 41 predicted proteins | sample MB3enrmetagenome_FD_207602 | JGI IMG/M metagenome (GOLD analysis project Ga0326728, IMG submission 207602) | Lab enriched peat soil microbial communities from McLean, Ithaca, NY, United States - MB31MN | ecosystem: Environmental > Terrestrial > Soil > Wetlands > Peat | place: USA: New York... | reverse complement strand
GAAGTTGTGCTGGGGGTGCTGTCAATTGATAGCTTCTCAGTTTATTTCACCGCGGTTTTTCTCTTAATCACTCTGCTGATTGCTATCGGTTCAATGTATTACATGCGTGAGAACAAGAATTTTGATACTTACTATGGCCTGCTGCTTCTTGGAACGTTCGGTATGATCTTGATCGCCTTCTCTGTAGACCTTGTCGCGCTCTTCCTTGCCTGGGAGCTGATGAATGTCCCTTCCTATGTTCTAACTGGAATTCAAAAGGATGACCCGAGCTCGAACGAAGCGGCGATAAAATTCTTCATCTTGAGCGCACTCTCTTCTGCTTTAATTATCTACGCAATTTCGATAGTTTTTGGAATCACAGGTACAACTAACATGTACGGTGTCGCACAGGGCTTGCAAACTGTACTGCCCAAGTTGAACCCCCTAGCCCTACTTGCGATGGTGCTCTTCATCGCCGGTTTCGGCATGAAGGTCGCCGCAGTCCCATTCCACATGTGGATACCAGACGCTTACGAGGGCGCACCCATAACAATAGGCGCGTTTCTGGCTGCTGGAACCAAGAACGGCGGGTTCGCAGCTCTCTTCCGCGTGTTCGCGGTAGCGTTGATCGCCCTCCGTTTGGACTGGTCCGGGACATTTGCCGTCATAGCGATCCTGACAATGACTCTAGGGAACGTGGCCGCGCTCATGCAAAAGAGTTTCACTCGAATGCTCGCATACTCAAGCATTGCACAAGCCGGCTACATCCTGATCGGGTTGGCGGCGCCGAATCCTCTCGGAATAGCGGGGGCTCTATTCCACGTCCTGAACCATGGGGTCATGAAAACAGCCGCCTTCATGGCGGCGGCCGCAGTCTACAGTAGGCTGTCGACGACTTCGCTCGACTCATATTCTGGGTTAGGAAAACGGATGCCTATAACCGCATTCACCCTCACAATCTCACTCTTTGCCCTCGCCGGAGTTCCCCCTCTGAGCGGGTTCATGAGCAAGCTAATTTTATTCACCGCCGCGGTGGACGGTGGCTTGTGGTGGCTCGCGCTCGCGGGCGTACTGAACAGCGCCTTCTCCATGGCATATTACGGTTGGGTGGTGAAGCGAATGTACTTCGACGAACCCCCTGTGCTAGAGAGACTACAGGAGCCAAAATCTCTGATCGTGGTCCTCATCGCGTGTACCATAATAATAATCGTAGTAGGTCTATATCCTGGGCCTATCATTAGCTATCTACTCCAAGTGGCCAACTCCCTGGTGCCCGCAGGCGCAAGCGTTAGCCCCTGAGCGGCCAAATCATTCTTGAAGCGTTCTGCGCCTACACAACCGATGCATGAGCGTCTTGTCGTTTGACAAAGGAAGTGGACCTCGCAGTGGCCGGGGCCGGGCCTGGGGGGCTCTATGCAGCGTTAGAGGCGCTGAAACGTGGGCTAAGCGTTTACGTCTTCGATAAGAAAACGGTGGTGGGTGTTCCGGTAAAGTGCGGAGAATACTTTCCCGTCCGAAGGGAGATGCAAAGCTTGCTACCCAGCGCTGGAGAATACATGCATGTTTTTGATGTTCCACAAACCGCCATCAATAACACATGCAAGACTCTGCGAATGATCTCCCCTAGAGGACGCGAGTATGAATTTGATTTTGAGGCATTCGTACTCGACCGAACGATCCTCGAACAGCACATGGCCAAAGAGGTCGAGAAGTTAGGAGGCACGATACAGTTACGGACGGTGGTAGATTTGTTCAGGGAGGACGGAGCCATCTCTGTCGGCCCAAGCCAAGGTGAGGGGGTTAGGGCGAAAGTTGTAGTTGCCGCCGACGGGTTCCCTTCGAAAGTTGCGAAGTCAGCTGGTATCTTGACAGACGATTATATGACCCCTAATAATATCGCGATTAACTATGAATATTTGATGACTGGCCTATCCATTGACCAAAGCGTCACTGAGATGTATATGGGTACGGAATTTGCGCCAGGCGGGTACGGCTGGATTATCCCCAAAGGAAACAGATCCGCAAACGTAGGGATTGGAATCAGAACACCATACTCGAAGAAGAACGATGGGAGAAGCTATCTTAAGTTCTTTCTTGACGAGTGCCCGCTCTCCAAATCGAAGCTTGAAGGCGGGAAACCTGGGCCAATGATTGCTGATGTTCTCCCAGTGGATGGGCCGCTGCCCAGAACGTGTTCTGACCAAGTGATTGCGGTTGGGGACGCTGCGGCCATGGTAATGCCTACCAACGGCGGCGGGATTGCAACAGCCATGATTAGTGGTGAAATTGCTGGACAGGTTGCCGCGGATCACGTTCAGTACGGGGTTCCGCTTTCTCGATACGATAGCAAATGGAAGGAGGTGATGGGAAAAGAAATGCGGGTATCAACCCGCCTGAGAAGGTTGGCAGATCATTTCATGGGTAACGACTTCATCTTCCATTTAGTCCTTGGAGTCCTCGGTACCAAGGGAATAAAGGATGTCATTACCTGTCGAACGCCAAAGGGTTTGGGACCGTTCATTTCCTAGAAGCCTAAAGGGCTGCCCGAACGAGGCTGTCAATGATCATTGCGAAGAAGAGAGCGAACAAGTAGGGGCTTGATACCTTGAACGCCTTGTAAGCCAAGTCGTTGTTGGGGTGGAAGAACAGTTTCAGGTTAATGTAGAGAACCCAAGCTCCGAAGAAGATGGCAACCGCTAGATAGATCACTCCGAAGTGCCCCGCGAAGTAAATCCAGAGAGAGAACGGTATCATCATTACGATGGTAGACACGATGCATCGTAGCGCAGTCTTGAGTTTCGTTACAACCGGGAGCATTGGCACATTGGCTCGCGTGTAGTCGTCTTTCGTGAATATTGCCAGGCTCCATATGTGCCCTGGAATCCAGAGAACAACCAAGGCGGCCATGAGAACTGGGAGGAGTGAGACTCCGTTTGTTACTGCGATCCAACCGAACATAACTGGTAAACCTCCACTTACCCCACCGAGGATAATGTTAAGTGAACTGCGCCGTTTCAGCAGAAGACTGTAAACAACTACGTTGTCAAGCACACCGAGAGCAATCCAAACGAATGATAAGGGATTAATCCAGTAAGCAACGGCAAGCCCTAGCGCAGCTAAGAATAATCCCCAAACTAACGCCTTCTTCGGGGTTATGCGTCCGCTGGGTATGGGCCGATGCTTAGTACGGTGCATTATGGCATCGATGTCCCTGTCGACGTATGATGTGAGCGTGTCGCATCCAGCGCTCGACGCCGTGATCGCCGCTATTCCTGCAACGAGAAGTGCTGGAGTGAGAGGTTGAAGCGTCTCCCTCCAAGCGACGATCATGGTTGCAAATGAGGTAAAGACAAGGAGAAAGACGATGGGAGGCTTCGTGACCTCAACGTAATTTCTGATGGTTTGGGTAGTAGTAACTTGCAAGCGCAAAACGCTCCTACGGAAGCACATCAAGCAAGCAGTGCATATTTGAGTGGCCTGCCCCGCAAAAAATCGTGCATATAATCGTGTATTCGCCCGGCTGAGTCGGTACGATCGTAACTGTAAGGTCCTGTCCCTCTTGCACGGTCGCTGGTGTGTCCGTTATGCCTTCGATGAAGAAACCATGTTCGTTGAAGGACGGGTCCTTTTGCCAGATTCCAAGTACGTGAAGAGTAACGTTGTCGCCCACGTGCACAACGATTGGAAAAACCCCGGCTGCCTGCTCCTTCTCAGCCCTCATTGTTCAGGGTTTCTCCACATAGACTCGCTCAATCGTTGAAGTTTTGAACTCAACCGCACTGGCGCCAGCTTCGGATTCGCCAATTCTCTATACTTTGCTGGCAATCTCGCAAGACCCTTGAGCGCTTTTTCCCTGATTTGGCTGATGCTAGGCGCACTGTAGACAACTTTCCCATTCTTGAAGACCTCAACCAAAAGTGGATCACCCTCCACGTCATCATCTTCGGGCTGCAACGCTAGAATATCCTCCTCGATCTCCCCGCTCCCAGAGTACTTCCTATAGATCTGTTTAGCTCCAGGTATGGTTCGTTTGCCTTCGCTCGTCTTAACGCGGAAACTCACGTCGTCCCCGCGTCGGGTCGCGACGATCTTATAGATCGCTTGGAGCGCAGGGTCGTCTCGGGAAGTGACAAGTTCCGTCCCGACGCCGAAAGCGTCAATTGGTGCACCCCTTGCGGTCAGGTCGTCTATGATGAATTCGTTAAGGTCACCGCTCACGAATATCTTCGTCTGCTTCAATCCAGCATCGTCTAAGATTTTCCTAACCTTTACGCTCAGATCGTACCGGTCTCCGCTGTCAAGCCTAACAAGGGATGGTCTTAGGGAAACTGCCTTTTTCGCGGCCTGGAGAGTATCATAGGTGTCTAGTAGAAGCGCTGGGTTAGAAGGAAAGGCCTTACAAAATCTTTGGAACGCTTCCTCTTCCGATTCGTAATTCATTACGAATGAATGAGCCATAGTGCCGTAGATCGGTATCCCAAACCTGTATCCTGCCAATACATTGGATGTCCCGATGCACCCACCGATAAAACTCGCTCTAGCTGCGAGAAGCGCAGCCTCCGGGCCGTGTGCGCGCCTGCCCCCAAATTCCACAATATCACGCCCTTTCGCGCTCTGAACAACTCTTGAGGCTTTCGTCGCAATCAGCGTTTGAAAGTTGATGGTGGATAGAAGGAAGGTCTCCACGATCTGAGCCTCGATTATCGGGGCTGTCACTCTAATTATTGGTTCGTTTGCGAAGAATACTGTTCCTTCAGGGAGTGCCCAGACATCGCCACTGAACCGAAGTTCGAGGAGGTAGGTGAAGAAATCGTTACTTATACCCCTGAATGCGGGGTGCTTTCGCAGGAAGTCTATATGTTCCTTCTCGAAACGTAGGTTTTGAAGATACTCTACAGCTTGTTCCAATCCGGCCGCTATAAGGTACGACCGGTTCTTCGGTAGGTTCCTGACGAAGAGTTCGAATGTCGCCTCAGCGGATTCTTTGTTCTCGAAATAAGCCGCCGCCATTGTCAATTCGTAGAGGTCTGTCGCGAGCGCGTTATCTTTTGGAAACAACCCGAACAAATCCTCGTCTGATTGCTTTAGAGCGCAATAATAATCGTTCTTTGTCAAGTCCGTTTTTTGTGTTGGCGGTTGCAAAGGTATAATTTAGGGCTTCAGAAAGCAGCTATACACGTTCTCAGCCGCCGGGTTCTGTATAGTCTTCGTCGGTTCAAAATGGCTGTAAAAACCGTCTGCTAAATGGGTTTTTTCTCGATCTTAAGATGTGTGTTATCACAGGACATGTGAGGTCTAACATAGTTGTGAAAGATATGTTCAGGCCGACTCTCTAACCTCTGAGTCCAAAACTCGTCTTTGAATGCTTCGTGAAAGTTCGGTGCGCCATCAGTTATGAGCGTCTTAGGGTTCTCGGTAATCAAAGACACCAGTAGCACCACAGACACTTGCGTGGCTACGCTTCTGCGATTTTCTTTAGGCTGAGAACGATTTCGAAAGGTAGATCTTTTCTTGCAGTTATCACAAGAGATCTGTCGCCTACTGCCAGTCCGTGAATGTTCACTTTGTCGTAGTAAATTGAAAGTCCGAAATGATTTCCTAAGTATTTCTGCATCTGCTTAGCCACCCCTCCCATGACACCTGTCCATATTCCTGCGAATGCCGCTATCTCTTCTTTGGGCATTAGCAGCGTTCCACGCATTTTCGACTCAACGATCTCCCCCTTGTCGTCCACCAGCATCGCGAATCCAATCCTCTTGTCAACGGCCAGAATTCTTTCGCAGATTGTCGTCATGGCTCAGCACGAATCCGAAACAGACTATACGGAACGCCGAGAATACGTTTGCGGTATCAGTGATACTTTCTCTTATCCCATGACATATGGCACATCTCCGAAGTAGACTTCTGCTGGCGTTTTATAGTTTAGCGCAATGTGGGGTCGTTCAGATGAAGGAGTGGCTACTGTATGCAGGTAAGAACTCTGACTCGTATTGGTAAATAGTTCGGACATTCTATTGCCGATGGGTCTCGCCGGTGTCGGTTCAAAGTTCTGCAACAAACGTGGAACAAAACAAACCTGACAAGGATGCAACGCTCACCCTAGAAGCTCCCTACCACGCAACAGAACCAAATTCTATCAACCGATCTTATCCACCCTCAGCCGTCAACCGTAGACTATCCGTTACCCGCAAAAAAGTGGTTAATGGTGCTGTTACCGATGGTAAGAATTGACAAGTTATAATTGTGCGACCTAGACCGAGCATAGTTCGACCGTACAATGGCTAATGCAAAGGATGCATGGGACGCATTCGTGAAAACGAAAGAGGTATGTCTTCCTCGTTCCTGCGGTGACTTGGTCCGCGCGAAGAATTTGGTTGAACTTCTGAACACTCTTGTCGTTGGCGAAGAATTCTAGGGATTGTTCAGCGTGTCGTTTGTCTAGGTCAGGGCTTTCGAGTACAGCCATGCAACTTAATCCTCCTATAGTAAAAATAAGTTGCTAATCTAAGGAGCAAAGGTATAATTACGAGCTGGGTTCAACGCTACCGAAAATCCTGCCAAAGGTACGAGAAGTGACTCCTTGAAACGTACAACAGCCGCATTCACGATACTTGTCGGGTTGACGGCTGTGATGATTGGTCTCTACTTAAACGAATTCAAAACTCTCACCGACATACTTCACGCATACGTCATTCTAAGCCCGTGAGGGATCGGGAATGGCAGAGACGCAACCAGCAACGCAACCCGCCACCAAACCGGAGGAAGATCTAAGGTGGTTCAAGTTCAAATGGACCCTACCCAGAATGATCGTGCAACTAATCGCCCTGGTGGCGGTAAATGCTCTCTTTTTGACCACGATCCTTCCAAACCTCAACGTGCAGCCTATTCCGTTCGGGCTCCCTATCCTAGTTAGTGTGAATTCGCATTTCTCAACCGTCTACAGTTCTCTGGATTTGATTCAGCTGGAGCTATCCCAGCCTGAATTCCCCTGGATTGTTCTTGGGACGGTGTTCCTCATCGGAGCAGTGGTCGGTCGTGCGTTATGCGGTTGGATATGCCCGATCGGGTTCATTCAAGATATTATTACGACCCTTAAGGGCAAGTTGGACTTCGTTTCGCCTAGAACGCACAAGAGTTCAACGAGACTAAAGTATCTCCTTCTAGCCGGAACGTTACTGATTAGTGGCAGTTTGGGTTTGGCGCTCGCGCTGGGTGAGGGGGCAGACTACAAGGCGGCATTGGGCGTTCTCGCCTCGGGCCCATTCATTGCAATTTCCCCTGACGGAACATTGTTTGGCACAATCCCCACTCTAGTTGGGATGGCTAGTCAAAACCTCGCCTCGTTCCTAACCAAACCGCCGACCATCCAACAGGTTTGGGCCCAGCTACTTACTACTCCGCCTCTGCTGGCCCTGCGAATATTGATTCTTGTTGGTTTCTTCGGGGCGGCCTGGGGGATTCCAAGGTTTTGGTGCCGATATCTTTGCCCAACTGGAGCACTGATGGCGGTTTTTCAGAAGTATAGCTTCACCGGAATCAAACGGGATCCCGTAAAATGCACCAAGTGCCCACACTGCGAGATCAAATGTCCTATGCAGATCAACATACTCGACTTGCCTTGGGAGAAGTTCAACGACCCGGAATGCATCATGTGCATGGAGTGCATCGACGCATGCCCACACGGCTCACTCAGCCTCAAGTTCCCTTAACAATAGGACGCTGCTCGAGGTTCGTTGTATTGCGCTTCACAATCGGACCAGATGGCACAAATTTGGAATTCGGCAGTTGAGATCTAGACGTACGACCTGATTGTTGTTGGTGCGGGTCCAGCGGGGTCGGCGGCGGCCCGAAGTGCAGCCCAGCTTGGGTTGAGTACTATTCTGCTCGAGAAGGAGAAGATGCCCCGGGACAAGCTTTGCGGTGGGGGTGTCACCCCGAAAGTGTTGAAGTTATTGGATTTTCAACTCCCCGACGAAATTATCGAATGTGCACCTAAATCCGCTAGAATTCACGTCGGCCAAAGCTGCTTCAAATTTCAAACGTCACGCCCCCTCGTCTACATGACTTCTCGTTCGAAGTTTGACAATCTTCTATACAAGAAAGCAGCTGAAGCTGGAGCGGAGGTGAGGGATGGAACTCCCGTCCGAAGCGTCGAGGTACATCCTGCCTACAACGAGGTTGAAACTTCCAATGGCTCTTTCCGGGCGAAGATGGTGATCGGCGCCGACGGAATGGGCGGCCCAACGGCAAGGAGCAGTCACTTGTACCAAACTTGGGACCCATATCAGGTTGCTTACGCAATTGAGGCTGAGGTCACGGTGGGAAGGGAAGCCGTTCTCGACTTTATCGGTGACCAGGAATATTTCGATATTTACTTTGGCGTATCACAAGCAGGTTACGGATGGGTATTTCCCAAAGACGACCATTTAACCGTCGGAGTCGGGTGCAGGTTAAGCAAGCTCACAGATGCGCAAGAACTCTTCCTTAATTTCGTGAAAGGAATTCCCGAACTGGAAGGACGGGACATACCTAAACCAAAAGCACACTTGATCCCTCTCGGAGGCATCGCCCATGTCCCCCTTGCAGCGGACAGGATCCTTCTTGCAGGTGACTCGGCGGGCTTTGCAGAACCATTGCTCGGTGAAGGCATATACTTCGCCATCTTAAGCGGACAGATAGCCGCCGAAGTAGCCCAGGAGGCCTCTCGCGCCAATAGGTTTGACCGGATATTTCTTGCGGGTTACGCAAGAAAATGCCACAAGCAATTTGGAACGGACTTCAACGTTGCCTACCGAGTAGCTTGCTTCAGCTACCTAGAGCAGTATGATATGGATCGTTTCGCGCGGTTCTTCTTCTCGGAGAAGAAAGTGCAGGAGTGCATGGTCGGCTTGATGGAGGGAACCATGCGCTACAAAGATGTGCAGACAAAGCTGGCGTGGCAATACCTGAAATATCGTGTTGCCAAACTCGGCCTCCCATTCTACTCATAACCCATCCCATAGCCTGAAAGCCTGCCTCACACATTCTAGTTCCGAACACTCTATGTCAGCCACATTTGATGCAGCCCAGTTCTATAGCAGACAGGCTATACTCTCTGAGCTCGGTCCTCGCGGGCAAGAGAAATTGAGAACCGCTGAGGTAGCGGTCATTGGCCTGGGTGGTTTGGGAAGTGTGTCGGCACTTTACCTCGCCCTCGCGGGCGTCGGCAAACTGACTCTTGTAGACCAAGACACCGTGGAGATGAATAATCTCCACAGACAGGTTCTCTACTCAATGTCGGACCTCCGATACCCAAAGGTCGAAGCCGCGGCTCGCAGGATCCAACAAATCAACCCCGAAGTAAAGGTCAATCCGATTCCAGAGAACATTCGTTCAGAAAACGTTTCGTCTGCCCTCAGCGGGTCTGACTGCGTCGTCGACGGCCTCGACAATATGCAGACCCGATATGTCATAAACCGCTTTTGTGCCGAAAAGCAGATTCCGCTAATCTTCGGTGGCGCGATCGGAATGGAGGGAAACATGGCCACGTTAAAAGTCCCCGAAACTCCATGCCTAGAATGCGTCCTTCCCGACCTCGTTGACACCGACCTACCAACATGCGACACGAGAGGAGTCCTGGGTGCAACAACGGGAATAGTTGGAGCGATGCAAGCCATGGAAGCGATAAAAGTCCTCGCCGACATTGAACCGCAATCGAAAGGCAAGTTAATGGTATTCGATTTTGCACAATCAGAATTTCGAACCATCAAATTGAGGATTAGGACGGACTGCAAGGTCTGCCAAATCAAAACGCCAAGCATGCCTGCGTATCCGTCAAAATTGGCTTGGCTATGCGGTTCAAACACAGCGAATGTAAACCCAGAAGCACCGCTGTCCCTCGATTTGCCGACAATTGCAACTTCAATCAGCCGAAAACACAACCTACTTTTGACTACACCAATGGTGATTGTCTTCGATTACATGGGTCATGAAGTAAGCCTATTTAGGAAAGGACGAATGCTCATCAAGAACGTGAAAGACGAGGCCGAAGCGCTCAAGATCTCACGCAGCATCTTCGACATAGTCACCATGGGCTGATTCCGGTATGGCACTTGAAATCACCAGCACTTCCAACGAGCAGCCTCAACCCAGACTCGCTGGAAAAGCACTCTTCCTCGTCTCCGGTGGAATAGATTCTCCGGTTGCAGCATGGCTCCTGATTCGAAAAGGTGTGGAACCAGTCTTCGCTTACTTCGACAGTTACCCTCTATGCGACCAAGCAGCCGAGAGCATAGCTTTAGACTCCATAAGAACCGTATGCCAAGCAGTTGGAATACAAGACGCCCTAATTTACGTCGTGGCGCATTCGCCTGACCTGCAAGACATTCTATCAAACTGCCCGACGAAATACGCGTGCATACTCTCAAGGCGAATTATGTTCAGAGTCGCAGAAGAGATTGCATTACGGCAAGGGTGTCAGGCGATTGTGACCGGTGACGCTCTCGGACAGAAAGCCAGCCAAACCCTGCAGAATATAGTCACTGCAGACAGCGTGCTGAACAGGGTCCGGGTCCTAAGGCCGCTGGTTGGAATGAACAAGCTGAAGATCGAACAATATGCGAAGAAGATAGGAACCTACCCAATTTCCATTCGCCCCGGCGTCGCGACGTGCGGCGTGCCAACAGATAACCCAAGTACATCGGCAAGACGGGATCGATTAAAAGAGGTTGAAGCAGCTCTAGATGTGGAAGCCATGGTGAAGAGGGATCTAGAAGGAGCGCGAATCCTCAACGTTCGACTCTAGTTCTTCGAAACTTCGCAGACGGCGTTCATAACTTCGGCGGCTGCGCGCTTTGCAACCGGCTCCGATTCAGCTTTTCTAATTATCATTCTCCCATCCCTTCTCAGAGTTATTTCCTGCCCCTCCCGATTTCTTAAGACCACAAAATGTGGCGTCCACAGCATAAGCTCGAGTCCCAATATCGCTCGATGCTTCAACTCGGCAATGTCGACCCGAATCGCTCTCCTTGGTATCGCTTCAATAGAGAGGTGGTCAGAACAGAGCTTGAAGAACAAGCTATCCGGTCGATCCCCCGTCTCCATCTACGCCACCTCACGATTACTAGGGACTTCATGTGCAGGTTTATTAGAGCTACAGCCGCAACGGTTCGCTCGCCGGGGCAAACGCCGGGGTTGACCTTAAGATGCCGTCTTGGGGTCACCGAAGGCCGAACGGTTCAGGCGGCGGGCTGCAGTAGAATACGCTTGCCGCAACCCGCAGTATAGAAGCCTACAATCGCTGAAGTGGGTTCAATTCCCATCCCCGGCTCCAAACTCAGTGTAGCGAACGTTTTTGATCGGAGTATAATGCCTCATAGTCAGCTATTTTCTGGGCGTCCTTCAACTACTTCAGCATTGCTTCTTGTTTGGTCTTGAGTTGGTTTGTTGGAGATAGCATTACTAGTCGTTGGGTTCTGAACATGCCATTTTTCATAAGGCTATTGATTGCTTTGCAAACTGAGTCCCGAGTTACGTCGACCATTCCACTTCGCAGTTCCTTCTCGTAATGTTCCGCCAGTTTGTCGATTAGAGCTCGGTCTGTCCTTGCGATCGTGTATGTTTCAGGCGCAACTCCTTGGTTAAACACCTCCTCCCTTACGTCAACAAGGAACGCAATACGCAAGGAAGCTTGGTACGCTAAATTAGGGTGACCGTCACCTGACTGTCACCCTCATTTTCTCTACGAACCGTGTTCCTGCTTCCAGGACCAGTAACCTTTCCTCAGGACCATTTCTACGATCTCGCTTTTGCTGCGTCCCGGCCGATCCTTACACCGGTCCTCCTCAACCTCATCTGCTATAACGGCGTCGAGAATGGTTTTTCATCTTTAATGTCAGGTTTAGCGCACCATGTTCATAAGTGGTCTGAAGCCTAGCTCGCTGGGTTGAGTGAACGGTGCAGGGCACAAAACCCAGGGCTGCCAACTCAACGGGGTTTCCTGCGCGGTTTCTTCTCATCTTGGAACGCTTCTCAGCTAGAACTGGCGTCACGAAGGGAGTATACTCGATTGCGATCGTTTTCTTCATTTTGATCGTGATAACCCCCGCGATCGCAGGCATAGTTGTTCAACTATTTTCACTACCAAGTTTGGCATTGAGCCCCGATGTTGCGAAGAGGATGGAAGCAGCCGTACTATGGTCCTTCGTAATTGGACTGGTCGTTTCAACTCTGGATGTTTTAGGCGGTATCCCGTTAGCTTGGCTTATTGTAAGAAGCCACGCACATTGGACAACAATTCTGGATAGCCTTGCGGATATTCCATTCATAGTTCCCACTGTAGCTTTGGGTTTCTCAATTCTGGAGTTCTGGAGTAGCCCAGTGGGTATCGCACAACTATTCGGATCTACGAGTCTTGTGAGTCCCGGACTCATACTGATTATGCTTCTGCACTTCGCATTTTCATTTCCAGTAATTGTGCGCGTAATGGTAGGTGAGTTTCTGAACTACCGCGAGTCCTACGAGGTCGCCGCGCGAACGCTCGGCGCTTCAGCTTTCACTGCAGTACGAACTGTGACGATACCTATTCTCAGACCCGCTATATTGGCCGCATTCCTGTTGGCATTAGCGCGTTCACTCTCAGAAACAGGCGCAACTATAGTTGTAGCCGGGGCATTCGAGAACGGAACGGTGTTCATAAACAACGCGCGTGTATCAGGCTTAACCTCCGCCGTTGTTATCGCGAGCTCAATCATGATAGTTTCGTCGCTCGTAGTTTTCGGACTGATTAAAATCATCACGCCCAGAATCAGGGTTCTTCCGTTGAGAGTTTGGCCCAACCTTGAAAGAAAACTAAGCACGTCCCCTGTTGTAGCAACAAGGAATACCGTTACCCTGATCGGTTTTCTAGTATTCGTACTTCTTCCATGCCTCTTCTTAGCCTTCCCAGCAGTAGAAGCGGTTGCCGGCGGAACGGCAATTGAGGCCTTTGCAGGAGTCGGGCCCTGGAAGGCTTTTTGGTCCAGCATGTTCCTCTCCTATGAGATAGCGATCCTAGCGACAATCGTTAACATCGTATCTGGTTTGCCAGTCGCTATCCTGATTGCAAGGAAAAGGTTCGGGACAAGGATGGCCAAAATTGTTGATGCTCTCGTTGACTTACCCATAATCGTGCCTTCTCTTGCGCTTGGAGTTTCGTTGAACTTCTTTTGGCGCACGATGGGCACTTTGCCCGAGTTCTGGGTAATCTTGTTAGCCCACACCACTATAACTTACAGCTACTTCATTCGGACGATGGCAGCCTCGATTCAGGGAATAGCGCCAGAACTTGAGGACGCTGCGAAAACATTAGGCGCCCAGCCTCTTCGAGTCTTTCGAAAAATAACACTGCCTCTCACAAAGTATTCTTTGCTATCCGGAGCCATCTTAGTCTTCACTAGGAGTGTGGACGAAACAGGTGCTACTTCCGCAGTTGCTGTAAACCTCAAAACCGCACCCATACTACTAGTTAGCTGGATTAGGGGAACAGTGGCAGTGACGCCGGCGGAACGCGCGCTGGGGGTCGGTTTTCTCGTAGCAACTTCATTTTTGGCATTGGTTGTGCTTCGGCTGATCGCTAGCCGTATTTCAGCCAGGAAAGTTGCGTAGAGCATGCCTAGAGTGAGCTTTGTCAGCGTAACGAAGAGCTTCGGTAAAGTCGCAGCTTTAGACGGAGTTTCATTTGACGTCAGCGATGGCCAATACCTCTGCGTACTAGGGCCGACTGGAAGCGGCAAAACAACATTGCTCAAGCTTTTGGCGGGTCTCCTAAAACCTGACGAAGGAACCATCTACTTTGATGGAAAACCTGTCAACAATGTAAACGCACAGGATCGAAACGCGGTCTACGTTCCACAGCAGTATGCACTCTTTCCCCATCTGACCGTGCTACAGAACGTAGCCTTCGGTCCATTAGCTAGAGGCAAACCTGCTTCCATTGCGCTAGAGACTGCTTCTGCGGCATTAGATTTGGTGAGACTGTCGTGGCGTGCCCAAGCCTTACCGAACGAACTTAGCGGTGGCATGCAGCAACGGGTAGCGCTGGCAAGAGGGTTAGCATCAGGGGCAGGCTTACTGCTTCTCGACGAACCGCTCGGGGCACTGGACGCGCGACTAAGACTAGACCTTCGCCACAAGCTTCGAGACCTCGTGAAACAGTCGGGTTTCACAGCCATACACGTGACCCATGACCAAGATGAGGCTATGAGCGTCGGCGACGAAATCATGATTCTGAGAAACGGAAGACTCCAGGATTACGGGCCACAACGCAGGGTCTACAGGAGGCCTGCCAGCATCTTCGTGGCCAACATGATCGGCGGGGCAAGTTTCCTTGAAGGGATCGTAGACACCACTGTAGGAGAGACCGCGTTGATTAACTTAAGGGGCGGTCTCACAATCCAAGCACCTTCAAAAACCCTGACTCTGACCGCGCCAGTTATCCTAGCTTTGAGAAAGGAACGCATTCGAATGTCCCGCGACCGGCTTGAAATGGAAAACGTCTTCAAAGGCGAGATTCGCGGCGTCAGATTCCTTGGAAATTCCAAGGAGTACTTGATTCGCATTCCGAACGGTGACACAATTGCCTCACGCCAGTTCGCTGAAAGCGAGGATGAGGCATTCAAGGTAGGCGAGGAAGTGTCGGTAGGTTTCCTTGAGAATGATGCCTTAGTCTTCGAGTATCCAGCGGAGGGCTTGAGGAAGGAGTTGGAGGTAGCATAACGTGCCAAAACTAGACTTGATTGGAGTATCGAAAAGCTACGGAACCATTCAAGCGTTAGCCGACGTCTCACTCCACGTTGAAGACAAAGAGTACGTATGCATACTCGGCCCAAGCGGTTGCGGCAAGAGTACACTGATCCGTTGCATCGCAGGCATCAACAAACCAGATAGTGGCCAAATTCTTATCGACGGGGAGTCCGTTGAACAAACCCCAATCGAAGATAGGCGGATTGGCTACGTGTTCCAGGATATTGCCCTCTTTCCACATATGTCAGTCAGGGATAACATATCCTACGGGCTCGCGGTTAGGCATGCAGAATCAATTGAAATAACAACCGTTACAAACGAAATGTTAGACGTCATTAACATGCGAGACCGCTCGAAGGCCTATCCAAGCGAGCTGAGCGGTGGTGCGCAACAGAAGGTCGCAGTAGGCCGAGCCATTGCAACTGGATCTCACCTTTTCCTATTAGACGAACCACTGGGAGCTTTGGACGCTATAGTTAGGGCGGAATTACGATATGAGCTGCGGAAACTAGCCTCGGATCTCGGTCTGACAGTAATCCATGTGACTCACGACCAAGAGGAAGCATTGTCTATTGCGGACAGTGTGGTTGTAATGAAAAGTGGCCGAATTGTGGAGGTCGGTAGACCATCCGAAGTTTATGCTTCACCGAGGAACCTGTTTACAGCGAATTTCGTTGGCGAAACTAATCTTCTAGAAGGAAAGGTGTTGGAAACGGATGGCTCGCATTGCACGGTGGACATCAAAGGCCACAGAATCAGAGTCTCGGGATTTGGGAAAAAAGTTGGACAGAGGGTAATCGTATCGATTCGCCCTGAATTCATCCGATTGACAATGCCAACTGTGGTGGGATGGAAGGGGCTAATCAAGCAGGTCACTTTCTTGGGTAACCTGAACCGTTACGTTGTCGAGGTTGAAGGGGGAATTGAACTCATTGCTGAAGTGTCCACTGCGGAATACAGTACTGGGTTCAGAGTGGGTGAGAACGTTACGGCATCCCCTGATGATGTGCATATGCTCTTATTCGACTACCCCGTAGAAGGATTGGAGAAAGAGATCAGCCTGGAGTAGTAGTTCATTGCATCATGATGATTGAGGTGTTATGAGATGTCACTAGAGAGTTGGCTGTTGGCGCGTCGAACCGTGAAGGCGATGAGCTTAGTTCTTGAGCATTCAAGAACGACTACAGTTGCCGTTGAATTACTGGGAAAGTGCATCCAGGATGCCATCAATGGTGGGAAAGAGGAGTTAGAGAAGAACTTCCACTTGCTTGAGCAGAGGGAGCATGAAGCAGATGTCTTGCGGAGCCGGATTATAGAGGAACTAGCACGTGGAGAGTTGCCTCCCGATGACCGTGTCAACCTGATGCGACTGGGCAGACAGCTTGATTGGATAACCGACTGGGCACACGAAGGAGGCCGCATACTCGTCATGTTCGACCTCTCCAAAATGCCCAAGCAAATTCAAGACGTATTGGTGGAAATGTGTTCCACAACGACCGAAGCAACAATACACGTCACGGACACTGTGGAGAAGCTTATGGACGGTAATCTAGACGCATCCTTGAAAGCGGCCGATCAAGTTGAAAGGTTGGAGGAGAAAGTTGACGGCCTACACCAGAAAGCGCGAGGTATCCTCAAAGATATCGAGACGGATGGGGTACATGTGGGTTCGATTATTTTGCTCAGCCAATTCTTGGAGGCCGTTGAGAATACTGCGGACCGTTGCGAAGATGCGTGCGACCAAGCTCGTGTCATGGCCGTTACATTGTCGAAGAGGAAAGAGTAGAATCAGTTGCGCGGACGATAGGCCTGCATTGGTCCTGTTGTATTCAAAAGACTGCGAGTGAACTCACGCCTGCAGTGCCCTCTGACAGCGCATTCAACGTCCCCATCTTAACCGAGCTCGTTCACCGCTTGATAGCCTTTGCATGACTCCGTAACAGTTTTACCCTCGTTAGCAAGTCAAGGCCGCATGAAACCCGACGAAACTAACGTGCTCCTGTTTAGGATTGAAGACAAAGCGAAGTATGACGACGCAATCACCTACCTCTATGCCGGCACGGACGCAGCGGCCGTCCATAAGCCCATAACAATATACAAAGAGAAGAACGCGAACGCATACCTAGTTGCAGGCCGTTACACGGGCGTCACTGAGACCCATCTAAAATACAAGCCCTTGAACGAAGAGGAACAGAAGATCGTTACTGAGAAACTTGGGGCTGGGAAGATCATTCGGTTTCTTTCAACCGAGAAGGCTGCACCATAACTCGGGCGAGGCTCTAAGTCGATAATTCGATAATTCGAAGGCTGACTCGTCTGGTTTGTTTAGCTCCGTCCGCTCGCGTAAGCCGTTGTAGTTATGGTTACTCCGATGAGCAGGAGCATTATTCCTACAATTGCCCACGCTAGCCAAGTTGGCATCAGGGTGCTGAGCCATCTCACTGCGCCGACCGCGACAAATGCAATTCCGATCAAGGCGATTACGATACCTCCCAGAATCAAGGCCACTGATCGGACCAAACGTTTGACGAAGCGTTCCGCAGGTTTCACGACGCCACCGAGGGCTTCGCGTAGGATTAACTTCACGAGTTTTTCGATAAGAGCAGGTTTCTCGGATTCGGGCAATGCGAGCGCCTAGTCTCCGGACTTTGCTAGGGCGACGCCGAGTGCCATTCCAACGAGGAACGCAATTCCCAGTGCAAGCATCGGCCGTTCTTTCATCGTCTTCGCCGCCTTCTTCTGGACATCGTCCAGTTCTGCTTTCAAATCAGTCAGTCGACTGTCCACATCTTTCCTAAGGCTCTTCATATACTCCGGGAGCTCTGTAGTTACCTCTTTCTTTTTAGGCAAAATCTGCGCCACACGTTAACTCAACGTTCAACCAATAAAAGAATACCTTTCAGCGCCTTCTACGCCCGGATGAGAGTGAAACCCCTATGAGAATTCCAAAAGCGAATACCAAGCCCGTAACTAGTAAGGGCCTCTCTTTTACAATCGCCTCAAATTCCTTAACCAACCTGGTCGGGGGCTTCATGTCAATTATTTCTTCAAGCTCTTCGTCTGAGAATTCTTTTTCTTCAGTTTCAGCGGATGCCATATGGATCAATTCGGTTATGAGCTACACCAACAGATATGTATTTTCTTCCGGTCCATCCATCCAGCTAACATTCTGGCGCCGAGCAATGCAATCGAACGAGCCTGTGAAGTGAGTGATTGACCATTAGGTTTGAGAGGAGGTTCTGCAGTGAATTGTGGGCCTACTTCGGAGCAGCTCTTATCCTAAACGCAGCCTACAATGAGCTCGGCAGCTATGGAGCCGGAGTTTCGGCGGCCAAGTTTGGTCCGTAGTTCGTTCAGGATTGAGGCTTCACAGCTTCTTTCGGGCTCGGTCAGCGATGGCCTCCGCCATTTCTGATAGTCCTGCGCTGCCGCCCAAGTCGTAGGTGACTTTCTTTCCTTCTGCAATCACCTCTCTGGTTGCTTTGAAAATCGCTTCAGCTTTCTTCTTCTCCCCTAAGTAATCCAGCATCCAAGCGCCAGCTAGGACGGTAGCTGTTGGGTTCACCTTATCCTTCCCCTTGTACTGGGGGGCGCTTCCGTGTGCGGGTTCGAACATTGCGTAATCATCGCCGAAGTTCGCGGAGTAGATGCATCCGATGCTAGCAACTAGGCCAGAGACCTCCTCCGAGATTATGTCCATGAAGAGGTTGGTTCCGAACACCACGCTCTCGTTGAAGCGCTGCGGGTTCTTGATGAGCTGTTGGGCAAAATTATCAATAAAATATTCATCCATGCTGATCTCGGGGTAGTTTGCGTGCACCGTTTTAGCGGCCTCCATGAATAGCCCGTCGGTTTCCTTCAGAATGTTCTGCTTAGTGATGGCGTAGGTGCGTTTCCAGCCGCGGCGTTTGGCCTCCTCAAAGGCGGTGCGGCACAACTTTTCGCTTGGGGCCCGCGTAATTTTGCGAAAAGCGATCGCTACGTCGTTAGAAAGTCTATGCTCGATTCCAGAATAGAGCCCCTCGGTTGCCTCCCGAACACAAACCAACTCCACATCTCCTAGGGGTCGTTTCGTTCCCTCGAACGTTTTGACCGGCCTAATGTTCGCGTAGAGATTCATTCGCTGACGGATGCTTACGGCAACGCTTCTAGGAGTATTTGGTCCGGCGGGTGTGGTCGTAGGGCCCTTCAGGCATGCGTCGGCTGATTCAATGATCTTCCAACTCGCGTCCGGAATCAGCGTCGATCCGCCGTGTGTTTGCCACCACTCAAAACCTGCATCACAATCAACGAACTTGACACCCGTATCAACCGCTTTCAGAACTTTGAGGGTTGCGTCGGTGAGTTCTGGCCCCGTTCCGTCTCCCCTGATCAATGCGACGCTCCGTGTCAAAACATATCGATCGGCAACCAAGCAAAAGGATAGTTAAGCATTCTTTTTTCGTTAGCAGAATAACTATCGCGGGTGCGAGCGTTCCGAAATTCAGCTTATGAAAATGATTGCGACACCCAACACTGCCACCACTGCACCTATCATACTACGCCGGCTCGTCTTTTGCCCATACAAGATCCAGACTACGGGGATTATCATAACGGGCATTAGGGACAGTAGTGTCTGAGCCACGCCGGTTTCAGTGAGAGTCACCGCAACCATTGAGAGCGTTATACCCAAGTACGGGCCCACAACTGAAGCCGCCGCAGTGTCCCGCATGCCAACGCTGTTTCTCGCCGCCGTAAGCAGTTCAGGCATCCTCCCTAGGACGAGTGCAAGAAGCCAAATGAATAGAGCCCCCAGCAGGAGGCGCATCAATGTCGCAGATAACGCATTCAACGTAGTTCCGGGGTTCAAATCGATCCCCTTCTTAGATAATGCCAAACCGACACCTTGGCCGGCAGCTGCGATAAGCCCAAAGAATACTCCGGAGGCCCTTCGCCTGTTCGAGATCCGAGCTTCACCCGATCGTTCTTCAGACTCCAATATCACGGTCACAACTCCGATCAGAGTGAGAATTATCCCCAATATCGCCAATTCGGGAATAGTTTCTCCGAGCATTAGATACGCCCCGACTGCCGCAAATATCGGCGCTAAAGCCATCAATAGCAATGAGCGCCTGGGGCCGATTGCAAGGTAGGCAGCGAATAATCCTGAGTCGCCTATACCTAACCCAACGATCCCGCTTAACCCCATCCAAAACCACTGCCCAACACTCGCAAGCGGCATTACGGTTCCCAGAAAGATCATGTGTGTGGCTGCGAGAAGAGCGATCGCGATTATTGTTCGATACGCGTTGACGCTGAGCCAACCTATTCTTTTGCCAGCTGATGTGAAGAAGATTGAGCTGAGAGTCCAGAGGAATGATGTAGCGACTGCTGCGCTTTCGCCGATTACCCCTGGATCCAAACCACTCACGATCCTCAGGCGACTATTCTTGTCATAGGTATTAGGGTTCCATTTGCCGCGTCTCTGGCTAACGTTTGAGCAGCCTGAACTTGATATGGAACAAACTAGTCGTTAGCCGTATGCATCATCTCACTGTCGGCGTCTTTCACGATGAGACCCTGAGCCGAGAATTGGGAAAGAAGGGGACTGAGAGTGACATTCTCATGTTCAACAGGAAGATGGATGATTACATATTCACCTTCATGTCGCCAGTAGCCGACAAACTCTCAGCGAAGAGCCAAATAATCTCAACCATTGACGTCGCCATAGTCTCCTTTTCCCAAATGGCACGAGAACTGGGTGAGACAATTCTAATGCTTGACCTGATGGGTGTCGAAGCAGGAATCTCCATCACGACGACTTACGCGACACCCGACCAAATATCCGCCATCACGAAAAACACTGCAATGAAATCGTTCAAGGTGGAGCAGAACAACCCAGGCAGACTCCTCGACCTCTTGAAGACGTTCAATCCCCCAAGGGACAATGTTTCACCGGCATTAATCGTCGTCGACCACTCATTCAGTGTCAAAGGTGTCGGAGAGGTTGTACTTGGCTTCGTGAAGCACGGAACCGTGAGAAAATATGACAAACTCAACCTCCTCCCCGCCAACAAAGAGGTCGTCGTGCGATCTATACAGATTCAGGACGAGGACTGGGAAACAGCTGAGTCGGGGACGAGAATTGGCCTAGCGATAAAAGGGGCGACCATAGACGAACTGGGAAGAGGCTCCGTCCTCACCGCCTCAAGCGACACAAGGGCCGATTCAAAACTGAAAGTCGGCTTCCAGAAAAGCACCTTCTACGCTGAAGAAGTCAGAGAAGGCAGCTTCCACGCAACTATTGGCATGCAAACAGCGCCCATAACAATCTCCGAGATAATTGACAACTCGCTTGTCATCGACTCAACTAATCCGATCGTTCACGCCCCTCAAGAGACGCTGCTTTTGCTGGACCTTAATGCGAAAAAAACACGAATCATTGGAAAAGGGACGGTGTGAACCCGGCGACTAAGTCAGTTTGAAAGTAATCTCGGGCGAGGAGAGATTCGACTTTGGAAGAATTATTTTTTAGAGTTATGTTCTCGATTCTATGGTTAATCTTCTTCCTTAGTCTGACGGTGGTAAGCTACTCGGCAAAGGGGTCTGCGCGTAAGCAGACAACCCCACACGAGGGGAGGTTACGTGTCACGGCTCTTGTTTTGGCCGCCATCTATTTTGGAGGGGCATTATTCTACGTATTATTTCCTAGTTGGATAATGTTTCTCTCAATTCCATTGCCTGATTGGTTCCGATTAATTATGGTTGGAGTAGCTGTTCTAGGTCTTTCGTGGGCATTATGGGGATATTGGGTGCTTGGTAAGAATTGGGCTCCTTCCGTAAGTGGAGCAAGGAGAGACACTGTTCTCGTAACGACGGGACTCTATGGTATTGTCAGGCATCCAATTTACTTGGGAATATTCATTTCCCTATCCACTTTGGCCCTTATGGTCGCTAACTTACTCGTCCTTTTACCCACACTTGCCTTACTCATCGTACTCTACGCCTCAATAGATGAGGAGGAGGTCATATTGATTGATAGATTCGGAGACGAGTATCGTGAATACAAGAAACGAACTCCACGGTTCATTCCGAAATTATGGTGAGAGAAACCGTTGAAACTTCATACTTCTGGTGACAGGAACTGGACGGACGGGGAAGGTACACGACACATTCTTGATCGTAGCCCCTTATGGTCAGCTATACGTTTAGTCTGTCGGCGCTGTAGCTCCCGTTACAGTGTCGCTGTTGTGGACCGGCATTAATTGTGGCGGGCGGGGAGGGATTCGAACCCCCGACCTCAGGCTCCGGAGGCCTGTGCCCTATCCAGGCTAGGCTACCCGCCCACAGTATCCTATCACGACATGAAGGCGAGATAATTAACTACGGTCTTTGGCATCGCAAGGAAGGCTACTCCATTCATACCGTCTATAATGACGTGAAGAGATTACGACGCCTCGATAAGCATGTTTCAATCCTAGAGTCCGAATCGGCAAAGAGATTCGTTGGTAATGCTAGTTGGAGTAGTGGCGGCAAGCAACATATCTGTGAGGTCCTAGACAGATTTTGTAGGTTCAACGGGACACGGTGGAATCGCCCCTACTATCAACAAATGGAAAGCCTACCCTGGATTCCCCACACAGGCGAAGTGGACGCATTAACCAACGGCCTCGGCAACCCGCTAATCGGGACGTTCGTTCACTTGCTCAAGGATTGTGGTGCCCGAAGTGGCGAAGCTTGGCAGCTGCGATGGCATCAAGTAGGCTTCGAAACTCGAACGGTGACGATTACACCAGAGAAGGGTTCCCTTGGTATGCAGGTTAAGGTCAGTCAAGTCCTAATCCAGAAACTATCTTCGATGCAATCCAAATTTGGAAACGAACGTAGGTTCGTATTTCATCCTGACAACGTGGACACGATTAAGAGATTAGAGTATTTCACTCGCAACTTTCAACGGGGTCGAAGTATAGTAGCTAAGAGGCTTGGTAATCCACGAATTAATTTAATCAGCTTCCGAACGCTGAGGCATTACAAAGGAACCATGGAATACTACAGGACACAGGATATTGTCTGGGTTAAATCAGTTCTAGGTCACAAGTCAAACAATAACACCATGCGCTATGTTTCGTTGATTCCTAAAGAGGACGACGATTTCATTGTGAAGATAGCTACCGATAAGATGGGTAGGGTCAAGCTGCTCGAAGAAGGATTCGAGCTAATTGGTCAGGATGGCAACGAATGGTACCTCCGCAAAAGAAAGTGACTTGTAACAGTCGCGTTATGAACCAACGCGGCGTGTTTATCATGCGAAGTTACGGGTAAAAATCGTCTATATAAAATTTAGAGCCTGGGCTCTGTTACACCCTAGGGACACCGGGAAAGGTGTTACAAATCGGGACACGGGACGGGTTAGTGACGCAGCAAGCTTACTATGGTAGCACCTAATCCGAGCCAAGATGTTATCAGTAAAGAAATAAAGAATAATTGCTCTTTCCATAGTTTGTCCATCATGCAAAACGTGACAGACACGAGACAGAAGCTTCTTGAGGTCAACTACTTCCTAGAGCAAATGAAGAACACACAGTCCAGTCGAGACGCCTTCAAATACAATCTTAGTGCGTTTCTATCTGCAGCTCGCAGTGTGACCTTCGTAATGCAGAGCGAGTTCCGACGGGTTTCTGGATTTAACGATTGGTACTCCCAAAAGCAGGTAGAGACGGAGGGTGACGATTTGATGAAGTTCTTGAAAGATAAGCGAAACATAACCGTCAAACAAGAACCAGTTCGCCCCCGTGCTCTTGTTAGTGTCACCAACAATGAGCCACCTATCATAATCAATGATCACATGTCTTTTGTCATCAAGCGTGCGAGTGGAACTGTCGAGAGAAGCGAATCGATTCCACCGCGACCCCAACCACAGCCTAAAGCCCAAGCGCAAACAACGGTGGAATGGCTCTGGTATTTTGTCGAATTACCGGACAAAGATGTGGTTAGCGTTTGCGCGGAACATGTGACCAAACTTGAATCACTTGTGACAGAATGCGAATCTCGATTTCACAATTGAGATAGAGGGTTATTCACTTTCGGGTAACGCGCCGTCTACGTTTGTTGCTTTAGTCTCCTATCAACCGTTTCGAGTACCCACAGAGCATCTTCAATTGCATGTACGAAGTCTCGAACATGCTCTCTGCTCTCTGGAAAACCGAAGTTCCAATTGCCATCTTTCCAATCTACAAACAGGCAATCCAGCCTGAGTTGGGGAGATACCTTGACACTGTGAGAAAGGACGTGTTTTGATGAGTCCTCAGGGTCAAGCAAGACCACTCTGGGGAGTAAGGTCCAAGTTTTATCTGGCAGTAAGCCTTTCGCAATTGCTTGTTTGTACGCGTGGTTGACGAAGAGTTTCTTGTTGATTTTGACAGAAGCCGTTCCAGTAGCCGTTCTCTTCGCTTCTTGTAGCGCATTATATTTCCCTAGTTCCTCAAGAGCGAAAATTGCGAGAGCTATTGCATGCCAATCGCTTCGCGATTTTAGAAGCAAATCAACATCTTTGCTGAAGCTCCTTATGTTCCTCGCGATTCGTTTTAGCCCATCATCTATTTTGTTGCGAGGAATTTCAAGCATGCCTTTAGCTAATTGTTCTCTTGCGTTAGTTGCCGCTTTCTTGTTGCCGAGTTCTGAATGAGAGTTAGCCACTTGTCTTTGCCTTTTATCGCTAGATATTCCACGTAGAATCACGTTTTCCTGCACCACAGGCGGGGCACGTATAGTAAGTGTCGAGTAGACCACGCTCCGCACAAGTCTGAACCTTAACCATCTTTTCATGGCACCTCCAACAACTTCTACCTAGAGCTGCGAACGGGCCCACTGCAAGTACAATCAAAACTCCTCCAGCAAGGCCGCCAAAAAATAGGTAAGCTGAAGGGAGACCTACGTACAAACCGCTTGAGGAGTCGTAGTACTGAAGGGGTACAAAAATTGCTGTTAAAACTCCTAGCAGCAACATTCCGAATCCTATCACGAGAAAGGTGACATCATTGAAACCCCATCTCGACCTCTTCTTGACCGTTGACTGCAACGGAGGTCTAGCTCAACACGAGCATTACAGCAGTTGACTATTTACGAGTTAGCTAACGAGCTAGCCAAAACGTCCTTCTTTAGCAACTTGGATAGCTCTGTGGACCAATCAGGACCATAAAATTCTCTCTTACAGCGATCGCAATGAACTTGTATGCTAAACATAGACGTGACGTTCCCTTGGTAACTTAGCGTCGGCTAAATTGGGCTGCTAACTAGCGTCGGATAGGCTCTGTTGGGCCTTTAGGACATGCCTTTTCAACATAGAACGGTTGAAAATAGGACGAGCGTTACATGATTTCTCGTTCGACGGCAGTTCTACTCGTATTGGCATTGTGTGCCTACACAATTTTGATTTTGAATTTCGCTCGAATCGGACTCATCGACACACAGCAAGCGGTCACGTTGGCGGTAATTGATTTGCCAATTGGTCTTATTCTAGCATGGTTAGGGCCACGCTTGTTTGAGCAGCACAACAATCAAGTTCCTGAACTTGAGCGCGTCTTTTTCCGGAATCAACTATTCGAGGAGCTTGTATCGATACTGTATCAGCTACGTAGTCCAGTCCTAGTTAGGCTAGTTATTACATACTCCGTCTGGAGGTCCAGATCAGAGTCAGAGAAAATTAGATTTTTGGGAGCGAACGACTTTGCACTCCTTAACGCATTCTACGGGAGGGTGAATCGTCGAAACAGGTTCTATTCGCATGCCGCCATCACAGCAGTTCAAGATGCACAATATGAAAGTTCACGACTGGAAATCATTAACGATGTGAGGCGACTCTTCAACACGATACCTTGGCTAGAGGTCAGGAGAAGCGAGGTAGATTGGCGTACAGAATGAACTAATTAGCGGTTTAGTTCTACTTGCATTCTGAATCAATGTTAGCCATTTATCTTTGCCTTTGACCTCGATTCCTGCAACTTCGGCTGTGGTTTTTCCTTTCTTCGCTTAGTCGAACAATATGTCAATAGTATTTACGAAGTATGTCTGGGTCTGTGTCCCGTTCTGAATGTCGGTGTATACTAGAATCGTTGAAACTCTTCCTAATTGTATCGTCTTCATACTCCCGACTAGATTCGATGGAGCAGTGATGTTGAACGCTGTAACTTTTACCTCGATGTTTTGTTCAAGTGGCTGGTTGGCTGGGACATCGCCTTGGTAAGGAACCGTCTGTAGGTCGGGGTAACTCCATATTGTTACGTTGTACGATTTTACAATCACTAGAGAACCGTTGGCGAAATACGCGACTGGCTTTGGATACGTATCGAGATCGATTCCCACGATATAGACATTGTATCGACCAGTATGAGGAGCGATGATAGAGAAATTGAGATTGAAACTTCCACTGAGTTCGCATTGGACTGTCAAAGGGCTGTTTGGGACGCAATCGACGGGTCTTAGAACTACCGTAGTATAATTGCGAACTACAATGGAGGGAGGATAGTTGTTTGCTATGCTGAAAGCACTGCTTGCCAGCGTATCTGCGTTCTTTGCATCCTCAGCTGCGCTGCTCGCATTTTGGTTGGCTTGGTTTGCATAGTATGCGCTCGTGAGAACACCTAACAAGGCCACAACGATCGTCAGTAAAGCGATCCAATTACGTCTAATCCAACTCAAGATATTCTGTGTCATAATCTGGGATCAATGGTTGAGCTGTAAGTCTCTCCATAAAAAGTGAATTGAAAGTAAACCCTACACATAGGCTGCCTAGAAAACAGATTAGAGTCGCTCTGTAGCGAGTCTATCTCCCGCTCTTAGTTTCAGCTTTGTTCTCGGTCATGAAACTTTTCCACTTTCAGGCCCCTCTGACCGTTAGACGGTGGTGTCGTGTCTAGTTAACCGCTTTCATCAGAGCGAGACAGAGAATGTTTGAAGGAGAGGCAAGATCAGTATGAGTTGCGAGTTTTGTAATAATCGTGGCGGAGAATGTATTCAAGTCACAATACTTCAAGCGCACGTTCATTTTCAAAGCCTGTGCACATTGCCAGAAACCTGGGCCAAAAACTGGGCAACTAACCCTAACGGAGTTAGCAGAATAGTTAGACTAGAGCAATAACCCAAATTGAGTGGTTCGAGGCTGTGTTCTTTCGTGACAAAAAACACATTTGTTCTCCCATAACAAAGAACACATTTTTGGGTCCGATTCAAGGGGTACTCCCAAGTACTCCCGTGCTCGAACCTTTCCCAGAGAAGTGAAATGAATGGCTAACGAACAAAACCCGCTTATTCAAAAGAGCGTTGACGATATCATTCAAGATGCTTGGGATGAGGTAGTAAACAAGTTCACTGAGGACGGGAAGAAGAACGTAGATGACCTCAAAGCGCATATCGAAGATATATTCGCTAAGAATAAACGGAGAATGGATGATCTGCTTCCTAATCCTAAAGAGCCGCTACCACAAGTGCAGAGGGAATTGATGGATTTAGAACGCAAGAAAAAGTGTATTCTAGAACAAATAGAATGGGATCGTAAGTATTACGAGAACAAGAGTGTAAATGCTCTCAAAACCGCACTCCGCAAAGTAGAACAAACATAACCGTCAACTGCAATATTCTATGCAATTGTGTCCAATTCTAAAGTGCGCTTGGTAGTCTAGACTGTTATAGAGGTCGGATACGAAGACTAAATGCAATTCACCACTTGTTTAAGATGCATTTTGGAAAGGACGTGGAGTTCTCTACCCAGTCGTGCTATTTTACAGAGGACGAGGAACTAGCAAGGAAGTTCTTGGAAGTCGTCAAGGAGTTTGAGGGTAAGGGGCATATCTACAAGGCGGTGAAGATGGAATGACCGAAGGCTCCATGAGTTCACGCAGTGAACCCGGCAACGAAGCGAAGCGTAGTGGAAGGAATCCGTGCCCTATCCAGGCTAGGCTACCCGCCCCTCATGAGGGAGGGTTTCAAACCGTATAAGAGTGGGGATTTAGAACCACCTCAAACCCGGCGTCAGCTAGTATTCCACACGGAGTTAATGGGCAAGGAAATCGTGCCATCCCCAGAATTCGCGTTAGCGAACTAATTTTAAGCATATGAACATACGCTGTTGGGTCAGCAGGTTAGATCGGAAAACTGGTCGCTTTGCCCAACGTTCTCCAGCAATTCAGAGCAGAGTGTATTGAAGCGCTGGATGCTGCGCTGTCGACTACCTACCCGGAATCATCTGGGGTACAGCATCGCGTCACGGTTCCGGGGTCCTTGGAATTCGGAGAACTGGCAGCATCGGTAGCGCACGAGATAGCTCGGCAAGAGGGCCTTGCACCTCAAGATGTGGCCCGCAAAATTCACGGCGCGATAAGACTGGATGGAAAATCTTTGATCGCCGGGGTGGAGGTTGCTGCGGGTTACATTAACTTCCGGTTAAACTACACCGTCGCCGGCCCCTTAATCCTCAACGCTGCCACTATGGATAACGAAACCTACGGGCTAGTGAGGGTTACTGAACCGACAAGAGTCTCGGTTGAACACACGAGCTCAAACCCTGCCGGTCCGGTAACTATGGCGACGGCACGCAACTCAATCCTTGGGGATGCGTTGGCCCGCCTCTGCAAGGCTAGGGGTCACTCTGTGATCAGGAGGTTCTACGTTGACGATGTGGGAAGGCAGGTCTCGATTCTAGCCTACGGCTATAACCTACTAAACCGACCCGAACCCGAAGGGAAGGCGGACCGTTGGTTCGGCCGCCTCTACGCATGCACAAACTGCGCCGTCCAAATCGAAACTACCAAACGCAAACTGAAAGCGATTGGGGCAGACCAGTCGGATGAGAGGACGAAGCTGCAGGATAATCTCGACGAATGGGTCGGCATCGCAGCCGAACTTGAATCCGTCGACAAAGAGCTGCTGGGGAAGGTTGTGAACATTGTTCAGGTTGAGGATGATCCGGAAGGGGCAATTCAGGAGTTAGGTCGCAGGTATGAGGAAAACGACAAAGAAACCACTAACCTAATTCGCACAATGGTCGAACGATGCCTTGATGGAATCAAGGCCTCTCTGCATGAGATCGGAATAGACTTCGACAAGTGGGACTGGGAGAGCCAGCTCCTCTGGGACGGTTTGGTGAAGGAGACCTTGAGCAGGCTGACACAACTGCCTTTCACGAAGCCAGAGGCCGGTTCATTGGTGTTGGACCCTAACGCGATTGTGGAGGCTTATAGTCTCAGGAAACAGTTTGGGCTTTCCCCCAACTACGAGGTCCCATCTCTAACTCTCGTACGAAGTGACGGAACAACCCTCTACTCCACCCGCGACATAGCCTACTCTCTAGTCAAATTCAAGGACTCTGACCGAGTGATCAATGTGATCGCGAGCGAGCAGACGCTCCCTCAACTTCAGATTCGCCTCGCCCTGTACGCACTCGGGGAGAAGGTGGCGGCGTTGAATATGCTTCATTACGCGTATGGTCTCGTTGAATTGCCAGGCGTCAAAATGTCCAAGCGAAGAGCACATTTCATCACACTGGACGAAGTGGTCGAACAGGCCAAGGTCAGAGTGGATCAAACTCTAGCGGAAAGAAAACAGGAAATCGGTTCAGCGGAGTCTCAACAAATAATACGTGACATAGCTTACGGTGCGATCAAGTTTGCAATGCTCGGCCTCAACAGCGCGAAAAACCTGATGTTCACTTGGGATCGAGTTCTTAGCCTAGAGCGAAACAGTGCACCGTTCATAAATTACGCGTACACGAGAGCAGGGAGCATTCTGAGAAAGTTAGGGAAGACGCCGAACAATCCTGATTGTTCTCTTCTCACACATCCACTGGAACATATTCTACTGTTCAAGGTAGGCCAACTTCCGGACGTGTTCTGTGAAGCAGCAGACCAGTTGAAGCCGGAAGAGTTAGCAACGTACGCTAGTGCCATCGCTGAGAAGTTTCACGAATACTACGAAAAGGTAGATGTTATACACGCAGACGAGCAAGTTAAAAATGCGAGAGCCGCGTTAGTCGCCTCGATCCAAGTCGTGCTACGGAACTCAATGGAGCTGCTCGGAATCAAGCTAAGTGAAAGGATGTAGACGATTGTCCAGCAAGTTGTCGTCAAGAGTCACTTGGCCCGACATCAGGAGTTATCTCCGATTAGATTTGAGCTTAAGCAACCTCTACGACCGGATCTTCCTGATCCTCTTCGTCGTCGACATCATCTTACGTCTCATCTGGTTGAATCAACCCCCCGGATCGTTGATCTTCGATGAATGGTACTACGTAAACGTGGCCCGAGTGATTTTGCACCTTCCTCAAAGTGTAGGAGCGAACGGACAGCCACCTTACGTTAACGTTCCACAAGGTCTCGACCCTAACCACGAACATCTGCCATTAGCCAAGCTGCTGATCGCTCTCTCAATGTCGATTCTAGGGAACAACGGGTATGGGTGGCGGATCCCCGGTGTGATCTTCGGGTCGATATCGATTCTAGCCTTCTACCTTCTGATGAAGAGACTATCGAAGCAAGAGGTCATTCCGATAGTTTCCACATTTCTCTTCTCCTTCGATAACTTGGCTTTCGTTCACAGTAGAATAGCGGTCTTGGATATCTTTGCTCTGGGGTTCATGTTGCTGGGAATCTACTGGTATTTTTCCGGACATTCATACCTTAGCGCGGTAGGAATGGCGCTGAGCGCGTTGAGCAAGGAAACGGGAATCGCCGGGTTCGCGCTGATTGTTGGTGTGCACGCGGTCAAATTCATTAACAGTAAAACAAAGGGAATGAAGTGGGGAGATTTCTTCTCTTGGTTTGAGAAATACACTGCGACATACGTTGTCGTCTTCTTCTTTCTACTCACAATAATGGACAGATACTTTGTCGGGTTCTCTAATCCCCTCGATCATATCAAATACATACTCGACTACACAGCGGCACTTACCTCCACCTGCCCTAGCGGAATTGTGAGTTGCCCGTGGCAGTGGCTATTGAATCAAATTACGATTCCCTACTTGAGGGTCAGCGTTCAACAAACTACGGGCGCTACGACGAGCAGTTACGTTTCAGTGAGCTTCGTCGGTGCGATGAACCCAGCAATCTCGTTCTTGACGATTCCTGCTCTACTGTATTGCTCTTACAACTACTATCAGAGACGGGACGATCTTAGCCTTGTGTCCGTGGCATTGTTTTGCGTAAACTACCTGCCCTTCTATCCAGCCGTAATCTTTGGACAGCGGGTTACATACCTGTTCTATTTCCTGGGCGCCGTGCCCGCCGTGTGCGCTGCGATCGCGTATATGATAGCCGATACCAAGCTCCCTAAGCTCGTGGTGATTTTCTACTTGGCTGTGGTAGTCTACATTTTCATCTTCATGTTTCCGTTTCAGAGGATACCGTAAGTTCAGTTTCTGAAAAATAAAAGGAGAGAGCGAAGAGGAGGAGTTTTCGGGTTAGAGTTATACGCGTGCTTCGCTGGTGGGTATTGGCGGGAGCTCCGGGAATCTTTCCTTCATCTTCTGCTCGGCAACGAAATTCGCTTCCTGAAGTATTTTCTGTGATTCTCCACTTGAGGCGGATAGGTCGAAGGTGTTTTCAGTTGCTTCACCGACTTCCATGGTTAGGCCTTCTAGTGTTTCGTTAACCTGTGATAGTTCCATTGAAACTTCAGGCAGGACTCCTTCCAATTGTGATTTCAGAACCTTCACGACGTTGACGACGGGAAGCATGGTGTAGGCGACCTGGCCGAATTCGTTTACCGTCTCCAGTCTCAGGGTTACTTGCTCTAATGCGAGTTCACTGTGTAATACGACCTTGGCCATTTTCCTTAGCTCTGCGCATTCGTTGGCGTACATGGACGCGAGTTCGTTGTTCTTGCCCTGAACTGCTAGGACGCACTTGCCGTACAGTGCTTGGTCGCGTTGTTGCATGTGGTAGGAGGTTCTCTCAAGTTTTCGTTCTTGTAGCTTTAGTTTGAAGAGGCACTCGCTTATCCGTCTCTTCATCGGTGTGGGCCGGATAGCCTCCTTAATCTTCTTGGATAATGGTGTTCTTTCTTTAAACATTCTATCTATCCCCCCTTCACAATGTTCCGTTCTGGATCTCTGCTGTCTCGTGTTCACGAGCGAGAATTTTGAGGAAGTTTCCCAATCTGCCTTCCTCGAAGGTTCGTATTATCGAACCTGTGTACTCAATTTTGATGTCTAACGATCTGAGTTTAGTCATTAATTTCTCTATCTCGGTTTTGTTTTTTCCGACCAGGAAAACGAGACTTTCAGGTTCACCGAGAGAGCTTACAACCTTGACTGTTTGTGGGATGGCTGCGATTTTCTCGATTATGTCATCGCGTCCAGCCTCGCGTGGGAAACTTGCGCCCACTAGAATCTGTTCGGCTACCCCTAGCTTCTCGAGATCTAATCCAGCGGTGTAATCCTTGATTACACCACTCCTTTCGAGCTTATTCACTCTGTAGGCTACTACGTTTGGGTGAAGGCTCAATTTGCGGCCAATCTCGGCGAACGAAGATTTCGCGTTGTCAACTAGCTCCGCCAAGATCTTATAGTCTATTGCGTCTATCATCATTTATTTTCTCCTCAAAGTGCTTTGTAAGTCTCAAACCACCTATCGTACAAACCGAGCATTTGCCGGGAGACACTTGGCTTTCGTCTCATCAGTATCTCGCTAAAGTCGTCCATGGTGATGTAGCGGGCTTGACCATTGGTTCCAAAACCGTCATTTTCGAAAAACTCTCGGACGACACGAGTCTGAGCTCCTTGGAATATGTCACGCAAGTCGCTCCCTGAATACCCGCCTGTTTTCTCGACGAAAAGTTCCCGGTCAACATCTTTGGCAAGCTTCAAGTTCTTTGCGTAAATGTCGAACATCTCTCGCCTTGCTTCGGGGCCTGGAAGAGGAACGTAGATTCGTTTCTGGAATCTGCGGATGAAGGGTTCGTCCAGAGCCCAGGGTTTGTTTGTGGCGCCTATGATGTAGACGTGGGTCAGGTTCTTTTTGTCGAGGATGCTATCCATTTCTTTGAGGAACTGGTTTCGGGCTCTGACTTCACCGCCCACCTCCTCGCCCCTAATTCCGACCAGTGAATCAACCTCGTCAATGAATATGATTACGGGGTGCCCGTCAGTCGCGGTTCTGTGAGCGGACACGAAGAGTTCTGACACGTTCTTTTCGGATTCCCCCAACCATTTTGACATTATTGCCGGGGCGTCTACACTGTAGAACACGGCTTCAATCTCAGTAGCTATCGCTGCGGCGAGTAGTGTCTTGCCGCAACCCGGTGGTCCGAAAAACAAAATTCCTCTTGGCCAGCCGAGCGGAAAGAGGTCAGCGCGGCGTATTGGAAAGACTATTGATTCTTCTATGGCTTTCTTAGCGTCGTGTAGGTTGGCTATCTCGCTCCATTTGACATCTGGTTTCTCGGTAAGAATCAGTTGTTCTAACTTGGCGTGATTCTTGGTTTGTGAACTGTCTGTGTCATCTAGTTGAACGATGCCGTTCTTGAGCTCTTTTACTCTCCGTTTGCAGTTTTCGACTTGTTGCATGTAGAGTCGATTTTGAGGAGCTTCCGGATATAGGCTACATAATTTCAAAAGAATCTCAGTTGTACGTTCGTAACGTGAGATAGCATTAGATCGCACACCTTGCCTATCAAACTGTACCGCTTCGTTTGCGAACCTAGCTGCCATTTGTTCAAGTTCCTGGGATGCCGAGACCTGCATGAGACGATCACATTGCTCGGTTACTCGATCGCGACCTTCCCTGTGTCTCTAAGCCTTTGAATAGCGGTTTTCACTTCTTCAGGAGATTTGCCAATGTCCTGTGCGCAGGATTGTATGCTCAGCTCACCATTATGTTTTCTAGCATAAGCGTAGACCCTTGCTTCGATTCCGGCCTCCATATCTGGGATCGTCGCTAATTCCGGAATGGCATCCATCCTCGCTTGGGGGCTTGGTTGGATGGCTGATAGGTCGGGGAAATGGTCACGAACTTTCTGTTCCGCTATTAGGCCAGTTTCCTCAAGGACCTTCCTCGCCTCGTCATCCTCAGCCTCTATGGGGAGACTGTTCGTCGTGACGTCGCCAGCTTCATCTGTCAAATCTCCGAGTAGGTTGTTCACTTCGTCGAGTTCTGTCGCGACTTGTGGAACTATACCAGAGATCTTCAATTTTGTTTCCTTTACGATCGACATCAGTGGACGCATTTCCACCATAACCTCACTGAATTCTTCGACCGTTTCTAGCCGGAGGATTACTCTCTCAAGCGCAAGCTGGCTTCCGAGTACCACTTCTGCAATCTTTCGGATTTCCGCGCATTCGTTAGCGTAAATTTTGGCGTGGCCGGGGTCGTTTGACGCTTGGGCTCCAACACACCGTTGAAACAGGTCAGTATCTCGCTGGTGGAGCCTTGTGTACATGTGTTCTAGTCTTTCTAGTTGAGCGTGAAGTCTGAAGGAAGCGTGTACGATTCGCTCTTTCAATGGAACGGGGTGCAGTTTGTCTTCGACTCTCCTGAATATAGAGAAGGTAGACACATCCCTATGCTTAGGTCGATTCGCGCATCTTGATTACGACGACGTCGGGGATGTCATTCGGGGCCGAGGACTGATTAGTTGTCTTCGGAATCTCTAGCGAGTCAATGTCATGGAGAGATTCGCATGTGTTGTCAAGGTCCTTTCTTTCCTTCCTTGAAATCTCTAAGCCTGCTCGTACGGATTCAGTTACTGTCTGGTAGGTGCTTGCATCGATTTCGGCAGCTGTGTAGAGCATTTTGTTATTCGTTAGTGCAGTTTGTAAGTCTCTGATCTGCTGTTCCAGTTTCACTTCAACGTTTTTCAACGTCTCTACAAGGCTGTCACGTTTTGTGATGATGTCCTTCTGGATATCCTCGTAGCCACTGCGTAACTGGTTGTACTCGGATTGGTCGATATCGCCGTCCTTGAGTAGCAAATCAATTGCTTGTCGCCTGCGTTTTATGATGTCATGTTCTCTTTTCAGATCCTCGGCCTCGATGCGCCACGCTTGTAGGAGAACGGGATGTCCGTCAATGATCCTAACGGATGTGATCGGGTGTTCAGTGACGTCGCCCTCAGTTCGAGCTATTTGGATGGATTGGACTTCATCCCTCACGTCGGCGGTCAGACCGACCAGTTTCCCTGTCGGTCGGCCCATCATATCTTGAATCGATTGCCCAAGATACTTGCCGATTTCTTCTACTGTGATCGTCATCCTAAGCATCTTCTATTGCGAGATTCCGTGCTCACCGATTCTCTGGGTCGGCAGTTCCGGGAATTTGTCCTTAATGTGTTGGTCAGCGATCGTGCTGGCCTCGCCTAGGATTCTGTTAGCTTCTTCGCTGGGGGTGGTGGTATCGTACGTGGAACCTGTGACTTCGCCTGCGTCGTCCACTACACTACTGAGCACTTCTCCAATTTGGCCCAGTTCAAAGCCAACTTCAGGCATTACTCCTGAGATCTGGTTCTTAATCGAATGCACCACGCTAGCCACAGGAAGCATCATTCGAGCGATGTCGCCAAACTCCTCGATTGTTTCTAGGCGAAGAGATACCTGTTCCAGTGCCATTTGGCATTGTAAGGTCACTTTCGCCATCTTACGCACTTCTGCGCACTCGTTAGCGTACATTGCTGCTCGCGCAGTATCATGGGCGAGTTGAGAACTGACACATTTATTGAAAATTTCCTTGTCATGTTGTTGCATTCTAACAGCTGCGGATTCGAGTTTGTTTTGTTGAGTTTTCAGCCTATAGAGGGCCGAAGAAACCTGTTCTTTCGTTGATGGTCTATGGTGGAAATGCGCTCCAACCTTCGAGATTACTGGCTCTCTTGACTCCGTATCCCAATCTTTTAGGAAACCACGGTCCATTCGTTCTCTCTCCACTTTGTGCTTACAACAATTCCCGGTGTTTGTTCTGCGTACTCGAACGAATACTATTCAAATTTCGTTAAAGAAAACTGTCAAGAATCGATGAGTCATCGAAACCGATTGCTCATAATCATCGTTGCCGATCTCGAACTTCCCACTATTCTGATTTCACGCAGAATAAGGAAGAACCGATTCGTTGGAAACACTGTTCTTGCGTCTTGAGTTCGTTGATTACCAAAAGCTCTTCAGCGGATCGACAAACCTTCGCAAATGGACGTGAGAATGCCCAGATGTAAACAAAACTGGGAAGGTTTACGCCAATCGGGGTGCCACGTGGGCGACTCAACCTGTCTTTTCAAGTTTGATTTCGATTGTCGAAACGTTCCTTGAGTCTCCAGCGTCACCGAGTACCTGAGTGCCGATGCTGATTTCTTTGATGGCTAGTTTTCCAGCGAAGAATCTTCGGCGGGTTACTTCTACGACATCGACTGCTGTGCTTATAGCTCGTCCTCTAGCCTTTACTGTAAGTGTCTTTGCTCCGGACTGTAAATGCATCATTATTGCCGTCGCGTATGCCATAATCGGTTTCTTGCCTATCAGAATCGTATCAGGTGGGATCGGTTCCCTAGCGCGTGGCTGCACCTTCCCCTCAGAAGAGCTCTCATCCTGTGCCAAGCATCTGTCACCTCCTAGTAGAGCAATGCTTTCTTGCGTAGAGTTGCCTGTTTGTCCTTTGCCTACCCCTCCACTTCTTAAACTGTATATTTCTCGATTTCGGTATGATTATCGCTGACCGAGTTGCCCCTGGTAAAGGGCGGTGTAATGGGTTGGTTGTTGTAAACAAGATGCTGACACTGAAATCCTCGGGAAGAAGACAACTCATCGATCTTACGTCTGAAGTTACGCGATTTGTACGGGACTCGAATGTGAAGGATGGAATTTGCATAATCAGCGTCCCTCATGCGACGGCTGCAATTATCGCGAATGAACATGAGACAGGCTTACTCGATGATTTGCTCCGGGAAATTGAGAAACTATTCCCAGAATCTGCGGCGTACTCCCATAATGCAATAGATGATAATGCTGATGCACATCTCGCATCCGCGTTCCTAGGACATACGAGGACGTTTCCGATCATAAACCATGAAGTTATTCGAGGGACTTGGCAAAACATTTTCTTCGTTGAGTTGGATGGGCCTAGATCACGGCGAGATGTTGTCTTGCAGGCCATAGGTGATGACTAAATGTTTGCCGATGTATGTCGTATCAGAGCCAAACGAACGGCATAACTGGAACTATTCGAGGTAGAAGTTTTAGGCCTCGTAAACCTAATAGCGCGGTCGAATGGAGCAAAGCTATCAGAAGGTATGAGGACTGCCTGAAGAAAACAATCTTACTTGGGTTATAGGTGGCCCCCAGGGCGGAGGCATTAACTCGGTTGCAGAAACTTTCGCAAAAGCCTGCGCACGTGGAGGGCTGCATATATTCGCCAATATCGAGTACCATTCAAACATTAAGGGCGAACACAGCTACTACCGAGTGCGTGCGTCCGAGCGAGATATTCGATCTCACGTTGATTGGGTTGACCTCTTGGTCGCGCTGGATAAGGAAACGCTATTCGGTGACATCCATAAAGAATTCCCAACTCATAGCGGGCATAAGAACGAAGTAAGCCCAGGCGGCGGAATAGTCTACGACGCAGCCTTAAAATTGAAACCTGAGGATATTGGGCGGCCGGACGTAAATCTCTATCCAGTCCCATACCTAGACGTTCTGATTAGCGCTTTGAAGGAGACGGATCACGAACATGAACTCAGCAAATATCAGGTAATGACGAACACTGTGGCTTTCGGAGCCTCGACAGCGTTGATCGATTACGACTTCAACACTGTCTCGGAAGCCATCAAAGAGGGCTTCAAAGGCCGAAAGGCGGCCTTAGGTGATCTTAACGTAAAGGCGGCACAACACGGCTACGATTACATCAAAAACAACTTTCACGACGACTTCGGATACAAGCTTCATCCTGTACCGTCAAACGAAAAACGAATGCTGATCCGAGGAGTCCAGGCGGTCGGCATTGGCAAATTCAAAGCCGGATGCGCATTCCAGACCTATTACCCAATCACACCGGCTACTGATGAGAGCGAATACCTAGAAAACCATCAGAAGGACTACAATATTGTAGTTGTTCAGACGGAAGACGAAATCTCCGCAGTCCTCATGGCAACCGGGGCAGCACATGCGGGCGTTCGTGCGTCCACATCCACATCGGGACCAGGTTTCTCGCTAATGGCTGAAGGGCTGGGTTGGGCTGGCCACACAGAAGCGCCTGGGCCCGTGGTGATTCTCTGGCAAAGGACAGGACCTTCAACAGGCCTCCCCACTCGAACCGAGCAAGGAGACTTACAATTTGTTTTGCACGCGGGCCACGGGGAATTTCCACGAATCGCTGTCGCTCCAGGCGATGTTATGGAATGCTTCTACGACACTTTTGACGCGTTCAACTACGCCGAAAGATTCCAAATGCCCGTCGTAGTTATCGCGGACAAGTTTCTCGCCTCAAGTTATAGAACCGTCCCTGTTCCAGATTCAAATAACTTGAAAATAGATCGCGGGCAAATCGCCGGCGAAACTGACCTTGCTGGCAAGAATCCCTACAAACGGTACGAGTTTACTCCACTCGGCGTTTCGCCCCGAAGCTTACCCGGAACAAAGGGCGGGATCTTCCACACGACTGGAGACGAACACGACGAGTTGGGTGGCATTTCGGAGAATTCCGAAAATCGAATCAAGATGATGCAGAAACGTATGCACAAACTCGAACTAGCAGCCGAGCTCATCCCAGACCAGAAGAAGGTTAATTTCTTCGGCCCTCAGAAAGCTGACGTTACGCTAGTTGGGTGGGGCTCAACGAAAGGAGCCATCCTTGATGGGATAGAGTACCTTGAGGCGGACGCGGTCAGATGCAACTTCCTCCAGATCCGATACATGAATCCCTTCCCTACCGAACTTGTTACCAAATACCTGTCCAACTCAAATCGGAAAGTTCTCGTGGAAGGGAACTACTCAGGTCAGCTCGGAGCACTAATACGTGAACGAACAGGCGTAGTTATGGACTACAAAGTTTTGAAATACAACGGCCGGGCATTTTCGCAGAATGAAGTTTACGAAGGGGTTAAGGAAGCAATTAAGAATGGTTCAAAGGAGGTTGTAATGGCTCATGCTTGAACTCAAAGACTACAGAACC
>Ga0326728_10004885_pt1 | contig 38855 bp, 41 predicted proteins | sample MB3enrmetagenome_FD_207602 | JGI IMG/M metagenome (GOLD analysis project Ga0326728, IMG submission 207602) | Lab enriched peat soil microbial communities from McLean, Ithaca, NY, United States - MB31MN | ecosystem: Environmental > Terrestrial > Soil > Wetlands > Peat | place: USA: New York... | reverse complement strand
GATGCCTCCTCTTACTTTTTCTCCGTTAACGGCTCTTATGTTTGGAAGAGTGAACCTTTTAGATGGGTATCAAAAAACCTCACAGGATGGAAAGTGACAAAAAAAATGACCTCGCAGAATGCCCGACATTAGATTTTTCGTGAAAGAGACTTATGTTTTAATGGTTCAATTTGGGGATTTTTCCAATTTTTTGGAGTTTTTCAACAGCCTCTACCAAGATCATCGGATTTGAGACATCATAAAACCGTGATGAAATCGCAGTGATCATTGCTCTGGAAAAACTCGCCATCAGCTCTTCTGTGAATAACCGTTTGCTGAACATCGCCCTCCGGATAGGCTCCCGCTACCATTCCCCGCATTCCGGTCCCGTCACATCGGAATGCCCCGGCTGTTAGCCGAATAACCTTTCTGCCGCAGTTGCCGTTAAATCTTACGTGGCATTATACAGACAGTTTTTTCCTGATATCTTCCCGTAATTTTTTCTTGAGAATCTTTCCCACAGCATTCCGTGGAATGGCATCTATAATCTCGACCCGTTCGGGAATCTTGTAAACGGCCAGTCCCTTTTCCTTCATGAAAGACGACACGTCAGTGAGGGTTACGACCTGACCATCTCTGGGAACAACATATACACAAACCTTTTCTCCCATGGCTTCATCGGGCATGGCCACAGCGGCGACATCGAGAACCTTCGGATGCCCCAAGAGTATATTTTCCACTTCCTGGGCACTGATATTGAAACCGCCTCGAATAATGATGTCCTTGGTTCGATCGAAGAAACCGATACAATCGTTTTTCTTGACCTGGAACAGATCGCCCGTGTTGAAAAAACCGTCTTTGTCAAACGCCTTGGCCGTAAGGTCGGGACGTTTGAAATAGCCGGGAATGACGCTCGGTCCCTTGTAGAATAACTCGCCAACGTCTCCTTCCTGCGTGAGCGTCTTTCCCGTCACCGGATCGATGACTTTCATCGTCACGAAGCGGAGCTGGTCCGTTGCCTTTACCCAGTGTGATCCCGGTTTCCCGTACTGAGGAAAGTTGTCGATCCGCATTTCCATATCTGGGATGTTGTATGCACCGGCGACATTGGCCGTTCCTTCGTTCTGCCCCCAGATATTGCCGAATTCGATATCCCATCGCCGCTTGAGCTCACGAACGGACCACAGGGACGGAGGCGCCGATCCAAGCGTGATCGCCCTCACCTTACTGAGATCGAACTGGTCCACCTGAGGATGTTTCAACAGGGCGTTGATAACGGCAGGCACAAGAAGGGTGTAATGAACCTCTTCCATAATCAATTGCATAATGAACGTCGGACCGTCAAAGGGATGGTGGAGCACAAGCTTTCCCCCGCCCTGGAGCCATTCGATATACACCGTTCCAATGGATGCCATGTTCACAAGGGGACCCGCCGTAATAAGATTGTCCCCGGGTTTGGTAGGTGCGACCTCGTAACACAGTGTCGCCAGATACAGCCAGTTGTTGTGGCTCAGCGGGCAGCCCTTCGGCTGGGCCTCTGTTCCTGAAGACCAGCAGAGGGTGAAAACGTCATTGGCGTCGATGTGGATACGGTCCAGTTGCCCCGTGACAGGACTCTGGGCCATTTCTTTGATATCCGCCAGTTTGAATATATGTTTGATGGAAGGAACGGAACCCTGAACCTGCCGGGCCAAATCTCTGTGGTTGAAACCGTTGAAGGTGTCGATGGTGATGATCGCAACTGCATCGGTCATGGACGCGATATACTGCAATTCCGAATAACGCCACTGCATGGGCATGGGTGATATCAGTGCCCCGGTGCGTGTGATGGCCAGATAAAGCATCGCCAGTTCCCAGACGTTGGGAAGCTGAACCATGATGATGTCATCCTTCTTGATGCCCTTGGCCAGCAGACCTTCCGCCACTGCGTCGATGGCTTTATCCAATTCCCTGTAGGTCAATCTTTCCGGTTTCGAGCCTACAAGAGCTTCCCTGTTGAGCGGGTCCACAAGACAAACCTTTTCCGGTTCTGTCCGAACATGCTCCTTGAAATAATCAATAAAGGTCTTATTTCCCCATGCCCCCGCGTCCGTCCAATACCGAATCATTTCTTGTGATGCCAGAATCATTGTGCCCCTCCTCCTTTGCAATTTCCACAACATTCACCCCGGTATTAACCTTGAGAGGATTCAGGTCTTTTTCGAAATCTCCATTTCCCTCATGTCCTTATCAATATAATTATCCAAAGCGCGGTTTCAGTATATCCATATATTGAGTGCAAAACAATATGCTGTTAATTTACTCAGCATAACTTTCGTGCCAAACTATCCAGTTTGTCTCTATTGAAATCTTTGTCATAGATCCACTCTTGACGCATCCATGGATGTGGCTATAATGTAATAATAAGTTATGCAATTGTACTCATGCTATTTTGATTGATGATTGTTGGCCGGCACATCGAGATAAAATCCTCCAAGAACCATCTGCTATGCTCTATCCTTCCGACAGGAATACGGCTGCACGATGTCCTGTGAAATGCAGTGTTTCATGCATGGGAAACAGGAAAGAACAGGCCCGTCAGGTCCTGTTGAGATTCTTTTAACGTGCACTCGTAGAAGAGTGAAAGGAGGGAGTTTGTATGGCTATGAAGAAAGGTGTTGGGGGGTTGAGGCAAAGCAGGGGGAAGAAACGCGGCTACGGCTGGGTGCCTGATATACCGGATCATCGCGACTATTTGCTCAGCGCCGTGCTCCGTGTTCCTGCCAGGCTGCCTAAGGCAGTGGACTTGAGGCCACTGTGCTCAAAGGTCGAAAACCAGGGCAATCTGGGCAGCTGCACGGCAAACGCCCTTTCCGGGGCCCTGGAGTTTCTCGAAAAGAAGGATAAGGTGCCCTTCGAGGATTTCAGCAGGCTGTTCATCTATTACAACGAGCGCGCAATCGAGAACACCGTCTCATCGGATTCCGGCGCCATGATCCGCGACGGCATCAAGACGCTCGCGAAACAGGGGGTCTGCTCGGAAAAGAAATGGCCCTATACGTTATCGAAATACACCATGAAACCGAGTGCTGCGTGTTATAAAGAGGCCTTGCAGCACCAGATTACCTCTTATCATCGCATCATCACTTTGGACGAAATGCGTGCGTGCCTTGCCGAAGGCTACCCGTTCGTCTTCGGATTCTCGGTATACGAGAGCTTTGAGTCACAGGCTGTGGCGCAAACGGGGACAGTGAATATGCCGAAACCGGGTGAGCGGAATCTGGGCGGGCATGCGGTGCTTGCCGTGGGCTACGACGATGCGAAGAAGCGGTTTCTCGTGCGTAATTCATGGGGTAACAACTGGGGGATGAAGGGCTATTTCACCATGCCTTACCAATACCTTTCAGACCGAAACCTGTCGGATGATTTCTGGACGATCCGCAGGGGCAAGCTGATGCTCTGAAGACTAAGGGGGTAAGAGAGCGAGGAGAAAGCCTTCAAGAGGTGTCCTTCGTGCCCTTCGCGGAGTGATACCCTAGCCTATTGTTCTCACCACGAAGGACACGAAGAGCACGAAAAAGATCTAAGAAAAGCAGAAGGGACATTCTTGGATTCCTTTTCCCCTGCCCGAGATTTCAAGAGGATTCTTTTCTTCGTGACCTTCGTGGTGTGGTATCCATCGCATACTCCTCAATGATCCGAGTATGCTTAAGAATGACGAACCCTTTTTAAGATTTGGATGTGACCCCGATAAATCAGAAAGGATGGTCTCCTGTGCATAATTCCAACTATATTATAAATGCTCATGCCCTATGTCAGAACAATCAATCATGCAGGCATTGCATCGGATTTCTAAAGCTCTTAGCCCCCTTCTATCCGAGACCCTGCACAGGAGACATGGCCTTTATACGCGCTGAATTATCAAAAATCAACTTAAGAATTGTCATGCCAGCCGATATCGCGGTGATACTCCTGCAGTGACTTGATGGTGCCCTTGCCCTTCCGGGAGGCGGCAATCCCTTTGGCCGCCGCAACGGCTGCGGACAGCGTCGTGATATAGGGCACCTTGTAGGTGATGGCGGCCTTGCGGATGTAGGAGTCGTCGTGCTTGGAGAGCTTGCCGCTCGGTGTGTTGATGATGAGGGCGTACTCCTTGTTCTTGACCCCGTCGATGATGTTCGGCCTGCCTTCGTGGAGCTTGAGCACCATCTCGGATGCGATGCCGTTCTCAGCCAGGAATGCATGGGTGTGGCGGGTCGACTTGATCTTGAAGCCCAGCTCGTTGAAGAGCCTTGCCACCTCGAGCACTGCCGGCCGCTCGCGCCGGGAAACGGTCAGCAGCACGCATCCATCCATGGGCAGGTACTGGGAAGCGGCCTGAGAGGCCTTGTAGAACGCCAGGCCAAAGGTTTCGGCCATGCCGAGCACCCCGCCTGTCGAGCGCATCTCGGGGCCCAGCAGCGGATCTACCTCGGGGAACACATTGAAGGAGAATACCGCCTCCTTCACCCCGAAGTACGGGATGTTCTTGGGCTTGAGATCGAAATCGGCAAGCTTCTTGCCCATAATGATCCGGGTAGCGATATCGGCCATGGGGATGTTGCACACCTTGGAGACCAGCGGCACGGTCCTGGATGCCCTCGGGTTTGCCTCCAGGACATAGACCGTGTCCTTGTGGATGGCACATTTCATGTTCATAAGGCCTTTAACGCCAAGCTCCACGGCAATGCGCTTGGTGAATTCAATGATGGTGTCCAGATGCCGGGGAGATATGCTTATGGGCGGGATCACGCACGCCGAGTCGCCGGAGTGGACGCCAGCGCGTTCAATGTGTTCCAGGACAGCGGGCACAAAGGCATCATAGCCGTCCGAGAGGGCATCCGCCTCGGCCCCGATGGCATTGTCCAGAAACTTGTCGATGAGGATGCTCTGCCCGGGAGTGAGGTCGACAACCGCGCGCATGTATTCCCTGAGCATGTCCTCATCGTGCATCACCTCCATGCCTCGCCCGTCGATCATATGGGAAGGCCGCACCATGAGCGGGTAGCCGATGCGGTCGGCAACGGCTTTTGCTTCATCCAGGGTGCTTGCCGTACCGGACTCGGGCATGGGGATGCCGAGCCCGGCCATCATCTTGCCGAACCGCTCACGATCCTGGGCCGGGTCGATGGCGTGGGGCGAAGTGCCCAGGATCTTCACGCCCGCCTTCATAAGCTCATGTGCAATATTCAGCGGGGTCCGGCCGCCGAACTGGCATATGGCGCCTTTCGGCTTCTCCTTGTGATAGATGCCCAATACCTCTTCGACACTCAGCGGTTCGAAGTAGAGCTTGTCGGATGTGTCATAGTCGGTGGAGATCGCGAGGGGGTTGCAGTTCACCATGACGGACTCATACCCCATGTCTTTGATGGCGGATGCCGCGTGCACGCAGCAGTAGTCGAACTCGCTGCCCTGTCCGATGCGGTTGGGCCCGCCGCCTATGAGCATGACCTTGGGCCTGTCGCTCACCGCAACAACATCCGGGGCATTGTAGGTGGAATAGTAATACTCGGCGTTCTCAACGCCGCTCACGCTCACCTTGTGGTAGCCGTGAATCAAACCCAGCTTGATACGGCGGTCTCGAACCGCATCTTCGGTGAAGCCCAGGAGCTTGGCAAGGTAGCGGTCGGCGAAACCGTCCTTCTTGGCCTGGATGAACACCTCATCCGGCAATGTCTTTCCGCTGTAGGCGAGTATCTTCTCCTCAAGGTCCACGAGCTCCTTCATCTGCTCGATGAACCAGGCCTTCAAATGGGTCTTCTTTTCGAGGTCTTCGATTTTCGCACCCTTGCGCAGGGCCTCGTACATGATGAACTGCCGTTCGCTGGACGGCTCGGAGAGCATTTCTAAAAGGGTATCGAGGTCCTTCTCATGAAAGTCTTTGGCATAACCCAGACCGTAACGCCCGATCTCCAGTGAGCGGACGGACTTCTGGAGGGCTTCTTTATAGGTCTTGCCGATGCCCATGATCTCGCCCACCGCCCTCATCTGGGTGCCGAGCTTGTCCTGGGACCCCTTGAACTTTTCAAAGGCCCACCTGGAGAACTTCACCGCCACATCGTCGCCCCAAGGCTCGTATTTGTCCAGGGTCCCGCACTGCCGGCAGGGTATCTCGTCCAGGGTGAGGCCTGCTGCGAGCTTGGTTGATAAAAAGGCAATGGGGAAGCCGGTGGCCTTGGATGCCAGGGCGGAAGACCGGGAGGTTCGGGGGTTGATCTCGATGACCACGAGCCTGCCGTTCGAAGGGTTGTGGGCGAACTGGATATTGGTGTTTCCGATAACCTCAGCGGCCTCGACGATGTCGTAGGCGTGCTTCCGGAGCCTTTTTTGGAGATCGTTGTCGATGGTGAGCATGGGCACGGTGCAGAGGCTGTCGCCGGTGTGCACCCCCATGGCATCCACGTTCTCGATGAAGCAGGCGGTGATTTTGTTGTTCTTGGCGTCGCGCAGCACCTCGATCTCCAGTTCTTCCCAGCCCAGAACGGACTCCTCCACGAGCACCTGGCCGATGAGGCTTTCAGAAATACCCCTTCTCGCAACGATCCTCAGCTCCTCTACATTATAGACAAGCCCTCCTCCGGCACCGCCCACGGTATAGGCCGGTTTGACGACCACCGGATAACCCAGCCCGGAGGCGATCTTCTCGGCCTCTTCCACACTATAGGCAAGTTCGCTTACGGGCATTTCTATGCTCAAGCGGGTCATGGTTTCTTTGAATGCGCGCCTGTCTTCGCTGCGCTCGATGGCGCTCATATTCACCCCGATAACCTTTACGCCATACTTGTCGAGGACACCTTTGCGGTGCAGCTCCGAGGTGAGATTCAATGCCGACTGTCCCCCGAGGTTCGGCAGGATCGCATCGGGACGCTCCTTGGCGATGACGGACTCCAATACCGCGGCATTGAGGGGCTCGATGTAGGTGGCATCCGCCATGCCCGGGTCGGTCATGATAGTTGCCGGGTCGGAGTTGACGAGAACGATTTGATAACCCAGCCCCTGCAAGGCCTTGCAGGCCTGGGTGGCGGAATAGTCGAATTCGTAACCCCGGCCGATGAGAACAGGCCCGGAACCGATGATCATTACCTTGTGGATGTCGTCTCTCTTAGGCATCGTAAAAAGTCTCCCCCATGAAACATGAGCTTGCACTATAGGGAATGCTTAAGTTGTCAGTCAAGCCCAAAGGGTATTTGGGGATGAGGAGCCGGCAGACGGGGGCAGGAGCCGGAATTCATCTGCGGTTTGGAGAGTATAAACAAATCCGGGTGAGAGGGCTTGTGATTTCTCTGCACCCGGATGAGCGGTTTTTTTTACGTGATCGTGAATCTTATTCGGGGATGCCCTTGCCTGCGATGAAGTTCGCCAAGTCTGCAACCCTGCAGGAATAGCCCCACTCGTTGTCATACCAGGTAACCACCTTGGCCAGGTTGTTCTGGATCACCTGGGTGTACTCGATGTCGACAATGGAGGACATCTCATTGCCCTTGAAGTCGATGGAGACCAGCTTCCTGTCTTCGCACCCCATGATGCCCTTGAGCGACGTCCTGGCGGCGCGTTTAAGGGCAGCCCTGAGCTCATCGGTAGTGGCCGACTTTTTAAGCTGGACCGTGAGGTCGACTACCGAGACGGTGGGCGTAGGCACACGAAGCGCGTACCCGTCGATGCGGCCCTTCAGGTCGGGGATGACGAGAGAGAGCGCCCTTGCCGCTCCCGTCGAGGTGGGGATGATGTTCATGGCCGCGGCCCGCGCGCGGCGCAGGTCTTTATGCGGCATGTCCAGTATCCGCTGGTCATTGGTGTATGCGTGCACCGTGGTCATCCAGCCCTTCTCGATGCCGAAGGCCTTGTTGACGACGAGCGCAGGAGGTGCAAGGCAGTTCGTGGTACAGGAGGCATTCGAGATGATGTCGTGCTTCCTGGGATTGTACTTGTTATGGTTCACCCCCATGACGATGGTGATATCCTCCTGCTTGGCAGGTGCGGAAATGATCACCTTCTTGGCACCACCGTAGATGTGGGCGGAAGCCTCTTGTTTGCCGAGGAACAGACCCGTCGACTCGATGACGATATCCACACCCTCATCGTCCCAGGGGATGTTAGCCGGGTCCCGCATGGCATAGTTCTTTATCTTGCTGCCGTTGATGATGAATGCATCCTTCCTTATCTTTACCTCTCCGGGGAAGTGCCCGTAGTTCGTGTCGTACTGGAAGAGGTGCGCGTTGGTCCCCACATCGAACAGATCGTTCACCGCAACGACCTGCAGGGATTTCGGGTAGCGCTCCATTATCGCCTTTAAAACCTGGCGGCCGATGCGGCCGAAACCGTTTATTCCAACACGAGTCATGTCGTGCCTCCTCTCATCAATTGTCATCGAGCCTGTATTTATGGGCTACGAGCAGGTCATAATTGGTCTGAAGGGCCTGGTGGTAGCGGGCGTTTTCCAGGGCCAGCGCGCTCAGGCTCGCCACGGCCTCCAGGAACTGGATCTCCTGTGCATTGAATTCCCGCACCTTGTCCGAGTAGACACGTAGCACACCGATGACCGTCTTTGCGCAGACCAGGGGGGCCACTATCACCGACTTGATGCCTTCGGCCTTGGCGCCGGAACCGTACTGGAAGTCGGGGTCGGTCTGGGCGTTCTTGATGTAGATGCGCTCGCCCTTCAAGACCTTCTGGTCGAGGCCGCTCTCCTTGATGAGCACGGGGCCTTTCTTGACATAGCCCTTGGACAGCCCGCAGGATGCCCCCATGACAAGCGCCCTCTTCCGGGAATCAAGAAGCCTGATGGAAGATGCCTTGACGCCCATGGTCTCCACTACGGCCTTTACAACCTCCTGGAGAACGGTGCTCACATCGAGCGACGAATGAACGACCCGCACGACATCGTACAACGCGGTGAAGTAGTTCTTTTCCTTGTCTTTCACATCCATTACCCCCCTTCTGGGAAATTTCTCTTGCTATGAGGCGACATCGAAGCCCAAGGCGTTGAAGCATATTTATCATGATAGTGTGAGTATCTATGTTGCTTTAATAAATACCATTGTCATAGCAGTCAAGCCTGCTTTTCGGAATCCGCCGTATTTTTCTTGAATTGCGCCATAAAAAACAGGCCTGCCGGATATGACCCGCGCATGGCCGTGGGGATTCCGGATATGAGCCGGCTATTTCATGCGGGCTGTTCTTATGGGCGTTCCAGGGCCTCGATACGCTGAGCGAGCGGGGGATGCGAATAGTAGAACCAGGCGTAGAGCGGATGGGGGTGGAGGTTCGCAAGGTTATCCTTGGCAAGCCGCTTCAGTGCCCGTGCAAGGGGAACGGTCGATCCAGTCAGCTCTCGTGCATAGGCGTCGGCCTGCCGTTCATACCGGCGTGAGATCATGGACCCGATGGGGATGAAAAAGAAGGTGAAGGGTTTCCCTATGATGGTGATCAGGAAGAGACCGGCAAAGGGGATGATGGTCTGAAATCCGAAGGTCATATACAATGCTGTCCAGGCAAGGAGTTTTGCCACTACAAAGAGCACCACAAGCGATAAGACGACGGATGCCGCGAGCTGCTTCCTGACATGGCCTTTCTTGAGGTGGCCCAGCTCATGGGCCAGGACGGCCGTGATCTCCTCGGGGGTATGGGTGTTGATGAGGGTATCGAAGAGCACGATCCGCTTGAACTTGCCGATACCGGTGAAATAGGCGTTTGTATGCCTGCTCCTTGTGCTTGCATCCATCTTGAAGAGACCTGTCAGGTGGAAGCCTGCATGTTCGAGAAGCTCGCCGATGCTTTTCTTAAGGGTTTCATCTTCGATTCTTTCAAACTTGTTGAACAATGGGGCGATCACCTTGGGATAGAGCCAGGTGAGTAAGAGCTGGAACAGCACGAAGCATGCCCAGGCAGGCAGCCACCACAGGCGGGGCAGGGAATAGAGCAGCTCAAGGAACACGGCGAGGATGATCCCCATGATCAGGCCCGAGAGCAGCAATGTCTTTATCTGATCCTTGAGCCATAGCCTGAAGGTGATGGTGCTGAAGCCGAATCTGCGCTCGATCACAAAGGTGCCGAACAGATCAAAGGGGATATCTATCATTCCGAGCAGGAACGAGCAGGCGAACATGAACACGATCCCTGCGAGCACCGGATTGAGGCTTGACAGAAGGTGCGTGCCTGCAAAGTAAGGCAGGAATCCGCTCAGGATAATCACCAGATCGGCCAGGTCATCGACAAGGATTTCAATGGAGCCCAGGTTGCTTGCGGCTACGGTATAATCCCGTATGCGCTTTAAGGTATCCGGCTCGATCTCGCCTTTGAATACATCGGGCACCACATGACCGTACCGCGTGAGGTGCTGTCTATTCAGAAACCGTAAGCCCATCCGCACCAGCATGCTCAGGACGAATAAGGCGAGGAAGGTTATGAGTAAGACATTCCACTGAATCATAATCGTATAGTCTGCTCCTTGCGCGAAAAAATAGTGAACGCTTGGATCTAAAACACTCGGGCAGAGGATGTCAAATCATTCTTATACCGGAGCGAATAGTGATTGATTGTGTGGGAAGGAACCCGGGTGAGATCCGACGCATATCCCCAGGCATTTATCTTGAAATATCATGGGCGGACTTCCCAATAACCTCTATGGTTCTTTGACAACGCTCGCCTCTTCCTGCTATAAATACAGTCTAAGCCGGTTTATAGAGCAGCATGAAATTTAAAGCTAAGAGCTTACCTGTTTTGAAGAAGGGCCCGCAAAAACTCCACGAATCCACCCTTCAGGCACGGAGTTTGGGCTCCTTAAACTGAAATGAGTTACTATCAAGAATTTTTATGCCTATATTTCTATAACAGTATAATGCCTTGCAATCAATACCTGGATATACTGCAATTGTGCTTCGGATAACTAGATAGGTGAAGCAAAAGTGCAGTATAATAATAGTTATACGGACGAAGTGTGGGGCCGCATTGAATAGTTTTACCACGACGTGGAAGTGAACGAATAATGAATCGATTGGAACACAAGTTTGTTGTTTACGTGGACATTCTCGGATTTTCAAAGCTGACATTGGAAAATGAACTTCAGATCGAAAATATCAGAGATAACGAAGGGCCAGCGTTCAGAAAATTTGAGAAAATATTCCAAGAAAATCGAAAGGACAACGACTTAACCGCTGTATTTTCGAATTTTCACAGCGTAATTAATGGGGCTATAATGCTTGCGCGCCTCGAATGCGATTTCTCATCCGCAGTGTTTTCGGATTCCGCCTTCATTGCGACAAAGCATTTGAAACACGCGCTATCAATCGGTGCAAATCTGATGAGCAATTTCCTCTCGCAAAAGGTTCCGGTGCGAGGCGGAATTTCATATGGAGCATTTGAGTCAATACGTTTTAGGTCTGATATAATGCCAGGATCTAGTGAGCATGCCTCGTATTTTTTGGGTAGTGGTGTTGTAAAAGCTGTTCAAGTAGAATCGTCTGGTCTCAAAGGACTACGAATGTTCATTCATCCCGAGGTCAGCACATTGGTTCGAAGGCTTCAGGAAAAAGAGATATTGCAGATTCAGGAGTATGTGCAAGACATTGATAGCTCTGAAATGGAGACAAAAATAGGGATTTACCAGGAGCTAAATTACTGGAAGTACAATATTTCCGGCGAAAAGAAAGCATGGGTTAGTTTTCAAGAGCTGTGGAAAAAAGCCGGTGAAGCCTTCAGTAATCCATACGAGAAAACCGCGAGAGCTATTCAAAAAATGCGGACTAACAGGGGATATCTGCCAATTCCTGACTTGAAAAGGCTGACAATAAAGCGAAAGTAAAGCCTCTTTCTTAGAAAGGAGGCCAAGAGGTGCGAACCGATACGGGCACAGCGTCGCCGTATAACCAGGCACTGAAGCGGACGTGGCAAAACAGCGCGCCACGCCGCTTAGCTTTTCGTTATGTTGACTCTTCACGCAAGGATAGATGGAGGAAGGATCAATGAGTGAGTGGTATTCGACACTGGCCCCGGTTGATATCGAGAAAGTTGAGAAACGACTTTCTACCGCCAAGGAGGAAGACGAGATCATTCGGATAGTCCATGAGTATCACCCCAAGGGCCATTCCAATCTTGAACCAATCAAGACACTTGAGGAATACTTTAAGTATATTCGGTTAACAACAACTTCCCATTCATGGTTCCGTGGAGAATCACACGAACATGATTCCTTTATTCCAAAGCTCTATCGAAAGATGGACCCAGACAAGATAAACACGCAGCTAGAGACAGAGAGAAAATACTTTTACGAGTTCAGGCGTAGATCGAGGTCAATTGTTCAGAATATCGAAGACAATAACTACTGGTCTTGGTATTTCCTAATGCAACATTACGGTGGTGCTACTAGATTGCTAGATTGGACTACAGATGCTGCAGTCGGACTCTACATGGCACTTGATACTAGTCATGAAAAAACGGAACCTGCCATCGTCTATACATTATCACCCACAGTACTTGTGAATTATGCCTTCAATGACATCGGCAAAGACTCCATGCTAGCGCCGAGTGTTTTGTACCCAGGTGAAGACGATTCGGATCTCTGGATTGCGAATATCAAAGGAACATCCACAACAATCCCAGATTCTCCGATCTCACTTCTTCCAGCATATTCTGATCCGCGAATAGTTGCTCAAAGATCATGCTTTACACTTTTTGGAAAGCGAATTGATGGATTTTCTAAAGACGAAAAAGAAATCGTCTGCAATTGCTGCGGGCGTAGAATCAGAAATCGAATCATTATTGATGGAACAAAGAAAAATGATTTGAATAAGGAACTTGCCAAAATAGGAGTTACAAGTGCAACTGTCTATCCGGGTCTAGAGGGGGTAACAAAGGAACTCAACCAAGAATTCTATGCATAAGAACATAACCCGCCAATGCACCGGACGGCTTACAGCCGCCGCTGATCTGCATGTTGGCGCGGCGCTTCGCGCCGCTTTGGTAGTTGCAGTGAAAAAAGCGGGGGGGCTTTCATTGCTTGGAAATAATTCTACACAGCGCCGCTTCGGTAGTTCCGGTTAAAAGAGCGGGGGGCAGCCATGGAATACGTTGAATACGCGATATTGGTAATTGGTGCTGTCGGCCTGATTGTAGCAACGCTTGCCCTGGTGCGTCTAAGGCACCGAGAGGCTCCTCCTCCGGCCGCAGCCCCTCCTCGCCAGAGAGACCTTCCTCCGGCGGCAGCCGAGAGGGTTCTTGCTGAACCACCTGCCCCGGTTAAGTTCCATGCTCTCTGGCGCTCCCAGACGCGGCCTCAAGAGTGGCAACCATTACTCGTCTACATCTTCAGCGGCTCAAGGGGTCTGGAGGGTGCTCGCGCTGACTTTAGACGGCGAATTAGCGCACCCTTCGGGGAGTACGTGGACAGTTCCTCGACGGCAAGGAGCAGAATTCGCCACGGAACTCAGATCCTGATTCTACCAGAACTCCGAGGTTTTCGGTTCAATCCGCCCAGTAGCAGGATCCTCTGGCTGGAAGACTACCACTGCGTGGAGTTCCGGGTGCAAGCCCTGGCCGACGCCAACTCCGTGATTGAGGAGAAAATTGTAGGCCGGGTAGCCTGCTACGTCGGGCCACTGCTGATTGCTGAGACTCCAATCTATGTCGAGCTCAAGGGAGAATCGGCCGGAGTAGATGCCGTCGCCCCGAAGCAACCGACCATGGTCGATGAGAGAATCCTGACCGAGGAAGGTTCTTCCGCCTACCGCACTATCTTCGTGTCTTATTCCCATAAAGATTCCTGCATCGTAGAGCAACTGGAAAGGGCCTACCGTGCACTTGGTGACACCTATCTTCGTGATGTCAACATGTTGCGGAGCGGAGAAGAATGGAATCCTGCCTTGCTTGCTAGAATTCCCCATGCTGACATCTTCCAGCTGTGCTGGTCACTTGCCGCAAGGCAATCACCATACGTGGAACAAGAATGGAGGCACGCCGTCAAACTCGATCGTCCGAACTTTATTCGTCCAATGTACTGGGAAAAACCAATGCCCGACCCACCACCTGAACTGCAGCACCTACATTTCACTCATGTGGAGATAGACTCGTAAGAGTGCGCATAACTGAGCGGCTGCAGGCGACGGCGGGGGTTTGCTCGAATGATCAGTGGTGCTTCGATTGGAGTCCGGTGCCAGTCCGCCGCCGCACCTGAGCCGCGGGCGTTAAACATCATAGAACATTTGAAGCGGAGTGGGGGAAACATGCCAACCAATCTGGATCGATTCAAGAAGGACTTGGACGCTTTGCTAGAGCAGGGGGGCCAACTGGAACTGGCGATGCAGTATAAGGTTGCACCGGCGGAGGTCAAAGCAGCCCTGAAGAAGCAGCTCGGCAAGAAGGCAGACGAGGTCCTTAATGGTCTGCCTTCGTTCAAGGATGACTATCAGCGTTGGTACTCTGAAGCGCTTGCGCTCTTACGCCAAGTCTTGCCAGATCGTGTAGGCGACTTCATTCGTCACTATGAGAAGCCAAAAGGTCGGAAGGACATTGACTTCGAGAACTATCGAGTTGAGGACTACCTGCAGGGTCTAGTCGTCACTCGGGGTTTTGCAAAAGAAAAGGTCGTGGACACCAGCGCTGCAATCCCTCAGTTTCGCCAGCAGCTTGCCATATTGAGGGCCGCCAAGGCCCGGTTTGAAAGCACTCTCTTTGAAATCCGTCAGCTGGTGCAAGCTGATCTACTCGATTCAGAGATTGAGGCTGCGGAGGTGCTCGCCAAGCACAAGTTCAGCCGTGCTGCCGGAGCTCTTGCTGGGGTCGTTCTTGAACGACATCTCTCTCAAGTCTGTGCTGACCATCAACTATCAACTAGGAAGAAGAACCCGGCCATCGCCGACTTTAACGAGAGTCTGAAGGCAGGCGGTGTCATCGACCTTCCACAGTGGCGTTTCATCCAACACCTTGCGGACATCCGAAACCTCTGCGATCACAGTCGCTTTCCGGAGCCAACGGTCGAGCAAGTAGCCGATCTAATTGCTGGGGCCAAGAAGGTTACGAAGACCGTCTACTAATGCTGACGAGCAGTGAGGAGGTCTAACCCGCCAATTCACTGGAAGGCATACAGCCGCCGGTGATAGGCACGTTCGGTGTATGAGTACGTGGCGAGAAACCGGTATTGCATATCCACTTTGTGTACGATACTATAGTTTATAAGGTGAACTCATGAGAATCGAGATAGAAAGAGAAGATGATGGACGCTGGGTAGCAGAAATCCCCGAGCTACCCGGTGTATTAGCCTATGGAGATACTCGCAAGCAAGCCATTGCAAAGGCAGAAGCGTTGGCGTTGCGGGTTCTGGCTGACCGACTTGAGCATGATGAAGAGATTCCAGAACTCAAAGAAGTGTTTGCCATCTCTGCATGAGTCAATGGCCATCAACGAGGTCCCAGCAAGTTCTAGCAGCTCTCCTTCGCATTGGTTGGGTAATCAAAAGACAGTCTGGTACATCTCATCGTATTCTTGCCCGTCCGGGTTGGCCTGATTATGTTTTCGCCTTTCATGATCGTGAAGAGATCGGTCCGAAAATGTTGGCTCGGATTTCAAAACATACAGGTCTTACTCCTGAAGATGTGTGATAATCACCGAACATTTTGTAGCCCGTGATCATGCATCCAGCCCCTTGCCGTTTTTATTTTTGGGTAGTGTGTTTATCTTTACGGGAACCTTGTGGTGCTTATTTCTGGCTGCCATAGCCGCCACCGCTTCAAGGACACTTCGAACCAAATCCGGGATATTGCAGATTACACGTCGTTTAACCGGAATGGTCTTTGTGGGTCTTGGTATCAGGCTCGCGATTCAAGATCAACGGTGATATTGGCTTTCCAGCGGACGGCTTTCAGCCGCGGCTGATCTGCACGTTGGTCTCAGATAATGCAACTTGTCGAGAATGAACCAGAGTAGTATATGAGTTATATGAATAGCAAAGAAATCGCGATCAAAACCATTCAAGAACTCCCAGAATCAGCTACATGGGCTGATATCGAAGAACGGATTCACTTCCTTGCTGCCATTGAAAAGGGATTATCAGACATCAAGACAGGGAAAGTTATTCCACATAATGAGGTAAAAGAAAGTCTAAAGGAATGGCTTTCACAATAAAATGGTGTTCAAATAAAACAATCCATGTCTTGAGAGTTTGGCATGGTTATCGTGGCATACCATATCTTGAATAAGCCCAACCATGGCATCCACCAGACGTCTTTCAGCCGCCGCTGCCCCGCACGTTAGCTGCCTCCAGGAGAATGGGAATGATCAGAAATGCACGTTATGTTCATACAAATCTTATTGCTCGCGATTGGCAGTCACTTGCAAGGTTCTATGAATCCTTATTTGGTTGTATTCGTGTTCCACCCGAGCGTAAATATTCAGGCCCTGCTCTCGATGCAGGCACGGGTATTCCAAATTCTATCCTCTATGGTGTTCATCTTCGTCTTCCAGGACATGGGCCGGAAGGACCGACATTGGAGATTTATAGTTACTCTCAATTATCTGATTCCTTCCCTCCGGCAGTTAACCGGCCGGGACTTGCTCATATGGCATTTGAAGTTTCATCTGTTGAGGATGCTCGTCAACAGGTGCTTGCTGCAGGAGGTAGTCCTATTGGGGAGATAGTCACCCTTACCACATCAGAGGGCAAACATGTTACCTGGTGCTATGTAACCGATCTTGAAGGTAACATCATCGAGTTGCAATCATGGGCATAATCAGGGACAGCTAACAATCGCACACCGGACGGCTTACAGCCGCAGGTAATATCTGACTTTGGCCGCAGGGCTCCTATAAATCTTGACAACCGGTCTTATTATGGTACCATATAAAGACCGGAGGTGCTGATGTGAATATCACAAAAGACATCAAACCCATTACCTATCTTAAATCGAGAGCAGCTGATTTGCTCAAGCAAATAAACGAGACTCATCGACCAGTTGTCATTACTCAGAATGGAGAACCAAAGGCCGTATTACAGGATCCTGAAAGCTATGAGAATATGAGAAATGCAATCGGCATATTAAAACTGATCTCCCAAGGAGAGGAGGATATTAAGGACGGAAAGTCAAAATCTCAAGATGAAGTTTTTAGAAATATAGAGAATATTCTGAAAGAAAAAATGAAATGAAAAAAGTTTATGAGGTCAGATGGTCTGATACATCAGAGAAAGATCTCATAAGCATCATAGAATACATCGCGAGAGACAGCCCCTCTCTTACCTTTGAAAAGTTCAAGGAGATGAAACAAAAGGCATCAACCCTTTATACTTATCCTGACAGAGGGCGTATCGTTCCTGAACTTCAAGAGCAAGGAATCATGCAATATCGTGAATTAATCATTTCTCCCTGGAGGGTCATCTATAGGATATCGAAGAAAAGTGTTTATGTTTTGTCTTTGTTAGATTCACGACAGAATGTTGAAGATATTCTTTTAAAAAGATTCATCAATTCAAAGCCATAAACCTGCCGACCAGAGCATCCACTCGGACGGCTTACAGCCACCGGTAATACCTGCTGTTGGCCTAACTCTTGGAGGTTGATGTATGAAGATACAACACATCCGGAATGCATGCATGATTATTCATTCCAATAAGCAGAGAATTTTAGTAGATCCCTGCCTGAACCCGAAAGGCAGCTTGCCGCCATATACACTCTTCCGCAGGAGGCCCCGGCTCAACCCACTTGTCGATTTACCCTTGAACTCGGAATCCATGTTGAGTCAAATAACTTCCGGGCTCATTACCCATTGCCGTTACGGACATTTCGATCATCTTGATAAATCAGGCATCCGCCTGCTGGCAAAGAAACAGGTCCCTGTCTACTGCAACTACCTTGATGAACCGTATCTGAGACGACGACGCATCAATACAATCCCCCTTCAAATCAATCAGAGAACGGGATTTCTGACAGGGAGCATTACCTCCTTTCCTACTGCCCACGGATACGGGTTAATCGGTAAATTCATGGGGCCCGGAGCAGGATATTTCATCGAACCGGCGGGAGACAAAACGATTTACATCAGCGGCGATACGGTTATGACGCAAACTCTCAGCCATGTACTGAACGACCTTCGGCCCGATATTTCCCTATTAAATGCAGGGACGGCAGCCCTCGATCTCGGCAGACCTATCCTTATGCCTATTGAGGAGCAGCTGGATTTCATAAGATCCGCACCCGGAAAGGTCATTGCCGTGCATATGGATGCCTTCAATCATTGTTTGACAACCCGTGATATGTTAAGAGATGCTGTTTCGAAAGAAGGGTTGTCCGGCAAGGTGATGATTCCGGCAGATGGGGAATTAATGGAGTTTTAACCCCGGCCGGCCAAAACGCTTAAGCGGATGCTGCTGGGCCGCTTAAGCTTTCACGTTGGAGGTTTCCCATGACTCAGGCATTGCTGCTCATAGACATTCAAAACGATTACTTCCCCGGCGGGGCAATGGAGCTGGCGGGGAGTTCAACTGCTACGGCTCAGGCCGGGAACCTCCTTCAGGCGTTCAGACAAAAAGCGCTGAGCGTCATCCACATCCAACACATCTCGACAAGACCCGGAGTAACCTTCTTTTTGCCGAATACCGCAGGGGTGCAAATCCACAAGAGCGTAGCGCCCCTGAGCGGCGAAGCGGTCTTTCAGAAACACTACCCGAACAGCTTTCGTGAAACACGTCTGCTTGAGCACCTCCGTGGGCATGGAATCGTACGGCTTGTGATCGCAGGGATGATGACCCATATGTGCATCGACACGAGCGTGCGTGCCGCCGCCGACCTTGGCTTCCCGTGCGTTCTGGCTCATGACGCATGCGCTACAAGGGCCCTGTCGTTTAACGGCGTTACCGTTTCCGCAGAGAGCGTACAAACAGCTTTCCTCGCAGCCCTTAACGGCCTGTTTGCCGAAGTGCTGTCAGTGGAGGAAATATGCACCAACCTCTAACGAGCTGATCCGGCGGACCGGGGCTAAGCGCCGCGAAGCTGATCGGCACGTTGGGCAGATGATCGCAGTCACACCAACTTAAGGGGCATTTCATGAACTGGTATCTTCTGGGGGCATTCATCATCGCGTCACTTGTTCTGCTGGCAACGCCCGGGCCTAATTTACTCGCAGTCATCGGGCGCGGGATCGGACAGGGGCACCGTGCCGCTCTCATTGCCGTCATCGGTTATGCACTCGGCGATATACTCAACACAGCATGTGCCATACTTGGATTATCGGCATTAATCCGGTCATCCGCCGCCTGGTTTCAAATCGTGAAGTATGTTGGTGCGGTCTATCTCATCTTTCTGGGTGTTCAGGCAATATACCACAAGCAGCACTGGATAACCCGGCAACACCATGGAGACGCCAAACCCGTCATTATTCTTCGACAAAGCATTGTTGCAAGTGTCTTAAACCCCAAGACTGCATTATTCTTTCTCGCTTATTTGCCGCAGTTCGTTGATGTGTCTAAAGGGAATGCCGGCCTGCAGATGATCGTTTTAGGAAGCCTCTTCATGTTTTTGGGAATTATCATGTACTGCCCCATCGCCTATTTTGCGGGCAATATCGGACAGTGGCTGCAGACCAAGCAGACTATAGCTGATAACCTGCGCTGGGTAACGGGCAGCATTTTTATCATGCTGGGGATTCGGGTAGCCTTGCTAAAAGACGGCCGTTGATTGATTCGGTTTTCGCATCACTGCCGGGAGCACCCGATGGGCAGTATGTGGTAATCAGATTTGACACCTCGTTCGAGAATAAGAAATCAGCGATCGAGACAGTTACCCCGAAGATGGACAAAGACGGGATGTGGAGGGTGTCCGGTTACTACATCAAATGAAGGCCCGGCAATGGCATCCGGGCGGACGCTCTGGCAAGCATTGCCTGCCGTTAGAGGGCAAGGACCCTATGCAACCAGTGCAACAGAAATGGAATGCTGAGGATTACGCGAAGAATTCTTCTGCACAGCTGCAGTGGGCGCAGGAGCTTATCTCAAAACTCACCTTCAAAGGTTGCGAATCCGTGCTTGATATCGGATGCGGAGATGGGAAGATCAGCGCCCGACTTGCGCTGGCTGCCAAGAACGGAAACGTGCTGGGCATTGATCTATCTGAAGACATGATTCGGCTTGCATCAGAGCAGTTCCCTTCAGCGAAATATCCCAACCTGTCTTTCTTATGTATGGACGCAACAGGCATTCGCCTTTCTGAGAGATTCGACGTCGCATTCTCAAGCGCCGCTCTTCATTGGGTGAAAAACCATATTGCAGTTCTTCGAGGCGTGCATGCCTGCCTCAAGTCCGGCGGCAAGATCTTGTTTCAAATGGGCGGCCGCGGAAACGCAGCTGAGGTTTTTGGCGCCATTGAGAAAGTCTTGCGGCACCCTCGGTGGCGGCAATACTACGAAGACTTCACTCCACCCTACCATTTTTATGGACCGGAGGAATATTAAGCTTGGCTTTTGGAAAGCGGTTTTCGCCCGGTACGTGTTGAGCTCGTGCCAAAAGATATGCAGCATGGGGCGCAGCGGTTTAAGGGTTGGCTGCGGACCACTTGGTTCCCCTATACCGACCGCTTGCCTGTTGAACTGCGCGATGCCTTCCTTGCGGAAGTGGTCGAGACTTATACTATGGCAAATCCGTTTGACGCCCTCGGCCGTACACATGTCAAAATGGTCCGTTTGGAGGTCGAGGCGTATGCCCTCTGACGATTCGTTCAACGCGGACGTGGGAGCGCCTCTTCGCCCTGCTTTGCACACCGGTCAGCTCAAAAGTCGGGCGGATCGAAAGACAAGGAGCCTACCATGATCGTGATGCTGTGCCGAAACCGCGTCGCGGACTTCCCGAAGTGGAAGGCTGTATTCGACTCTCACGCCCAAGCGCACCGTGCTGCAGGGCTTTCTCTGAGGGATCTCTGGCGCGATGTAGAGGAACCGAATAATGTGTTCTTCGTGTTCGAGGTCACTAACCTTGACGATGCGCGGGCGTTCATAAGCGACCCTGCAGCAGCCGAAACAGGAAAGGCATCCGGTGTTCTCGATGGAGAGTATCATTTTCTCGAGAGCAGTCGGGGCCACTGACTGCCTGAGAGCGGCATGCAGCGGAAGCTCTCCCATGCCCCGCAGATGCCGGCCGTCAGCCGGTATTTTGGAAAAGTGTGAAGGCAAACAAAGAATCTCGGTGAGTTCGGTCCCGAGGCCCACTTCATGAGTGTCGGCGGGCTGGTGGAGGTCATTGCACAGGAATGGAAAGTGCACCCGGAAAACGTTACCGAGCTCCTCAACCATTTCCCGAGGGAGGGATTCGCTGCAGAAACCATTAGGCGCGTCCGGCACGAGGCAGAGCAGAACCCGGGCAGCCGCTTCGCGTGCCTCAACCCCATGTTCACAACCATGGTCCGGCTGACGGGTTTCAGCATGGAATAGCAGCAATAAACCGTGCCGGCCATCAATCAGCCGGGGAACCGGGAAATCAGGTCAAAGACTTTTCTTCATAGGGGACATCAAATGGATGATCTTACTATCCGGAATGTAGCGCCGACTGATTATCAGCCCATCATCTCTGTGCTGAATGACTGGTGGGGCGGTCGGAATATGGGCGATATGCTCCCGAAACTCTTCTTTGCTCACTTCCGTGAGACAAGCCTTGTGGCTGAAAGTGAAGGAAAGATCGTCGGGTTCCTCATAGGTTTTTTATCACAGACTTTTCCGGATCAGGCTTATATCCATTTTGCCGGGATTCATCCTGATTATCGAAGGAAAGGATTGGCGGGCAAGCTCTACAGGCATTTTTTTGAGATTGCCAGGAACCACGGCTGCCGGGCCGTCCACTGCGTAACATCGCCGGTTAACAAAGCTGCAATCGCATTTCACCTTCGCATGGGGTTCAGCATTGAACCGGGTGACATACTCATCGAAGGTATTTCAGTCGCTGAGAATTATGACGGGTACGGTAGCGACCGGGTCTTGTTCGCAAAATTGCTCGGCGCATAACAAGCTCCAGGCGGAAGCGGGCGGCCCTCGCGGCCGCTGATGCGCACCGATAGAAATCGAACATCACTTGGGGGAAAAGATGACAAGAGGGAAAAGGGCTCTTCTGATCCTGTTGATAGTTATTTCGTGTGTCGGCTGTGACCAAACAACGAAGTCGGTCGCGAAATCCTGCTTGCCGGGTTCTTCAACGATATCCTTTCTTGGAGATACGGTTCGGCTCCAATACGCTACGAACAAAGGATCGTTTCTCAGTCTCGGCTCATCTCTTTCGGAAAGGTGGAGGGGTCTGATATTCACAGGCGGAGTCGCTGTATTGCTGGTTGCGGTGTTTATCTATCTTTTACTGGCATCCAACGTCCACGCACTGAGAGTCATTGCCTTTTCTTTCGTGTTAGGTGGAGGGCTCAGCAACCTGCTGGACCGTATCGCATATGGCGGAGACGTAGTCGATTTCATCAATCTGGGTATCGGTTCGTTGCGGACGGGTATATTTAATGCCGCTGATGTTGCTATTATGGCGGGTATGCTGTTACTTGTGTTAGGCGGTATGCGGCGAGAAAAACTATCGATCGGCTTCTGACAAGGCGTCGGACCCAAGCAGCGTCCGCTCAAGCCGAACGTCAGGGCGCTCAGGCATAAAGAGGGGTAGTTCCGTGTCGACTGCACTTCGTATTGCACTAACACTGGCAATCGGAATCGTGATCTTCGCCGGGTTGCCGCTGGTGGGATGGGGCGTGCCGGACGCCCGTGATTTCATTAATAATCCTGTTCGGCTCGGTTACATCGTGCTGGTAGTCCTGCTGCAAATTTTTGTTGTGATCAGGTTTCCCGGGGTGGGACGCAATCGCAGCAAAGGGAAAAAGATCGTGCACCGGCAGCGACTGGCCGTAATTCTTATGCAAGCGGCCAGCCTGGCAATCGTAATAATCGCCCCCTACTGCGATCGCCGGGATATCGCCGTACTGGGAGAGGCAGAGATAGTTCGATATTTCGGACTTGTCGTATTTGCTCTTGGTTTCCTTGCAACAAGTTGGGCGGAAGCGTTTCTGGGAAAACAGTTCAGTCTGGAAGTCACGATTCAAGAAGATCACAGACTCGTGACCGATGGACCCTACCGGTATCTTCGACATCCGCGGTATCTGGGCATCATTTTATTCAACATAGGATTTTCTTTTGTGTTCCGTTCACGGCTGGCACTGATTATTATCGCAGCGATGAGTCTAGTTCTCCTATGGCGGATCCATGACGAAGAAGCACTGATGCACCGGGAGTTCGGAGCGGATTGGGAGGCCTATTCCCAAAGATCGTGGCGTCTCATTCCGTTTGTGTACTGACGTCTTCATAGCTTCAATTGACCCATTGCATAAAGGTTTGTTATATGGACACCATGAAGCCATCCAACACTGCCAGAACCATACAGCCTTTTCTGGTCATGGATGTCATGGAAAAGGCGAACATCCTTGCAGCGTCCGGCCGGGACATCATCCACCTGGAGGTGGGTGAGCCCGATTTCGACACCCCGGAGTGCATACGCATGGCGGCTGCGAATGCCATGCATCAGGGCAGGACCCACTATACCGACTCGCTCGGCATCCCGGAGCTGAGGAATGCCCTCAAAGAACATTATCAAAAGACCTACCGCGTTACCATAGATGAGAATTGTATCGTGGTGACTGCAGGCTCATCTCCCGCACTCCTCATGGCCATATCCTGCCTGGTGGATGCGGGTGACGAGGTCATCATGACCGACCCGTACTATGCCTGCTACCCGAACTTCGTCAAGGTCTTAGGCGCGAAACCCCGCCTCATCCGCACGGGAAGCTCGGACAGATTCCAGCTGGACCCCGGAAAGGTAAAACGGAACATAACCGGCGGCACGAAAGCCCTGCTCATCAACTCGCCGGCAAACCCTACGGGTATATGCCTGGACGCCGATCACCTGAAGGCTTTAAGCAATCTGCCCATCCCCATCATATCCGACGAGATCTACCACGGGCTGGTCTATGCCGGGCAGCAGCACACCATACTCGAATTTACGGATAATTCTATTGTGATCAACGGATTCTCCAAGGCCTATGCCATGACCGGCTGGAGGCTCGGCTGGGCGGTCTTCCCCAGGGAACTCATCCGGACGGCCCAGAAGATCCAGCAGAACCTCATGATCTGCGCCCCGTCCATTGCCCAGTGGGGCGGCGTCGCTGCACTTACCAAGGCTGGCACGGATGTCGAGAACATGCATCAGACCTTTGCCCGGCGAAGAAAGGTCATGCTCTCCGAGATGGCGAAGTTCGGCTTCAACGTAGAGGTGGAGCCCACGGGTGCATTCTATGTGCTTGTGAATATGGGTGCGTACACAAAGAACTCCCGCTCCTTTGCCATGGAAATCCTGGAGCACACCGGTGTCGGGGTGACACCGGGCATCGATTTCGGGCCCGGCGCCGAAGGCTACATCCGGTTCTCCTATGCCAACTCGGAAAAGAACATCGTGGATGGCATCTGCCGCGTCGCCTCATACCTGAAAAGCCTATGAAGGTGAAGATCCGGGATGCCGCCTTTGCAGGTGTCTTTCCCCACCATAGTGCAGGCTTGCCCCAGTTCGCCATTGCAGGCAGGTCGAACGTGGGCAAGTCTTCGCTGATCAACAAGCTGCTGAACAGGAAGTCGCTCGTGAGGACGAGCAAGGTGCCGGGCAAGACCAGGGCCGTGAATCTTTTCAAGGTCGACCTGGTGGACCATCCTTCCCTCTACCTTGTCGACCTGCCGGGATACGGCTATGCCAAGGTTTCCAGGACCACCAGCCATGAGTGGAGCGAGCTGGTCGCCAGATACTTCTCGGACAATCATGAGCTCAAGCTTGTCATGCTGCTCGTGGATATCCGAAGGGATCTTCAAGATGAGGAACGCCTGCTCGTTGACCTCATCAATAAAACCAAGGCCAAGGTCGTGCTTGTTGCCACCAAGACCGATAAGCTGGGTTACGCCCAGATGCTCAAACGCGCATCGGAGCTTTCAAGGCAATGCGGGTTGACACCGGTTATCACCTCGTCTGCCACGGGAGACGGCATGGAAGAACTCTGGGCACTCATCATCTCTTCCCTGTAGTCGCTTAGCATTTGTGCGTTGAAAGGTCTTCGATGCAGTTCAATGCCCGGTGCACCCCTGGTCCGTAAGCCCAATATTTCTATTTACTCCCATTAGCATTGTGCTATTATCTGAAAAATCATGCGTGATACTTCCTTTACCATAGACATCCAATCTTTTCTCCCCATCATCCTGCTCCTCCTCTTTCTGGTGATCCCCTATATGCTGAAAAATCTCGGCCGATACACATCAGCCGGCAAAAACCTCGACAGGTTCCCGGAAAAACCCAGGGACAGCATGCACCCAGAGACCATGCACGACTACCTCGATGAGCCTCCTGTCAGTACGGACTATGAGCGGATTGACAAGGATTCAGTCTCCAGCAAACCAATCACCCCTAAATGGTTCTAAACAAGAAACCTGTTAAGGACGCCTGGCGTTTCATCCTTGGTATCTGCATCATCGCAGCATCCATCTATGTGTTCTACATCGGGACCGCCCTGCGGAACTCCCCTGAGCTCTTCCTCAAGCCCAAAGCCGTTAAGGTGAAAGCTTTTCCCTGCACCTCCGTCACCTCGGAAGGGCTTACTGCCTGCATCCCAGCAGGGATCGAATTCTCAGCCAAGCGAGGCGGGATTGAGTTCTTTTCCGGCAAGGACCGGATAAGGGGGGGAATAAAAATCATACAAGTGCTTCCTCAGGAGCACGGATGGAGGGCATCTCTGAAGAGTCCCTTCATGAAGATGTTTATCGGCAATGTTGATACGATCGGCACCTTTGAACTCATGGTCTTGATCCTCCAGCACCGATACAACCCCACGCTCATGGGGGCAAAGGCCGCGCTCATCCCGCCCTGGATGAAAAAGGCTAAAGGAGCGCATATCCTTATCTTGAAGGAAGAACGGGGCCTTATATTCTATACCCCGGGGCAGTCGTTGGGGCTCTCCTTCAAAGAGGGCGCAATTGTCATGATGTCCATGAACGGACAGATCCCCCCGGAAACCACGGCCGGGATCATATCTTCGATAAGCCTTACTACACCGGCAAGACCAAAAACGGGATCGAAGGGTTCTTCATGAACTTCTCCGCATAGTCGCTCCTGAATCCGGCCAGGGCCCCTTTGTTGACCTCGTGGCCCACTATGAGCAGTTCGATACCCTTGTCCTTGATCACCCTGTTGATCACTTCAATGGGAACTCCCCTCATGATCAGCCGGTGTTTCGCATCTATCACATCGTCCCCTACCTGGCTGCAGATCGAATACATCTTGTCTCTGGCTGCCTTTATCACTTCTTCTTCGAGCTTGTCCGTATTGATGTGGGGGACGTAGAAGCCGGCGGCACTCTTGATGTCGGTTATGGTGTGGAGAACAAAGAGCTCCGCATCGATAAGACAAGAGAGCTGGTACGCATAGTCGACAAGATAAGGGCTGTACTTTGCAAAATCGATGTAGCAGAGTATCTTCTGGGGCTTTTTCACTTTGGTCTTCTTCATCATCTACCTCCTCGGTGCAGTTGTTGGGACCTCTTCTGAAACCGATTCTATCACATTCTTAAGCTCTTTGAGCTTAAAAGGTTTCGCTACAAAGGCGTTGGCACCCCGTTCAAAGGCCAACTTCTTGGCTTCACTCACGGAAAACCCCGTTATCAGGACGATAGGCACCTTGGGATACTTCGTCCTGATCTCACCCATCAGGGTAAACCCATCCATGCGGGGCATATGGATATCACTCACCACGACCTGAATCGGTTGCTTGTCCATACAGTCCAACGCATCCAAACCGTCGCGCGCCGTATGGACCTGATACCCATGCATGGTCAAGAAATCGGCAATCACATGGGTCAGATCCTGCGAATCGTCAACAATTAAAATTCTTTTTGCACTAATCATCGGCCTCCTCACTCGGCAAATCAATAATCTCATAATCCCTTAAAGCCGGGTATCTCTTGGTATCGGCGTCTGTGAGGCCTGCCAGCTTCTCCATTACCTTCTTGATGGTGAAGATCTGATTCTCCATTACATGCAGTATCTCTTGTAGCTTTGCATTGTTTTCCAGCTCGGGGTTGAGCTCAAGCATCTCCAGGTTGCCCAGGATGATGTTGAGCGGGGTATTGATCCTGTCTGAGAGAGTCACTGCGGTCTTGGCAATGGCACTCAGCTCATTGAGCTTCTTCTGTTCCATGCCGTAAACCTGCATCTCGAGGGCCCTGCGCACCCTCAGCATGAGCTCATTCTCATCGCAGGGTTTGAGGAGATAGTCGTATACTCCCAGCCTGAGCGCCGATACCGCGGTCTTCAGGGAGCCGTACCCCGTAATAACAATAACCAGGGTCTTAGGCGAGATAACCTTGATGTTCTCCAGCAGCTCAAGCCCACCCATGCCTTCCAGGACAATGTCCGTAAGCACCAGATGGAAACTCTTGTCATAGAGCAGCTTGAGGGCCTCCTCGGCTGATCCGACATCTTCCACCTCAAACCCGTTGGACGAAAGGATGTTTTTTAGCGAATAGCGGACGATCTCTTCATCGTCCACAACGAGTATCCTCTTCATTGTTATTCCTTAACCACTCTTAAACTGCAAGTGCTTATGGACGGATTCCCTTAATTCTTTGATCCTGAAAGGCTTCCTCAGGTATGTCACACCCGTGGTCTCGAGGAATTCCTTTATCTGGAAGTCATAGGTATCGCCCGTAATAAAGATGAACCGCTTTTTCAGAGCCGGGTTCTTTCTGATGGCTTCCTGATAGAACTCCATACCGTTCATTACAGGCATCCTCAAGTCGGAGATGATGAGTTCCCAGGCATACTCATCGAGGTGGTCACAAGCCTTTCTGCCGTTCTCAAAGGTGATCACCGTGTAATAGGGGCTCAAGGTGTCAACCATGAGGTCAAGGAGGTCCTCCTCATCTTCCACCACCATGATCAGGCTCTGTCTCTTCTGGTCTTCATACGATGGGCAGGACGATTCATCATCTATCTCAGCATCTTTTTCCCTGGTATCCACCTCCATAATTGCCGGGAGCTTCATGACCGCCATGGCCCCATTCTTCGTGTTTTCTATAAATACCTCGCCTTTGTGATCGGAGATGATACCATAGCAGATGGATAGCCCCAGCCCGGTCCCCTTATCCTTGGGTTTGGTGGTGAAGAAGGGATCGAAGATCTTCGTCATAACACTTTGGGGTATGCCGGGACCCGTGTCCTCTATCGTAACATTCACATAGTCGTTGCTCATGAACGACCTGATCCAGATGGTGCCCATCTTTTCATCTATGGCATCTATGGAATTGTTGATGAAATTCACGAGCACCTGCTCCATGCAGTTCATGTCAGCCCTTATATAGAGGGGATCTTCCGGGTCTTCGTTGATGATGGTAATACCGCGCTTCTTGATGATGGGGCTATAGAGGTTTATGGTTCTCCTGATTACCTCGCGCATGTCGAAGATATTTTTCTCGGGTGGTTTATTCCGGGAAAACTTGAGCAGGGATTCCACAATCCCCTTGGCGGCGGAGGCGGAGTTGATGATGACATTAAGCCTCTTCTGATCCTGAGGGGTCAGATAGTTCTGGTCGATGAGGTCGGCAAACCCTAAAATAGGGGTAAGCTTGTTATTGAGCTCGTGAGCTATCCCGGACGTAAGCAACCCCAAGGAGGTGAGCTTCTCTGTCTGCATGGTCTTCTGCTCAATGCGTCTCTTGACCGTGATATCCCTCATGATCACAAGCACCTGGTCAAGATCGATATGCTTGATAAAGAACTGGCCGATTATATCGGTCTTGTCTCCCACCTTCACATTAAAATCAAACTCGGAGGAATGGCCGGTATCTCCCTGGGAGATCTTCTCGAGGATCAAGGAAGAGCATGCTTCATCGAAGATGTCGGTAACAACCGAGGGTTGTCTGGTAATGAGATTCTTAAGCGCACTATTGAGAAACAAGACCTTGCCCGCGGTATCAAGAATGAAGATCATCTCCTCGGATACATCGACCACGGCCTTGTACCTCTCCGTCACACTCCGTATAGATTCATCCTTCTGCTTCACGAGTTCGGTAAGGTCGGAATTCTTCCTCTGGAAGACTTCATAGAGGTGCACCAGGGTCAGCATCTGGCCGATAAGCAGACCCAGCAACTCAAAAACCCTGACATAGTGGACATTGAAGAAGCCCTTGAGAGAATGGGACAGGTTCATGACCCCCAGGGTTTTGTTGCCTTCCTTGATAGGCACGCATAACATGGAACCGATCCGGACTTTGGCGGAATCGATCTTCTTGAAAAACTCGCAGTCATCCACATCACTGACCAGAATGGTCTGCCCGTTCCCGGCACAGGTCCCTGCAACACCTTCTCCAAGCTCCATGCTCACATAAGGATTGCCATTTTCGATAGCCATGCCGGAAACCGCCTTGAGCACGATCCTACCACCCTCCACCATGAAGATGGAGGCGTTCTCGCACCGGGACTCCTTAATGAGAACACTTGTCACATAGGAAAAGAAGTCATGCTCGGGGGAGCCTTTCGCGACGAATTCGGTGATATCGAAGATGGAGGAGAGTATGCCTACCGTGTATTCATAGAAGTCAGAGGCCTTGCTGAGAAGATCAAGCAGGATTCTTTCACGAGTCGAGGTAAGCTCTGTGGATTCGCCCCGTAGAGAATGCAGATCCTTCACGGCAAACACAATGCCCCTTACCCCAAATTTTCAAAAATGGCTGTGTTCGTTCTATACCTTTGTCTCACAGTATTTACAAGATCTTTATACTCATCACCCAACAGGCTCCTGATGAGGGTCTCTTGATCGATATCTTCAGATATCAAGCCCCTTTCATGCTGCATGGCGACCTGATCAGTCAGATAAACGAGTGCGGATGTGCGGTTTACCGGCTCATGATGATTCCTGATGACGCTGATGACTTCCGGAGGAAAATGCCACCGCTGGGCAACAATCTCGCCGATTATCGTGTGGTCCATTGAAAAAACATCCTTCTCTAATGTCAGGTCAGGCCAGTATCCGCTGAATTCATACAGGGGCAAGTACTGGTCGGGGGCCTTGCAGACGAGGACCATCCTGCCGATATCATGGAGAAGCCCACCCGTAAAGAGACATTCTTTCTCCGTTTTACTTCTCCCAAGGAGTCCCGAGAGAAAGGCTACTGCATACGAATGTCTCCAGAGCTGCTTCATGGATGGTGTCTCATTGCCGAAGGTTTCCATTACGGCCATGGACAACGCAATGCATTTGACCATGTCAATGCCGATCGTACGCAACGCCTGCTGGATACCTACATGCTTCTCGGCATGCCGGTAGAATGAAGAATTTGCAAGCTTGATCACCTTGGCCGCCATGGCAGGATCACTGGATACCACCCGCTCGATATTCTCAAGTGAGGAGTCCTCCTCCTGGAGTACATGAAACAGTTTCATCCGGCTGGATTCCAGCGTCGGGATGCTCTCAATGTGCTTCTCAATCTTTTCCATGAGATAAGACTGTTCCATCAAACCATTTAACGGCCTTTCATTGAAATATCTTTAGGGTTTCATCCGGCCCTAGAGTGGGAGATGCGTAACCTAAAAGCTGGCCGGAGTAACATCATCATGGAGTCCTCTGCCGAAATGAAAAATAAATCTCATGAAATATCCGCGATTATCCGTTAGTATGGTGAGAGTTGTAAGTTGTTTGTGCTCCATTATTATGTGAGGATAAGGAGAACTGCAAAGAGAATGGGTGCCTCGCTGGTATTGAAGAAGACACGGGTCCTGATAGTAGATGATGAACAGGAGACCCTCGATCTCATTGAAGAATACCTGATAGGGCGCGATTTCGACGTGACCACCACCATGAGCGGGGAACAGGCGGTGGCAATCGTCCAGAAAGACCTCTTCCATATCGCCATTGTGGACCTTCACCTGCCGGGCATGACCGGCGCGGAATTGCTGAAATCCATAAAAAGTATTCGCTCCGATGTCCAGGTCGTCATGATCACCGGATACGGCACCATCCGTGATGCGGTGGAATGCATGAAACTCGGCGCCTCGGATTTCATTACCAAGCCTATCCTGCTCGACCACCTCCACCTCACCATCAGAAGGATTCTCGAAGAGGTGAGGCTCAAGGAGGAGGCCGAGCTGGCCGACTACTACCGCAATCTTTCCCGTACCGATGAGCTCACGGGCCTGTATAACTTCCGCCATCTCATGAGCGTTCTCAAGAATGAGGTTTCGAGACATCTGAGATACAACAGGACGCTCTCATTGGCCATGATCGATATCGACGACTTTAAAAAATACAACGATGCCAAAGGACATGAGGAGGGGAACGAGCTGCTCGTACGCCTGGCTCACGTGTTCAAGCACAACACAAGGAACTGCGACATCCTTGCCCGCTATGGCGGGGAGGAGTTCATCATTATATTCCCCGAGACATCGATTGAAGAGGCCCTCGTGGTGTCTCAACGTATCTGCAATACCGTTGAATCGACACTGGGTGTCAGTGTCACTATAGGTCTTTCAAGCCTGCCGAAGGATACCAGCGAGCCTCATGAGATAATCAGGATAGCGGATGCGGCCATGTACTGGGGCAAGATACATGGAAAGAATCAGATCGCCGTCTACGAAAGCTCGATGTCCACATGCAGATAGAGATCCCCGGCCTTTTTCGTAAAATTCGGTCTTCCCATTCCCTGCACCCTCAGCACCATATCCTGCTGCGTGTTCCTCGGCACCTTAATGCGGATCTGCCGTTTGACGAAGCCAGGCCTGTACTCTATGGTAATATATCCTCCGAGGGCGGCAATGCTTGACGGTATGGCGACCCTCTCATGCATGTCCATGACCGCATGGAACATCCTGTTCATCCCCTGCGAGGTCAGGCGAACCATGGACCGTCTGAGGATTGCACCGGGTGTGCCTCCCACGACAAACGCCTCATAGGCAAAGACCTTGCTTACGTTCAATATGCGGTCGATCCATTCTTTGCGTATGGGAAGGTCATCGAAGACGTCCCGGAACTCCGATTTGGAGAAGATATCATCGAATACCTGAGACCTGCTGAAGGTGTATGTTTGCTGCCGATCGAACTTCCGCCTCTTTCCCGGGTCGATAAGGACCCCATAGGCCTCGGTGATCTCCTTGAAATACTCGGTTGTCTCTTCGTCCTGGTTATGGTCGGGGTGGTATTGAAGTGCAAGCCTGCGATAGCTCTTCTTGATCTCTAAAGGCGTTGCATCCTTCGATATACCCAAAATCCGATAATAATCCTTTGACATGGAGAGAACCTCATCAGGAGATCGTTAACCTACCTGAAGGACTGGATGAATGTTTCCCCGGGCAGCTCTATGGCAGTGAGGACCCCTCCATAAACCGCACCGGTATCTATCCCTATCTTATCCGGCTTCACCATGGGCCTGGCAAAAGGGGTATGCCCGAAAATCACCTTCTTTTTGAACCCTGCGGGGGAAAATATGAACTCATCCCTGATCCAGATCAGGTCATACCTGTCTTGTTTTTCTATTACGATCCCGGGCTTGATGCCTGCATGGACATAGAGGTAATCGTCGTCTTCATGATACCACTTGAGGTTCGATAGAAATACCCGGTGTGCATCGGGCAACATGCGGGCTACCTGGTCGTTTGAGGCAAAGCGTTCGTTCTCGACGTAGGATTCAACGGTCTTCATGCCGCCGTTGGCAAAAAAGACCGTCCTGTTCGTGCCGAACTCTAAAAAGGTGATAAACATATCTTCGTGGTTACCCCGTAAAAAGACACAAGGGACCCGGCCGGCAAGATCGATAAGAAAATCGATCACACCGGAAACGGAATCACCCCGGTCGATGTAATCACCCAGGAAAATGAGGCAATCCTCCGGGCCGGGGTCGATGAGCGAGATGAGATCTTCGAGCTTGTCAAGGCATCCGTGAATGTCGCCGATGGCAAAGGTTCTGTTCATGATGATTATTTCCCTTAAAAAGCCTCGTGCACCGATTGAACTTACTTAAAGGGCCTTCCTGAGCTTGAGGGTCTCGATCCTCAACTCGGGTATCTTCTCTTTGGCAACCTTGGACTGAGGGTTGATTTTCAGTGCGGTCTTGTATGCATTAAGCGCTGCATCGAGGTCTGTGAGCCTCTTGGGGATATCCTTACCTGAAGCCCTGTCCTCGTATGTGTACGCAAGCGCTATGGCCACCTCATAATCCTTGTACTTCTTGAGATACAACGTAGCCGCATCGATGATCTTATCTTGATCCTTCATCCCGATGGCAGCACTCACAATGCCCTTTAAATACTCCTTCCTGGAGGATTTCTTTGCAAGGGACGAATAATATCCGTAGGCATCCTTGTACTGACCAAGCTTTAATGATAAGGAGGCTGCGCTTTGAAGTGAATCCATATCGCCGGGTTTTAGCTGGAGCACCTTCGCAAAGGCTTCGAGTGCCCCTTTTGAGTCCCCGGCCTTATCCCGTGCAATGCCGAGGTTATACCAGATCACGCTGTCATTAGGCGACAGTTCTGCGGCCTTCTGGTAATACATCACCTGGGACTTGGTCTCTCCAAGCTTGCCCATCACCATGGCAAGCTGTGCCAACGCGTTCTTGTCCTGAGGGTAGCGCTGAACGTAACGCTTCAGAAGTTCTCCGGCCTTTTTATAATCATCCTTTTTGAGTGCATCTTCGATCAACGGGATGAGGATATCCCGATCCTTGGCGGTATCTGAAGCGGCCTGGTACACATCAAGGGCCTGCTGATCCATGCCTGCCTGCTCATAGGTCTTGGCCAGATCGACGACCACGGTCTCATTGCGCCTATCAAGCTCAAGGGCCTTTTTGAGGTACATAACCCGGTTTTGGAAATCGCCTTTTTCACCGGCTATATAGGCCATGCGGCGGTAAATGGTTGCATCCGCCTTGCCCGCATCCACTATTTTTTGGCACATGGCATAAGCATTATCGAAATCTTTCAGTTTGATGTAATACAATGAGAGGTTTGAGTATGCCGTTACATTCGCCGGATCGGCCTCCACAACCCCCTTAAAGATCCCCACCAGGGCCTGGTAATCTTCCTTCGCACTTAAGAGCTTATCAAGCATATCCAGAAAGTAGGCGTTCTTCGGAAAGGTTGCATGGGCCGACCTTAAGATGGAAATCTTCTCCTCATCGCTCTTGGCCGACTTGAGCTGAGCCATGAAATCCTGCTCGGCCAGCTCCAGCTCCAGGGGGACCCTGGCGATCTTGCGGTCGAGGTAGTAAATATCGATAGGGACCGACTTGATACCGGCAGCAATGAGCTGGTCACGGATCTCTGCCGTATCAATGGGCTCACTCAAGTCGTTTTGCTTTCCAAAGCCCACCACATCTGCCGTGAGGTATGAATTAAAGAACGTATTCGCATGGATCTTGGTGATGATGATGGTCTCTCCGCCTTTGATCTTGAGTGACTCGCCCGCCTTAACCACATGGGGAACCCCTTCCACATCGATCTCAATGGAGATGAACTGGGGGGGCTTTCTGAAGATGAATGAGATACAGGCTTCCCTGAACTGCCCGACCGTACCCCCAAGGGGGACGATCAGGAACAGGGCTATAGCAATGGCGATCACCACAATGACCGCAATAACGGTATTCCCCTTGCTCTCTCTCCGTGCCATCTCGATAGGTTTTTGCTTATTATCAATATCTCTCAAGGTTGTCTATTGCCATTTTCCTAGGGTCCAATGAAGCATTCCCCTCATATCCTGATCACTCGTCACTATTCAAGACACTCTGTTCACTGATCACTGTTTATAGGCTATACACCCGATCTCCACGAGCACATCTCTGGGAAGTCGGGAGGCCTCTACCGTTACGCGGGCCGGTTTTATCTCACCGGGAAAGAATGCGGCATACACCTCGTTCATGGCTGCAAAGTCATTGAGGTCCTTGACAAAGACCTCCGTCTTTACGACGCTGTTAAGAGACAGCCCTGCCTCATTCAGGATCGCCTCGATGTTCTTGAGCGTCTGGGTAGTCTGCTCTCTGATTCCTCCCGGCACTATCAAGCCCGATGACGGGTTTAGCGGGATCTGCCCGGAGACGAAAACAAAACCCCCTGCAACAACTGCCTGGGAATAGGGTCCTATTGCCATAGGGGCCGCTAGGGTCGCAACGGCCGTGATCCTGGGTTCAGACATATTATTTTTTAGCCTCCTTTCATCTTCAATTTTGATCTGATCAGGGCTGTATCATACCTTCAGACCGTGATCCATGGATTTCCTTATATCTTCATGGGCGGTACATGAGGTTTTTTTACTGGGGATAAGGCGCATTTTTATGACTTCCTCGGCCCTGGAACTTCTGCTAAGCTAATAACGTACCTCTTTTTTTAGGGAAAGACCGGTTATTGAAAAAAGGAGCAGCCCGGATGAGATCCGCTTTTGTATACACATCTGATTTCGATACCTACAGCCTTGGGTCGGATCATCCCTTTAAGCCCTATAAGGCAACTATGGTCTACGAGCTATGCTATCGCTACGGCCTCTTCGACCGTCCATGGATCAAGGTATATAAGCCTCAACCTGCAACCGAAAACGTCATGGCCGAGTACCACTCTCAAGAATATATTGATGCGCTCAAGGGATGCAATGGCGGCAATTTTGACTTCACCATGCTCCATTACGGTCTGGGCACCGGTGACAACCCCGTGTTCAAGGGTGTCTTCGATTTCTCCCTGCTCGTGCTGGGAGCATCGGTCGCCTCTGCGGAACTCATCGCATCGGGCGAGGCGGACACGACCTTCAGTCCGGTGGGAGGGCTCCACCACGGAGGGTACGGGCATGCCGAGGGGTTCTGCTATGTGAACGATATCGTGATAGCCATTCACAGACTCTTAAAAAAGGGATTCAAGAGAATCCTCTACATAGACATTGACGCACATCACGGCAATGGGGTCCAGGATGCCTTTTATGACTCAGAGAAAGTCCTGTTTATCTCTTTGCATCAGAACGGTGAGTCGCTGTATCCGGGCACCGGTTTTGAAAACGAGATCGGCGAGGGAAAGGGACGTGGATACACGGTGAACCTGCCGCTTCCGGAATACACCGATGATGAGACATATGTAAGGGCCTTTAAGGAGATTTACCCGGTCCTTGTCCAGGCATACCATCCCGAGTGCGTTGTTGCCCAGATAGGGCTTGATACCCTCAAGAAGGACCCGCTCACCAACCTGAGGCTTACCAACAACGGATATTGCACGGTCATTGAGGAGATCCGCAAGAGCTGCCCCAGGGTGCTTGCCTTGGGCGGCGGGGGCTACAGCGTACCGGATGTCGTAAGGGGTTGGACGCTTGCTTGGGCCATACTGAACGGGATTGAACCCGTGGATCAGTTTATCGGCAGCGTGGGCAGCGGTGTATACGGTCACGGGCAGGGAATCGATGAGCTCAGAGACCAGCCTCACCGGATATCCGATGCCCTGAAAAAGTCAGTAGACAGCTATGTGGACAATAAGATAGCCTATATCAAGACTACGGTGTTTCCCCTCCTCGGCATCAGCTGCTGATGGGGGTATGCATGTTTCTCCGAGGAGGGACTTTTTAAGAAATTTGTTTACGGGGTGATGCCATGGGTGATGAGAAGAAAGAAGAAAAAAAAAGCTATACCTTCCTTGATAAGAGGGGGCTCGACCAGGGGGTAGCAGAAGCCCCCAAAGAAACCACGAAGTTTGATCCTCAGCCTCAAGAAGGGAAGAACCAGAGGAGCTCTGCCCCTACAATCGACTTTACAACGCTGGTCATGAGCTTTGCCAGCGCCGCCCTGGTCAGTATGGGAAGGGTGCCTGACCCTGCCGTCGGAACGGTCCAGAAGAACCTTGTTATTGCTCAGCAGAATATAGACATTATTCACCTCCTCCACGAGAAGACCAAGGGGAATCTCACTGCCGATGAGGAACGCTTGATGGATCAGGTCCTCTATGAGCTGAGGATGAGCTATGTCGATGCAACGAAGGGAGAGAGATGACAGTCAAGAAAAAATTCGGGTTTTATGGAGCACTGCTCATGGTGGCAGTGTGCTCGGCGGTCGTCGGTATGTTTATAGCCTTCTCGCTGAAGTTAGATTCGGTGAGCCAAGCCACTCCCTTCTGGAAAGAGGGCTCTGCCCCGGCCCAGATGAAGGTTCCCCTCCCAAGTTTTTCGTCGCTCGCCAAGGAGGTAACACCTACGGTTGTGAACATACGGACCACCAAGAATCTGGCCAACAAAGACCTCTATCGCAAGTTTGAGCCGCCGCCGGGTTATGATGAATGGTTCGATGATTTTTTCAAGAAATTCTTCAACAGCATCCCCGAGCAGGACCTCCAGCAGCGAAGTCTGGGGTCCGGCTTCATCATCTCTGCCGATGGGTATGTGCTGACCAACAACCATGTGGTTGCCGGTGCTGATGAGATATTCGTCTCGCTTGCCGATAAGGAAGAGTTCAAGGCCAAGGTGGTAGGGACCGACGACAAGACGGATATCGCTCTCATTAAGATTACTGCCGAGAAGTATAACTTTCCTGTGGCCGTGCTCGGTGATTCGGATGCCCTGGAGATCGGCGAATGGGTTATTGCCATCGGCAATCCCTTCGGATTCGGCCACACACTCACCCAGGGCATCGTATCAGCCAAGTCCCGGGTCATCGGTGCGGGTCCCTATGACAATTTTATCCAGACCGATGCGGCCATCAATCCCGGTAACTCGGGAGGCCCTCTCATGAACATGCAGGGTCAAGTTGTCGGCATTAACACTGCCATTGTGGCCTCCGGCCAGGGTATTGGATTTGCCACGCCCATCAACATGGCAAAGGAGATCCTGTCGGAGCTCAAGGACAAAGGAGAAGTGGCACGCGGATGGCTGGGTGTTGCTATCCAGGAAGTAACGCCCGAGATTGCACGTGCTGTAGGGATGAAAGAGCCGAAAGGCGCCATGGTCACAACCGTTTACGCCGGCGACCCGGCGGACAAGGCAGGGATCAAACCGGGCGATATCATCCTCAAGATCAATTCGCAAGAGGTCACGGATTCCCGTTCACTCACCAGGATGATCGGCAGCCTGAAGCCTGATGTAAAAATTACCATTACCGTATGGAGAGATAGCCGCACGCTCGATCTTTCCACCAAGTTGCAGAAAAGACTCGATGAGCATGTGGCTAAACTCGGGAAAGGTCCCCAACAAAATGAACAAGGAGTCAGGGACAGGCTCGGACTCACGGTTATGGACATTACACCCGAGGTCCAGAGGGAGTTCAACATCTCTGAACCGGGCGGTGTGATCGTGACCGAGATTGAACCCAAGAGCAGTGCCGCCAGGGGCCAAATCCAGAAAATGGACATCATCAAGGAAGTCGAGCACAAGGCTGTGAATTCTTCCGAGGAATACCTCGCTGCCATCTCTGCAAAGAAGAAGGGCAAACCTGTGCTGCTGCTGGTTGTGAGAGGATCGAAGAGCCTGTACGTGGCTATTGACGACGAGTGAAGATCTTAGCTCCCGCCAAGATCAACATCTACCTCGAGGTTCTCGGCAAGAGGCCCGACGGCTACCATGAGTTGCGCACCATCATGGTGCCGCTGGCCTTCGGTGATGAGATCCTTCTTGATGCCGCCCCTAAAGGGATTACACTGGATGCCGAAGGATGTGGGTGCTCTGAATCGGACAATCTTGTTTACCGGGCTGCACGGCTTTTTTTTGCCGAGACGGGTATAGACCAAGGCGTGATTATAAAGATCATAAAAAGGATACCTGTCGGCTCCGGCCTGGGCGGTGGGAGCAGTGATGCATCAAGCGTCCTTTGGGGCATGAATGTACT
>Ga0326728_10004883_pt1 | contig 38862 bp, 31 predicted proteins | sample MB3enrmetagenome_FD_207602 | JGI IMG/M metagenome (GOLD analysis project Ga0326728, IMG submission 207602) | Lab enriched peat soil microbial communities from McLean, Ithaca, NY, United States - MB31MN | ecosystem: Environmental > Terrestrial > Soil > Wetlands > Peat | place: USA: New York... | reverse complement strand
CTTTGAGGTTGCAATTTGCAACCACAAAGAATGGACGCGGTGGACGTCGCTCTCTGCCTTACGCATTTACCGAACACGGCGCGATCATGGCCGCGACGGGGCTCAACTCGAAACAGGCAGTGGAAATGAGCGTTTTTGTGGTGCGCGCTTTTGTCCGCTTGCGTGAGATGCTGGCCGAAAACAAAGAACTCGCCAGCAGGATTCAAGCATTGGAAAAGCATCTGGGAACGCACGACAGCAAGATCCAGGGAATCATCACAGTGATCAAGAAACTGATGAACCCACCACGCCGCCGAAGCCAGATCGGATTCACAGTCCCGCCGTTGCGGACAGGGTAGTTCGCGACCTGAATTTTTCCAGCCGCGCCACTGCGCGCTTGCGATACCGGTTTTCATCCACATGCCGAACCATAGTTCGGAAGGTAAGGCGAACGTACGCGGCGGCGCCACCGGGTGTCGAAGTGCACCACCTCAGCAACACTTTTTTATTTGCGCTACGAAGCACGATAACCATGTGGTCACTGTGCGTGCCGGTGGAAATTGTGTGGAAGACTTCCGCGGCGAAGTTGCAACCGCGATCTGGCGGATCGAAACACCGCTCCAGACGCGGCTTTCAGCCCGATGGAATGATCTCGTCCCGCACCACAGTGCCATTGGCGAGCACGGCACTTTACCGGCGCTTGGATTCTATTTAGCATTCACCTCGCTCCGGTTCTCAAAAACAAATTAGATCTGAGATTCAAATAGAAATTTGGGACGACAGACTCCCGGTTAGGCCCATGAAGCCCAAGAAAACGATCCTTTGCGTGGACGATAACGAACAATCCCTTTCCATTCGCAAAATCATGCTGGAAACGCGGGGTTACCGCGTGCTCGCATTCAACAGCGGCGAACAGGCCCTGGAAGCCTTCCGCCGCGGCGGCATCGATCTGGTGCTTACCGACCTGGTCATGCCGGGTTCGGATGGTGCGCGGCTGATCGAAGAAATCAAAAATCTTTCACCGCAGACTCCGGCCGTGCTGATCTCGGGCCGAACCAAGATCAACGAGCGCGAAACGTTCGCCGATCTTTTTCTGGCCAAGGGAATGCACGAGCCCGCGGAACTGCTGGAACGCATTCGCCTGCTGCTGGTGCGCAAGCGCGGCCCCAAGCGCCACGTTGAACTCCGCCCGAGCCCCGTGCAGCAGGCGAGCGCGGCGTGAGCCCCACCGAATTTTGCCGCCTTCCTGTGATATGGTTTTCACTGGATGCCGGCATTTATTGAAGCCAGGGAATTACGCAAAACCTACCGGGTTGGCAAGGTGGAGGTGCCAGCTCTGCGCGGCGTCTCCTTCAGCGTGCAAAAAGGGGAGTTTGTCACCATCGTGGGGCCTTCGGGCAGCGGCAAGTCCACGCTCTTTTATCTGCTCGGCGGACTGACCCGCGCCGACTCGGGAAGCGTCACCATTGACGGCGTGGATTTCGCCACGCTTTCCGACGGCGAGCGCACACGGTTGCGCAAAAGCAAGATCGGATTTGTCTTCCAGAAATTCAATCTTCTGCCTACGCTCAGCGCGCGCTCGAATATCGAGATTGCCGCCGACATCGCGGGCAAGGCCGCACCCGATCCTGCGTTCCTGAAGAAGATCACTCAGATGCTGGGCATTGGCCAACGTTTGGAACATCGGCCGAACGAGTTGTCGGGCGGCGAGCAGCAAAGAGTGGCGCTCGCCCGCGCTCTCATCAACCGCCCCGCCATCGTGCTCGCCGACGAGCCCACCGGCAATCTGGATTCGAAAAGCTCGAGCGTCGTGCTCGACATGCTGCGCCAGTCGAACAAGGATTTGGGGCAAACCGTGCTCATGATTACGCACAATCCCGAGGCCGCCGAGTATGGCGACCGCATCGTCCACATGCGCGACGGCGAGATCGTAACGCCCGACGAAGACCCGCAATGGTCGCCGCATCATCCCGCCAAATGCTTGCTGTCCTGATGGCCGCGTTTGCTCGGCTGGGATGCCGTCGTTTATACTCGTACAGTCGAGCGGGAGTAACTCAGTGGTAGAGTGCGACCTTGCCAAGGTCGAAGTCGCGGGTTCAAATCCCGTCTCCCGCTCCAGTTCTTCGGCAATGATGCTTGGCGTTGATCTTATGCCTAACTCTGTCGCACTTCGCATCCCCATCGTGCTTGCATGGGGTATTCCATCCCTGGTGCTCTGGTTGGTATTGCGAGCTGCGGCCAAGCGCTCGAGCATTTCGATGGATAGGGTGCGTGACGGGCTGATCGTCGTTCTCGTTCTACTTCTGGCCCTGTACGTTGTCTTTTCAGCAATGGAGAAGGATCTGGTGGCAGGGCCGCTCGGGATGAATTGTTGGGGCTTTATGGCGATATTAGATTGGTTGCATCGGCGACGTAGGCCGAACCAATTTGTCCTAACCAACCTGAACATCACGGGTCGCGAGCCCGTGAGCACTCCCGAGTGCAGTAATGCGGAGCAGGGCGCGGTAGCCAAGTGGTAAGGCCGAGGTCTGCAAAACCTCTATCGTGAGTTCGATTCTCACCCGCGCCTCCAAGATCTAGCCGTCAGTTCTCAGCCATCAGCCGTCTGTTCCAAAAAAATCCCATCCGACCGCTACATTTTTTACGACCGGATGGGGTTGTGGTCAAGGCCGGTTCACAGTCTCGCGCACACCGCCTTGGTTTGCGTGTAGAGTTCGAGCGCGTCTTTGCCCATCTCGCGTCCCCAGCCGGACTGCTTGTATCCGCCATAGGGCAGCGCCGCGTCGAAGATGTTGTAGCAGTTGATCCAGATGGTTCCGGCGCACATTGCGGCTGCGAGCCGGTGCGCCTTCGAGATGTCCTTCGTCCAGATGCCCGCCGCCAGTCCGTACACCGTGTCGTTGGCGCGGGGTAGAAGTTCTTCTGGATTGTCGAAGGGAATCGCCGTCACCACCGGCCCGAAAATTTCTTCCTGCACCACCCGCATGTTGTCTTTCGTGTTCACCAGCACGGTAGGCTCGACAAAATATCCCTTGTCGCCCAGCTTCTTCCCTCCCGCCAGCGCGGTCGCGCCTTCCGACATACCAATCTCCAGGAAGCTGCACACACGCTGCAATTGCTCTTTGGAGACGAGCGTTCCCATCGATGTTTTCGGTTCCAGACCCGGTCCCACGCGGATCTTCTTGGCCTTCGCCGCCACGCCTTCCACCACGCGATCGAACACCGTCCAATCCACGTAGAGACGGGAGCCGGCGCAACAGCATTGTCCATGATTGAAGAAAATGGCGCTTGCCGACCCGGAGATCGCCACCTCCAGGTCGGCATCCTGGAACACAATGTTCGGCGACTTGCCTCCGAGTTCGAGCGAAACTCTTTTCAGATTTCCCGTGACCGCGCGCACGATCAGCCGGCCCACTTCCGTGGATCCGGGAAATTGCAATTCCAATACATCCTCCTTAAAAACTAGATCGAGTGAGAGAAATCCGTCGAGGTGGAATGAATTGGAAAGATGGTAATCCCGGCGGGATGGAGAAGGCAACTGCGGGTCCCTCCAGTAGTTTGCGGAAAGAACCGGCGAGGGGCGTAAAGAGTGAGCCCATGTTCAACGGCTTACGGCGCGACTGGAGTCACGCCCTCGCCCAAGACCTGTGTGAATCGGAGTTTTTCAGCCGCCCGCTAAGGGGCAATGCGAGTGACTTCCCCGCAGCTACTGGCCGTGCAAGATATATCCCGGCTCGAGGGGCAGCTTGCCGTCGATCTTCGCCACATTGACGCCGCCGGTGATGGAGTAGACATTCACCAAGGCGACGGCGGATGGATTCCCCTGCAGCATTTTGAGCGCCTCTTCATCGTTCGAAACCACCAGGAACGTCACCCTGGTCTTGTTGGCGGCATCGATCGATTTCTGGAACTCGTCGCTGGACAGCGACAACAATTTCTCGGCAACGATCTGCATGTCGGGCGATGATGGGTTGGTAAGTACCACGGTCAGATCGGACCCATCGGGCCATTTGTGCGTGGTCTTGATCGTCTTGGCCAAATCGGCGGCCTTCACCAAAACTTTGACCGGGTTTTTTTTACCCGTCACGAGCGCAACATCGCGTGCGGCTGCCAACTCGCTGCCCGCGAAAACACAGACGAACGCCAGCACACACCCTGGCAGCATTCGAAGCGCTTTGTTTTTCAATCCCATCATTGCCGAAATTTTTGCGCAACCAGCCAGTCCTCTAAAGTGATGCCGTAATCGGCCTGCAAGCGCGCTCTGGTTCCCTCCGCATCGTGAGCACTTCCCGCCCCTACCTGCAATTCGGCCAGCTTCGCCAGGGAAAAGGGATCCTCGGGATCTTCCCGCAGTTCTTCGATGGCCGCGCCGATTTTCTTCTCTGCCCCGAGCAGCGCCCCATTGGCGCCGTGGTATGCACGCTCGACCGTGTTGCTGCGGTTGCTCTGGACCATTTTCTCTAAGCGCGCAACGTTGGCTCGGGCCATTTCAAGTTTTCCGGATTCCGCCGCCAATCGCGCCCGCAGGCGCAAGGTGTTCGCCAACAGATCACTACGCACCGCCCCTGACATTTGTCCGGGCCCCTGCAAAACCGCTTCCGCTTCGTCTAATTGCTGGAAGGCAGCGGCTTGGGACTCCGCCAGCAGCGCCAGATATTGGTGGATGCGGCTTCGGTAGTCGTTCAGCTTCAGCTTCGTCGCCTGCTCCAGCACCGCCTCCAGTTGCACCCGGGCTTGCTTCACATTGCCTTCACGGGCGTAGGTAATGGCCGATTGAATCTGACAGTCGAGCTTGTCCTGCGGGATCGACATCAGAGGAAGCGCTTTGGCGTATTCCTCGCGGGCACGGTCTTGCTTACCCAGCAATGCGTAATCGTCACCCAGGCTCTTCTGCGAAGGATAAAACTTGGGATCGAGCTTCAGCGCTTCCCGATACGCCGCCAGCGACTCTTCCAGCCGTCCCGCCTTCTGCAAAATCTCGCCCAAGGAATCCCGTGGATTGGGATCCGTAGGTTCCGCCTCGGCGTACCGCTTCAAGTAAGGGATGGCCTGGTCGTACTCACGCAAGCCGGCGAGGTCATACGCTAGCGTATTCATAGCGCCGGCGAAATTGGGGTCAACCTCCAGCGCGCGTTTGGCGTACTTGGCGGCCGCTTCGTTCTCGTCATGGTTCCGCAGCCAAAGCGCTGCCTCATAGTTCAATTGCGTGTCGCGCGGATACATCGCCAGCAAATCGTTCATCGCGGCAATGGCATCGACGAAATGTCCCTCGTTCGTCGATATCATCCACTTCACCAAAAGCTTTTCCCCAGGCGTCGCGTTCTGGGAGGCATGCTGCGCTTTCTCCACCGCCTGTTTAGCTACCACTGGATCGACTGCCTCCGACACGATATAAGCCCATGCCTGCGCGAGATTCGGGTCCTTTTTGGCAGCTTCTCGCCACTTCCCCATAGCCTGCTCCCGGCGATAGTCGTAGCGCAGATGCCAGCCTTCCACCAGCAACTTGGCGGCTTCCGGCGAACTCGTGGTGATGGGAAGCCGATCGGGATTGGCCGCTAGACTAGTCACGGAAAGCGATGTTTGTCCGAGTGCGCACATCGGGCCACAGGCGAGCAGAGCGCCCATAATCACTGTTACTAAAATAGCGGGGCCCCAGAAATGACGGCTGCGTAATCCAAGATGATTCCACATGAGAAAATTCTAACAATCGAGTAATCCTGCCTCAAATTACGGAGGTAACGGCTTTGGACAAAAGGTATGCGTGCAAGCGAGTTTTCGCCCGCTCACCGGCTTGGGCAAGTCACTCGAATTTGTCAACTATGTGGAGTAGCTTTAATTGCCCGCGCGTTCTTTGAATTTTCTCGCCGCAACCCCACGCAATGCGCGCACCAGCAACGGCCGGCGCAGCACGGTTTCCAGCAAATGTCGCGCTGCCGCCACGTCTTCCGCCGAACGGTCGAGGGCCGAGTAATCCGCCACCCGCACCAGCACCGAACCGTCCTCGAAACTCACTTCGATCCGTGGCGGAGTATCGTTCTCTTTTGCCTTCCCAGCGCGTCCATGGAGCTTGTCCAGCGCGTTGGCCAAACGCAAAATACCGGCCAGCTCCATGGCGCTCTTCCGGTCGGGCAGATCCAGCAGTTGCATCGCCCGTCCCCGCGGACGCGGCAATGCCCCGCGATGATAGCGCGCCACCACCGCCGCCATTTCCAATTCTCGCGCGCTCCAACCAAGGGGCCGCGCCAGTTCGCGAATCATCCGGTACGATTCTTTATGATGGTTCTCCGCGCCCTTGGCTTTGCCCACGTCATGGAGGAACGCCGCCGCCCACAGCACCGCTCGCGGATCGAGATCGAGGTTCTGCGCGGCCTTGGCCGTTTCACCCCTCGTCACCAGCCCCGCATTCTCCAACCCTCCGTATAAAAGAAGCACCAACCTCGCCACACGCTGGGAATGCGCGAAATCGGGATCCAGATACCCCGCCCAGACTCGAAGACGGCCCATCGCTGCCGCTCGCAGCTGCGGGCCTGACGGCAGCTCCGCCCGCCAGACGCGCCAAAGCGAATCGCGGCCCATCATCTTCTCGCGATAGCGCGCGATGCGCTTGGCCCGCTCCACGTTCAACTTCTCACGCCAACGAATGCGGCTCTCCGCGTCCGGAAACGCACTTACGCCGCTCGCGATGGCGGTCGCCCACAGCACATCCAGATCGTGCACCTCTCCCAACAGGTCCTGAAGCTCTTTCAGATCACTGCCCCACAGCGCGTGCTGGCACGGTAAAAAATTTTCCACCGTGTAACGGAAGCGTTTGATACCGATGCGCAGTTCGTGCCAGGCAATCCGCGACCGCGTCCGCAAAGCGCGTTTGTGCAGATCGTGGGCGGCTGTCCACTTTTCGAGCGCAAGATGCAGATACACCTCGCTCCCCGGACGCACCCGCGCCCCGCGCCGCGGCAGAGTTCTCGTCCACTGGCGCCATTGCTTGCGGTCGAACTGATGGAGGTCCTTGAAGGCGCGCTGCTTGCACTCGGCTTCACGCGCGCGCACGTGATTGAGCAGCTTCACAGCCACAGGATCGATCGACAAACGTTCGACCGACAAATGATCGCCTGACGAATCGCCGGCAGGGCTTAGCTTCTCGATCCACTCGCGCATCACCTGCATGTCGCGCAGCTCGCCGAGGGCGCGGAAGAGTTTCCGTCCCGCTTTCTTCATCTCTTTCCAGGAAGAATCGGGATCGATGGCCATCAATCCATCGGCGAGAGAACGGCAGCGCCGCAGCGCCACTCTAAGATCGTGTACCGGATCGGCGTCGAAACCTTCGGCCGCGCGATCGCACTCGACCAGCACGCGCTCCATCCAGGCACGCAGGCCGAGCTTTGGCTTGGGGTTTGCGGGCTTCGGACTTGGACTGGCTCCCATAGTTGAGGAACCATTGTCGTCTCTTTGCGCGAATTCTTCTAGTTGAGCAGGGTTTCAGCTAGGGCGATTTGTGGAGGGATGGCACCTCGCCCGTCCGGCGGTGCGTGGCCCCTGAGCGGTGGCATTCTACATGTTTACTCTTAAGTTACTAAGCGAAATATACCAGAAAAAAAACATTTATACCGATCTTTTGGAATCATAGAGTTACGCAAAAATTCCCGCCAAATCTTTGAGTTTTAAGGACTTATTCGTAAAATATCCTGGAATAAGGACTTAGCTTCAAAGACTGCGCTGAAATGGTTTTGGGGCAGCTTCGCGGGCCGTTTTGGGAAACCGGCACACTAATAGTTGCCCCAATCAGATTTCTATTATCGCGCACGGCGGGCTGGATGTCTGTGATTCTGGTCATGGTTGATTGTGATGAATTCTACCGCCGTGAGGAATGATTGCGAGGACGCGGGCCGGTCTTCCCGGCGGAGTCCCATCCTTGCGCCAAGAACGCGCAAGGATAGAGCACCCGGCCGCTCGGAATCGATTATATTGTCGAATTCATCGCTTCGGCCTTCTTCTGCCGCCGTAACCGCGAGCGAAGAGCGGTAGAACCTTTGAATATGCGAAAAATACCCAGAAAAACCCTGCATTCCAGCTTGCGCAATTCGCTCAAAGTCGCTTAATCTTCCGCGTCGCCGTTCTTATCTCCATGGTTGGAGAAGCGGCGACTCCCCGGGGTAGCAAGATCTAAATCCCAGCACGAAGTATCAGGAGGATCTATGGTATCGAAGTGTTTAGGAATTTTGTTGCTGCTCGCCACCATGTGCGCTTGGGCGCAGTCGCCCAGTGCATCGACTTCACCTCTAACCCCAGATGGAAGAATTCCACGCCAGCACCCGCCGAGAAAAATTCTGCCGGGAATGCGTCCCGTGTACGACCCGGTGAATCACGTTACGGTTTCGTATAACCAATCCTGGGCCGGCTATGCTGTGACAGGTTCTAAATTCACTCAAGTTTCGGGCTCGTGGACCGTCACCGCAGTCAACTGCAGTAAGTCCAAGAACGGGTATTCCTCGCAGTGGGTGGGCATCGACGGATGGACCTCCAACACCGTGGAGCAGATTGGGACCGATTCCGATTGCAATGGCACGACCCCGTCGTATTACGTCTGGTACGAGTTTTACCCGCAAAACACCATCGTCATTAGCAGCGTCTCGATAGCGCCTGGCGATAAGTATTTGGCTTCGGTGGTTTATAACGGCAACAGTGAGTACACCGTCTCCATCAAGAACGTCACCACCAACCAGTCCTTCAGCAAGGAAGTGAAGTTCACCGGGACTCGGGGATCGACACCGGAATGGAATTCCGCCGAATGGATTATGGAGATGGACGGAAACGAACTCGCCGATTTTGGCACGGAACCATTTGGCATGTACTACACGGACGTGACAGGTGGCAACAATACCGCAACCGACTCCTCGTATTCGGGAGTGATCAGCGGTTTCGGCAGCGCCGTGCAAGAGTCGATTACGACCCAAAGCGGCAGCAGCAGCAGCCCGGTAACATCGATGCCGTCGGCCCTCGCGTCGGACGGGGAGGGTTTCACGGTAACTTGGGAGTCCGAGTGAGGGTCCGGTAGCTCGCCCCTCGTTCGCGTCCATCCCCACGCTCAGAGGCCCCGTCCCAACTTCACTTGGGCGGGGCCTCTGATTTCTTGCGTCACTCCCATTCGTCGTCATGTCGCCATCGCGCAGCGAGCGACCCCGGCGGGCTGGATGTCTGTGGTGCGGCGTACAGAGCGTTTGTAATGAAAAAAGTCAAAGGGACTCACCTAAGCAGAGCTTGGACGTGGCATCCCATGAATAAATCTAGTGGCTGTCGCCCAGATCACCCACCAACCAACCCCCTGGGATAGCTCCTCCCAGGTTAGCGCCCAAAAGACGGGCGCGAACCTGGGGCACCTTGCATCTTCTTTGCCCATGATGGCACGGCTGAAGTCGTGCCCTTTCAAAACAGGTGCGGCGTAGAGACGCGGCAAGCCGCGTCTCTACGGGAAGGTTAGTTGGTCAGCACTTTTTCGCGCTCCTCGGCATCGGCGAGTTCCTCGCTCGGCGTGGCGGGCAGGGCAAAGGCCAGGACTTCGTCGATGGTCTTGACATAGTGGGGCGTGAGTCCCAACAACTGCTCGGGAGTCAAGTCTTCCTCGAGATTGGTTTTGTTGTCGGCGGGCAGGATCACGTCGTGCACACCGGCGCGTTTGGCGGCGAGAACTTTTTCTTTAATGCCACCGACGGGCAGGACGTTGCCGCTCAGGGTGATCTCACCCGTCATGGCGGTCAGGGTGCGCACCTGCTTGCCGGTGAGCAAGGAGACGAGGGCGGTGACGATGGTGACGCCGGCCGATGGGCCGTCTTTGGGGATGGCTCCCGCGGGCACGTGAATGTGGATGTCGTGGTTGGTGAAGAAATCTTCGTCGATGCTGAACTGCTTGGCGTTGGAACGCACCCAGCTTAAGCCGGCCTGCATGGACTCGCGCATCACATCCTGAATCTGGCCGGTGATGGTCAGGCCGCCTTTACCCTTCATCTGGTTGGCTTCGACGAACAAGACGTCGCCGCCGGATGGCGTCCAGGCGAGTCCGACGACCACGCCCGCGCGCTTGGTGCGTTCGGCGATTTCGCCTTCGCTGCGGACTTTGATGCCGCCGAGAAATTCCTGCACGACCTCCTTGGTCACGATGAGCTTGTCGCTCTTCCCTTCCGCCATACGGCGCGCCTGTTTGCGGCAGATGGTGCCGAGGGTGCGTTCGAGGTTGCGCACTCCCGCTTCGCGCGTATAGTGGCGGATCACGTGGCTGACCGCCTCTTCCGGAAATTCGATCTGCTCTTTGGTGATTCCGTTTTCCTCGATCTGACGGGGAATGAGGTACTGGAAGGCGATGTGGATTTTTTCTTCCTCGGTGTAGCCCTGAAGCTCGATAATTTCCATGCGGTCGCGCAGGGGCTCGGCGATGGGATCGAGCATGTTGGCGGTGGTGATGAACAAAACTTTGGAGAGATCGAAGGTGACGTCGAGATAGTTGTCGCGAAAACTCGCGTTCTGCTCGGGATCGAGGGCTTCGAGCAACGCGGAGGCGGGATCGCCGCGGAAGTCGCGCCCCACTTTGTCGATTTCGTCGAGCATGAAGACCGGATCTTTCGTGTCCGCACGCCGGATCCCTTGTATGATCTGGCCCGGCAAGGCCCCGATGTAAGTGCGGCGATGGCCGCGAATCTCCGCTTCGTCGTGCACACCGCCCAGCGACAGGCGCGTGAACTTGCGTCCCAGCGCGCGCGCGATGGATTTGCCCAGCGAAGTTTTGCCCACGCCCGGAGGCCCGACGAAACACAGGATCGGCCCCTTCATGTTGGGCTTCAAACGCCGCACGGAAAGATAATCGAGGATGCGGTCTTTCACTTTCTGCAAGTCGTAGTGGTCGGTGTCGAGGATTTCCTTCGCTTTGGGAATTTCAATTTCTCCTCCCGAAGTCTTCGCCCAGGGCAGGATCGCCAACCACTCGATATAGTTTCGCGTGACGGAATAATCGGCGGCCATGGGCGACATGCGCGCCAGACGGCCCAATTCCTTGAGCGCTTCTTTCTTGACGTCGTCGGGCATGCCAGCGGATTCGATTTTTTGCTTCAGCTCGTCGGTGTCGCGCTGGCCCTCGTCCTGCTCGCCCAGTTCTTTCTGGATGGCCTTCAACTGCTCGCGGAGGTAGTATTCGCGCTGCGTCTGTTGCACGCGGTCCTGCACTTCCGACTGGATCTTGTTGCGCAGTTGCTGGACTTCGAGTTCCTTGGCCAGGTGCTGATTGATTTTTCCCAGGCGCACGCGGACGTCGCTCGTCTCCAGCGTTTCCTGCTTGTCGGCGGTGGAGAGCGAGGGCAGCGACGAGGCGATGAAATCCACCAGGCGTCCCGGTTCTTCGATGTTCATGGCCACCGTGGAAAGCTCGTCGGAAAGCGTCGGCGAACCGGCCACGATCTGCTGGAAGAGGGTCAGCACGTTGCGCTGCAGGGCTTCGATCTCGGAATCCTTGGGCGGAATCATCTCTGGGATCGTCGTCACCCGGGCGCGCATGAAGGGGGAGAGCTGCGCGAAATCGGCCAGCCGCACGCGCTCCAGTCCTTCGGCAAAAACGAACAGGCTTTGGTTGGGCATTTTGACGACTTTGTGCACCACGGCCAGGGTTCCGATGGCAAAGAGATCGGTGGGCTGCGGCAAGTCCACCCGCGCCTCGCGCTGCGCCACGACCACGATGGTCTTGTCATCGCCGAGCGAGTTAATCAGTTGCACGGAGCTTTCCCGCCCTACTGTCAGCGGCAGCACGGCGTGGGGGAAGAGCACGGTGTCGCGCACCGGCAGAATCGGCAGCGAGCGCTCGCTAGTTTCGTAAGGAAGTTGCCCGGAAGAAATAAACTCGCTCATGAATTGTTCCTTGAGTCACTTGCACTCAACTTTGGATGACCTAGACCGCCAAAAGGATGCACCCTTGGAGCTAGGTTGTTGAATTCTAAACCGTTTTTTAACTTTTGCAAGACTCGGAAGTCACTCGAACCCACTCCGGTAACCCTGACGGGCAGCGCTGCTTCCATCCTGAGTTCTCAGCCTAAGCGGAATCGGAAGAAAACGCAGTGCACGGGCTCACAGCAGGTTGTGATGAAAAAGCTGCCACCCCAGTTCTCAATGCCAACGTGACAGTGTTTGTTCAAAGCACTCATCGGCGCAGGCATGTGGAAGCATGAACCTCAAAGTACACAACACAGGCAATTGGATGTTGCGATCGTTTAGGCTTGGGGATAAATGCCTAAGACTTTGACCAACTCCGCATAGGCCGAGAGTCTGGCCTATTCTGTTTTTGTCGAGCCATAGTCGGGTGCCGGCAACGCCTCGCCACGAATCTGCCGAATAAAACTCGCAACTTCTGAATTCAGCAAATCGGGGCGATCAATCTGTATGTAGTGGCTGCTGCCCTTTGCGATGATTCTTCGGCTGCGCGTCGATAGGCGCTTGAGCTCTTCTTGCATCTGGTTCCAGATTTCATCCTCTTTTGATGGAGGCGCTGTCGAGGAAGTGGGCTGAGTATCCTGCGAGAAGATCAAGATCGGAATATCGCCAAACGGGCCAGTATGGATCGTCTCATTACCCGATTGTCGAATACTCTCGAACTCGCGCCCGAGCGCCGTGAACAGCGAAGGACGGCACTGATCTTCCGATAGCATCTTTCCTGCGGAACTTTCAAAGCCCGAAATTTTGCAGCCACCGGTGATACGTGGTATGCCGAGGACATACAACCATTTGGCTTCCAGAAGCTCCAGCCTGGGATTCCCAGGGTCCGTAGCAGGGAGGCGGTCGTCTTGCAGGGGTGTGGAGCCGTCCACAAATATAAGGCCAGACAGATTTTGCGGATATCGGCTGGCGTAATCGCGAATATATAGGCCTGCAATCGAGTGTCCCATCAAGATGATCGGCCCCGTGATTACTGCCTGGTTCAAGAGCGTGTGCAATTGATCGGCAATCCGGTCGGCGTCGTGCGGACCGGACTGGGGGTCGCTCCAGCCGAATCCGGCGCGATCATAAGAGCAGACTCGGGTTGTTTTCGATAGGGTGGGTTGCACGTTTGTCCAAATGAGCGAATCATTGCCGAGCCCTGCATCAAGAACTATCGTAGGAGAGCCTTCTCCCGTGCAGTACAGATGCATCTTGTAGCCGTCTACGGCGTAAAGTCTTCCTCGAGCGGGATAAACTGCGCGGTAATAGTGAATGGCAAGAGTGTTGAATGCGGTACTGGCTCCCGCGGCCACGACAACGAGGAGGACGAGCGAGAGAACGATGCGCTCGCAAATGCGCCGCCACTTTGCGTATGACTTTATAGAAAGCACGCGGATGCGACGAAAACCGAACCAAGAAACAACCAACGCAACGACTACGACAAGAACTGGAGCTACGAATGAATCAAAATCCATGATGTCTCCGTTTAGTGATCCATAAGCTCAGCACATATGATGCGTCGAACATGCGTAGAGAAATTCTACGTTCACCAAGAACTTACGGTTCACTGTCTCCTGCCTCACGCTTGCGGATAAATTCCCAGGACCTTGACCAACTCTGCGATTTCGCTCAAATGCCGCAAGGCATGGCGCGAGGCTTCATCGTCGCCGCGCAACAGATCCACAAAAAAGACGTACTCCCAGGGACGCCCGCGCATGGGCCGCGACTCGATCTTGCTCAAGCTGATGTCGCGGAGCGCGAACACGCTGAGCGCCTTGAACAGCGCACCGGGAACGTTCTTCAAGCTGAAGGCGAGCGAAGTCTTATTCGCATTTCGCTCCGCTCGCGGCTTGCCTCGTTCGATCAGAAAGAAGCGGGTAAAGTTTTTCTTGTCGTCCTCGATCCCCGCCTTCAGAATTTTTCCGCCATAGACTTCGGCGGCGCGGCGGCTGGCAATGGCGGCCGCATCGCGCCAGCCTTCGGCGACAATATGCTTCACGCTGCCCGCCGTGTCGTAGAAGGGCACCGGCTCGAGTTTCGGATTTTTCGCAAACAGGTCGCGGCACTGATCGAGCGCCACGGGATGCGAGAACACGCGCCGGACATCCTTAAGCTTGGCGCCCGGCAGGGCAATCAGGTTGTGCGCAATGCGCAGCCGGTATTCGCGCACGATGTGAACGTCGCGGCTGAGGAGAAGATCGAAATGCTCGGCGACCGAGCCGGCCAGCGAGTTCTCAATCGGAACCACCGCGCCCGCCACCGTTCCCCGCTGCACACGGTCGAAGACCTCCAACGAACGCGCGCACGGCGCCACCTGCGCCTGCGGCAACATCGCTTGGGCCGCCTCGTGGCTGAAAGACCCGAGTTCTCCCTGGATCGCAATCTTCATGAAGCTGTTTCCTCTTTCCACAGTGAGAGTAAACCGCCCTCGCAACTGCCGCATTCACGACCCCACTCATTCGCAAAAAACGCGAATGGATGGGGCGCCCCGCATCTCTACGGAGAACTCTATCCGCAGTGAATTCATCCCAGCGGCGACCGCGCCAGTTCTTTCGCCATCACCAGCGCATCCAGCTGCCCAGAATAGTATCCGGCGACCGTCTTTTCCACGAAATATCCTTCCCGCTTGTAGAAGCGGATCGCGGCCTCATTGTTCACGGGCGTCTCCAGCGCCACCGCGACCGCGCCCGCCCGCAGCAATCGTTCTTCTGCGGCGCGCAGCAAAGCCGAGCCGACGCCCGCCCGCCGCGCCGCCGCGACCACATCGATGGTAATAATGTGTCCACTCTGGCGGCGGTTCTCCGCCACGATGAAACCTAAAATACCGCAACGTAAGATACTCGGAGCGGGCGCGCCACGGTTGCCCCGAGCCTCACCATCTTCAGTTTTGGCTTTGGCTTTGGCTTCGGCATCGGCCACCAAAGTAAACGACCCAGGGCGGCGCATGTAGAAGGCCATTTCCGGCCGCGAGTACGCCAATTGCGGATCGAAGCAGGCCTGGTCAATGCGCCAGAGCTTGTCAAAATCGGTTTTCTGGAATTCTCGGATACGATACGTCACGCCGTCATTGTAGCGGGAGCTTCGGGCTGCGGGCTACGATCTGCGGGCAAACAAGGGATTGCTCGCTCGTGCCCGAAGCTCGTGGTTCGTGGCCTGGGCAGACATCGACAGCGTTTCCTTACGCTCGCCATTTTTCTACCGCCATCCGCTTGCGCAGTCGTATCCTTAAGAAGTACGATTTCTGGCAAGAGGCAGCCGTGGGGCGTTTCCTTTTCATCGACGTATTCGTGGCGCTCGCGTTCTTCGTCCTATTCTTCGTACTATGGTACGCCTGGTTCGTGCGCTACAACCGGCGGCGCGCATCGAACGTACTGGAGTGGGTGCAGTCGGCATGCCTCGGGAAAGGACGCGTCGCCGATTTGCGCTGGCAGGCCAGCAGCTCGCGCCTAAAAGCCACGCTTCATCTTTCCTCGCGTTGGTTTCAGGACGCCAGTCTTACTATTCGTCTTTTGCCGCGACCGCTGCCTTTGCAGTGGGTCGTGGGCCGCTGGCGCCAGCAACAAGAAACGCTCACCTTCGAAGCCGACATGGGATTCCCACCCGGCTTCCATCTCGACGTCATTCGTCATCGCTGGTCGGGCCGCGCGGGAGCGAAAAGCCCGGGGGCAAAAGACGCGCAGTCGAAGAAGTCACCGCGAAATTCAACCCGCGCTCGTACCTGGACCGTCGCCCGCCCCGGCCCTGTTATTCTCACCACCAAGGAAGACTGGCCCGTAGAACTCAGCGCCGTGGTGAACGCGCTGGCCGCCTGGCGCGACAAGGATTTCGTTGGCGTCCGCTTCAACCCGGCCTCGCCGCACTTCACGGCTACTGTTGCGCTGGAAAACCTTTCCGACCAAAAATCCGCAGCCGCGCTGCTGGGGCTGTTCCGCGAATTGGCGGCAAGTTCGTCGGCGAAACAGCACTGAAAGCATTTCTCGATTTGGTATAGAGTGCGGGCCGCAATCGTCCCTACGGGACTCGGCTTGAATGGCACAATGATTCCCGGCGCTAAAGCGCCGGGCTATTTTCAATTGTCCCTTCGGGACAAAGTTCTCCCTTTACACCATTTCGAAAAATGCGCTAAGTTTCTGCCGAGAAAGATTCAAACCGTGTGTCGCAGCGGTAGTTGGTGAAATCGCGATATTTCGCCAATCATCGCAACAAGTCTTTGATTTTTACCGCGAAGCCATACGAAAATCCCGCCGCACCACACAGCATCAGTGAGCCAAAGCACTTGACAGCCCATGTAGGTAAGCGGCTCCAAGGTTCGGTTGTTTGCTTCAGGAATGATTCGGGGTTACGCAAGAGTACGACTCCCCACCAAACATAAGCCACGGCGCAAACAAGAAAGAACAAAGGGCTAAACACCGGAGCCAAGAAGTTGAGCTTGCTCCCAAAGGGAAGAACTATGATAGCAATAGAACAGACAGAAAAAATTATCCAACCAGTCAATGAAAGTGCCTTGAACTTGCCGGAGAGCGCCCTGCGCTGATATTCCGCCAAAAAATAACGAGCATAGGTTTCAGGCCGCAACGCTGCGAACAATCCCATGCAGCCAACCAATGCGAAAATAAGCAGTCCAGCGAGCATGTATTCCAGTTTAATCAGTACCTTGAGTAAAAGCCAAGCAAGATAATTGTTGTAACCAGTCGATTACTCCAACAGACTTCGCTGCCGATCTCCTCACCGGGCTGTCTGCGGACCTCGGAAGCCAGCCATCCCTTCCCTACTCCGGCTCGGCCACAAAGCGATAACCCACTCCGCGCACGGTCTGCAAATGTTTCGGCTGCGATGGATCTTCTTCGATGTAGCGGCGCAAGCGCACCACAAAATTATCGATGGCGCGGGTATCGGTGTCTTCGCGCAGGCCCCAGACGTCTCCCAAAATTGACTTGCGCGAAACCACACGGCCCGCGCTGCGCACGAGATAGCGAAGCAGTTCCGCCTCCATCACCGTCAGATGGATCGTGTTTCCCAGAGAGCGCAGTTCCAGTTCCGCGAAATCAATCGACTTGCCGCAAAAACTGAAGGTGTCGCCACCGGCTTCCCCGTCGCCGGACGGCGCCCGCCGCACCCTTGCATTGTTATTGACATTGACGCCGCCATGGTCAACTCCAGTGCCAGCGTCCGCCGCGCCGGCGTCTTTCATCCACGCGCTGCGCCGCAGCAGGCCATCGAGGCGGGCGATCAGTATCGCCAGCTCGAAGGGCTTGGGCAGGTAATCGTCCGCGCCTGCCGCGAAACCCTGCAACACATCTTCCGGACGGCCGCGCGCGGTCAGCATCAGGATGGGCACATAGTTTTTCTTCTCGCGCAGCACGGCCGCGACATCGAAGCCACTCTTGTCCGGCAGCATCACGTCGAGGACCACGGCGTCGAAGCGTTCTTTTTTTTCGAGCAGGCGATCGAGCGCCGTCTCGCCATCGCCCGCGACTTCCACGGTGTGTCCTTCTTCTTGCAGATTGAAGCGCAAGCCCTGCGCCAGATGCGCCTCGTCCTCGACCACCAGTACCCGGCTCATGTCAGCCTCCGTGGCAGTTCGAGAGTCACGGTAGTTCCCTTGCCCGCACCTTCGCTCTCGGCGAAGACGCGGCCGCCGTGTTTGCGCGCAATCGCCCGCACGATGAACAATCCCAATCCCGTTCCCTTCACTTGCGCCAGCGAACGGTGAGTCACGCGATAAAAGCGCTTGAAGATGCGCTTCAACTCCTGCTCCGGAATACCCACACCCTGGTCGCGCACGCGCAGCACGACACGCTCCGCATTATTATTGGGCACGTCCAACTCGACCGCAATGTGGACGCCGTCGGGCGAGTACTTCACGGCATTGTCGAGCAGGTTTGAAACCACCGTCCGCAACTCCTCGGCATCGCCCAGCACGCGCGCTCCGCCGCCGTTCGGCACGGATGAAGATAAAGGCAGAGACTCGCGGTAGTCGAGGTTCGCCGCCGCCAGATGGTGCCGCGTCCGCGCCAGTTCCATGCACTCGCGGACCAGCGCGTCGAATTCCACCGGCACGCGCTGCGCCGGGCCTTTCTTGTGCGCGGCCTCACCTGCCTTCAGCACCTGTTCCACAGTGCGCAGCAGGCGATCGGTATCGACCAGCATCAGCTCGTAGAACTGGTGCCGTTGCGCTTCCGCCACATCGCGTTTCTGCAAGGTTTCGAGGTACAGGCGGATGGACGCGATGGGCGTTTTCAATTCATGAGTGACGGCGTTGATGAAGCTGTCGTGCTGCTCGTTACGGCGAATTTCGCGCACCAGAAAAATGGTATTGAGGACGAGGCCCGCGACGATGGCGCCAAAGAAAATGATACCGAGAAAAACTCTGATGCCCTCGCGCCAGTTGAGGATGATCCAGCCGCTGCCGACCGCAAACGCCAGCCCCGCCAGGCACACGCCGAACGTGAGGAAGAAATAGATCGCCTTTTGCCGGCTGATGATCCGCACAGGGGAATTGTAATGGGACGGGAGGCGGGTGTCAGGTGGAAGGGGTGAGTGCTGGGAGTGGAATCGCAATGTTGCGCCAATCCTTGCGACTATCTACTCCTTGGAATTGTGGGAAAATGGCTGCTTGCCTCATTAAGGAGAAAATTATGCAGAAGCGCAAACTGGGAAAAAGCGGCTTGGAAGTTTCGGCCCTCGGATTGGGCTGCATGGGAATGAGCTTTTCCTACGGTCCTCCCAAAGACAAGCAGGAGATGACATCTCTTCTCTATACCGCCGTGGAACGCGGCATCACATTCTTTGACACCGCCGAAGTCTACGGCCCGTTCACGAACGAAGAACTCGTGGGCGCAGCCCTCGCTCCGTTCCGCGGGAAGGTCGTGATCGCCACCAAGTTTGGATTCGACCTGAGTGGCAGCGATAATCGGCCGGGAGCGGCAGGTCTGAATAGCCGACCCGAGCACATCAAGGAGGCTGTCGAAGGCTCGCTCAAGCGGCTCAAGGTCGAAACCATCGACCTGCTCTATCAGCACCGGGTTGACCCGAACGTGCCGATTGAAGACGTCGCCGGGGCAGTAAAGGAACTGATTCATGCAGGTAAAGTCAAGCACTTCGGACTTTCTGAGGCGGGAGCAAAGACGATCCGTCGCGCACATGCTGTCCAACCGCTTACTGCTCTCCAAAGTGAATACTCCCTCTGGACAAGAACCCCCGAGAAAGAAGTGATACCGACACTTGAGGAGCTCGGGATTGGCTTCGTGCCGTATAGCCCCCTTGGCAAAGGATTCCTGACGGGAGCGATCAACGAAAGTACGAAATTTGACAGTACCGATTTCCGCAGCACTCTCCCTCGCTTTACGCCGGAGGCTCTCAAGGCGAACCAGTCGCTGATTGACCTGCTCGGCAGCATTGGGAAGCTGAAGAAGGCGACTCCTGCTCAGATCGCACTGGCTTGGCTGCTCGCGCAAAAGCCATGGATTGCTCCGATCCCAGGCACGACGAAACTAAACCGCCTCGAAGAGAATATCGGAGCGGCGGCAATCGAGTTGACCGCCGATGACCTCCGCGATATCGATAGCGCGGCCTCAAAGATCAAAGTGGAAGGTACTCGATACCCGGAAAAGCTGGAGAAAATGACCGGTCTCTGAAAGGTAATTCCATGTACAACGCGAAAGCTTATTCCGCTGCTAGTGCAACATCGCCGCTGGCCTCCACCATGATCGCGCGGCGCGATCCAACCGAACACGACGTTCAGATTGAAATCCTGTTCTGCGGCATCTGCCACTCCGATCTCCATTCGGTCCGCAACGAGTGGAGCGAGTTCATGCCCACTATCTACCCGATTGTCCCGGGCCATGAGATCGTCGGGCGTGTCAGCAAAGTTGGCTCGTCAGTCATCAAGTTCAAGCCCGGCGACCTCGCCGCTGTCGGCTGCCTGGTTGACTCGGACCGCACCTGTCCCCGATGCAAAGCGGGGCTTGAGCAGTTCTGCCCGAACCTGTCGCTGACCTTCAACTTCCCGGATAAGCATCTCGGAGGCGTGACCTACGGTGGCTATTCCGATAGCGTCGTCGTCGATGAACACTTCGTGTTGCGCGTCCCCTCCAACCTCGATCTCGCCGGGGCCGCGCCGCTGCTCTGCGCTGGCATCACAACATATTCGCCCATGCGCCACTGGGGCATCGCCAAAGGCAAGAAGGTTGGCGTGGTCGGTCTCGGCGGACTGGGTCACATGGGCGTGAAGTTTGCGCATGCGCTCGGAGCCCATGTCGTCGTTTTCACCACCTCGCCCAACAAGAAGGAGGACGCTCTCCGCCTCGGCGCCGACGAAGTCGTGATCTCACGCAATGCGAACGAAATGCAGAAACACGCAGGCAGCTTCGATTTCATTCTCGACGCAGTCTCAGCCGAGCACGACATCAACGCCTATCTCAACCTGCTCGCCCTCGACGGCAACCTTACCCTTGTCGGCGCTCCCGCGAAACCCCTGGGCGTCTATGCCTTCGGCCTCATCATGGGCCGCCGCAATCTCTCCGGCTCTAACATCGGCGGCATCCCCGAAACCCAGGAGATGCTCGACTTCTGCGGGCAGCACAACATAACCGCCGATGTCGAAGTTATTCCAATCCAGAAGGTCAACGAAGCTTACGAGAGAATGCTCAAGTCCGATGTGAAGTACCGCTTCTCCATCGATATGGCTTCTCTTAAGTTGTAGAGGCGAATCAAGGAAAAGGAAGTCAGAAAATGGAAATCAAGAGAAGTGGCTCGCAACCTTCCGTCAAAGGTCAGTCAGAATGGTTCACTGGCACGGTACGGATCGATCCACTATTTCAGGCACCGGATCCGGCGCTTGTTCAGGGCGCCAGTGTAACTTTCGAGCCGGGCGCGCGGACTGCATGGCACACACATCCGCTCGGTCAGACCCTGATAGTAACGGCCGGTTGCGGCTGGGTTCAGCGTTGGGGCGGGCCGGTCGAGGAGATTTGTCCGGGTGACGTGGTCTGGTTCTCGCCCGGCGAGAAACACTGGCATGGAGCTAGGCCGACAACGGCCATGACGCACATTGCCATTCAGGAAAAGCTCGACGGTAAGGTTGTCGACTGGATGGAACAGGTCAGCGACGAACAATACCGCGCCAGGAAATAAAGGACACTTGTATAGGCAATAAGCCAACGCGGGCCAAGAGTCTTTTCTGAGACCTGTCACCTAAGGAAGCTCTGATTAAGTGTCAGCAAAAAGCATAAACCACAGGGTACACGGGGGTGCACGGAGGAACCCAGGGACTTAATCAGAACTTCCCTAAGACCTGCTTTAGTCGTTGCCCGCGGCCGACGCTAGCACGGCCGCCTTCACATCCCGCATCAACTCCGGCTTTGGCGGCAGGTTGTCGAGGGTGACTTTATAGACGTGGCGGGCCAGGCCCAGCTTGTTCAGCAGCCAGATGCCGTACCAGTTCATATCTATTTCGTACCACGCCAATCCATGACGCGCCGATACCGGGTGCGCATGATGATTGTTGTGCCAGCCTTCTCCAAAGGTGAAGATCGCCACCAGCCAGTTGTTGGTGGAGAGGTCTTTGGTGGCAAAGCGCCGCGTGCCCCAGATATGGGTGATCGAGTTCACCGCCCAGGTCGTGTGCAGTCCGACCACGACGCGCGCGAACACTCCCCAGAGCAGCCACGGCCATCCGCCGATGGCGTAAAGGACGACACCCAAAATCATGTTGCTGGTGTAGTGATACTTGGTCAGCCAGACGTGGACTTTATCTTTGGTCAGGTCGGGAACGTAACGGGCCAGCGTGGTCGTGTCATGATGCATCGACTTGCCCATGATGATCCATCCCATGTGCGACCACCACTTGCCGTCGATGGGCGAGTGCGGATCGCCCGGCTCATCCGAGTACTGATGATGAATGCGGTGTGTCGCCACCCAGAAAATCGGGCCGCCCTCGAGCGCCAACGTCGCGCACCAGGTGAGGAAATACTCGACCCACTTCGGCGCCTTGTATCCGCGATGCGTGAGCAGGCGGTGATAGCTCATGCCAATCCCTGGGCTTAGGGAAAGCCACAGCAAGAAAACGGCAACGAAAAATGCCGGCCAGGTAAAGAAGAACAGTGCGGCGATGGCGCCCAGATGAAAAAGGACCATGACCGAGGCCGTGCCCCAATTGAAACCGTCGCGGCTGGCACGTTCCCGGCGATTGCTGCCTTCTCCAGCTTCGGTCATTTTTATTGTCATTGTCTTTGTTATTGTCATTGTCATTGCCTGGCTAGCCGCTTCACTCATCGTCTTGGTCTCGCGCATTTCCTGGCTCATTGTCATTGTCTTTTCTCCGCACACATTTCCCACAGAGGTTTGCCTCACAGGCTGCTGAAAAACTCAGGTCTCGTATCAGGACATCGCTTTAGCGATGCCGCATATTTTTTTTGGAATTCGACGCCCCTTTAGGAGCTAGCTTAGGAACTGGCTATCGAAAATCAATTTTCCCCACTGCCTGTTAGGACAATAGCAAGAGACCCGCATCCCAACGTGTAATACTTCTGTAATCCTCGCTGGATAAAGGGGTTACGAGCGAAATTCGGTGAAAATAAAAACCCGTAATGTCGCTTTTAAGGATCGGGGCATCGGAGGATCGGGCCAGCGGGTGATCTAAATTCAAAGGCCCTTGACTTTCGATGGGCCAAGGGCACGATGGTCAGAGGACCCAACCTTTCCGTGCATGTTTCCGTCTCGTGGAGTATCTTAAGCAGTTCAACCGTTTCTCCCGAACTGGAGGTGTGTGTTGAAAAAGAAACTATCCAACCAAGAGTTCCTGCAGAAAACTCCACTCGTCCTTCTCGCCTTGCTCTTTTTTGCGTTCGCGCTAGGGGCGCAGCAAAATCAGCCCTCCGCCAAAGGCCCAACCCCCGAAGAAGCCGCCAAGGCAAATCCCGTCAAGCCCACGGCGGAGTCGCTTGCCAAAGCCAAGAAGCTGTACGCCATCGACTGCGCCATGTGTCATGGCGACAATGGCGACGGCAAGGGCGACATGGCGTCGGACATGAAAAACGTCACCGATTTCACCAATCCCGAAGCGCTGAAAAATCGCACCGACGGCGAACTGTTCTACGTGATCCGCCACGGCAAGGGCGAGATGCCGCCCGAAGGCGACCGCGCCAAGGACGATGACATCTGGAACCTGGTGAACTACATCCGCTCACTGGCCAAGAAGTAGGAATCACGTTTGTGCAGGGGCGGCCGCTCTCGGCTGTCCACCCAGAGCGCAGCCCGGCAGCTTCCCGTGGCAAGGCAGCCCCCGATTTACGGTACGGGAAACGCACCCTTGAGGGACTGCGCTATAGTTCAGGTTCCATATCGGTCTATCGCGTGAGCGACGGGGCAACCCGCGTCTCTACGGGAATTGGATGGGCCAGATATAGAATGTCCCGCCCCCTCAAGTTTTCCGCCGCCACGCCGATCAACCCATTTAGGAGGGTTGCATGTGGATGCCTTGAATTCCAAAGTGCTGCTGGTCGAAGACAGTAAGTTTCTCCGCCTAGCCAACGGGTGCGCCTTGTCCAAAGCCGGTTTCCAGGTCAGCACGGCAGGCGACGGCGAGGAAGCCTTGCAGCTCGCCAATGAAAAATTGCCCGATATCATTCTGCTGGACATGATGATTCCGAAGATCAGCGGCCCGGATGTGCTAAAGGCGCTGAAAAAAAATCCCGCCACCATGAACATTCCGGTCATCGTGCTCAGCAGCCTGCCGCAGAAAAATGAAGAAAAACTTCTGCAGGAAGGCGCGGCGGCCTACTTCGAAAAGTCCTCGCTGCACCTCGACGCAAACTCCGATCGCTTGGCAGCTATGGTTGAGAACGTGCTATGCCAGGACCGTCGCCGGAAAAAATCCGCACTCAGTTCGCAGGCGTCAAGCGCCAAGGCTGGCCAATAGCTACAGACTTCGGATTGCCATTTTGGGAATCAAAGAGAGCTGAAAATTGGTTTGGGCATCCCACGTCTCGAAAAGCGCGAGACCTGGGGCACTCGCTTCAATTCATCACTTAGGTGCCGCTGTTCCTGTTTGTACGGTTTGCGCGGACGCGATCTGCGCGGTGATTTGGGTTACGTCCTGGGCCAAGCCATCCGCCGTCGCCAGTACCCGAATCGATCCTGCTGCACCGGGACGCGATCGGACGATAAGCAGTGCCAGTCCGTTGAATGCTTTGCGGCGATCGGCATGGAAGGGCTCGACGGTGGCCGCATTGCCATTGTCTACAGCTACGATTGCGCCGGCCCCGCTCACGCTGAAATGCACCAGGTTGTCGGCCAGCGGACAAAGGTTTCCATCCTGATCTTCGACTCGCACGGTTATAAAAGAGAGGTCGTCCCCGTCCGCCTGAATCACGCTGCGATCAGGAAGCAACTTGATTTTGGCGGGGGCGCCGGCGGTCCGCACTTCTTCCGTGGCCACGATCTGGCCGTGGTCATACGCCACCGCTTTGAGAGTACCCGGCTGGAATGGCACTTGCCATAGGAGGCGATATTTGCTCAGAAACTTTCGGTCTGGGCTCACGTTTGGTCCAACCGGCAACTCTACCGGTTCGGAGAAACGTTTTTTACGGTTGAGCGACTTGCCGTTCAGGAAAAGTTCGACCTCGTCGCCATTGGAATACACCATCACTGGAATATTTTGTCCTTCTTTGCCTTCCCAATTCCAGTGCGGCAGGACGTGCACCATAGGTTGGTTCGACCAAACACTCTGATACAGGTAATACCGGTCTTTGGGAAACCCGGCGAGATCCACCATGCCGAAATAGGAACTGCGAGCGGGCCAATCGCGGCTGTCGCCCCTACTTCCAAAATATGGAGTCGGTTCTCCAATGTAATCGAATCCGGTCCAAACGAACTCACCGAGAACATTGGGCAACTGGGCCTGAGCGGTGAATTCGACATCCGGACAATATGCCCAGGGCGGGGCGATGATGTCATAGCTGCTGATTTGCAGCGATTCGTGTTTCTGGTATTTCTCCAACGGGAGATGGTAGACACCGCGAGAACTGACACAGGAGGCGGTCTCGGAACCGAAGATAATCCAGTTGGGATGATCTTTCATGATCTCTTTGTAGTGCGTCGGTTTGTAGTTGAAACCGGGAATGTCAACCTGATCGGCCAGCTTGTTACGAATCGCATCCTCCCAATCGTCGAATGCCGATGTCGTGGGACGAGAGGGGTCCTCTTCATGAAAGAATCCAACCAGCCGTTTGGCCTGCTGCCATCCGTCAGGCTCATCCTGCTCGGGAACCTCATTGCCGATGCTCCACAGAATGATGCTGGGGTGATTGCGGTCGCGCCGCACCATATCGCGAAGATCCCTCTCCGACCAATCATCGAAGTACTTGCTGTATCCGTTCGGCACTTTGGGAATGCGCCACATATCAAACGCCTCATCCATCACGACCAGCCCCATGCGGTCGGCGTATTCCAGAAGCTCGGGTGAAGGTGGATTGTGGCTGGTCCGGATGGCATTTACTCCGGCCGCTTTCATAATTTGCAACTGCCGTTCGGTGGCACGACGGTTTACGGCCGCTCCGAGCGCACCCAGGTCGTGGTGTAAGCACACGCCCTGGAGCTTGACGTGGCGGCCGTTGAGGAGAAAACCTTTTTGCCGGTCGAAGGCGATGGTACGGACACCGAATGGCGTCACGTACTTGTCGGCGACACGCTTGCCGTCCATTACTTCGCTGACCAGCGAGTAGAGATAGGGGTGATCCAGGTCCCAAAGCTGTGGCGCGGCGATGGTCAGGCTGCTGGCAACGGTCTGAGTGTTGTCCGCGGAGATGGTAATAGGAGTCTCGCTCTGGCTTACCTGTCTTCCAGTGCCATCGAGTACCGAGGTGCGGAGTTTCAATCTCTGGTCGCGGCTTGACCGGTTGCGGACCTCAGTTCTTACTTTGACCATGGCCATTTTGCCGGAGACCTCCGGCGTGGTGATGTAGGTCCCCCAATGCGCGATGTGAACAGGACCGGTGACATCGAGCCACACATTGCGGTAAATGCCCGCCCCAGGATACCAGCGGGAGGACTCGTCCTCCGGTTGCAGGCGGACCGCCAGAACGTTCGTTTGCCCACCGAAGCGAAGATAGGGCGTTAGATCGAATGCGAACCCGATATATCCGTACGGGCGCCGTCCGAGTTCGTGCCCATTCAACCAGACGACGGCGTTGGACATGGCGCCATCGAATTCGACAGTGAAATAGCGGTCCTTAAGCCGGCCGGGAACAGTGAAGGATTTGCGGTACCACCCTGTCCCGAAGATCGGCAGGGCGCCGGTTTGCGGATCCAGTTTGGGATCGAAAGGGCCATCGATCGCCCAATCATGCGGCAATCTGAGTTCAGTCCATTGGGAGTCGTCGAAGCCGGGAATTTCCGCGCCTGCGGCTTCTCCCTTGAAAAAGCGCCAGTCGCCGTTGAAGCCGATGCGGCGCTCATCCGAGACTTGCAATGCGGTTGCCGATGCGGACGCAGGAACCGCTGCCAAGAGTACCAAGGCACAAAAACCGGCCACCAATAGATAGCGAACGACTGTTTGAATCATGTCCACTTCCAAGGTATTTTCTGCTTCCATCGTATGTTACAGCGTTTAGGATTGCATAACCACGGTTATGGCTTCTCCTCATACCAGCAATTTGTGTGAGTTCGACCTGCCTGCTAAGGAGACTCCGATTCAGTTCGTTCTTCGATAGCTTTGAAGGGGGAATCGGCAATCGCGTTTGGGAGATTGAGGAACTGTGCGGGCTACTGCCTCAACCGATTTCTTCGACACGCGAGACGGAAAAAATCTAGTGCTCAAAGCGCTAGGAGAGTAGTATTCTGCTGTCAAGAAAAGCCCGCTGGAAGATCCGAAAAATCCGGATATGGAGCACCTCAATATGTTACATCTGCCAATCTGGAGACGTGGGACATCCGCTAACTCTACCAATCAATAACCCATATGCTTGCCTTACCCGAAAGGAGATACCAATGAACACAAGAAAACATCTGTTCTGCTTGGTTGCGATTGTGGCCGGTTTGGTGCTTTGGGTGCCGTCTGGAATGCTGGCCAAGGACAACCCGAATGATGCTAAATCCTGGCTGGCCGCGCACTCCGACCCGGCGGAGATCGATGTCGACGGCGCCTGGAACTCCGACGAATGGGGAATGTTGCTTCTGCATCAGGCCAAGGGCGCCCGCGAAGTTACCGGCACCTCCGACAACTGGGAAATCGAGGGAGTAGTTAGCGGTAAAAAAGTTTTTCTCGCTTTCCTCAGCAAAGGGCAGCTCGCCTACACGGCCGAAGTTGCGCAAAACGAGGCCGGAACGCTTACCGGAAGTTACGCAAAAGGAATCTTGCAATCCGGCGCAAACAACATAGTATTGGTCTTACATAAAGCCGCGGGGGCGCAAGTAGCCCAAGCGGCGCAGCCGGGCGAAAGCGGAGGCGCGCTTGCCCACGTCGTTGTCTATCGCAAGCACTACCATAATTGCCCGCAAATAAAAGCGCCCGTATATATCGACGGCAAAGAAGCCGCCGAAGTGCAGAACGGCCGGTATCTCACCCTCAATCTTTCACCGGGAAAACACCTGATAGGTACAACGACCATTGGAAAAATGGGCAGTCAAACCGAGTATCTGGATTTGGCGCCAGGGTCTACGTATTACGTCAATTTTGAATTTCCGTCGGCATGGGTGTGTACGATCGAAATTCAGAAGACCAACGCGGCAGAAGCTATAAGCGCGATTTCCAAACTCAAGCCGAACGACGCCAACAGGGTAAAGATGCCGGAGATGGTCTCCCTGGATCCGATTGGCAAGTAGCTATGGCTGATGAGATAACCGTGTCGGCACCTAGCGTTACTTCATAAAGCCAGTTGTCACAGCGGTGAGCCGCACCATCCCATCACGCCAAAACCAGGCGTCCTGTGAACCTCTGCGTTGCGCCATGCAAAATCATATGCGCCATCGCCACAGTTGGCCTCGGCTGCGGAATAGCCGCCCTTCGGGCGACTGGACAGCCGAGGGCGGTTGTCCCTACGTGATCGTTTACAATCGAAGATTGTCATTGGATTGGAAACCATCATCATGCATCGTTGGTCGCAACTTTTTATTCCTACGCTTCGCGAGGCTCCGGCCGATGCCGAAGTCGCTAGCCACAAGCTGCTGGTCCGCGCTGGATACATTCGTCAACTGGGCGCTGGGATCTACTCGTTTCTTTTCCTGGGCAATCGCACCACGCAGAAGATCATGGGCATTGTGCGCGAGGAGATGGACAAGATCGGGCAGGAGTTCTATCTGCCGGCGCTGAATCCGCGCGAGGTCTGGGAAGAGAGTGGGCGCTGGTCGGGGATGGGCGAGAACATGTTTCGCCTCAAGGACCGCAAGGGCGCGGACCTTTGTCTGGGCATGACGCACGAAGAAGTCATGACCGACATCGCGCGCAAGGAGCTGCGCAGCTACAAGCAACTGCCGCAGATCTGGTATCAGATCCAGACCAAGTTTCGCGACGAGCCTCGTCCCAAGTCGGGGCTGTTGCGGGTGCGTCAGTTCATCATGAAAGACGCTTACTCGTTCGACATCGACGCTGCCGGACTGGACGTTTCCTATCGCAAGCACCACGACACTTACTGCCGCATCTTCGAGCGCTGCGGATTGAAGTACGCGGTGATCGACGCGCACTCGGGCGCGATGGGCGGATCGCAGTCGCAGGAATTTATGGTGCGGACTCCGGCGGGCGAGGACCAGGTTGTGAGCTGCGAGAAGTGCAACTACGCGGCGAACATGGAGAAGGCAACTTCGCGGCTTGCTCCCATCGAAGATCTCAAGCCGGAAGGCGACGGCAAGCCACTGCTCGTGCATACGCCGGGCAAGGGCGCGATTGCGGATGTGGCGGAGTTTCTGGGGATTTCCGCCACGCAGGACATCAAGACCGTGGCCTACATGGCGCAGAAGCCCGGCGAAGTTGGGGGCAAAACGGACGGTGGCAAGACGCTGGAGCAGCCGGTTGTGGTGTTCCTGCGCGGCGACCACACCGTCAACGAGACCAAGCTGCTCACCTTGGTGAAGGCCGCGAATCTTCGCCCCATGCAAGCGGAGGAGTTGGAAAAATATTTCCAAGGTCCCGCAGGTTTCATTGGGCCGATGGGCATGGTTCCGAAGGCCAAGGAAACGCTCGGCGTGTGGGAGGTGAAGACGCCAGCCGGCGATGCGCGCGCCACGACCGTGGTGCTCGACGAAGCTCTGGTGGACCGCGTCAACATGATTTGCGGCGCTAACCAGCTCGACTATCACTTGAAGAACGTGACGCCGGGAAAGGATTTCCAGTACACGATTGCCGCCGATGTCCGGAGCGTGACAGCGGGCGAAGATTGCCCGAACGCCGATTGTGGCGCTCGGCTGCGCATTGACACGGCGGTCGAGATCGGACACATCTTTAAGCTGGGCTACAAGTATTCGGAAGCGATGGGCGCGCGGGTGCTCGACCGCAATGGCAGGGAGGTTGCGCCAATTATGGGGAGCTACGGAATTGGGATTGAGCGCATCCTGACCGCGGCGGTCGAGCAAAGTAACGACGAGAGCGGGTTCTGGCTGCCGCCTTCGATCGCGCCGTTTGAGGTGGTGGTGGTAGCCACGAACTCGAAAGACGAGGCGATCCGCGGCGCCTCCGAGCAGGTTGCCGGACAACTGGAGGCGTCCGGATTCGATGTTTTGCTGGATGATCGGGACGAACGTCCCGGGGTAAAGTTTAAGGACGCCGACCTGGTGGGTATCCCCTTTCGTATCAACGTGGGAAAGAAGGTTACCGAAGGTATGGTGGAAGTGGTTCGGCGCTCGACTCTCGCCAAAGAGGACGTTACCATTTCTGGCATAACCGAGTATTTCCAGAAACTGCGCTAATTAGGTGCCTCCGGCGGCTCGCTAGGAGGTGGAACGTGGTCTTTAGTTATTAGTCTTTAAGTTTTTAGCGCGCGATGGAAAGCTCGCAATCGGGACTTCGCAACCAGCGATTGAGCGATGTTTTTATGGCAACTCTGAAATTGATCTTCGGCTTGGCCATCCTAGGGGCAGTGGTCCTGATGGGCATCAAGGTCATCCCACCGTACTTCTCGAATTATGAGTTCGAGGATGCGATCAAGGAGGAGGCCCTGCAGTCGACCTACACCACGCGCACGGAAGACGAGGTCCGCGATAGCGTCGTCAAGCTTGCCCGCAAGTACGATATTGAGATCACACCCAAGCAGGTGCATGTTACGCGGGTGGGCGTGAACCTCAGTGGCAGCCTCGCGATTGACGTTGAGTACAGCGTTCCCCTCGATCTTCCCGGCTACTCCACAACCCTCGATTTCCATCCTGCAACGAAGAACAAAAGCGTGTTTTAGGGACAACGGTCAGATATCAGTATTCGGCTATTCGCTATTCGCTTTTGGCTGTTCGCCCGCTGAATTCGAGTTTCGGAGGGACGACCCCAGCGCTCACTTCTTCGCGGACTGGCCAGGCCGGTCGAATCCACCCCACACACGCCCCGTCCATCCTTTGACACGCAACGAAAGAGTTGTGGGATCGGCAGGGTGATTTAGAATCAAGCAGAAAAGCGCCTTAGCTCCAAAATCGAGTTCGGAGCGAGAATTGCTTCTGGACTGATGCACAGCCGTCTCCATGGCCATTAAGCTGAAAATTCCGAAGACGAGAAGCGGCGAGCAAAGCGGACAAGGCCGCGGTTTGAGCCGCAATATGAGCCGCGGCAAAGGCCTGCTGTCGCGCGATCCCATGGTGCGCGTTGCGCTGCTCGCTTTTCTCTCCGCGTCGCTGGTCGTGGCCGGCTTTTTTGCCTACTGGTATGTAAAGTACGACCGCATCATCGAGCAGCGCTTCCGCGGTCCGGCGTTCGCCACATCGGCCAAGATTTTCGCGGCTCCGCCGGTGGTGAAGCTGGGATCGAAATTGACGCTGGCTGAAATTGCGGCGCAGCTGCGTCACGCCGGCTATTCTGAAAAGGACAAGGATAAGGATGGCGAATCCGCGCTCGGCAGCTACCGCGTGCATGGCGGTTCGATCGGCGGCTCGATTGACGTCCTACCCGGCCCGGAGTCGTATCACAGTCCAGAAGCGGCCACCATAACCGTTTCCGATGGCGCGGTTTCTTCCATCAGCAGCCGTTCCGCTGGAGAACTCGCGGCCTACGAACTCGAGCCGCAGATGCTGGCTTCGCTCTTCGACGCCGAGCAGCGCTCCAAGCGCCAATTGGTGAAGTACGACGAAATTCCCAAAGTCATGGTGGAAGCGGTCACGGCCATCGAGGACCGGCGCTTCTTCCAGCACGGCGGCGTCAATTTCATGCGGCTGTTTGAAGCCGCCTGGATTGACTTCACCCATCAGCGGCATCAGCAGGGCGGTTCGACGATCACCATGCAGCTCTCGCGGGCGTTTTTTCTTAGCCCGGAGAAAACCTTCAAGCGTAAGCTGATCGAGATGCTGATCGCGGTGGAGCTGGAGCAAAAATTTTCCAAGCAGCAGATTTTCGAGTTCTACGCCAACCGCGTCGATCTGGGACAGCGCGGGTCGTTCACGATCTCGGGACTGGCTGAAGGGTCGCGGTCTTATTTCAACAAGGACTTGAAAGACATCACCCTGCCGGAAGCCGCGCTGCTGGCCGGATTGATCCAGGCACCGAGTTATCTTTCGCCCTATCGCCATCCCGAGCGCGCCCTCGAACGCCGCAATACGGTGATCGAAACCATGGTGGAGACCGACGCCATCACGCGCGCGCAAGCGGAGAAGGCCAAGGCCACGCCGCTGAAACTCGCTCCGCCGAATGTCGAGGCGAGCGATGCTCCATATTTCGTGGATATGGTCCGCGATACCGTGGTGGGCAAACTCAACGAGCGCGAAATCAACGAACAGGAGTACCGCATCTACACCACGCTCGATCCCGGCCTGCAACGGGCGGCCGCGCAAGCGGTGGAAACCGGCATCAAGCTGGTGGACGATCAGGTCACGAAAATGCGCACGCGCAGGACGAAAGTCGGGAACAAAATTGAAACCACGGTCGCACCCGGCCCGCAGGCGCAGGTGGCGCTGGTCGCGATGGATCCACACACCGGCGAAATCAAGGCGCTGGTGGGCGGACGAAACTACGGAACGAGCCAGCTCAACCACGCGCTCGCCAAGCGTCCGACCGGCTCCATCTTCAAACCATTTGTGTACGCCGCCGCCATGAACACGGCGCTCGACGGCTCGTCCACCGTGATAACGCCAGCATCCATGGTTGCCGATCAGCCTTCGACGTTCGCCTACGGCGACCAGATCTACGAGCCGCGCAATTACAAAGAGGAGTACCACGGCGACGTGACATTACGCTACGCGCTGGCGATGTCGCTCAACAACGCAACCGTCAAATTGGCGGAAGAAGTGGGCTACGACAAAGTGGCGGAGCTGGCGAAGTCCGCTGGAATCGCTTCGGTAAAAGCCACGCCGGCGATGGCGCTCGGCGCCTACGACGCCACACCGGTCGACATGACGGCGGCCTGGACGAGTTTCGCCAACAGCGGCACGCGGCTTTCTCCCGTCTTCGTGCATTCGGTGCGCAACGCCAAGGGCGACGTCATTGTCGACTTCGAGACTGAGAAGAAGCAGGTCCTCGATCCGCGCATCGCCTTCGTCATGACCAACATGCTGGAAGGCGTGGTGAACTTCGGCACGGCATACGGCGTACGATCCAGTGGATTCACCGCTCCAGCCGCGGGCAAGACGGGCACGTCGCACGACGGCTGGTTTGCCGGATACACGTCGAACCTGCTCTGTATTGTTTGGGTGGGCTACGACGACTACAGCGACATTCGCCTGAGCGGCGCGCAGACCGCCGCGCCCGTTTGGACCGAGTTTATGAAGAAAGCGGTCACGCTGCCGCAGTATGCGGACGTGAAGTCCTTCAGCCAGCCCCAAGGCGTGGTCGATGTGCAGCTCGACAAAATCACCAACCGCCTGGCGACGCCATCCTGCCCCGACGATTACACGATTGCTTTCGTGGCCGGCACGGAGCCGCGCGATACCTGCGACCAGAGCGGCGGCACACAGGGGTTCTTCTCCCGCATGTTCGGCGGAAATTCCGAGAAAGCATCGCCTCCGCCCAACACTAACGGGAACCCGCAGCCTGCCGCCGGTGTCCAATCGGAGGAAGAGACCAAGAAAAAGAAGAGTCTCTTCGGAAAAATTATCGACGCGATCAAGGGAGACAACGGCTCCCAAAAGGATGACAAAAGCGCGCCTGCGCCGTCTAAGAACAGTAAAAGCGGCACACCGCCGCAGTAAGAAGGGTTGCGAGTGATGCAACGCGGTAAACTGAAAACCATGGATCTCTGAAGATTGATTTCGTTCGGCCGGGGGTGAATATGCTTTCCTGGATCCGCATCGGCTTCGTATCGCTTCTCTTCGCCGCGCTTCTCGTTCTCCCATTGCGCGCCCAGAATTCGGAACAATTGGAAGTCGGCCCTCTACCCCAGCGCCGCGTCGAACCGCCCGCTCCCGGAGCAACACCCGAGCAACTCGAAAAACGTGGCGACGAACTGCGCGTGGACAAGGACTATCTCGACGCGGTCGATTTCTACCAGGCTGCGCTCAAAGGCACGCCCGGCAGCGCGGCCCTGTTCAACAAAATCGGGATGTGCCAGCTCCAGATGCGGCGCGATAGAGAAGCCAAGAAGAGTTTCGAACGCTCCATCCAGGCCGATCATAACTATGCCGACGCCCACAACAATCTCGGCGCTACCTATTACGATATGCACAAATCCGACGCGGCGATCCAGCAATATCAGAAAGCGATCTCGCTCAACGGTAACACCGCCACCTACTATAGCAACCTGGGCACCGCATATTTCGCCAAGAAACAGTTCGAAAAAGCCGTACAGTCTTATGCCAAGGCGGTGCAGCTCGATCCCGACATCTTCGAGCGCAGCTCGCGCGCCGGAATTCAAGCCAAGCTCTCTTCTCCCGAAGACCGGGCCCACTACGATTATGTTCTCGCCAAACTCTACGCCAGCACTGGCGATCTCGACCATTCGTTGCACTATCTAAAGAAGGCGATGGAAGAGGGTTACAAGGACATCAAGAATGTGTACAAAGATGAGGAATTCAGCGCCTTGCGTAAAGATCCCCGCTTCGCCGAACTGATGGCCGCCAAGCCGCTGGCCATCTCCGATTAGGGCGGAATCGCGCGGAGGGGAGATCGTTATATGAAAACTGACAACTGAGGATGAGAACTGCCCGCTCTCAGCTTCTCTCCAAAATATATTCCTCGACCGCGCGCTTCCACTTACCTTGCGCTTTCAAGATGTACTCGACCGCGTCGCGCGCCGCGCCGTCGCCACCGGCGTGCGGCGTGACCCAGTGCGCTTCGGCTTTCACTTCGGGCCGCGCGTTCTTCACCGCAATCGCCAGGCCAGATTTACGCATCGCCGGCAGATCGATCACGTCGTCGCCCACGAACGCGGCTTCGGTCGCCGTGATTCCATCTTTCTTCAGAATCTGCAAAAACACCGACGCCTTGTCCTGAATGCCCTGATACACATGGTCGATTTTCAAATCGCGCGCCCGCAACGCCACCGTTTCCGAGATGCGCTTGGTGACGACCCCGGTCTTGATTCCCGCCAAGCGCGCCAGCGAAATCGCGGTGCCATCGTGCGCGTGGAAACCTTTGGCCTCGATCAAGCTGGCGCTCTGGAACCCGAAGCCGCCCTGTCCTCCATGTTCAGCAGACCGTTCGAGCACACTTTGCTGAACGCCAGATTGCGTGCCTCCGGGCGCGGGGAAAATCCAGATTTTGCCGTCGGTAAGAACGCCATCGACGTCGAAAAGAATGAGCTTAATTTTGCGGGCGCGAGCGAGAGCGGTGAGTTTGGGCATTGCGGAAATTCTAACAGGGCGCAGACGGACTCGTGTGGGGACGGGCGCTCTCGCCCCACCATGGTGATGCTCCAGCATTGACCTGAAGAAGCTCAACTAAAGCCTGGTTATGTGGTCCTCGGACAAAGATGAAATACCCTGGCGCGATCTCAGGAGGCAACTGAATTACAGAAGCGAACGCGACGGTTAACCTGTTGCACGCGTCAATCGTTTGCAGGATCGTGTCAGCGATCCATGGTAGAACCGAGACTATATTTTCGTTGTCGTAATGTTCTGGACGCCAACCGTCAAACGAGCTGAACGGAAGAGCTTTTGGGCTGACGCAGAATCCACGTTCCGTTTCAAAAACATGACCGAATCCGCTCCCCCTGTGTATGACGTCGTCCCGAACCTGTCGGAGCCGCGAAAAAAAAGGCGCTATGCTTGCGTATTGCTCGGCGAGCGACCTCGGCAAGCCGTATTGCTTTTCAATTTCATCCGCCGTTTTCAACCTCTTTTTATTCTCAAGAACCATTTTCGAAAATGTTTCAGGTAGCGGGTGGCTTCGGCGATAAGCTTCAGCCGATTCATCGTGCAGTTGCACCTTTTTCTTCCAGATGACTGAAATCATTTCCTGCAGTAGATCGAAGACTGTCCGCGTGAGAGTCACAAGATATTCGAGCTCAGTCAGAGCAAACCGGCTGGCGCCACCAGCAGGGATTGTGTTCCGAAAATCGAAAAAGTGCTTTAGCTTGGCTACTGATGTGCCATATTGTGGAAATCATCGCTTATGGCAAGAATCAATGGGCAAATCTCCGTCCAACTAGCGCATTGCCACATAAGGTGAACAAACGGGATGTATAGATCAGATTCCCTTGCGGCCGTTTGGGCTATGTAGTCGCCTTCACCCACATCCACAATCCTAGTTTCAATCACAAGACCGTCGGAGGTATCGAGCCACATCTTCCAGTCGGAACCGGTCCATAAAGGCATCAGCTTGACGGTCCTATCCTCCAAGTATCGAGTGTCGAGATAACTCACTTTTTGCAATTCTTCAATCGTGATGCTCCCCATAGATACTTCTCCGTCAAAAGATCCATTTTCACAGAATTATCTGCCAAATTTCAGCCTTATTTATTGCTCATTGTTAATTTTTGGGATGGATCGCTAAGGATCACTTTAGTATCCCAAGGCGAACATTTTACGAAACCTCCAATTCTCGCTACAATCGCACTCATGCCGTCCGCAGTCTCCCCTTCGCTGGCTTGGGCACATCCGCTGGTGCAGGAGTGGTTCACGGCACGCTTCTCGACGCCCACCGAGCCGCAGGAGCAGGGCTGGCCGCATATTCTTGCCGGACACACGACGCTGATCTCGGCTCCAACAGGATCGGGCAAAACGCTGGCCGCTTTTCTCGCTTGCATCAATCGGCTCGTCTGCAAGGCGCTGGCGGGCGAACTGCGCGACCGCACAGAGGTGCTCTACATTTCTCCGCTCAAAGCGCTGGGCAACGACATTCAGAAAAATCTGGAAATCCCGCTGGGAGAAATTCTGCAAATGGCGGGCGATCACGGGCTGCTGATGCCGGAGATCCGCACCGCCGTGCGCACCGGCGACACGCTGATGAAAGACCGGCGGCTGATGTTGAAGCGCCCGCCGCATATTCTCGTCACCACGCCCGAGTCGTTCTACATTCTGCTGACGGCGGAGAAGAGCCGCGCCATTTTGCGCGATGTCGAGACCGTGATTGTGGACGAAATCCACGCCGTGGCCGACGACAAACGCGGCGTACATCTGGCGCTTTCGCTCGAGCGATTGGAAGCGCTCGCCCAGCGGCCGCCTGTGCGCATTGGCCTTTCCGCGACGCAGAAACCGATTGCAGAAGTCGCGCATTTTCTCGCTGGCAACCCCGATCCGCAATTCGCCCGGAAAAAAGCCCGCCCCGTTCCCGTGATCGTCAACGTCGGCCACCGGCGCGCTCTCGATCTCGGAGTCGAAGTCCCGTCGTCCGAACTCGGCCCGGTAGCGTCGAACGAAATGTGGGACGAGATTTACCAGCGCATCGCGCAACTGGTGAATGCGCACCGCTCGACTCTAGTCTTCGTGAACACGCGCCGCCTCGCCGAGCGTATCGCGCACCATCTTGGCGAGCGGTTGGGCGAGGAGAACGTCGCCGCTCATCACGGCAGCCTGTCGCGCAAGCTGCGTCTGGAGGCCGAGCGCAAGCTGAAAGAAGGCCAGATCAAAGTGCTGGTCGCGACCGCTTCGCTCGAACTTGGCATCGACGTGGGCACGGTGGATTTGGTCTGCCAGATCAGTTCCCCGCGTTCGATTGCGGTCGCGTTGCAGCGCGTGGGGCGTTCGGGCCACTGGCGCGGCGCGGTTCCCAAGGGAAGATTTTTTGCCACAACGCGCGACGATCTCGCCGAATGCGCCGTGCTGGTGAGGGCGATCCGCCGGGGTGAACTGGACCGCCTGATTTTTCCCGAGGCATCGCTCGATGTATTGGCGCAGCAGATTGTCGCTTGCTGCGCGAGCGCGAGCAGCACCGCCGCGACAGCCGGCGAGGACGCCGGCGCTACCAACGACGGCTGGGATGAAGACGACTTATTTGCGCTCGTCAAGCGCGCCTATCCCTATCGCAATCTCGCGTGCGAAACTTTCGACGCGGTGGTCGCCATGCTCTCCGAAGGCATCGCCTCGCAACGCGGCCGCTATGGCGCGTATCTGCACCACGACCGCATCCATCGCAAACTGCGGGCGCGGCGCGGCGCGCGGCTGGCGGCGATCACCGGCTGCGGCGCGATTCCAGACAACTCGCTTTTCACCGTGGTCGCGGAACCGGACGGCGTTGTCGTCGGAACCGTAGATGAGGATTTCGCCACCGAAAGCATGGCGGGCGAAGTCATGCTGCTCGGCAACACCTCGTGGCGCATCCGCCACATCGAGTACCGGACGGGCCGTTTGTTGGTTGAAGACGCGCATGGCGCGGCGCCCGGAATTCCCTTCTGGCTGGGCGAAGGCTTGGCGCGGACTGCGGAACTTTCGCTGCAACTGGGAGAATTGCGCCGGGAAATCAGCGACCGCCTGCCCGGCGTGGTTCCAGTAGAAGGCTGGCGAAATTTGCCCCTAGTCGCTACCGCTGCTAGTTGGCTGTGCGAAGAATGCGGGCTCGATCCGTCGGGCGCCGAGCAATTGATCCAGTACACGCTTGAAGGGCGCGCCGTGCTGGGCGATGTGCCGACACAAACGACAATCATCGCCGAGCGATTTTTCGACGAAGGCGGCGGGATGCAGCTCATCATCCACGCCCCCTTTGGCGGACGCATCAACAAAGCCTGGGGATTGGCGTTGCGCAAGCGTTTCTGCCGCGGCTTCAATTTTGAACTGCAAGCGGCCGCCACCGACAACGGCCTGAACATTGCCCTCGCCGAGCAGCATAGTTTCCCACTCGCCGATGTTTTTCATTTCATAAATTCCGAAACCATGCCGCCGATTCTGGAGCAAGCGGCGCTGGCTTCTCCGCTTTTCAAAACGCGGTGGCGGTGGGATGCGACGCGCGCCTTGGCGCTGCTGCGATTTCGCGGCGGTAAGAAAGTTCCACCGCAGATCCAGCGCATGCGCTCCGACGATCTGCTGGCCTCGGTGTTTCCCGACGCAGCGGCGTGTTTCGAAAACATCGAAGGCGACATCAAGATTCCCGACCATCCGCTGGTCGCCGAGGTCATGAAAGACGTGCTCACCGAGGCGCTCGATATCGACGGTCTCGCCGAGGTCCTGCGTGGAATCGAGCAGAGACGCATTCGCTGCCTCGCGGTCGATACGCCCGTGCCCTCGCAGTTCTCTCACGAAATTCTGAATGCGAATCCCAACGCATACCTGGACGATGCGCCGCTGGAGGAGCGGCGCGCGCGCGCGGTCGAGATGCGGCGCGTATTGCCAGCGTCGGTCCTCGAAGAAGTCGGGGCCCTCGATCCCGCAGCCATCGCGCAAGTGCGGCAAGAATCCTGGCCCGACGTGCGCGACGCCGATGAACTCCACGACGCGCTGCACACGCTG
>Ga0326728_10004881_pt1 | contig 38871 bp, 18 predicted proteins | sample MB3enrmetagenome_FD_207602 | JGI IMG/M metagenome (GOLD analysis project Ga0326728, IMG submission 207602) | Lab enriched peat soil microbial communities from McLean, Ithaca, NY, United States - MB31MN | ecosystem: Environmental > Terrestrial > Soil > Wetlands > Peat | place: USA: New York... | reverse complement strand
ATCTTGTTGCCGTCCGTCACTTTGCTCTTTTGGGTCATGGTTCTGCCTTTCTTTTAACTGGGTTTCCTTACACACCCCAGTGGCTACCATGACCCTCTTCTTTTTGCAGAACCTTTGAGACACTACCCGCTGGCGGAGCCAAGGGCCACTGGACGAGCGCGTCTGAGTCGGTGTTCGGCACGTTCGGATGGGACGCAAGTCCAAATAACCGGACAAAATGTGGGTGGACACCTGACGAGGAATGGAGGCGCCGATAAGCCCGCCGCGAAAGGGGGGTGAAGGCAGCGTCTTGAAGGCTCGTTTGAAGCCGTACTGGGGAAAACCCGCCGTACGGAATTTTAGAGGGGGGTGGAGGAAACGGAGTGAACGGTCTGATGGCCCTTTGCCACGACGCTCGAAAGGGCTGAAACGCTGGAAGCCATTGACCTGCCCACCGCCGCGCCTCCACTCTACTCGACCATCTGAAAAGGGGAAGGCAAAAAAATGGGGGCAAAAACATAAAATTGCCGCGAAACGGCGCAAAACACGCAAGATTGATATGTAGGTCTGAAAAACCCACTACATCCGCTACAACGTTGATAGTCAACGACTTAACCCGCAACACGACCCGCTACAGAACAGCAACATGTAGCTGCTTTTCCTTGATTTCAAAAATTCACCGCGTCCTGAAACAATTCGTGGTGCAGCGCCTTGGGGAAATGACCAATGCTCAATAGCCAATGGCCAATGAGTTGCCACGGGGTTTCATTTCGACACCTCACCTCGTTCCTCTCCCCGTTCGAGGCGGAGAGGATGTGGGGAGCAGCGATTTCCACGGCAGTCACCTTGCCCTGATAGATTCGATTCATACCCAAATTCAATGTTGTGCTGTTGTGCCGGATAGTGGCCCCAACCGAAACGCAGGGCGAGAACATTTTTGGAGCTTTTCCGGCCTGAGCGGGGGCGCGAGGATTGAAACGAAGTTCGGTTCGATGGGTGGGACGGATCGGACGGATCGGACGGGTCGCCCCGCGCGCGCTGGGGGCGCGGAATTCTGCCCAGTATTTGGAATCGAGGGAAAGCATGGGGTTCTGGCTCTTGTCGGACTTGTAGGACTTGTAGGACGTGTAGCACGTGGCTGACGGTCAACTCGCGCACGGTGGGGGGCGGGGATTGAAACGGATTTGATTGCGCTGCCGCCCGCTGCATTGTAATTTGGGCGGGATGCAGGTGATTGATAAGGATGATGCCGGGTCGTCTGGCCATTTGGGCCAGGAGTTGCTGCTTTGTTGGAGGAGGCTGCCGGATGGATTTGTTTTCCTGGGGCTGTTGGCGGCGTGGTGCCTGCTTTTTCAGTTTTTTGGCTGGACTTCGGCTATCGCGGGTAAGACGGATTCGTTGTTCGATTGGATGTGGGTTAAGTGGAGCGATCCCGCTAATGATGCCAGTCATGGAAAGCTGATCCCATGGGTGGTGCTGGCTCTCCTTTGGCTCCGGCGCAAGCGCCTGATGGACTCTGTCGCCGGGGTTTGGTGGCCGGGTTTGCTGGGGCTGGCGTTTGCCCTCTTGCTGCATGTGGCCGGTTTTGTTGTGCAGCAGCCGCGGGTGTCCATGGTGGCACTTTTCTCCGGGGCTTGGATTTTGACGGGGTTGGTCTGGGGCCGGGAAACTTTGAAGGCGAGTTTTTTCCCGTTTTTCATTTTTGCTTTTTGTGTGCCGATGGGGGGGACGTTCGCCCAGGGGTTAACGCTCCCTTTGCGACTGCTTGCGGCGAAGGGGGCGGAGTTTGTCACGAAGGATCTGTTGGATGTTTCGGTGATGCGGGTGGGAACAAAACTGGTTGATCCGAATGGGGTTTATGGGAGTTTCGACGTGGCGGCGGAGTGCAGCGGAATCCGAAGTTTCATCGCGCTGCTGGCGATCACAACGATTTTTTCGGTGTTGACGATGAGAACTCTCTGGAGGCGGGCGGTGATGATTGGCTCGACGATACCGCTGGCCCTGATTTGCAATGTGATGCGGGTCACGACGATTATCCTGGCGGCAAACGCGTTCAAGACCGCGGCGGCGGGGGAGTTTGTGGACAGTTATTTTGGGTATGTGACTTACGGGGTGGCCATTGGAGGTGTTCTGTTGCTGGAGCGATGGCTGAGAGAAAAGCCGTCGGCGGTGCCGCCATGAAGACGGCCAAGTGGGTTGTGTTTGGCGTGGCGCTGGGAATGATGGCCGCCACGGCGGGATGGTTGAAGGAGTTTCGAGGGCGGCACCTTCTCGGGGCGCCCGGGGTCAGGGTGGGCCGGGTGCCGATCTACGATGAAAAAAAGAACCTGGTTTCCACTCAAAGCGTGGTGTTGCCGACCAACGTGCCGGGCATGGCATCCTGGCCGCTGCCGATCGGTACCGTCGAAGTGAATGAGTTGCCCAAAGACACCACTTTTGGGCGCCGATACTACGGGTCGCCGGGGGGCGATTTTGGCGTCCAGATCAGCGTGGTGCTGATGGGGACGGACCACACGAGCATACACCAGCCACAGTACTGCCTGTACGCGCAGGACTGGAACGTGACGAGGACGGAGCGGATCGGCTTGCGGATGGAACGTCCGTTTGCCTACGATATTCCGGTCATCAAGATGACGGCCAGCCGCCAGGTTCACGGGCAGACGTTGGAATGTATTTATGTGTATTGGTTTGTTTCCGGGGACAAGATCACGGCCGAGGAAGGCTCGCGTCTGTGGTCAATGTGGAAAACAATGCTGCGAAAGGGGGAACTGGAACGCTGGGCTTACATCAGCTATTTTGTCACTTGCCTTCCGGGCGTGGAACGGGCCACATTTGAGCGTTTGGAAAGGTTTATTCGGGCTTCCGCTCCGGAATTTCAGTTGGTCGCGGGCCAGCCGTCCGGCCGGGGGCCACCGATGGCGGCCAAGAAATGAAGCGCTTGGAGGGCAGAAGCCCAGCCGAGTTTGAATTCGCCGTGAACTAGAATTTCGTTTCCAATCCTATGTTGCATCGTGACCGGCAAATCCGAATACAGGTCTATCAATTTGTTGATGGGGGACTGTTTGCGTTGGGTTTATGGCTGGGGTGGCTGATTCGTTATCATTGGCGGGGACTGCCGATTGCGGGGCTTGAGCATGTGGATGAAATCAGGGATTTTGGCCGTTATTTCTGGCTTTTTCTGGTGGTGATTCCAATGGCACCGTTGATACTGGAATGGCAGGGGTATTATGAAAGAGCGGTTTTTTCGCCGCGGCGCATGGCGGCCTGGCAACTGGCCAAAGCGTGTGTCATCTCCAGCGTCTTCGTGATTTTGGTTGATTTCATGTTGCGGCTGAACGGGGCGCGGGGGGTTTATGTGCTCTTTGGGTTGTGCAGTTTTGGGTTGATGATTCTGAAAGAGGAGTTGGTGCGATGGGCTTATCAGAGCAAATTGGGGCAGGCGCAATTGAAACGGCGGATCATACTCATCGGCGCCGCCGAGGACATCCGGCAATTGCGGGACGCCATTGGCTTGGCGATGCAGGAGTTGGAGATCATCGGGGAGTTCGACCTGAACAAAACCTCCATCGAAGAGTTGGTTTCATTCATCCACGAGCATTCGGTCAACAGGGTCATCATCAACGCCCGGCACACGCTGCTTGGGCACGTCGAGGCGGCCATTGGCGCGTGCGAACTGGAAGGGATCGAAGTGTGGCTGCTGGCGGACTTTTTCAAGACGCAGATCTCCCGCACGAGCCTGGATGATTTTTTCGGGTGGCCTGTTTTCGTTTTTCAATCCGGGCCGGAGAAGCCCTGGGCCAGGCTGATCAAACAGATTATCGATCTGGTCGGGGGAGCGGTGCTTCTGGTGGTGTTTTCAATTCCCATGGTGATTGCGGCGCTGGTCATCAAACTGACCTCCAAGGGGCCTGTGTTCTTCCAGCAGGAGCGGAGCGGCCTGAACGGCAAGCCGTTTATCATGTATAAATTTCGCACGATGGTGAGCAATGCCGAGCAATTGAAACAGGAATTGGCCGTGCTCAATGAAATGTCCGGCCCGGTCTTCAAGGTGACCAACGATCCGCGCATTACGCGTTGGGGACGGATCTTGCGCAGATTCAGCATTGATGAGTTTCCGCAATTGTTCAATGTGTTGCGATTTGAGATGAGCCTGGTCGGGCCGCGGCCGCTGCCTGTGGACGAAGTGGAGCACTTCGATGACGTGGGCCACCGGCGCCGCTTGAGCGTGAAGCCGGGATTGACGTGCCTGTGGCAGATATCGGGGCGAAATGACATCAAGGATTTTAGGGAATGGGTGCGCATGGATTTGGAGTACATCGATCATTGGACATTATGGCTGGACATCAAAATCCTGTGGCACACCATCTGGGTGGTTCTCCTGGGCAGGGGAGCGCGTTGATCCAATTTGGAGCATGGCAAAAAAAAACAAGGCCGGCAAAATGCAGCCCACCTCCGTTGTCACGGGCGGCGCGGGATTCCTGGGGTCGCATCTGGTGGATTATTTGCTGGAACGGGGCCATCAGGTGGTGGCGATAGACAATTTTGTCACCGGATCAGTGGATAACATCGCCCATCTGGCCGGGAACCAGGATTTCAAATTCATCGAGCAGGACGTGACCGAGTTCCTGTTCCTGGACAGGCCGGTGGATTATGTGTGGCATTTTGCCTCGCCGGCCAGCCCGATTGATTATTTGGAATTGCCGATCCAAACGTTGAAGGTGGGATCGCTTGGGACGCACAAGGCGCTGGGCCTGGCGAAAACGAAATCGGCCCGGTTTCTCCTGGCCTCGACGAGCGAGGTTTACGGCGATCCGCTGGTGCATCCGCAAAGCGAGGATTACCTGGGGAATGTCAATACGATTGGCCCGCGCGGATGTTATGACGAATCGAAGCGGTTTGCCGAGGCGCTGGCCATGGCCTACCACCGCGAACATCATATTGACACAAAAATCGCGCGCATCTTCAACACCTACGGGCCGCGCATGCGGCTGGACGACGGCCGCGTGGTGCCGGCGTTTCTCAGCCAGGCGTTGCGGAACAAACCGGTCACTGTGTTTGGCCGGGGAACGCAGACGCGCAGTTTTTGTTACTGGTCGGATTTGATCGAGGGCATTTACCGTTTGATGATGAGCGGGGCGAACGATCCGGTGAACATTGGCAATCCGGCGGAGATGACGATGCTGGAGTTTGCCCGCGCCATTATCGGCGCCACCGGCTCGCGCAGCAAAATTGTTTTCAAACCGCTGCCGCAGGATGATCCGCGCCAGCGCCAGCCCGACATTGGCCGGGCCAGAACCCTGTTGCGTTGGGAACCGCGGGTGCCCCTGGGCGACGGCCTTGTCAAGACGATTGAATATATTCGGAGCAAATTATAAGCGTCGTGGAACGCCGGGGTACGCGCCAATTTCACGCATTTTGCGTGGAATTAATGCAAAATGGACGCGTCTGGATGCGATGGGGAGGGAACGGCCATTTCATTGCGATGGGGTGGGAGGGGGAAACGGTCCGGCTCATGGCACGCAACCAGCTTGGAAGAGAATTCTGTATCAAAACAATTGACCGCTTGCCCGATTTGCAGTAACCAGCACGGACTTTTGAAATGAGCGGAGGACGATTAATTGACGGATTGGATCGGCCCTTGGTGGCATAAGCGAAATCAATGTTAAATTCGAAATCATTTTTGGCGGCCGATTTTGGGGCTGGAAGTTTAAAGCTGGCGGAGTTTGAACAAAACGAAGCCGGAGGCTTGCGCCTGAAGCAATATGGGATCAAGGCGCTTGGGCTGGAAGGCTCCCAGGAATCGAGCCGGGAGGCGGCCATCCTGAAGGCGTTGCAGGAATTGTTGTCGGAAAAAAACTTCAGCTCCAAGCAGATCAATGTTTGCGCGCCCGGCTTTCACGTTTTCTCCAAATTTGTCAAGCTGCCGCCCGTTGACACATCCAAGGTGACGCAAATCATCCGATACGAAGCGCAGCAAAATGTGCCATTTCCGCTGGACGAGGTGGTGTGGGATTATCAGATTCTGGGCACCACCGCCACCAACGAACTGGAAGTGCTGCTGGTGGCGGTCAAATCTGAAATTGTCGAGGGCCTGTTCCGCGCCGCTGAAGGGGCCGGGTTGCGCCTGAAACTGGTTGATGTCTCTCCCGCCGCGCTGTGCAACGCGTTCCGTTACAATTACGGGGATCTGGAGGGCTGCACCATGTTGCTGGACATTGGCGCGAAAACCAGCAATTTGCTTTTTTTCGAAAAGGGCAAGGTCTATTCGCGCAGCATCAACATTGGGGCCAACTCGATTACCCAGGATTTTGCCAACGAGACAAAAATGCGGTTTGCGGAAGCCGAGGCGACGAAGATTGAAAAAGGCTCCGTGAGCCTGGGGGGGGCCTACGCGGAGCCGGAGGACCCGCACGCGGCGGCCATTTCAAAGATAGCCCGGCAGGTGATGACCCGGCTGCACATCCAGGTGAATCAAACGATCCAATTCTTTCGCGGGCAGCAAGGCGGGTCCGCGCCGCAACGACTTTTTCTTTCCGGCGGCGCATCCATCATGCCCTACACGGCGCAATTCTTTGCGGAAAAACTCAATTTGCCCGTTGATTATTTCAATCCTTTCCGCAATATTGAACTGGACCCCGGCCTGGATTTGGAGGAGCTGTCCAAATATGCCCATTCCTTTGGAGAAGTAGTCGGGTTGGGTTTGAGGGATTTGGCCCACTGCCCGGTTGAATTGAATTTGATGCCCAGAAGCTCGATTCAGCGGCAGGAGTTTGCCCACAAAAAGCCGTATCTGATCGCCTCGGTTTTCAGTCTGGCGCTGGTGGTCTTTGCCATTTATCAGGCCGAAGCGCGCATGGGCGATGTTCGCAGGCGCAAGTTGGAGGAGATCACAGAGCCGCTGAAGCAATTGACTCAATTAAACCAGCAACTGGAGACCGCCATCAGCCAGCGGAAGCAGCTCATGAATGCTGCCGACCAAATGGAGGAATTGGCTGGCAACCGCTTTTATTGGATCAAACTCTTGACGGAATTGAGGTCGGTCTTGATGAGAGCTGAAGCGGCGACAAAAGCCAGCTTCCGGACTGCCGAGAACAATGGCACGAATACAGACATGGGGGTGTGGGTGGTGACGTTTTCTCCGGTGTTGCCCAACGGAAGCCCCTTTGGGGGAACGGCTGCATCAGGGGTCGGGGCGGTTTCGGGAGGGTTTACGGGGGCGGAGGGACCGGGGAGATCTCGCGGCGGCCGGCCAGGCATGGGCGGAGGCAGGCCTGTCCAGGCCGCTGCACCACAAGTGGCGCTGGCGGCGGCGGCGGGAAATGCAATCAGCACCATTTCCCTTCTGTGTCGCGGGGTGAACCGGGAGGATCTTTCCGCATCCGCCAATTTCGATCTTGCCTACGCGGTATTGCAGAGTGTGACCAACAGCGCGGATTTTACCGATAAGAGCGCTTTGGGCGCCAACATCGTGACCGATCCGGGTTCCAACACTTTTAGCTTCTATCTGACGGTGGAACTGAAGCATCCTTTCAAACTCTGAGTATGGTCTGGATCAAACGAAACTTGTTCTTCGTCATCAGCGCTGCCGCGGGATTGCTTTTGACTGGGTATTGCGCGTGGCTTCTTTACAACTCCCTGAATAGCAACTCCGGGGTGAGCGAGGAGTACAAGACAACGTTCAGCAGCTTTGAAGCCTTCCAGAAAAAATCGCCTTATCCCTCCAAGGAAAACATCCAGGCGGCCAAAGCGGACCAGGAGCGTGTGCGCCTGTTTCTGGCTGACTTCAGAAAAAGGTTTGCGCCCTTTCCAGCGCCGCCTGTGAAGGATGAAAAGGGGTTCAAGACTTACCTTGAAGAGAACCTTGTCCGATTTCGCGCCGAAGCCACCAATGCGGGAGTTCTATTGCCGCCCGATTACGCATTTGCCTTCTCCGGCCTGATCGGAAAGCTGACCTATCCGCCCGCGAGCATTGGGCCCTGGATGCAAGAACTGGAGGAAATCGACACCATTTTGAACATTCTCTATCGCGCCAAAATCAATTATCTGGGCGGCTTGCAACGGGTGCCTGTTGCGACCGATGACACTGGAATGGGAGATATTTTGGCAGCCGCCACCGTGACCAATCAATGGGGGATTGTGACACCTTACAAAATCACGTTCCGTGGCTTTAGTGCTGAAATCGCCGCGGTAATGGAAGGATTTGCGCAGTCGAGCAATTGTTTCATCATCCAAGCCATTGCAGTCAACCCCGACACGTCGGTGCAATCAGTGGTGGTGCAACCGGCTCCGCAACAACCGGCGGGCAACTACGCGCCCCGGCCACAAAACCCAAATCCGCCGCAAAACCCAAATTTTGGGCCAATCCGGCCGCGCGGCCGCCCGGTGGGGCCTCCCTTGATGAGACCAGCCCCGGTCCCCGTTGCCGCGGCGCCTGCCGCCGCGGTCCCCGGTGGCGGGGCGTCCGCGCCTTCGGTGGTCACAATCCTGTCGGAAAACCCCTTACTGGTAACCGTTTCGATTAATGTGGTGAAACTCAAGGCATCGGAGCACTAATGCAGTTCCTCAAGAAACATTACGAAAAAATTATCCTGTGCGTGGTGTTGCTGAGTTTGGCGGCTGCGTCAATATGGATGGGCGAGGTCATTACCAAACTTAAGGAAGAAGTAAATCAACCGGTTTTCGAGGGTGCTCACAAGGCCAAACCGCTCGTTCCGCTGGATTTGAGCACCGATCTGCTGGCCCTGGCCCAAGTGACCAATCCGCCGCCGGTTGTTCTTTCCGGCGAGCATAATCTGTTCAATCCGGTCACTTGGAGGAGAAAGGCCAATGGCGAGTTGCTCAAAGTCCTCAAGACGGGGCCTGACGCGCTGAGCGTCACCAACATCGCGCCGCTTTACACCGTGATCGGTTATGATCATCCCAGCGGCAATGGAGCGGTTTACATCATGAGCCTGCAGATGCATTCGGCAAAGCGGCCGCTGGAGTATGCCAAAATGGACGAAAAGACAAAATCGGGCCTTTATATTATCCGCGGCATTAAAGGTGCTGCCGACAACCCGACTGAATTGCAATTGGAGATTTCGGAGACAGGAGAGACCGTTTGGATCTCCGCAAACAACCCGTACAAACGAGTGGATGGTTATTTGGCCGATATGAAATACGACCCCGAATCGCGCACTCTGCTTAAAGAGCGCGTCAACGAGACCTTCACCCTGGACAACGAGCAGTATAAAATTGTTGAAATAACAAACGATGTCGTTAGAGTGCAATCCATAAAGAACACCAAAATAACGACGATCAAATGGAACGGAAACCCGTGACGGGGATTTGTTTTTTAAAAAAGTGAGACGATACTATGAGATCCGCAGCTAAAATCACCCTTCGACTGGTTTTCTTTCTTGCCATTTCATCGCAAGCCCAGCAGGCCGCCACCCGGGATCCGGTTCAAATTGCCGAGGAGGAGGCGGTCCGCCGCCAGGAAGCCACCATCCGCCTGCACATGAAGCTGGACCAGGCCGTGGCGGCCCAAAAGAGAAATCAACTGGTTGAGGCGGCCAAACTTTACCAGGAAGCCGTGGCTCTAAGCCCTTACGTTCAGGCCGGCAATGCCGCAGTGGACATGGAGAAAAAACAGGCCCTGGAGGGTTTGGATGGCGTGCGCGAGAAATTGGCGCGGCAATATATGGCGCGCGGCGAAATGGTGGAAGCATTGGCGCAGGCCGAGGCCGCCCTCAAAGTGGATCCAAACAACGAATCCCTGCGCAACCTCAAGGCGGAGATTGATCGGCGGACCGTGCAGATGCAGGGCATGGTCCCCAGCCCTGATTTGGTCAAGACCATTCCTGAGATTAAAAAGGAAAAGCTCGAGGTCTCCACAAAGGTCCAAAATGCCAAGTTGTTGTATGAAATGGGCAAATACGACGAGGCGGAAGTCATCCTCAATCAAATTCTGAGGGCGGATCCATCCAACAAAACCGCCCCTTATTATCTGGACCTTGTCAAGGAAGCCCGGTTCGCGGCCGATGCCCGTGCCCGTGAGGCAGTGGCAAAGTCATCCATAGCCACTGTGGAAAAAGCCTGGATCCCCTCCACCAAGCAAGACAACCTGCCCATTCCCAATCCGATGGCCCACACAAACCTGGTTTACACCACCGACGGACGCCAGAAGATCCTTTCCAAATTGGAGCGCATCCGCCTCAATGAAGTCAGCTACGATTTGCCGCTGACCGAAGTGCTCAACCGGCTGAGGGTCGAAACCCAAAAGCGCGATCCCGACGGAGAGGGCATTAACTTTATGGTCAATTCGCATGCCGATGTCTCGGCAGGGGCCATCGCCCCGACCGATGCGAGCGGGGCGGTCGCGGCCGGCGCGGTCGGCGCGGGCGCAACGACGCCAACGGTGGACATGAGCACCATCACCATTCACATTGCCCCCCCTTTAAGCAATCTGCGTTTGGCGGATGTGCTGGATGCCATTACCAAAGTGGCCGATCAACCGATCAAATTCACCATTGAGGATTACGCGGTCGTTTTTTCACCCAAAGCCGCCGAAGCAGTGGCGCTCTATACAAAAGTCTTCAAAGTCGATCCGAACACTTTTGAACAAGGCCTGCAGCAGGTCAGCGCCATCAGTCTGAATCCGGGAACTACAAGCAGCGGGACCGGCGGCGGCGGCGGCGGTGGCGGTGGCGGGGGCGGTGGCGGTGGCGGTGGCGGCGGCGGCGGCAGTTCCACCACGGGCGTCACTATTCCCCAAGTTACATTCACTACCATCACTGCGGGTGGCCAGGGCGGCGGTGCCGGCGGCGGCGGCCAGCAGGGCCAGGGTGGTGTCGGCGCGGGTGGCGCTATTGTCCGGAACACCCGGCCCGGCTTGGATTACGTGACCAAAGTGGACAATACAGTTCTGGTGGATGAAATGGTCAGAGCTTATTTTACCGCGGCTGGTGTTGATTTGAGCCCTCCGAAAATTGTCTTTTTCAACGATCGCCTGGGTGAGCTTTTGGTGCGCGCCACCCTGGAGGATTTGGAAATCATTGAACAGGCTGTTGAACTGCTGAACCAGGCGCCTCCGCAACTGTCGATTGAGGCGAAGTTTGTGGAACTGACGCAGGAAGACAGCCGCGCCATTGGCTTTAACTGGTATTGGGGAAATACTTTGGTCAATAATGGAGCCATTGGCGTCCAAGGCGGAACAGCGCCTTCCTACGGAAACACCGCCAATGCCACCACCGCCAATCCAAGTGGTGTTTTTCCAGGCCCGGGATCGACGAGCACCGCGCTAACGCCGGGTTACGTTGCCCCGTCGGCTACGGACAATGAGTTGACTTCAGGCTTGCGCAATGTGTACGGCCAAAGCAGCGCCTTAACCGCAATCCCCACGGTGGCCACGATCAGCGGCATTATGACCGACCCACAATTTCGGGTGGCCATTGAGGCCATACAGCAACGCACTGGATCGGACCTTCTGTCCGCGCCAAAGGTCACAACTCTCAGTGGCCGCCAAACTCATATCGCCGTCCAGGACTTGGCGACGATCGTAACCGGCACCACCATATCGACCACCAGTTCCAGCACCACCGGCCTGGTCGGTGGCACGGGTGTCATTGCCCCCACGATCACTTACAATGAAGGGTCTTTCGGCCTCGGCCCCTCCCTCGACGTCATGCCCACCGTTTCGGCGGACGGCTTTTCCATTCAAATGGTTTTGATACCCACCATCCTGGAATTCATCGGCTACGACAATCCCGGGACTTTTGTGCCTACAGCCGAGGGGGCGACTGCCGCCGGGGTTGGCGGCACGATCACGGCGGTGCTTCCTCTGCCCCGTTTTCGTGTTCGCTCCGTGGTCACAACCTGCAATGTGTGGGATGGGCAGACGGTCGTCCTCGGTGGAATGATTTCCGAGACCATTACCAAGATTAAGGACCAGGTGCCTGTTCTCGGCGACCTGCCCCTGATCGGACGCTTGTTTCAAAGCGAGTCCACCGACAGCACGAAAGACAACCTGCTGATTTTTGTCACCCCGACGATTATCGATCCCGCCGGGAACCGGGTGCATAACGATGATGACATGCCGTTTGCGCGCAACTCGATTCCACCACAACCACCGGTGGCACAATAAGGCGGTGCGCGGATTCATTCATGCAACATCTGGAAATTGCGCCGGGCTAAAGTCGCGCGAAAAATGACCCTCCTTCATGCAAAATGGCCCCACATTTGAAGCCTCAGCCGCTCCGGGGCGGCTTCTCATCATGGATGGCCACGCCTACGCTTACCGCGCTTTTTTTGCCATCCGGTCGCTCTCCTCTCCCACCGGCCAGGCGACGAACGCGATTTATGGCTTTATCCGCATGCTGGGCAAGGCGCGGGACCGGGTGCGCCCTTCTCATGCCTTGGTGATTTGGGATGGCGGCCTGGCCCCGGAGCGGATGACGCTGCTGCCTGAGTATAAAGCGCAACGCCGCGAAATGCCTCCGGATTTGCGACTGCAACTCGATCCAATCGTCGCGTATTTGCGCGCGGCAAACGTCTTTTCCTATCGCAAGGAATCTTGCGAAGCCGATGATTGTATCGCCTCCATTGCGCGCCAGGCGACGGAAGGGGGCCTGGAGGTGGTCATCGCCAGTTCGGACAAGGACTTCATGCAATTGGTTTCGCCCAAAGTCAAATTGCTGAACCCAAACGATAAATCCGACACTTTGTGCGGAGTGGAGGACGTGAAACACAAAACAGGCGTGGAACCCACGCAAATAGTGGATTGGCTGAGCCTTATCGGCGACTCCGTTGACAACATCCCCGGCGTGCCGGGAGTTGGCCCGAAGACTGCTACAGATTTGCTACGCCAGTTTGGCTCCATTGATGAATTGTTTCGCCGGCTGCCCGAAGTCGGGTCGGACCGGCTGCGGGAGAATTTGCGGGCATCGGCGGAATCGGTGCGCCGCAATCAGCAACTGGTTCGTTTGAAGGATGAGACGCTGTGTGAGGTGAGCTTGGAGGCTCTAACTGTCAAACCCGGTGACGAAGGTGCATTGCGCGAGCTTTTTTCGGGCTGGGGTTTTAAAACCCTTTTGTCCGAGTTGGAACAAGCCCGTGGCAAGGCGGCGGATTTTTTCAATGGAACGGACGGGAAGGGTCGTCAGGCTGGCAACCTTGTCGCACGAGGCCAAGGCGGATGAACACCGTAAAAATCAAAGAAGGCATGGACAAACTTAAAGCGTTTTGATACAAAACATTAAAAATATGTTCGCAATATTTCGCGTTCCAAAAAGTCTCTGCGTGGGGGGTGCTCTGCTTGCCTTTTCGATGGCGCTTTTCGGGCAAACAACTAATTATACAATTTCAGTGAGCGCCTTGCCGTCCGGCGAAGGCACGGTTAGCGGTGGCGGGACATTTGCGGCGGGCAGCACAAATACAGTCACGGCCACGACCAACGACGGCTACGCATTCGCTGACTGGACGTCGAGCAACCTCGTTGTAAGCACATCGAATAACTACACCTTCGTCCTCAGCACCAACGTGACCCTTGTCGCCAACTTCCTGCCCCTTTACTCGGTCACAGTGAACGCCTTGCCGTCCGGCGAAGGCACGGTCAGCGGTGGCGGGACATTTCTGGCGGGCAGCACAATTACAGTCACGGCCACGACCAACGACGGCTTCGCATTCGCTGACTGGACGTGGAGCAACACCGTTGTAAGCACATCGACCAACTACACCTTCACGCTCAACACCAACGTGACCCTTGACGCCAATTTCGGGCCAGCTCTCACGGTCACGGTGAGCGCCTTGCCAAGCCTCGACGGCACGGCCAGCGGCGGAGGGACATTTGCGTCGAATTATCCAGTGACCGTGACGGCCATGAACAACAACGGCTACGCATTTACGAACTGGACGTCGAACAGCATCGTGGTCGGCACGAACGCCAGCTACCCCTTCACGCTCAACAGCAATGTGGAACTTGTTGCCAACTTCGTGACGAATCCCTTGGCGGGCCAGGGGACGGAATTTTCCATTTTGGGCAGCCTCCCGGGCGATCAGGTGTGGCCCTCCCTTTCGTTGTCTGCCTCCGGCGGCTGCATCGCCTGGCAGGACAATTGGATTGACCATAAGGGAGGCGGCATTGGCGCAAGCCTTCTGGATACGGGCTTCAATGCGGGCCAGCGCGTGCGTGTCAACAAAGTCGTTACCGGAAACCAGTTCAAGCCCCAGGTGCAATTGCTGGCCAATGACAATATCATCTTTGTCTGGCAGGGCAGCGTGACCGTGGGCGGAAAACCCTATATTTACGCGCGTTTCGCCAAGAATTCGGCCAGGGACGCCACGACCTACGGCACCAACTTCTACACCGCCGACATCCAGGTCAATACTTATACGGCCGACCAACAAGTTGATCCCGCCGTGGCCGCTTTGCCCGATGGCAGCGCGATCATCACCTGGGCCAGTTACGGTGAGAACGGCAGCGGCAGCATGTGGGGGGTTTATGCCCGCAGGCTCACTGCGGCCGGGAAAGCCATTGCGGCCGACAACAACGGGTCCACCAAACAATTCCTCGTCACCCAATACACCGGCTATAATCAGCGCAACCCGGCCGTGGCCGTTCTGGCCGGCGGCAATTACGTCATCGCCTGGGTTTCCGATGAGGAACGCTCCACCAGCAGCGTTAATGCTGATGTTTATGCGCGAATCTTCACTCCCGACGGCGTTCCGGTCACGGACGAAATTCCGATCGATACCGGGACAAACATTTGCTCCAGCCCTGCTGTCGCCGCCTTGAATGATGGCGGCTTTACCGCAGTCTGGGCGGAACTGGATGCCTTGGTGGCGACCAACGGATGGGATATTTGGGGGCGCGCCTTTTCAGCTTCCGGCTCGCCGGAAGTCGGCGACTTTAGGATCAACACCCACTTGTACGGCGATCAGTATCAGCCGAAGATCGCCGCTGGTCCGTCGGGCAGTCTGGTGGTTTGGACCAGTCTCGGCCAGGATGGCTCCCGGGAAGGTGTTTTCGGCCGCTTCCTGGCAGGGGGGACCCAGGTGTCCGGGTCGGAGTTCCAGGTGAACACCACTTGGATCAGCCAGCAAATGCACCCGGCGGTGGCTTGGGACGGTGTAAATCATTTCCTGGTCGTCTGGACGAGCTTCGTTGGCGCCAGCGGTTTTGATCTTTATGGCCAGGCCTATGTTTTGAGTTCATCACTATGATTGCGGCGAACTTCATTCCAAATTCTATGTTCCGAATTTTAAAGAAATTTATTTGGGCGATGTTGGGAGTCGCGGCCATTCAGCACGCTTCGGGCTTTTCCATTTTTGGTCCGGCTGAGTCATTCCAGACGCCCACCTTGGATTACATTACCCGGTATTACTACGGCAACGATACCGAACTGGGCGGGCCTAAAAACTTTGGGGAAGGCTCGCGCCTCAATGTTCCAATTATTACCTATGGATACGATTCCACTTTTTTGGATTACTTCGGGAGCAAAGGAGTTGCCGCTGTCGATTCAGCCATGGCTGTAATGAACAGCCTGCCCAATGCCTCCTCGGTCAAACTGTCGAAGTTTCTTACGCAGAATAACCAGGCCATTAATTATACGGCCCAGGCCCTGGCTTTGACGGATATTAAATCCACCGTAATGTCCATTATGCTGGAGCACATGGGATTGATCGGTGAGACTCATGTTTGGGATTTGCGCAATGCCGCCCCTCTGCCGAATGGGACCTGCCTTTTTGAATACCTTGTCATCGAGCGGAACTATGATCCCGTTACGTACAATCCGAGTGCTTACGTTAACGGCGTGCAATATGGTTATACCATTTGGAACGGTTGTCCCAATGGGGTCCAAGTTTCGGATGCGATCGAACAATCGGTGAACCTGACGTCTCCCGCTCAATTTTCGTACACGGCCGTGGCCACCCGCTATGGCCAGCAAATAGGAGGATACTATCTCGGCATCACGCGGGATGACATGGGCGGCCTCGCCTATCTTTACCGGGGCAACAATTATGTTTACGAAGGCTTGGACAGCGATTCGGTTGCCTCAGGCTTCCCCTCGTCGGCCTACGAGCCGATCAGCTTGACGCCCACGAACGCTGTCACCAACGGCGTCTTTCAAGGCCTGCTCGGCGGAGTGGGGAAAATCACCTTCGTAAAAGTTGCTTACGACTCCCTGTTGGGACAGGCTTTCACTCCCCGGACCTATCATTACTCAATTCCAATGCTGACCAATGGCGCGGTGCAGCAACTCCACATCACCCGAACCGTTACGCAGCCGGATATTGTCTTTGCGGCTGGAGATCTGGTGGGTCCCGCCACTACCTATCCTATCACTTACAATGCCTACAATCGGACCATTGTCTATATCCCCAGTGGCGTCGTCAATTTGGGCCTGGACGCCGTCCCTGTCGACGTGATCGCCCCCCAGGAGGTCATTACGTTTAACAATGTGACCCCCGTTTGGGTCAACCTCAGTCCAGCCTTCCTGGACTCAACGCAAACCTATCTGTATCCAGTGTTGCTTTGGGGTTCCTTCAATGGTTCCACTAATGCGCCCGTTCTCTTTCCGACAGGCGCCAGCATCGAAAGCCTGGAGCAGCAAGTTCTGGCTGGAGGCCCCTCCATCCCTCTTGGCACTTACAACCCCATATCGTTGACTGGCGCAGCCACAAACGTCGCCGTCGGTGGAACAACGGGAACAACGCCTTAACCGATTGACCAAATTATGAAGCGATTTGTCATTACAGTTTTGCTCGGCGTGGGTTTTTGCACCGTTGCCCTGGCCGCGCCCCAGCAGATTTATTCAAACCCCGGCATCGTTACCAGCGTGCCGACGATTGACGCGATTATTTTTTACAACTCAGGCATTTTTGAACTGAACACGACCACAAGCATCACCAATACAGGTGTTAATAACACCGTCGGCGCGATTGTCACTTCCTTCCCATTCTCCACCAGCGACACGCTGTACTTTACCAACACGACCAGCGGCACCATGAGCGACATCCCTGGCTTTCTTTTCGAAACCGCGACCAACGGCACGACCCACAGCGCCAGTTCGTTTGACAACGACGGTGTCATCATTGGGTACGATTATCCGGCGGCTCCTGTCATTTACGTCGTGGCGGGGGGAACGGGAACAACGGCCCTCGTAAATGAAAGCCTGCCGGTTTCTTCTCAAGTCGAGGTCCTAGCGACGAACATATTGAACGACGGAACGATCTCCGTTGGCAACTACGGCCTGTTGCAAATGGTGGGGAATAACATCAACAATGAGAACGGCGCTCTTGTCGCCGGTGCCATCAACACAGGCGGGTTGAGCTTTGACCCAATAGACACCACCGGTGGCAATGACTTGTTTTACAGTGGTTATAATTATTACGTTAATCCGCCCGGCGTTTATGATCTGTTTTGGGGCGTCACCAATGGCGGGACGCTGCAGTTGAGTCAGGGGCAGCTTTTGCCGCCGGACACAACAGCGGTCAACGTCGGAGGCCGGGAAGGAGTAACAGACCTTGGGTTGGCGTTGCCGCTGAATTTTAATCCCAAGTTCGCGTCTTACGTCTATGCCTATGCCTATGATGCGAGCAATACTTATTTCAACATCGTCTTCGTAAATGAAAATTTCACCGATGTCAACGGCCAGACGGATCCAAACATCACGGCAACTGTTGCATACAGCTCCGATTACGAAATTTTAACCTCTCAGGTGGGTGATTTGAACGCGGAGATGGCCATGGTGCAGTTTGCTTTAACCGCGCCAGACGTGGTTACTGGCCAAGTGGTAACCAATGCCATTTATTTGCTGGATGCCGGCGCGGCCCTCAGCCCGATGGTGGATTACGACAATGCCGGTTCGGCCAACGGCTATAGTCGGCCCAACGCTTTTGCCATTACAACAACGACTCCGTTTTCATGGCTGGACGCCGAGCCGGCAAACTTTCCGTATAGTTCCGGTCTCATTTACGCGGCCGGCACTTATATGGCCAACTCCGTAACCTACGAGGCCGCCGAATACGGAGCGCAGATAGGCCGAAACCCCGGAATAGTTAGTGGGAGCTTTAATTTTGATAACATTGCCGGCGATTTTGCCGCCCTGCTTACGCTGCCGGACCCAACCAACGAACCGGCCCGCATTGAACTGACGGCAGATCAATTGGATCTTTCCACCGCGCGCATGCGGGCCGAAGGAATGGTTACCATAAACGCCACCAATTTTGTCGGGGGCCTTGCCGGCTCTGATTGGGGCGAGATCAACAGCCGGCTCGGGGCTGCCAATGGGTCGCTGGTCATCTCTAATTTTTACCCGGCGAGTTTCCAACGGTTGCGCGGGGGCATTTACGCATGGTCGGGCACTTGGGAGAACATTGTCACCAACGGCGCCGCCTTTGGTATTTTCAACACCAACACTTTTCATTACCATCTGCTGATCGTGGACCAGAATTTGGGCGGCAATTTCCAATCCGCCATCCGCAATCTCGACTTGACGGGGGCCAACTCCATTGATGTCCAGGATTCCTTGTACGTGATCAATCAGGCCACTTTCAACACGAGATATTTGACCATCAGTTCGAACGCCGTTTTCACGCAGAATGCCTCCTCTCTCTATGGAACCAACATGCCCGGACTGAATTACCTTTGGATCAACACCAATGGCGTGTTGACGGTTGAGAATGTGCTCGACCTGGGGCTTGACCAGACCAAAAACCAGATTTCGCCGGTGAACCGCCAATATTCAATCGAGAGCATCGAGAACCGCGGACAAATTGACGCGCTAACGCTCCTGTTCCAGTCTTATTTGTTTGGAAATGACGGCGTCATTACCACCTCCAGCGGCGGCTCCATGGAAATTGAAGCTCAAACCCTGAACATGGGCCTGGTCTTGACCAACCAGGGTAATTACATGTACGTCAGCGGGAATCTCCTGCTTTCCGCGGAGAACATTGGCGTTACAAATTCCACCATCATCACGGGATACGCCAGCACCGGCGGCAGTTTGACGCTGCAAACGTCCTCAGCCGGTCAAATTAGTGATGGCGTCCCCAGCGCTCCCACCACGAGTAATGTTTTGAATAACTTTTGGCAGGTGACCGATGGATTCAACCTGCCGGTCGAACCCGCCTCCGGCGATCTCTTTGGCACCCAAATCACGACGATTGCCACGAATACCACCCTCGCCAAAAACATTTGGGCTGGAAGGGGAGATTACACGAATGTGGTGGATGGCTTTACCAATAACGTCGTCATCGGGCGCTTGACACTCTCGTGGCAGTCCCCCCACGCCACCAACAGATTCAGCGGCGCCGGCACAAACAACGGCATGTATGTGGATTATTTGGAATTCGACACCAGCTCCAACTCTTTGTATGGCCCCGGAACCGGCTATAGCTATAAAGGCGGACTGGTCATCGATACCAACCTGACCATCTACTTTGCCGACTGCAACTTTCCCATAGAAAAGGTGACTGCCGCTTATCCCGGCCGCCTGGTTTGGGTGTCGAATTTTTGGGGTCCCAACAGCACCGTGTTGGTTACCAATGGATCGGACACGAACCAGGTTTGCCTTGTAAGCGACGCTGTGGTCAAGAGCCAGGATCCTCGCTGGCCTGGCGACAATAACCCCTATCCCCTGAACCCGGGCGGAGCATGGTATTACGGCCCTAGTAATGAATGTCCCGCCGTCACGATTACGTATGAACCCCCCCCCAAGTCGCTGGCGGTGTCGTTGGCGGCTTATACCAACCAGTCGTTTGCCCTGGCCAAAGGGACGTATAACGGCCTTTTCTATGACACGAATCAGATTTCATCGACCAATTCCGGCTTTTTTACCTTTACTCTCAGCGGGAATGGAGCTTTTTCCGGCAAGTTGTTGATGGGGCCGAGTAATTATACATTCAGCGGTTCCGGGACCAACAAATTCAACATCAGCTCCGGCGCCGCCACAGTCACCGCGAAACACGGGCGCCAGTCTCTGATCGTCAATTTGCAATTGATGGATACGGCCGACGTGACCGACCAGGTGACAGGCTCTGTCAGCAATGATACCTGGGTCGCCCAATTGGAGGGCGATTTGAAACCCGTTTGGTCGGCGAAAAGAACCTCTCCCTATTCGGCCAACGGGGGGCGATACACCATGGTTTTCACAAATGGCGGGACGAACAATGGACCGGATGGGTGCACAAATGGACCGGATGGGTACAGTTACGGGTGTCTGGCCGTCAGCAAGCTGGGCGTTTTGTCGGTCGCAGGCAAGCTGGCCGACGGGAACGCTTTCAGCCAGTCAGTTCCAATCGGCGAAGTTGGACTCCAAGGTGGACGCTGGCCGTTCTACGCGTATGTTGCCGGGGGCGGGGATTTCCTTTTGGGATGGATTGATTTTCAACTCAGTGATGTAAATGCCGCCTCTATAAGCCAAACCAACATCTTCTGGAGCAAAGCTCCTTCCTCCAAAGCCCGCTATTATCCCTGCGGGTTCTCCAATACTAATTTTAATCTTGCCGGCGCACCCTATTCCATTCCAGGCAGGGATTCCTCAGGTCTTTCCCTGACGGATCCGGTTGTCATTCTGAGCGGCGACGGTCTGGTTTCAGCGGTGACCAACCTGGTTGAGTATAATGGAAAGCTCAAGTATTCCACCAACAATCTGACGTTGAGCATCAATCCAACGGCGGGAAGCTTCGCCGGCCGGTTTTCACTTGCGGAAGACAGCCCGTTTATGAAGATGGACGGAGTGGTGTTGACAAATCTGGACGGAGGCGGAGCTTTCGGATTTTTCCTCGGCACAGACGGTGAGTCCGGCGCCGTGCGGTTGCAAAGCAGCCCATGAAGACGCGCACACAAGGATCAAGAAAGAAGATGTTATGTTTACACTTCACGACAAGATTTTGAAACAGGCGGGAGGGCTTTTTATGCCCCTCTGCCTCGCCGCGGCCTTTTGCGCGGGCACTGCGATGAATGCCCACGCCCAGCCCGCCCCGCCGAATGACAATTTGACCAGCGCCCAAAGCATCTTCGGTTCCACCGGGACCGTCACCGGCACCAATGTGAACGCGACGATACAAACCGGCGAACAGCCCACTCCGTATGGGGCGGGAGCCTCGATCTGGTATGTATGGACGGCTCCCTATACGACCACGATGGATTTCAACACCGCCAACAGCACCGATCCGAATACCGGAGCCGAACTCGACACCGTTTTGGCTGTTTACACTCTGACATCCGGCACCAATGTGGCGTTTACGAATCTGACACAGGTGGCAGCCAATGAGGATGATCCGAGCGGCGGCGTGACGAGCCGCGTTGATTTTCCCGTCACCGTGGGCACGATGTACCTTGTCCAGGTGCTGGGTTCCACCAATACCGCCACAGGGTCAGCCGCTCAGGGCCACATCGTTCTCAATTGGCTTCCGAGCCTGGTTGGGGGGACCTTTGGGTTTTCAACCTCGGCTTATTTCGCCGGTGAATTTGATGACTGGATATATTTGGATTATGAACCCAATTCCATCGATCAGAGCCTTGCCAACAAGGAGGGCGCCAACAACGTCCGCATCACCGTGACCCGCCAGGGCGGGTCTACCGGCAAGTGCGAAGTGACACTGACAGTGACGAATCAGACTTACACCAACTATTTCTTCACGAATTATGTCATCACGAATATCTACACCACGAATACTGATACGAATGGCAATGTTCTCAACTTCACCAACACCTTTTTTACCAACATTGCCTCCCAGAATTTCATCTCGGAGTTAAACAAAATTGATGAGGGCCCCAGGTTCGTTTTTCTCCAAAATTTTTATGATTTCACGACGATACAAACCAATTACAATTTGACAGGACCCGGCCCCGCCGGCAATGTTACGGGCCTCGTCGTGACCAATGCCGCATCATTAACAGGTCTCAGCCCGACGAATTTCCTCACGAATTTTCCATGCGCGGCTGGCACGAACACAGTGACGAGCTCGAACGCCTCGAGCATTACGATTACCGTCACCCAGGTTCTTTGCAGCAACACATTCAGCAGCAGTATAACGGCATCGGCTTCAAACGGGCTTGATTATGTGGCCCTGACCACGAACCTGACCTTTAACGATTTTCAAATGAGCCAGGATGTCTATTTGCGGATAAATCCGACGGGCACGAATCTTCCCGGGCCGGACTGGCCGGATACCAATGGAGTCTATGGCTATTACGGAGTCAATTCCTACCTGTTACTGAGTTTGAGCAATCCTGTGCTCGATCCAGAGGAGAACCAGGCTATCACCCCGCCCACGCTTGCAACCAATTTGAATGTCCAACCTTCAACGAATTCGAATGCGTATCTGGACATACTGAATTTCAGTGGCAATCCAAATAATTACCTTGGCAACCCCAACGGCCTGACCACCAACACCGGCCCGCAAGATCATGTCACCATCAATCTGGAAAGGGCCACATTTCGTTGCAATAGAATCCCAAATGGCAGCAACCCGACGATTGGCACAAATGCCTTTCTCTATGCGGTTTTAATGGGGGATCCAGGAACCACCACCTATACCATTTATTATACGATTGATTGCGTGGATGGTGGCGGGAGTGTCGGCACTCCCATCAATGCTTTTAACTGGAACCGATTTCCGACGGTCGCCGGCTCTGATTACGCCGCTCCTTCTTATTTTACAAATCAAGGCGTGACTTACCCCGATTTTGGCGTGCCCCTTAGTGGCCCGCCGGACCCCAGTACTGAGAACATCGGCGGAGACACCGCCTGGCCGGGCGGGGAACCTTATTTTGGGTCGTTTACCATCCCTTCTCCGTTGCGCATCCCTTACGCGGAGATTGCCATCCCCATCTTGACCAATGGCGCCGTCGAGTTCGACGTGGATATGGATGTGGAATTGTTCGAGACCGTGGCTGGCGCCAAGGCGATTACGAGCTCAACCCCTCCGGCGTTCATTGGGAACGTCTCTTCCGCGAATCTGACGATTAACTTTACCGGACAGCCGGGTGGCGCCTATGATACGAGTTTCAACATCGATAATACCACATCGTCCTCCCCGCCGGAAAACACACAGCCCGGGGCGCTCGGGGGTTCGGCGGGTTCGGTGAATGCCATTGCGATCCAAGCCAACGGACAGGCCGTCATTGGGGGTCTTTTTTTCTCTTACGATACGACGCCCGTTTACAGTGTCGCGCGCCTGCTGACCAACGGTTTTCTGGATGCCAGTTTCAATAATGTTCAACAGCCCGGCGTCAATTATGGAGGCTCTGTCTCGGCCATCGCCATTGATGCGAGCGGAAGAATCGTCATCGGCGGTTCGTTTTCGTCATACGACGGAACCAACGCGCAAAATATCGCAAGGCTCAATTACAACGGCTCGCTGGATACGACCTTTCATGCGGGGATCGGTTTCAACAGCTTCGTCACAGCGCTGGCCATCGATGCCAACAGCAATATTCTGGTGGGCGGAGACTTCACTTCCTACAACACGACCAACTGCAATCATATCGCGCGTTTGCTGCCCGGCGGCGGCTTGGACCCGGCCTTTCTTCCCGACACCGGGAATGGCCTCCACAACTACGGGACGGACCAGGACGTGGAGACGGTGGCCACGGATGGCAACGGGAACATCATCCTTGGCGGCGAGTTCAGTTATGTCAATGGCAGCAACATGAGTTATGTGGCGCGGTTGCTGCCCAGCGGGGCGTTGGATCCGTCCTTTAATCCCGAAATAGGGCCGGACAGCGTTGTCTATAGCGTGGCGATCGAGTCGAATAACGAAATTCTCATTGGCGGGGCTTTCCAGAACTATAATTTGATCAGCCGCAGTGGCGTCGCCTTGATCGCCAACAATGGATCGCTGGACACGACCTTTGTTCCCGGCAGCGGCGCCGACGGGGTCGTTTATTCCGTTGTGCTTCAACCCACCAACGGAGAGGTGTTGGTGGGCGGCCAATTTAGGAACTTTAACACGAGCCGGCGCCTGGGTGTGGCGCGTCTGCTGACCAATGGATGGGTTGATACCACCTTTATGGACACAGCTTACAACCAATACGCCGGCCTTATTAACAAGGCTTATAATGATCCTGTCAACATAGCCAACGCCCTTGCCTTGCAACCCGACGGGAACATCCTCGTTGGCGGTTCATTCACCAGTATTGGGGGAGGCAGTGCCCGCACTTCCATTCACAGTCAGATCAATATCACCCGGCTCATCGGCGCGCCCACCCCGGGCCCCCAGACGAGCGGGGGCGGAATTGGCAATTGTCCGGGTAATCTCACGCTGACGCAAAATCCTTATACCGTGGATGACACCGGCAACAAACTTTTTGTGACCCTCGAACGGACCAATGGCAGCCTCGGTCCGGCCCAGCTTACCCTGGGCACCAACCTGCTGTCTCCGGGTCCGGGGGCTGCCACCGCGGCGGACTTTGGTTTGGTTCTCCCCGCCACGGCCTTATACAACGAGATCTATAACATTTGGAACATTCTGCCGTATGGGAGCTATGGTTGGAAGGAGAGCGACGGTTATTATGGATATAACAACAACATCCAACCCACCAGTGACATTAACAATTCGTCGTACCTGAATTTGACCATTTATAACGACACGACAGCCCAGCAGAATCTGTTTGCCGATCTTACCGAGTTGAACGTCAATTCGCAGGGCCTGTTGGTGCTCGGGGGCGTCCCGATCCCGTTGTACCCGGCCCTGGGATTGCCCGGCGCCGCGCTGGAAATAGTCAATAATAATTTTCCTCCGGGGGAGGTGGGATTCAGCGCGACCAACTACACGGCCATTGACACGTCGAACTCGGTCACCATTACCGTGCTTCGAACCAACGGAAGCTTCGGGACGATCACCGTTTATTACTGCACGTCGGATGGCACGGCCGAAAGCGGCGTCAATTATACCGGGAGCCCTTCCAACAGCCCGCCCAGCCCGTTAACCAAGTTGACATTTAAAGACGGGGAGACCAGCGCCACCTTCGCCATTCCGATCACCTTGCAGTCAAGCGTCGAGAACACCACACAATTTCACCTGCATTTGTATGACTCCGACCCCAGCGGGGTCTTCGATACGAACATTCCGCCGCTTGTTTATTCCAATGCGACTGTCACCATCATCGACGGGAATTACGCGCCGGGCCATTTGAGCTTCACTTCTCCGACGTACAGCGTGGATAAGGGCGGGGCGGCGACCGTGGGTGTGATGCGGAGCGGCGGAGCAGTGGGAGAGTTGACGGTGCAGTGCGGCACCAGTAATGGCACCGGCACCAACGGCCTCAATTACACCGGCGCCACCAACACCCTCAGTTGGACCAACCAGGATGTTAGTGTGAAAACGATGGCCATCCAGACTTTGCAGGATAACACCGTCGAGGGGAATAAGACGGTGAACCTGAGTTTGTTCAATGCGACCAATGCCGGCGGCACCAACAACAACGTGATACTGACTTCCCCAAGCAACGCCGTCCTGACCATCCATGAGATCGATTCTTATGGCGGTCCCGCCTTTGTGGTTCCGAATTTTAATATTATGCAGAACTCCGGCGAGGCCCTGATCACCGTCATCCGCACAAACGGCACGACGGGCACCATCTCGGTCAATTTTACGACGTTCAATGACACCAACGCCACCAATCTCGGGCCGTCTTACATGCCGGCCTTGGCGGGCACGAATTATGGAGCGACCAACGGAGTGCTCACCTTTGGTCCGGGGGTGGCAAGCCAGAACTTTATCGTGCCGATTTATTACACGCCGAACGAAAGCAACGCGGCCAACCGCCTTGTCACTTTGGAGCTTTTTAACGCCAGCCCCATCTCGATCAGCAATGAGTTTGCCACCTTGACAATTCTTGACCCCGAATTGGTCAATTATCCGGCCGGCAATGTCGATCAGACAACTCTGAGCGGGACTGGTTTTAATAATGTCGTTAATTCGCTGGTGTTGCAGCCGGATGGCAGCGTCCTGGCGGGAGGCGCCTTCACTTTCTACAACCAGTATCCGTTTGATTACCTGGCCCGGCTCAATCCCAGCGGCGCCTATGATAGCAGTTTTCTGCTCAACCAGGCGGGCGCGAACGGCGCCGTCCTTCAAGTTTTGAGCCAAACGCCGAGCAGCAGTCAAACCAACGGGCCCATAGTGATTGCGGGTGACTTTACGCAAGTCGATGAGGTCAACCGGGAGGGCATTGCCCGGTTGAATCTGGATGGGTCCGTCGATGAGACATTCAACCCCGGCTCTGGAGCCGACAGCACGATCTTCGCCGTCGCCGAGGCGTCTCTGCCCGCGGCTATCACCAACCAGACGCGCCCCCTGGCCTATTATATCGGCGGCAACTTCGCCAACTTCGACGGCGTACCCGCCGGTGGCATCACTCGCTTGAATGCATCGACGAATTCGCCTGGTTACCCGGGCACTGTCGATCCCAATTTTAATGTCGGGCAGGGGGTGACCGGCAACGATGCCGCCATTCACGCCCTGGCTGTGCAAGCGAATGGCCAGGTCATTCTCGGCGGGGACTTCACTGCCTTCAATAGCGTGGCTTATAACCATTTGGTCCGGCTCAACGTGGATGGTTCCGTTGATGCGAGTTTCAATCCGAACACCAACTTCGGTCCAACGGGTTCCGTCCGGGCCATCGCCATCCAGCCCAACGGCCAGATTCTCATTGGCGGCCTGTTTACGAGCGTCGGCGGCAGCAATTTGAATTACCTGGCCCGGTTGAACAGCGCCGACGGGAGCGTGGACACGAACTTCAACGTCGGCGTCGGCGGCAATGACGTTGTTTTGGCCCTGGCCATTGATTCCCAGACCAGAATTCTTGTCGGCGGCGAGTTCACGAGGTTCAGCGGCGTCACCCGAAGCGGCATCACGCGCCTCAATCCCGATGGCACGGTTGATCCGACGATTAACTTTGGGGCGGGCGCGGAGGGTGGTTTTGTGGACACCATCGCCATTCAGAGCAACGACGAAATTAATGTTGGCGGCGGGTTTGCAACCTTTGAGGGCATTGCCGAGAACAACTTCGTGCGTCTCTACGGCGGGGCAAATTATGGTGACGGCTCGGTTGAGTTCAGCCAGGCGGTCTATGGCGTTTTGGAGAATGGCACCAACGCCGTCATCACCATTCAACGTCTTGGCGGTGAAGGCACCAATGCCCTGACCCCCAGCAGCATCAACTTCTCCACATCGGATGGCACAGCCCTGGCCGGCACCAACTATACGGCTGTTTCGACCAACGTGATTTTCCCGCTGGGTGAAACCTTCGAGACGGTCATAATTCCGATCCTCAACACCTATTCGGTGGGCGGCAACACGTTCTTGAACCTGAACCTGTCCTATCCGACCAATGTGGGCATAGGCGCGCAGTCTTCGGCCATTCTTATCATTACCAATGTCAATTCGGAGGTGAGCTTCTCGGCGCAAGCGTATCGCCAGGCTGCAGATGCGCCGGGAGGCAACGCCATCATTTCCGTGGTTCGACTCGGAAATCCGAACATCACCGTTGGCGTTACCGTCTATACTGGAACCAGTGGCACGGCCACGCCCAACGTCGATTACATCCCCACAACGAATTTTATCGTTTTCAATCCGGGGGTGATGACGAATTATTTCCTGGTCCCCATGCTGAACCCGACCAACATGTTTAGCGACCAGACCGTCGATTTGGAGATGAACAATCCGTCCAACACGTTTATTGGCTCGCCCGGCAGCGCCACTCTGACCATCGCCGCCGTCTATGGCGGTCCCGGTGTGCTGGCCTTTTCTCAACCCAGCTACAGTATAGTGGCGCCGAGCGCAGGGATGACCGATGAGATCATCACCATCATTCGAACCAATGGTTCGAGCAACTCTGTTGCCGTGACGCTCACGACCTCCAACGGCACTGCCGTCGCCGGCATAGAGTATTCCAGTGTGGTGACGAATGTGTACTTTGCTCAAGGCGTGACCAGCCAGACCGTCTCCATTCCTGTGGATCCACAGCCGATCGCGGGGCTGGCCACCACTGTTTATCTGACTCTTTCCAATCCCCAATATGGGGCGACGATCGGGGGCGCCGCCCAGGAGATTTTAACCATTCTGAATGGCATCGAGAGTTTCACCTTTACCAATTCGCCTTATTACGTCGGCGAAGGCGCCGGCACGGTCATCCTGGACATCGTGCGTAACGGTCCGGCGACCAACACCGCCTTGGTGAATTACAACACCTATACACCGCCGAACACCACCGAAGCCGAAGGTTACGCCCAGCCAAACATCGATTATGCGCCTGCCTCCGGCACGTTGACTAATGTGCCAAACGAGACGTTTACAACGATTCCCATTTCAATCATTCAGAGCACTAGTGTCAACGGACCGTTGACCTTCCAGGTTGTGCTGAGCGACCCACTCCCCGCCGGCGTCCAAGTCGGCCCGGTGAACCCGGCTACAGTCATTATTAATAGCGACGTCACTGGATTTGACTTCTCGGCCAATTCGTATGTCGTGGGGGAAAACGGCGGCAACATCCTCATCACCGTGAACCGGCTCAACCCCACCAATACGGGAGTGGCATCGGTCCAGTATGCCACCAGCGACGGTACCGCGGTGAATGGGGTTGATTATGCCTCCACCAGCGGCACGCTGACCTTCCAAGACGGTCAGGCAGCGGCCAACTTCACCGTCCCAATTCTCAATCAAAACCTTGTGGAGAACAGCAAGACTTTCAATGTGACGTTATCCAATCCCAAGGTTCTGACGCTGTCCAGCCCCTCGACAAATGCCTACCTGATTTCACCCTCGACCGCCACGGTGACGATTACCAATGTTTTGGCTGGCGTGAGTTTCGAAAGCCCGACCTACACCGTGAGTGAATGCGCAGGGATGGCGGCCATCCCGGTGGTTCTTACTGGAGTGACCAACAATACTGTCACCGTCAACTACACCAACACGATTGGCGGTTCGGCCACCGCCGGTGTCAATTATTTCCCCACCAACGGAACTCTCACCTTTTCCAATGGGCAGACCGTCCAGACAATATACGTCCAGGTGATTAATAATCACATTATTGGTCCCAACCATACGGTTTACCTGGCTTTGTCCAGTCCGACAAACGCGCTGTTGCTCAATCCGAGCACCGCTGTTTTGACCATCCAGGAATGCAACGGCGCTTACATTGTTAACTCGGGCACCGCCTTCGTGTCGGGCAGCGTCTCGAACAGTGACGGTGTCATCTTTCCCAATGAAACCGTAACCATTCTCTTTGGGTTGCGCGATATTGCGGGCAGCAACGCGGTCAATCTGGTCGCAACCTTGCAGGCGGCAAATGGCGTTGTCCCCGTCCCTGCGGGCGAATCTCAAACCTATCCCCTTCTCATCGCGAATGGCCCCACTGTGGCAATGCCCTTTACCTTTGAAGCTGTGGGAACCAACGGTCAAAATATCAGTGCCAACCTGGTCCTGACAGAAGGCACGAATCATTTGACAAATGACTTTGGCTTTACCCTGGGCGGCTTCACCACCACCTTCAGCACCAACGAGACCCTCCTGCTGGTTGAAAGCAACAATCCGCCGAGCAAGGCCTCCAGCACAAATGCGCCAAATCACGGTTACCCGTCTGTGATCAATGTTTCAGGGCTTGTAGGCGTCGTCACGGGGGTCACCGCGGGTATAAGTAATTTCGGCCATACCTGGCCGAGCGACGTGTTTATGGTGCTTGAGGGTCCCGGGGGCCAGGACACGTATCTGATGGCCGATTGCGGCCAGGGCGGCATACCGGCGCAAAACCTTAACTTGACATTCTTCCAGTCCGCAGGCAGTTTCCTGCCGGAATCGTCCGCCCTTATAAACGGAACTTATTTGCCAACGGCCTATGGTAATACGCAGACCCTGCCCACCAACGGACCGAGTCAACCATCGGTACCATTGCCGCCTTTCCCGACGAACTTGAACACCTTTGTCGGGCAGTCGCCCAATGGGGCCTGGTCGCTCTTTGTGGCGGATAATAGCACTGGTGACAATGGTTATATCAGCAATGGTTGGAGTTTAAGCATCAGCACTGGAAGTCCCGTTCAGTCGGATTCGGATTTGGAGATGATCATGACCGCCACGCCCGCCGCCGCAACACAGAGCAACATCCTGACTTACAGCATCAGCGTCACCAACTACGGGCCAGCCGCGGCGACCAATGTATGGATTACCAATACGCTTCCATCCGGAGTGTCCTACGTGGAGAGCAGTTGCAATTGCACCGTTGGAACCAACGGGCTGACCAACGGCGTGTTGACCTTTGCGGTGGCAACGCTGGCTGTCAGCAATGGAGTGGCATTCAACATCGAGATCATTCCGGACAACGTGGGATACATCACCAACATCGCGGCGGCGACCGCCAACGAACCTGATCCCAACGTGAACAATGTTCAAACGAATGTCATGTTTGTCAGCGCGCCGAGTGCCCAGATGGGAGTTACGCTCGTCGGCAGCCCGGGTCAAGTGGTGGATGGCGCCAATGTCACCTACACCATCGTTGTGACCAATAGCGGCCCGTCCACAGCCACAGGGGTCATGGCGACCAATGTGCTGCCGGCGGGATTTATTGAGGTGACAAACCAAACCGTGCTGACGCAAGGCGCCATTACCAACGTCAATGGCACGATTACCTGGACTCTGGGCGCCATGACAAATGACTCCTCCGCCACTCTGACGATTGTCGCGGCGGTGGACGTTCCTGAAAACGGCCTTCCTTCGACCAACCTGGACAGCGTGACCATCGGTTCCCAGGTGTATGAGCCGACCAAGGCGAACAATTATGCGTCCTGCAAAACAAAAGTGGTGTCCACCATGATAACGGTGACGCCCAGCGGCGCGACTTACATGTTGTCGTGGCCGGCCATGGCGGGAAACATTATGCTGCAAGGCTCCACAAACCTGCCGCCAGTCTGGGTGCCCATCACCAATTCAAGTGTCATCCAGCAATCGATCGGCGGACAAACCTATAATACCTACACGCTGCCGGGCACCAACGGCTATCACTTCTTCAGGTTGAAATCGCAAGTGCCTTGATTCAGAAGCACCCCGATGAAAAGACGTCTTAATCGCTTGTGTTCAGTGGCAGCGGCCGCGGCTGGCGCGGCTCTGGTTCTTCTGCCGGGGACGCCGGTGCGCGCGGCTGGAAGCCAGGCCCTCCAGGGGCATGTGCCCGCGGCGGTGGCGCGCTTGCAGCCGATCGGGCATCTCGATGGCGCCAAACATTTGAGGCTGGCCATTAGCCTGCCCTTGCGGGACCAGGCGGGTCTGTCCATGTTGCTCCAGCAGATTTACGATCCGGCCAGCCCCAACTACCATCATTACTTGACTGCGGCGCAATTTGCGGAACGGTTTGGTCCCTCGGCGGCGGATTATCAAACGCTGACGGCGTTTGCGGCCTCGCACCATTTGGCTGTAATTGGCGCCCATCCCAACCGCACTTTGCTGGATGTGGAGGCGTCTGTTGCGGACATTGAAAAAGCGCTTCATGTCACGCTGCGGGTTTACCGGCATCCCACGGAGCAGCGCGACTTTTTTGCGCCGGATACGGAGCCATCCATTGATTTGAGTCTTCCTGTTTTGCACATCAGCGGTTTGGACAATTTTCTGGTGCCGCACCCGGCGGACCTCAAAAAACCTTCCCTCACCCCTCCGGAAGGCGCAAGCCCCGCTTCCGGATCAGGCCAGGGCGGCACTTATATGGGGAACGATTTTCGGGCGGCGTACGTTCCGGGTGTGACACTCACTGGCAGCGGCCAAACCGTCGGGCTTTTGGAAATGGATGCCGGTTTCTTCCAGAGTGACATCACGGCATACGAGGGTCTGGCTGGTTTGCCAAACGTGCCCATCACGACGGTTTTGCTGGACGGATACAGCGGGGCGGCGGGCCCCAACACCCCCGAAGTGTCCCTTGACATTGAGATGGCGATTTCCATGGCACCCGGATTGGCCGGGGTGATCGTTTATGAAGGCGAGGTGGGCGACGACATTTTAAACCGGATGGCGACGGACGATACGGCCAGGCAACTCAGCGCTTCCTGGCTGGGCTATAGCGATGCAGCCTCAGACCAGATCTTCCAGCAATTTGCCGCGCAGGGCCAATCCTTCTTCAATGCATCCGGCGACAGCGATGCGTATGTCGGGGTGATCGAGCCGCCCGGGGACGATACCAACATCACCATTGTCGGCGGAACAACTCTGTCCACGAGCGGTCCGGGCGGCGCCTGGACCACGGAACGGGTTTGGAATTTGGGCTATCAACCGCCCGGCGGGAATCCCCAGTTAAACAACTATTGGGGAAGCGGTGGCGGCATCAGCACCGTCTGGCCGATTCCATCCTGGCAGCTCGGCATCAGCATGGTGACCAATCTCGGCTCGACCACCATGCGCAACATACCGGATGTTGCCCTTACGGCAGACAATATTTTCCTCATTTACAGCAACGGTTTGTCGGGCAGTTCCGGTGGGACCAGTGCGGCATCGCCTTTGTGGGCGGGCTTCACAGCCTTGGTGAATCAACAGGGCGTCGCCAACGGCGAGCCATACCAGGGCTTCATCAACCCTGCGATCTATGCGATCGGCAAGGGGGCGTCCTACACGAACTGTTTTCACGACATTGTGCTTGGCAGCAATGCCTGGCCCGGCAGTTCAAACCTGTTTTACGCGGTGCCCGGCTACGACCTCTGCACGGGGTGGGGCACGCCGGCGGGCAGCAATTTGATCAATGCCCTGGCGCCTGTTCTGTTTACGCCGGTTCTGGCTGTGGTCACCAATGTTATCTCCGGCGGCAATGGCAATGGGATCATTGGTTTTGATGGATGCTATAATTTAACGATTGTTCTGACCAACGAAGCCTCCTTCATTGTCACCGGCATCGAGGCGACTCTTTTCTCGACCACTTTGGGAGCGATCGTGGGGCAGGGCACTTCCGCTTACCCGACACTTCTCACCAACGGCAGCGCTCCCAACCAGACTCTGTTCACCCTCAGCACGGAACCGACATTTGTTTGCGGCACGCCCGTTAATTTGACCCTGGTGTTGAAATTCGACCAGGGGGTTCAAACCAATTATATTCAGCTTCCTTCGGGGGTTGTTGGGTCGCCGGACATTTTTGCGAGTTCAACGGCAATCGCCATTCCTTCCACCTATGTTCCCGTCGATTCGTCCATCGTGGTTTCGGGGTTGCAGTCCGTTGGCAAAATAACCGTATCCGTCTATCTGGCCGATCTGTATGATTTCGGGCTGTCGCTGCAACTGATAAGCCCGAAAGGAACCAATGTGATATTGTCCCAAAATAATGGCGGCTTCAACCCAAACTACGGCTTGGGTTGCGGGTCCAATTCAGCAACGACCTTTGACGACGCGGCGAGTGTTCCGATCGGTTCCGGCGCCCCGCCTTATGTCGGCAGCTTTCAGCCGCAAGAGCCGCTGTCGGTTTTTAACCTCCTGAGTGGCACCAATCTTAATGGAAAATGGACTCTCCAGGTGGTGAATGAGTATCCGGGTGACACGGCTACGCTGGAGTGCTGGTCTCTCAATGTTTCGCCGGAGGTCTGCCTGGACGGCGGTGGCCAATGTCCGGGTGCGGATCTTTCGCTGACGATGTCCGCCAGTCCAGGCACTGTTTTTGTGGGTGGCAATGTGGTCTATACCCTGACCGTGTCGAATGCCGGACCCAGCCCGGCGCAAAACGTGGTCATTTCGCAAAGTTTGCCTCCCGGTGTCACCGACGTCACTGTCACCAACGGCTCGGTTTCGGCCAGTCTGGTTGGTTCGAACCTCAGCATGACCCTCGCATCATTGCCGGTGTATGGCGCGGCAACCGTTTTCGTGTCGGCGATATTAACTTCAACGACGCTGGGCACAAATGTTGAGACTCTTGTCACCAGTGTGGCCGGCGTTACATCGTCTGTTCCTGGTCCAAATCCCGGCAACACCACGGCTTCCGCCGCCGTGCTCTTGACGGAACCGGAGGCGGATGTGGCGGTGAGCATAACGGGTTCGCCCAGCTCCGTTTTGCAAGGAGCATTGCTGACCTACACCATTACCGTGACCGACAACGGACCTTTCACAGCCGATGGTGTTACGCTGGCCACTACCCTGCCGGCCACTGCCAATTTTATCTCCGCGACGACCTCGCAAGGAACGTTGTCTTTCAATGGCGCCTTCGGGGCGTTGGGCGACATCGGCCTGGGAACGAACGTCGTCGTGACAATCGTAGTCAGCCCAACAATCACGGGGAACATCACCGCCAGCACCACGGTTTCCCTCGGCGCCAATTCTTTTGAGTTTGATCCGGACACTTTTAATAATTCCGCCTCTGTTACCACGACGGTTGGGCCTGCGGCTGATTTGGGGGTCACGGCTGTTGCCTCGCCGAGTCCGGCGGTGGCGGGCCAGGACGTGGGCTACACCGTGTGGGTATCCAACGCAGGGCCAAGCCAGGCGACAGGCGTGGTGTTCAGCCAGTCGCTGCCGGCGGGATGCACTTTTGTTTCGAGCACCCTGCCGGGCCGCACCGTTTCCAATAATTTGATTACCGCGACCATCACGAACCTGGCCAGTGGGTCAAGCAAGATGTATATCAACACGGTCACAACGCCCACCCTGCCGTCCGGCGTGCAGTCGAATTTGATCTCCACCATCTCGGTCTTTGGCCAGCCGGGCGATCCAAACCTCAGCAATAATGTTCTCACGCTGACAACCGTGTTGGAGCCGCCGACGGTGACCATCGTGGCCGCCGGAGCGACGGTGACTTCAGGAAGCATGAATGGCTCGGTGGGGACAAACGGAACGTACGGCGTCCAGCTTTCTCTCCAGAACATCGGCAACGTTCGCACGACAACAAATCTTGTCGCCACACTGCAAACCAACACCGGCCTGACGCCTGTCAGCGGATCCAATACCTATAACTATCAGGTTCTTGAGCCGGAGGCGGCTCCGACAGCGGGCCAGTATTCATTCACGGCCAGCAGCACCAACGGAGGCGCCATCCTCGCCGTCTTGCAGTTGCAGGATGGCGCCAGCAACCGGGGCACGGTCACTTTTTCTTTCGTCATGCCTGTTGTCCAAACCGTTTGGAACACAGATTTCATCTCCATCCCCAGCCAGATCTACATTCCCTACCCGGATAGCGGCCCGGCCAACCCCTATCCATCGGAAATTGTCGTGTCAAATGTCGTCGGGGATGTTTCAGCGGTGACCGTAACTGTCTCGAACCTGGTGCATAGTTATCCGCATGATATTGGCATGTTGCTTGTAGGACCCACCGGAGCGAATTGCGTCCTGATGTCCGCTGCCGCCAATGAGTCCACGATCATCGCGCCAATCACCGTTACTTTCGATCAAAACGCCCCGCTGGTCCTGCCGCCCCAGGGCCAGATTGTTTCGGGATCCTACCAACCGGCCGATTACTATGCGCAACAGCACAGTACAACCGAAACCTTTAGCAACTCGCCTGTTCCCGTTGGCCCTTATAACACCAATTTGTCCGTTTTTGGAAGCATTTCGGCCAATGGAACGTGGTCCTTGTACATCGAGGACGATGCGGAAGGGGATGCGGGCGCGATCTCCAATGGCTGGGGTTTGGCGTTTACAATCGTCACGCCGGTCAATCCGGTGGCGAATTTGGCGGCGGGCATCGCCGCATCAGCCAATCAGGTCATCCTGGGCAACAACATCACCAATATATGGACCGTGGCCAACAACGGCCCCGACGCGGCCACCAATGTGTTTGTCACAAATATTTTATCTTCCGGATTGGCGCTTGTAAGCAACACCCTTCCTCCGGGCGCAAGCGTCATCCAAACCAGCCCGGCCTATGTCTGCGATTTGGGCAACCTCATTTCCGGTGGCAGCGTGCTCGTTACCAACGTGGTGATGGCAAATTCCAATGGCCTGCAAACCAACACAATCACCGTTGGTTCAACCGCGCTGAATGAAAGTCCCGCCAACGGCACGGCCAGCGTGGTGACGATGGTCAATCCGCCGCCGGTCGATTTGATCGTCGCGCCGATATCAGCCGCTCCGAATCCGGTTGTCATTGGTGGCAGCCTGGTTTACATCCTCGCCGTAACCAACAACGGTCCGAGCAATGCATTCGATGTTGTCGGCACTTTTACCTTGCCAGGCCTTCAGTTCGTTTCCGCCGTTCTCTTTCCCTCTCAAGGCGCCAGTTGTGTTTTTACCAACGGCTCCGTGCAATGCAGCCTGGGTACAATCACTGTTGGCAACTATGCCGAGGTTACGGTCGTCGCCACTGCGCTGTCAATCGGGGTCGTGACCAACGTTTGGAGTGTGCTCACCACTTCAACCAACACCAATTCCGCCAACAATTCCGTCAGCGCCGATGTTACGGTGATATATCCAATGGCGGTCATCACCAATGGGCCGGCCACGCTGCTGGCGCAGGGTTCGCCTCCATTTAATGGCGCGATTAATTCCGGTCAAACCAATACGGTATCTTTCACCCTGCTTAACATCGGCTCGGCCCCGACAACAAACCTGGTTGCGACGCTGCTGGCCAAAAGTGGCGTCAGGCCGGTCACCGCAAGCAATGTTTATGGCCCGATTGCGGTTGGGGGTTCCGCCTCCCAATCTTATGCGTTCGTCGGCAGTGGCAGTCCCGGGGCCACCATCACGGCTGAGTTGTCCTTGCGGGACGGAAGCAATACCAATCTGGGGCCTGTCTTCTACACGTTCATGATTCCCATGACACAAAGTTTCAGCAATTCGGGGGCAATTACCATCCCGTATATCGGCCCGGGTTCTCCCTATCCTTCCAGCATCCAGGTTTCCGGGCTGACCTGTGGGCTGACCAACTTGTTGGTGAGCAAGGTTACGGCCACGTTGAACGGTTTCACGCATAGCTGGCCTCATGATGTCGAGGCGGTGCTGGTCAGCCCCGCCGGAGAAGAACTCGTTTTGATGGAACACACCGGCACATTTTACAGCGTCACCAACCTGGTGTTGACTTTCGATGATACCGATGCGGCGGCGCAAAGCCTGCCCTTGAACAGCACTTTGGTTTCGGGAACATTTTTGCCCACTGAATACACTCCGTTTGACGTTCTCCCCGGCCTCGCGGCCCGGCCGGCCGCCCACACAAACCTCGCCGTCTTCAATGGCTCGAACCCGAATGGCATCTGGTCGCTTTATGTTTATGATGATACGCAGGGCAACGACGGCGTTATCACCAGCGGATGGTCTCTGTGTTTGACTGCCGTCAGCCCCGTAAACACCACGCCGGCAAACAATGGACCGCCGTCCTGGACGAACACCGTTGTCTTGGCAGGCGGGGTGTTTCAAGCGACGCTCAATGGATCTCTGGACCAAAGCTACGCGATTCAGACTTCGAGCAATCTGGTTTCCTGGACGACGGTCAGCACCAACACCGGCACCTTTATCTTTACCGATACCGTCACGAATGCCCCGCGACGGTTCTATCGCGCCATTCAACTGTCCCAGTAGGCGGGCCAATCCACCGGCGGAGCCTGACCCAGGCACATGAAACTTTTCGGCATCACGGGCGGCGTCGGGATGGGCAAATCAACCACCGGCGCCTTGCTGGAACAGCGGGGAATAGCCGTGGCGGACACGGACCGCATCGCGCGGCGATTGGTCGAGCCGGGCCAGCAGGCCCTGGCCGAAATTGCCGGCGCCTTTGGCCCGTCTGTCATCTCGCCCAATGGCGGCTTGGACCGCAAGGAATTGGCCCGGCGCGTCTTTGCCGACGCGGCGGAGCGCGCCAAACTGGAGGCTATTCTCCACCCGAAGATTCGCGAGGTCTGGGAGGTGGAGGTAAAAAAGTGGCGCGCTTCCGGTTGTGCCCGGGGCGCGGTGATTATTCCGCTCCTGTTTGAAACCAGGGCCGAATCCCTTTTTGACGCCATTATTTGTGTGGCGTGTTGCCCCGCCTCCCAGTTCGAACGCTTGCGGGAACGGGGCTGGAGCCGCGCGGAGATCAAGCAGCGGCTGGCGGCGCAATGGCCGGCGGAAGAGAAAATCGCCCGCGCGGATTTCGTAATCTGGACAGACACCACCCTGGAAGCCCACGCCGCGCAATTGGAGAGGGTGATGCTGAAAAGCCCTATTTCATCAAGAGCATCTGGCGCGCCCGTTTAATGGAGCGATTCAATTGCCGCTGGTAATGGGCGGGCAGGCCGGTGTATTTGCGCGGGAGGATGCGGCCCTGGTCGGTCACGAATTGTTTGAGGAGGGTGACATTCTTAAAATCCAAGGCATCAAAGGTGAAATCAATCTTGGGTTTGGGCCGGGGAGTGCGGACTTCAATGGCTGAGGCCTTGCCTTTGGCGCCGCGGCCTCCGGGCTTTTCGGGGTGTGTTTTTCGTGGCATAAAAATTATTTGATTTCGCGATGGACGGTGCGGCGGCGCAAGGCGGGGTTGTACTTTTTGATCTCCAACTTCTCGGTTTTCAACTTTTTGTTGCGGGTCGTTGTATAGCGCGAGGGCGATTTGCCCTCCTTGCGCGCTTCGGTGCATTCAATGGTAATGATTTCCCTGGGCATGGTTATTCCTTGTCTTTGGCCGGCTTTTCTTCCGCTTCCTCCTCTTCTTCCAATTCGGTCCCCCCCGTGTTGTCCACCGTGCCCAACTGGCCCAATCGGCGCTGGCGCAAGGCCCCTTCGCGTTCGAGCTGGCTTTGCGCTTCGACGGTGAACCGGGTCCAGGGAATGGCATCCAGGCGCGTGGCCGGGATGGTTTTGCCCGTCAACTCGCAAATCCCGTAAGTATTCTTCTCGATGCGCTTCAGGGCTTCTTCGATTTCGTAAATGGCGTCCTGGTCGGACGAAAGGAGGCTCAGGGCGAAATCGCGGTCAAAATTATCCGTGCCGGAATCCGCCATGTGCAGGCTGTAACTGGCCATCTCCTCGGCGGACTCCTTGGCCAGG
>Ga0326728_10004880_pt1 | contig 38876 bp, 27 predicted proteins | sample MB3enrmetagenome_FD_207602 | JGI IMG/M metagenome (GOLD analysis project Ga0326728, IMG submission 207602) | Lab enriched peat soil microbial communities from McLean, Ithaca, NY, United States - MB31MN | ecosystem: Environmental > Terrestrial > Soil > Wetlands > Peat | place: USA: New York... | reverse complement strand
GGGAGAGTTTTTCGGAGACGGCGGCCTGGCTGGACAGCCGTTACGCGTGGACTCCGCAACCGCAATGACGGACTGCAAGCTTCTGCGAATCGACAAAGAAGCAATGATGCTTGCGCTGCACAGCGAACGGGCGCTCTCGGATCTGTTCGTAGCGCATCTGCTGGCGCGGGACATCCGGTACCGGGAGGAGTTAGTCGATCATCTCTTCGGTTCCAGCGAAAAGAGACTGGCTCGGGTTCTGCTCTCTCGCGCTCATTTCGGCGCGGAAGGTGCGCCCGATACTGCAATCGCCAAGGTCAGCCAGGAAGCACTCGCCGCGATGGCAGGAACAACCCGGATGCGCATCCGGGTTAGCATGAACAGGTTCAGAAAATCGGGCTTTCTTGCCTATACCGGGAGCGGGCTGCAAATCCATAGCTCACTCCTCAACGTCGTTCTCCACGACTAGCTTCCGTGCCCCAGCCCGAAAGGATCAAACAGGCCGGAGAGCTGCACTGGCTCTTCCTGGAGCGCACGCTTTCAGCTTTTGCATTTCCGCGTTGGAGCGGATCTCCCCATATCCGCGAGGGTGCTATTGGACGATGCCGTTCGAGGTCATTGCAGTCTCTTTCCCGTTCTCGCAGGCGCTATCTCCTGAACCTTGCCGGCCATCAACTGCTCCATCAGCCAGAACACGGCTTCCTTGTGTTTGGCCCACGCAAGGGACATGTTATCCAGAACCAGAATCGCCTCGTCGTCGCTGCCCGGCGAATACATCCCCGGCATCTGCTTGGGCAACCCCTTTTGCCCGCTCAGGTAGAGTTCCACAAAGCGGTTTTCCTTGCGCGCAGTCTTCAACTTAGCAGCCGCGCCCGCCAAATCCGCTGACAAGAAGCGCTCCAGGACGCGACCCCAGGCAAAGTTGGCCGACGAGTCCTCTGCATAATCTTTAAGCAGCTTGCGCGCTCCCTCCAGGTTGTCCGTGGTCAGATACAGGCCCAGCAGCGGATCGCGCACGCCCTGGTTGTCGTTTGCATTCAGTTCCAGCATCTTCTCGTAGTGCTTGATCGCCTCCAGGTTGAGCCCTTCGGCGCGCAGCAACGCGGCCAGTTGCTCCAGGGCGCGCATATAGGGGCGCGTTTCGATCAGGCCCCAGAAGTAACCTCTGTTCTTCTTGATGAACGCGGCGCCCAGCGAGCGCTCACCGGCGGCCACTGCTTTTTGCATAGCTTCGATCATCATCCTCGGCGAATCCGATTCGATGCCGGCCAGCACTGCCAGGGCGTCAACGCAATCCGGGTCTTTGGCCAGCGCGCGCTTGGCCAGCTTGCGAGCCTGCGCCTCGGTCTCCGCCTCCTGTGCTTCAAAGGCCAGCTCCTGCGCCTCGTACTTTGCATTTGCTTCGGCGTCGCTCAGGCCGTCCAGCACGGAAGGAGCGTGCAGCGAGGTCAGCAGGGCATCCAGGTCGCCCTGCGCAACCAGACCGCCGCCCGCCATCAGCTTCTCGAACTGACGCATCAAGGCTTCGATCTCGCCGTCCGGCGCTGACTTCTTCTTCGCTGGGGATTTCCTGGCCGGCTTCTTCGTCATTTGGTTCCTCGCAGTCTGGCGGCAATGTGCATCTCGATCAAAGAACCGCCCGTATATCGGCCAATGTTACCATCAGCGTCATCGGCTCGCCCGTGCAGGGGTCGAAGCCAAGCGCGAGATAGAAACTCCTGGCCTGCTCCGATATGGCGTGGACCACGATGCCGCGAATTCCAATGGCGCCGGCCGCCTGCGCCACGCGGCTTGCGGCATCGCGAAACAGGGCGCGGCCAATGCCCCGCCCGCGCCAATTCAAATCTACAGCTAGGCGGGCCAGCACGGCTATCCATTCTCATGGTTTCCCGCCCATCCCAGGCTCTATGTCGCGACCATGTGTTTCCTGCTGATCCTGGTGCCCCAAATTGCCGTAGCGCTGATGAACTGGATTGGCGCCCGCCGCGGCATCGCCGCGCTGGGGGAAGTTGGCAAGATGGACTCCGTCGAACTGGAGTATGTGCTCTCCCGGCGCGTCGCCTTGCACGACGAAATCGGCGACTTCAAACTTTTCATCGATGTGATTCACAGTCAGATTGGCGATTCGCTGGCCGAGTCCGAGCGCGAGGTCGTGCAGGTGATCGAGCAGATCGCCGAGCTGAATGCAAATGCCAGCCAGCAGAGGGAGATCATCGCCCATTCCCTGCAAAGCGGGCATGAATTGATGGAAGGCAGCCAGGCCGGGACCGAGAGCAGCAAGCAGATCTTCGCCGCCATCGGTATACAGATAACCGAGCAGACCAACGAGCTCAGGGGCGACTTCGCGCATATCCAAGGTCTGGCTCGGGAGGAGCTTGCCTTGACGCCGATGATTAAAATCATCACCTCCGTCGCCCGGCAGTCGCAAATGCTGGCCCTGAATGCCGAGATCGAGGCGGCGCGCGCCGGCAGCGCGGGACGCAGCTTCGCCGTGGTGGCCCTGGAGGTCAGAAAGATGGCCGCGCTTACGGCCAAGGCCGCGGCGGAGATTGCCCAGAAGATCAACTCAACCTGCGATCGGGCGAACCGCGAGCTGTCTGAAGCTCAGGCGGCGATGGAACACCACGAGAAGGCCGATGTGATGGCGGGACTCATGGAGCACCTGGCGGAAACGCAGCGGAAGTTCATCGGCAACGACCAGGCGATGCGCGCCATGATCGTCGAGCTGGACGCAAATTACCAGGAGAACGTGTTGGGGTTGGGGCGGGCAATGTGTCACATCCAGTTCCAGGACGTGATGCGGCAGAGACTGGAGCATGTGCAAGGCGCGCTGCTGGAAATGCGCGACCACCTGGAGCGGCTCAACGAAAGGGCGGCAGATAACAGTTGGGATGGAAAGGTCGATCCCACCGTCAAGTCTCTGCTCGCCGCTCACCTCGATAGCTACAGCATGGCCAGCCAGACCGTCACCCACAACAGTGTGGCGGGTGGCGCGTCGGCCGGCGGCCAGGACTGCCCCGCGATTGAGTTGTTCTGAGGCCATGCTGTCGTCGGCTGCTATTGAACGAGGTATCTGCCTGCCTCCCCCGTTTCCGGCTCGGGGCATTTCGCGCATAGATGAATCATGCAGATTCGTTCCCCGGATGCCGTTCGCGCGATCGCCGGCATCAGGCGGACTCGCTCGCGGGCCAGAGCCTGGTCGAGCTGCTGTATTGCTTCTTCGTCGCTGATGCTGCCCGCTGCTTCTCCTGCGAAAACGGCGTTGGTCGCCTTTTCGAACTCGGGGTAGATATGGTCCCAGAGAAAGCAGAGGGTTTGCGCACCGAAGCCATCCAGTTGTAGCGGCGGAAGCATTTTGTCCCAGTTTTCCGTGTTCATTTTCTTGGGGAGAGAAAAATGCACCATGGAATTCGCCAGATCGAAGAGCTTGGCTTCGCCAACGGGGCCGACTTCGCTGAGAAGATAGGCGGCCTCGTTCGGGTCTTTTGCGCTCACGGCGGAAAAATCTCCGTTGGGCCAGCGGCAAATGTAAAGCGGCACGCGGATCCTCCTGGTTTGAATCACCATAGCATCGGGACAGCCAACAAGGGAAGGTATAAAAAAGCGGCGCACCGTGACGATCGATTCAATACGATAGGCGCCGCCGGCCCCTGCCCCATCTGAATGCCTCGCAGTCAGCCCAGCCGATGCGGTTCCAGAACTTGTTCTGTGCCGGCCGCGGCAGCCGGAAGGGCGGTGAAGACCGGCACATGCCCGGCAAAGGTCCGCGCTTCCCGGCCCATGCCCTTTCGTTTTGCCGTTTGATGCCCGGTAGGCGCCGGCGCTGCTGGTTAAGGTGGGTGGCTCAGATTCTCAGCGGGGCATTCCCGCTGAGTGCCGATGTTCTTGAGCGAAGCCTGTATCCGTTCTGTCCGCGACCAGGTTTCCACAAGCGGTTATGCCATGCGAGCCAAGGGATGGCGGAATTGTGGTCAACTCAAGCGCAAACTTCGCCGAATGCTTCGCCGAATTGCGCGCCATAGGGACTCCGAATTTTCCTCTGTTGTGCTTTGTACTCCGTTGATAACATGCGTACTCCAGGGTTAACGATTCGCCTGTTAGGCGAAGAGTTCTAGGTTTGAGCCTTCCCCGCTTTTGTGCATTGGGCATTTCCGTAGGCCCGCGACAGTTGCCGGCCTTGTGCGACGAACAGCCGGATTGCGCATTCGTAGCCTTACAGTCCCGGCAACGGAGGCACGGATATTGGCCAACAACGCAAGCTACGGTGTGATAGACTTCTCGCATAAATCAACCAAGAAGCTGTCCTGGGGTTTTGCGCCGATTGCAGATATTTGGGCTTTGTTGCGGGCCAAAGTTTGTCGATGACAGGTGTTCCAGCTCACATTTCCACAGGAGTAATTCAGCCATGATCTCGATGCCTCCCCCGGTCCTAGCGGCGATTGCCGCCAATGCCTCCCTTCGCGCTTTCAGCAGTTCGCAGAAACGGAGCAAAACTGCCCGCTCATGCCCGGTACGGGCTGCGCTTTCCTGTGTGATCGCTTGCCTGTTGTTCGCGATCCCAAGTCTGGCGCAACAGCCGCTGCTGACGCGCCATGTGCGTGAAGCGGTTCTTAACGGGCAGGCGCAGCCGCTCGCGTATCTACCCGCGACCCAGATCATGCAGTTGGACATCGTTCTGCCGCTGAGCGATCAGGCAGGCCTGGATGCGTTCCTGAAGGAGCTTTACGATCCGGCCAGTCCCTCATACCGGCATTTCCTCACCGTGCAGGAGTTCACTGCAAGGTTTGGCCCCAGCCAGGCGGACTATGACGCCGTGGTTGCCTTCGCCAAGGCGAACGGCTTTGCGGTTGTTGGCGGCACGCGCGATGGCATGGAAGTGCAGGTCAAGGGCCCGGTTTCGGTCATCGAGACTGCTTTTCATGTCAACATGCGGACGTACCAGCACCCCACCGAGAACCGCACCTTTTTTGCGCCAGACCGTGAGCCCACCGCAAACCTGCCGTTCCGGCTCTGGCACATCTCCGGCTTGGACAACTACTCCATCCCGCATCCCATGCTCGTCAGCAAGAGCGACTTCGCCGCGGCCCATGGAATCGCGCCTGAAGACGTCGTGACCCATGCCACTACTGGCTCCGGCCCGTCGGCCTCGTTTTTGGGCAGCGACATGCGCGCGGCCTATTACGGCGGAGGGCCCCTGACCGGCGCGGGCCAGAACCTCGGATTGTGGGAGTATTTAGGCACCGATCTGACCGACCTGAACACCTATTTCACTAACGTCGGTCAAATCAACAATGTGCCGGTCACCCTCCTATCCGTTGATGGGACCAGCACGAGCTGTGTGTATTCGTCAGCCGCCGGCTACTGCGACGACACGGAGCAGACGATCGACATGACCCAGGCGATCGGCATGGCTCCAGGGCTGGCCAGCCTGACGATGTATGTCGGAGCTGGCGCCTCGGGAACTACCGGGGCAGACGATACGGGCATCCTCGCCGCCATGACCACGCACAACCCGCTTCCCACCACTATTGGCTGTTCGTGGGGCTGGGCGCCGGCGGACCCCAGCACGGCTGACCCCTACTTCGAGCGGATGGCGGCTCAAGGCCAGAACTTCTTTGCGGCCTCCGGCGACAGCGCGACCTGGTCGTCGAGCATCGTGGTCTGGCCGGCGGACGATGCGAATGTCGTTTCAGTCGGCGGCACGGACCTGGTAACCGCTGGCGCAGGCGGCCCTTGGGCCTCGGAAACCGCCTGGGTAGACAGCGGCGGCGGCATCTCCCCGAACAGTATTGCGATTCCCGCTTGGCAGCAACTCCCAGGCGTGATCAACTCCAGCAACCAGGGTTCGACGACCCTTCGCAACGGCCCGGACGTTTCCGCAAACGCCAACTGGAGCTTCTACGTCTGCGGCGATCAAACGGCCTGCACAACGAATCACTGGGGCGGCACCAGCTTCGCCGCACCCATGTGGGCCGGCTACATTGCCCTTGTCAACCAGCAGTTGGCTGCCAACGGCGAGTCGAGCATCGGCTTCCTCAACCCAACCATTTACGCGCAGAATGTGACCTCCGACTATGCCGCGGACTTCCACGACATCACCAGCGGCACATCGGGCAGCTATTCGGCAGTGCCCGGCTACGATCTGGTGACGGGATGGGGCAGTCCCAACGGGCAGAACCTGATCGATGCATTGGGGGGCGCGCCGGTTCCGGGTTTTACGCTCTCGATTTCGCCGGCCAGCCTGAGCATCAACCGAGGCGCCTCCGGCACGGCTACTATCACCGTGAATGACTGGAATGGATTCGCCGGCAGCGTGAACTTGGCTGCGTCCGGCCTTCCCGGCGGCGTAACCGCTTCGTTCAGCCCGAACCCGGCGACCGGAACGAGTGCGCTTACGCTATCCGCGAGCAACGCGGCTTCCATCGGAACGTTCAACGTGACCCTGACCGGCGCCTCTGGCTCACTGACAGCGAGCACCGTCCTTTCCCTGGTGGTCGTCGGTTCCATTCAGATCACCGCCCCGCCGCCTGTGAACTTTGGGGCAGTGAACATTGGGACCACAAGCCGGGCAATCACCTTGGTCTTCACCGTTGACACAGCGGGAGTATTCGGCTCGAAGGCCGTATTCACGCAGGGCGCAACGGGGCGGGATTTTGCCGATGCAGGAACGGGAACCTGCGCGCCAAACACGGCATACAGCGAAGGCCAAACCTGCACGGTGAACGTGACCTTCACACCCCAATTCGCCGGAACCCGCTATGGCGCATTGGTGCTGAACGACACCAACGGATACGTGATTTCAACTGTTTACCTCCAAGGCGCCGGAGCGGGGCCGCAAATCGCCTTTCAACCAGGCGCCCAGAGTACGCTGGGCAGCGGGTTCAGAGGGCCCACAAGCGTGACGGTGGACGGCAGCGGCAACCTCTACGTTTCGGATTCGGGCAGCTCCGTGTTGTACGAGATGCTGGCAGTCAATGGCACTGTCCCGGCGTCGCCTGCTATCAAGACCATTGGCAGCGGCTTCGGCGAGCTCATCTTCGTGACGATAGACGGGAGCGGCAATCTCTACGTCGCAGATGCCTACAACAACGCGGTGAAGGAGGTAGTGGCGGTTAATGGCAGCATTCCGGCCTCGCCTACCATCATCACGCTGGGCAGCGGATTCGAGGCACCCGACGGCGTAGCGGTGGACGGCAGCGGCAACGTCTACGTCGCGGATATGGGCAACAATGCGATAAAGGAGATAGTGGCGGTCGATGGCAGCATTCCTGCCTCGCCCACCATCAGAGCCTTGGGTAGCGGCTTCTTCGTGCCCACAGGCGTGGCGGTGGATGGCAGCGGGAACGTTTACGTCAGCAATCACGCCACCGGCGCGATAAGGGAGATTCTGGCAGTCAATGGCAGCATTCCCGCCTCGCCCACCATCGAGACCCTGGGCAGCGGCTTCAGTGATCCCTGGGGCGTGACGGTGGACGCCAGCGGCAATGTCTACGTCGCCGATTACGGAAACAGCGCGGTAAAAGAGATCCTGGCGGTCAACGGCAGCATTCCCGCCTCGCCCACCATCAGGACGCTTGGCAGCGGTTTCAACTATCCAATCGGCGTGGCGGTGGACGGCAGTGACAATGTCTTCGTCGCCGACACTGGCAACAGTCACGTGGTGAAACTGGATTTAGCCGATCCCCCAAGTTTGAGCTTCGCCAATACAGTTGTTGGCTCAACTAGCACCGACAGCCCACAGACGGTGACGGTTGCGAACGTCGGCAATGCCGCGTTGAGCTTTCCGATTCCGGTGTCGGGCAACAATCCGCTCGTCTCGGCGAACTTCACGCTGAATAGCAGCGGCGCTTCGGCTTGCCCGCTGATTAACAGCGGCTCATCGACGGCGGGGACGCTCGCAGCTGGCGCATCCTGCCAGTTGCCCATCAGCTTTACGCCAACAACGGCGGGCACCCTCGGCGGTTCGCTGGCACTGACGGATAGCAACCTGAATGCTGCGGCGCCTGGCTACGCCACACAAAGCATCACGCTGAGCGGTACAGGCACTCCCGCGCCGAGCTTCACCCTGGGCGCTTCGCCGGCTTCTCTGACGGTAATTCAGGGCGCATCCGGCACATCGACCATTACGGTGACCGGCCAGAACGGATTCACGGGCAGCGTAACGCTGGCCGCCTCCGGCCTTCCCAGTGGCGTAACCGCGTCGTTCACCCCGAACCCCACCACCGGCAGCAGCGTGCTCACGCTGACGGCCAGCGGCGTAGCCTCCCTCGGAACCTACACCGTGACCATCACGGGGACCTCCGGCAGCCTGACCGCGACCACCACGGTTGCGCTGACGGTCAATCCGCCGCCGACATTCACCCTGAGCGCCTCGCCGGCTTCTCTGACGGTAATTCAGGGCGCGTCCGGCACATCCACCATCGCGGTGGCGGGCCAGAATGGATTCACCGGCAGCGTGACGCTGGCCGCCTCCAGCCTGCCCAGTGGCGTAACTGCGGCCTTCGCCACCAACCCCACCACCGGCAGCAGCGTGCTTACGCTGACCGCCAGCAACTCGGCTACGGTTGGAACGGCCTGGGTGACTATCACCGGGACCTCCGGCAGCCTGACCGCGACGACCACGGTTGCGCTGACGGTCAATCCCGCGCCGACGTTCACCCTGAGCGCTTCGCCAGCTTCTCTGAGCATCGTTCAGAGCGCGTTAGGGACATCCACGATCATGGTGACCGGAGAGAATGGTTTCGCAGGCAACGTCAGTCTTGCCGCGTCCGGCCTCCCCAGTGGCGTAACCGCGGCGTTTAGTCCTAACCCAACCACTGGCAGCAGCGTGCTCACGCTAACAGCCAGCAGTACAGCCGCGCTCGGACCGGCGACAGTGACCATCACTGGAATCGCCGGCAATCTGACCGAAGCAGTTTTCCTCGCCCTAACCGTTAATCCCGTGGTGGTCAACGCACCGGCGCTGACGAATTTCGGAGCCGTGAACATCGGGACGGCAAGCCCGGTGATCCCCTTGACCTTTACCGTCGTCAACGGCGGCACGCTGGGCTCAACAGCCGTTCTGACGCAGGGCGCAACCGGACTGGACTTTGCCGATGCCGGTTCGGATACCTGTGCACCAAATACCGCTTATACCGCCGGCCAAACCTGCACGGTCAACGTGACCTTCACACCCAGGTTTGCCGGAACCCGCAATGGCGCGGTGGTGCTCGATGACATCAACGGAAACGTGCTTGCCACCGGCTACCTCCAGGGCACGGGCGTAGGGCCGCAGATCGCCTTTCAACCCGGCGCCCCGAGCACGCTGGTCGGATTCAACATGCCATCCGGCGTGGCCGTGGACGGCAGCGGCGACGTATACGTAGCCGATTTCGGAAGCAATGTGCTTGAGATTCAGGCGGTCAATGGCAGCATTCCGCCGTCGCCAACCATGAGGACCCTAGGCAGCGGTTTTGACGAGCCTCTTGGCGTGGCTGTGGACGGCAGCGGCAACGTATACGTTGCAGACTCCATGAACAGTGCAGTAAAGGAGATTCTTGCGGTCAATGGGAGCATTCCCGCCTCGCCTGTCGTCAAGACCCTCGGCAGCGGGTTCAATAATCCCGGCGGTGTTGCGGTGGACCGTGCCGGCAATGTCTTCGTTGCCGATTACGGAAACAATGCGCTAAAGGAGATACTGGCGGTCAATGGGACCATTCCCGCCTCGCCCACCATCCAAACGCTAGCGACCGGCATGGAAGTAGGTTATGTGGCTGTTGATGGCAGCGGCAACGTCTATTTCACCGCTTTTGACAATCCGGTGATGGAGATTTTGGCGGTCAATGGCAGCATTCCTGCCTCGCCCACAATCGTTAATTTGGGCCGAGGCTCCAATCAACCCACGGGTATAGCAGTGGATAATAGTGGCAACGTCTTCATCACCGATAATACCCAGAATACGGTGAGCGAGATCCATGCGGTGAATGGCAGTGTTCCATCTTCACCTTCGATCACAATCCTGAGCAGCGGCTTCAACACTCCACTTGGCCTGGCGGTGGACGCCAGCGGAAATGTCCTCGTCGCCGATTACGGAAACGATCGCGTGGCGAAACTGGACTTTGCGGACCCGCCGAGCTTGACCTTTGCCAGCACGGATGTAGGCACGTGTACGGACAGCCCACAGACGGTCACGGTTGAGAACATCGGCAATGCGACGTTGACTTTCCCGATTCCTTCGACTGGAAACAATCCGAGCATTGCGACGAACTTCACACTCAATAGCAGCGGCTCCTCGGCTTGCCCGCTTCTCAGCAGCGGCTCCCCGACGGCGGGGACGCTTGCGGCTGGCGCATCCTGCCAGTTGCCCATCAGCTTTACGCCAACGGCGGCGGGCGCTCTCAACGGCTCGCTGGTGCTGACGGATACCAATCTGAATGCTGCCGCGCCGGGCTACGCCACACAAGGCATCACGCTGAACGGCACTGGCACGCAGGCCACGCCCGCGATCACCTGGGCCACGCCCGCGGCCATCACCTACGGCACGCCGCTGAGTGCGACGCAGTTGAACGCGAGTTCAACCGTGGCCGGAACCTTCGCCTATTCGCCTTTGGCCGGAACGGTACTGAGCGCCGGTCAGCAAACGCTCAAGGTCACCTTCACGCCGACCGATACCACGGACTACACGACAGCGACGGCAAGCGTTACGCTGACAGTGAATAAGGCCACGCCAACGATCACCTGGGCAGCACCAGCGGCAATCACCTACGGCACGCCGCTGAGTACGACGCAGTTGAATGCCACTGCGTCGGTGGCCGGCACGTTCGCCTATTCGCCTTTGGCCGGAACGGTGCTGAGCGCCGGTCAGCAGACGCTGACGGCCACCTTCACGCCGACCGATACCACGGACTACACGACAGCGACGGCGACGGTAACCCTCACGGTAAATCAGGCCACGCCAACGATTACTTGGCCAACGCCCGCAGCCATCACCTACGGCACGCCGCTGAGCGCAACGCAGTTGAACGCCAGTTCGACGGTGGCCGGAAACTTCACTTATTCGCCTTTGGCCGGAACGGTGCTGGGCGCCGGTCAGCAAACGCTCACGGCCACCTTCACGCCGACCGATACCACGGACTACACGACAGTCTCGGCAAGCGTCACGCTGACAGTGAACAAGGCAACGCCAACAATCACCTGGGCAACACCAGCGGCAATCACCTACGGCGCGCCGCTCAGCGCAACGCAGTTGAATGCGAGTTCGACCGTGGCCGGAACCTTCACCTATTCACCGGCGGCAGGGACGGTGCTGAACGCCGGACAGCAGACGCTGACGGCGACCTTCACGCCCAGCAACACAACGGATTACACGACAGCTACTGCGACGGTGACGCTCACGGTAAACCACGCAACGCCAACGATCACTTGGCCAACGCCCGCGGCCATCACCTACGGAACGCCGCTCAGCGCAACGCAATTGGATGCGACAGCGAGTGTTTCTGGTACGTTTACCTATAATCCAGCGGCGGGAAGTGTACCGGCGGTAGGCACAGACACACTTACCGTCACCTTTACACCCGCCAACACGACGGACTACACAACGGCAACGGCTTCGGTTGTCTTGAAAGTCAATCCCGCGCCGAGCTTTACCCTCGGCGCCTCGCCCGCTTCTCTGACCGTAGCCCAGGGCGCGTCCGGAAAATCCACCATCACGCTGACGGGCCAGAACGGATTCACCGGCAGCGTAACGCTGGCCGCCTCCGGCTTGCCCTTGGGCGTAACAGCGGCGTTCGCCACCAACCCCACCACCGGCAGCAGCGTGCTCACCCTGACGGCCAGCAGCACGGCTACCACCGGCGCCGCCACTGTAACCATCAAGGGAACCTCCGGTTCGTTGACCGCGACCACCACGGTTGCGCTGACGGTCAATCCCCCGCCGACATTCACTTTGAGCGCCTCGCCCGCTTCTCTGACCGTAGCCCAGGGCGCTTCCGGAAAATCCACTATCACGGTCTCCGGCCAGAACGGGTTTACCGGCAGCGTAACTCTGGCCGCATCCGGCCTGCCCTCGGGCGTAACAGCGGCCTTCGCCACCAACCCCACCACCAGCAGCAGCGTGCTCACTCTGACGGCCAGCAGCACGGCCGCCCCAGGCGCCGCCACGGTAACCATCAAAGGAACCTCCGGCAGCCTGAGCGCCAGCACCACCATTGCCTTGACGATAAGCTGCACGCCCACCACCATCGCTCCGTACATTTCTGTCAACGGAGGCTCAAGCTGGACTGAGGAATCCAGCGCAACAGTAAGTTCCACCTCCACGGTTGTGGACCTCGGTCCGCAACCAACCAGCGGCGGATCATGGAGCTGGACCGGTCCCAACAAGTACACGTCTACCTCGCGCCAAATCAACGACATTCCGTTGACCGTAGGCACCGACTTGTATGTCGCCACTTACACCAACGCCAACGAATGCAAGAGCACGGAGACGTTTACGATCACCGTTAAGTAGTCGATCCTGCAAAAGTCTCTTTCAGGCATTCAATGGGTGCGTATGGAGGGGGAGCAGCCCTTGCAGAGGCGATATCCAACTCCAGATGCGCGACAGGCGGCGCAGAAAAATGCGCCCAAAAGCTCCGAGGAGCTTGTGGAAGTTCATCGCAGCGGCAGAAAGAATCGCATGGATCGCATCACCGGCATCGCCCTTCGAGCGATTGCGCTTGAACCGGTGTTCGTTCTTCAGATGTCCGATGCGGGGTTCGGGTAGTGTCCAGAGTTTTTCGCACTTTCGATCTTCCGTCTTGTTCAGGAAGGTTGTTGGGTTGGAGTTGTTTTGCTCCTGGTCCCCGCGGGGGCCAGAAGCAAAGCGGTCCGGCGAGGCCACGCTCGATCGGACGCGACGGCGCGGGCGCTTCGACCACGCGGTCGCAACCGCTGCAAGCAAATTTCGGCCGCACGTGGCGAATCACCTTCCACCCCACGGACAAGGACCTGTCCGTGGGGACCCCGGCTTGAAGCTCTCGGGAATGTACTCCAGTTGCTCCGTCACGTCGTGGCCGAACTGGCGCAACTGGCCGCCACAATCGGGACAGCAGTTACTGTGAGGAAGGTGCGTAACAACTTCGCGAGGAAGATGCTCGGGCAGAGGCTTGCGTCGAGATCTCGCCTTCGGTTCCTCAGCCGGTGTCACCCGCTCGACAGCCGCTTCCATCTCGGCTTGCGAGGACTCCAGCTCTTCCAGATGGAGTTCGAGCTGTTCGAACTGAACAACGATCTTCTCGCTCTTGACGCCGAGTATCTTGCGCCGCAGCTTCTCGACGAGCAGCTTCAGATGCTCAATCTGCTCGCCGCTCGAACGCAGTTCCTCCTCTTGTTGGGAGAGTGCCTGACGATGGGACTCAAGCTCAGCCTGCAGCGATCGAAGCTCGTCTTCATAAGAAGCGGCAAGAGATCGAAGTTCCTCTCGATGCGCAACCAGCAGTGCCTTCAGCGCCTCTCGATCGAGCCCGTCGAGATCCGGCAACTGAGCGGCATCCATAGATGCAGTATGCCATAAAATGGATTGGGATTGATCGACAAAAGGCGCATGAATACAGGGGAATCACGCGTATAACTCAGACCGCGATCTGCGGCGCCCAGGTTCTCTGCGGCCTGCGCCAGTCGATGCCTTCAAGTATCATCGATAACTGCGCACGAGTCAGGCAAACAGTTCCTTCGGTGGCCTGCGGCCAGATGAATCGTCCTCGCTCCAGACGGGGTCCCCAACGACAGGTCTTAGTCGCTGGGGTGGAAGACGGGGTCCCCAACGACAGGTCTTAGTCGCTGGGGTGGAAGACGCCTGGCAAACGAACAAAGGCCGTCGCCGTCGAACCACAACAGCTTGACGATATCGCCGCGGCGTCCGCGGAAAACAAAGACGTGACCGGAAAACGGCTGCTCGTTGAGCACTGTCTGCACTTGCGCACTCAGGCCATCGAAACCTCGCCGCATATCGGTCACGCCGGCTGCGAGCCATATCCTCGTTCCCGTACGGAGCTCGATCACTTGCGCAAACTCTCCAGAATCGATCGCAACAGCACCGGATCCGCGCCGCACTCGACGCTGGTTACAACCCGGCCAGGAAACTCGATGTGAATCGCGCCGCTTGCCGCCGGTTGTTCCTTTGCACCGGCCTGGGGCGTCTCCTTGTCCGGCTCGCGCGGGGAAGACAACGTAACAGGGAGAAGCGCCGTCGTTGCCGCATCGGGATCGACCAGTTCGCCCCTCTTGAATGCACGCCGCCACCGAAATACCTGATGTGAGTTCACGCCCTCGGCTTGGGCGACCCGAGCTACGCTCTGCCCCGGCAAAAACGTAAGTCCCACTATCCGCCGCTTCTCTGCAACGCTTCGACGTATCCGAGTCTCAGACAATCCCATGCACACATCGTCAACAACCAGCTCAAGCCCAATCCAGAGGGGAAGGGCGTACGCTTACAACAAATTCGGCCAATTGATCTATGGTCTGTCCATTCGACGCATACTCTCCGCAATGGCTCGCGCTCTGCAAACTGTTGCAACGCTTCAATACCAAGAGCAAACTCGCGCAAAGCGAGTGAGCGCTTCGTGCCAAGGCCGCGAGAGCGCAACCGCTCCAGATTCCGAGGCGCCGTGTACTCGGGGCCATAGATATTTCGAAGGTACTCCACTCCGCGCAATGAGCCCAGGAGGGTCTCCAGCGCTGAGCCAGCCGGCGAGCGCCGCGTCCGCGAGAGAGTGCTAACAACCCTTCTTGGGTTTGTCGATCGCAACCTCGGTGGTCACCCATTCCGACAGGCGCTTCTCATTGATTTCACCATCCCCGGCCTGTGGGGAGAGCGACGACCGGGCCAGCGCCAGGGTCACCTTAACCTTCCCCTTCATGCAGTAGGCTCCAGTCAACTGCGCAAGCGCCTTATCCGCCTGTTCCATGTAGTCGGCGGGAAAGGTTCCCTGAGCGCCAGACATATCGACCGGGGCCATGATGAACTGGTTGATGATTAGATTGTTTGTCTTCACCCCGGAAGAGTCGTAGCGGACGACGAGGGTGGCTCTCTTCTCCAGCGCGTCGGGGTTGGCCGTGAAATCGATGGCCGGAAGGGTGACGCCTTCCGGGCTGGGCTTGGCTGCCTTGGTGTCAAACGCAAGACGGTACGCAGGTCCCTTCCATTTGGGCGCCACAGGAATGCTGGGGGCTTTGTCCCCCTGATTTCCGCACCCCGCCAGGAATGCCAATCCGCCGATCGCCAGTATGATGCCTCTTTTCACGTCGTCCCCCTCGCTGCTGAGAAATTACCGGCCAGAATACCACTCCCGCGCGGCGTTGTAATGCGATGGGGAGGAATGCCGGGGCAATGGGTGGTGGTTTGGGGGCCGAGCGGCCCGATCTTGCGGGTTCCGGCCGGATCGCCGTCCAACCTTCGCCGACTCTGGCAGGCGCCTGGCAGAGGTTCTGAATGGCCCAAATCAGGGTCGGGGCCGAGTGGCCGGCGATACTCCCAAGACGGCAATGGCCGCGAGGAGGCCGCCTTTTAGGGGTAAGCGTGAAGCAACCAAAGGAAAATCAATGGGATCGCAGTCGCCGCCAGAACGATCAACGCGGGCCGCATCAGATGGTGGTTGTCCGTGCCCGGTATCATGCTCTGCGATAGTATTGCCGTTTCCGGGCCGTCAGCCTGGTCCAGATACTTCTCCGGCACGGATGCCGGCTCAGCCGGGGGCGCGGCTGGGGGATTCTCCGGGGGGTTCTCGCGTGCCTGCGAAGACGCAGTCCCCTTGGATTGGCCTATGAGATAGCGGAAGCCCCCCGGCAGACGGATTGTGGCAAACCACCCGGTTGGCTTCAGAATGGTGAAGAAGCCGTTAGCCGTCACCGCGAACTCCCTGCGATTCCAGGTACGAGAACCCTTCACTGCGTCCACCTGAACGGCTGTTCGCGGCTTTCGTCCCATCCGCCGCGATTCTCTGCCCTGATGCTGGGCGGAATTATAGCATTGCCGATGCGCAAAGGGGTGTGCGGCTCCCTGAACCTGCCGCGGTGGCAAATCATGGTCCGAGCCAGTTGTCGCCGGCTCGGACCTTTGACTGGCTTCCGCATCGGGAAGAAACGAAGGGAACCGAAAACGGGATAGGGGGCACTGACGTCTGCGGCTCTGGTTCGTATACTTCTTCTGCGGAAATTCTCTGTTGCAATCGAACCTTTTTGCTCCTGCACCCGAAGTACACATTGGAGAGCCAATTGTTCGACGACCGGGAACTCTGGGAGAAGATCATCCACGGCGACGCCGAGGCATTCGATACCTGGTATCGAGAAAACGCACCGCGCCTGCGCAGCTTCCTCCGGCGGCTTCTTGGCAACGAACAAGCGGCCGAGGACGCGATGCAAGAGACATTCACCCACATTTGGCGCCGGCCCCAGGGGTTCGATCCTGAGCGCGGAACACTCCGCGGCTACCTCTTCGGCGCCGCCCGAAGGCAGGCCGCCGAGTGGACTCGCCGCAATAGTCTCACCGGCGAACTGGTCCATGATCCGCCTGCTCCTGACCACCTCGACACCGCTTCCATCGTCGCCGATGCCTTCGCCCGGCTACGCTCCGAGCAGCGCACAATTCTCTGGCTGCGCGAAGTCGAAGGCCAATCCTATGCGGAACTCGCCGCGGTGCTTGACGTGCCCGTCGGCACAGTCAGGTCCCGGCTCTTCGCCGCGCGGGAAGCTCTTCGGGCCGTTTGGCGCAGTACCCCTAACCCCGCAGGAGGCCCCCATGAACTGCGATGACGCAGCTGAATTCGTGTCCGCGCTCTGCGACAACGAAACCATCCCGCCCGCAGCGGCCGAACACATCGAAACCTGCGCCGTGTGTCACGCTCGGCTCAGCGACTACATCGCAATGGGCGTCGAGTTGCGCTGTGCCGCAAGCCTGGAGGCCTCCGCCGGCGTTCCCCATCGTGAGTGGGCCAAGCCGCGAACTTGCCTTGCCGCCTGGTGGCGGAAAGGATGGGAAACCATGAGAATTCCGAGAGTTGCTTTTGCTGTTTTGATCGCGGGCATCCTGGTCCTTGCATCGGCCCTGACCGCCGCAAAGGTCCGCGCGAACAACGCGGGAACCGTAGTCCTGTTGAGTACTGTCGGTCCGAACGGGCCGCTTTGGGATTGCCCGCTCTCCACGCAGGATGCGAAATGGCAAGCCTGCGACTGGTACGGGAGGATAGGCTCACAATTCCTTGCCTATCGGGTCAGGCTGCTTTCGCGCGAAGGCGCCCGGGTCCAGCTCGCAATTTGTACGCGCACCTACTCCGCGGGACAGGACCTTTCATCCTTCACGCAGGACGCCGATCCCGCCACCAAGGTCACGGAGGTGTGGTTCGAGCCGGGCGAGCCGTTGAAAGTGGATGTGCCCGATGTGGGCGGCCTCACACTGACGGGCGAGTGGATGGATCACATGCCGATCTTCACCAGCATGAAGGGACAGGATTTGAGTCCCGGTCCAGGTGAACTTCGATTTGCCAGCCCGCTGCTGTTGAAAGACAAGACCGTGGCGGGCGACCTGGTGGGAGCGGTAAGCGGCATCTTCGGTACGGACAATCCTGCCTCGGCGGTGTGGATCTACTTGCCCGGACAGGGCAGCTTTCTTCTCTCGCTTTTGCCGATGAAGGGCGCCGTCGAGGCGCATGTTACCTTCAGCCGCATCTCCTTCAAGGAGGGCGGGCACTCGTGGGAGTTCGTGACTGGCGCACCGGTCTCACGCGCCGACCACCTCTGGGTGCTGCATCAACCCGATTTCAAGGTCAACGCCACGGGCCAGAACGGCGGCACGTCCTTCATCGGCGCGCTACCGCTGGTGCAAACCGCTTCAGGCGAGTGGATCCCTTCCGTCCGCCAATAACTGAAAGGCTCTTCGTACGGCGAGGCGGGCGGCGGTCTCCCACGTTTTTCTCCTTACCGGTCCACCAAGGCGCCTTCCTCAGGCGCTGCCTACACCATGGCCCGTTCCTTCACCATCAGATACTGATTCAGCACCGAGGAGGTGAGGGCCTCGGGGTTGAGATCGAGGGTGAGCGCGCCCTGATCGTGGAGGCGGGCCAGCAGCAGCTCGCTAGACCGCCGTTTCCTTATGCGAGATTTCCGCGAAGGCTTGAAAGCTGATCTGACGGTCGATACGCTTACCCTCCGCCTCCATCGCCTGAGTCCGCCGCTGATGCTCGATCCACAGGTCGCTTATGCTGGCATTCTTTGTTCCTTGAACCACGGCTATCGGTGCATACCCAGTGGAATTGCCGTAGTTCTTCGTCACGAGAAGGGTGCCGTCCTGAAAAGCTGTGTGAAACTTGATTCCAAGACCGTTCGGCTCCGCATAGGCGGTCTTGTTCTGGGAGGCGAATATCGGGTATCCGGCAAGAAACTTCGTTCCGTTATGCACGGTCATTACCTCCCGCTTGGACCACATCATCAGCACAATGAGGGCCGGGAAAACCAGCAGAAGGCGAATCAGCGGGAAGGCTTCCCCATAGAAAAACAGGGGTGCAAATCCAAGATTCGTCAGTTGGTCGCATTCGGATTGATACCGGGTTCGAATCCGCCGCTCGAAATCCGGAGAGTAGATTTGGACGTACTCTATGCCGCCGAACAGCCCGTGGAAGAAGCCTAGAGATCCCTTTGGGGAAAAGAACGCGGCTACGCCCAAGAGGAAAAAGAACGCCTCCACAGTGGTCCAGATGGGGTGACGCGAACGATACCCAATCGGCAGTCTTCCAAACTCCATGGCAAGGCCGAGTCCCACAGAGAACAATCCGACGGCCTCAAGCCGCCTCTTCCACTTCTTCTCGTCACGAATATCAGTTTGAGTTTTGGGCTCACGCACTTTGCTATCTGCTTCCACGTTCTTCTCCTTGCCTGTCCTTCGAATGCAAGAAACTCGCGCAGCCCACTATACCATCGCCCGCTCCTTCACCAACAGATACTGATTCAGGACCGAGGAGGTGAGGGCCTCGGGGTTGAGATCGAGGGTGAGCGCGCCCTGATCGTGGAGGCGGGCCAGCAGCAGTTCGCGGCGGCCGGCCATCTCCTGGGCGGCGGCGGCGCGGAACATCTGCTCCACATTTTGGGGCCGGGCCTGGGCGATGGACTCAACCTCCGGCTGCGCCATGGCGACAAACAGCAGCACCTGGCGGCGCAGCAGTTGCACCGCGCCGTCGATGACCTCGGGGCGCATGGCGGTCTCAGCCAGGTCCGTCACCCACAGGATCAGCGAGCGGCGCGGCTGCAAGCGGTTGAGCAAAGCCGTGGCGCGCAGGTGGTCGGCTTCGCCCGTCTCGGCGTGAACCTGGGCCAGCGACTCGATCAACTGGCGCAGGTGCGCCGCGCCGCGGCCGGGCAAGAGCCGCTGCTGAATCCCCTGACCGTATGCCAGCAGGCCGACGCGGTCGCCGGAGTAGAGGGCCAGCTGCGCCAGCGCCACGGCCGTTGTGCAGGCGTGGTCGAGCTTGGAATGGATGCCCGCGCCCGGCTCAGCAACCGGCAACGCGGGCTTGGCCGGCGAAACGGCTGCCATGGCCACCCGCGAGCGCATCAGCCGCCCGCAGTCGAGCACGATCCAAACCGGCTGGCTGCGCTCGGTCTGGTACTGGCGGGTGATGGGGCTGCCGCGCCGCGCCGTGGCCGTCCAGCAGATGTCGCGCAGGTCGTCGCCTTCGCGGTACTCGCGCAGGCTCTCGAAGTCGCGGCCCAGGCCGCGCTGCGCCGCACGGCGGAGTTGCAGCTCGATCTGGCGGCTGCGGGCCAGGAAGATCTGCTGCTCTTCGCCGGCGCGCAGGGCCGGGTAGACACGGACCGTCTGGGTGAGCGGCGCTTTGGCCCAGCGCTCCGTTAATCCAAGCGCCGAGCGGTAGCGCACGTAGAGCCAGCCCGTCTCGCAGTCGCCGCGCTCCTGGGGCTCCACGCGGTAGCGGATTGAGGCCGGCACGCGCGGGAAGGCCATGAGCCGGTGCGTGGCGGGCTGGGCAACAAGGGCCGGCGGCAGATCGTCCACCAGCCGGCACTCGACGATGATCCGGCCCTGATTCTCGACCGTCAGCTCGATCTCCGTCTGGCTGTCGAGTGCTGGTGCATTCGACCAGGAGCGGCCGGCGGTCAGTTGCCCTGGGCGCGGCAGGCGCAGGCCGTCCACGAGCGCCGCCAGCAAAATCACCGCGTCCCACGCCAGCATGACGTAGACCAGCCGCCCGAACCGGAAGGCCGCAATGAGCCAAAGAAAGCCCGCCGCCAACAGACCGATGGCTCGCGGCGTGAGGCCGAAGCCCCAGCGGCGGCGGCGTTCGCAGACGGCGTGGATGGGGTCGGGATGGAGGCTACCGGAGATCATTTGATTCCCAGTCGAAGCTCGCGCTTCCGGTCGGCAAAGCGTTGTTCATCCTACAACCTTCTTTGTCAGAAACATCAGAAACCAGGTCCAGGGCAGAGCCGCCACTAAATCGGGATAGTAATGTTCGCCGGTAGAGAGCGTGGCCACGGCCGTGAGCGCCGCCAGCGATCCCAGAATCCACCTGGACCACCCCTTCGAGTTGATCGCCAGCAGCAGAGCCCAAGTCAGGTGCATCGACGGCATGCAGTTGCGCGTGGCCTGCGGATCGCCCACATGGATCGGTCCGACGGCCGGACAGAGCAGGTAGCAGGGAATCACTAGTAGACCGCCCAGAGGCAATGAAAAGAGCAGCCTCCGCCGGAGCTGGCCATCACTGAGGCCGACAGCCACCATGCAAGCAATCCAAAGTGCCGGATCATAGAGGAAACCGAGCGGCTTTGAGAGCCACCGGTGCGCCTCGGTAAAGACGCGGACAGCCGGGGCGACGCCCATATCCCATCGCGCCAACTGGACATCGAAGGTGGTGGGAGTCAGTTGCGTGACGAGATTCCAGAAGAAGCCCTCGATCACTCCGAAGGCGATGAAGCCCACAGAGATGATCAGCGCCATCCGCAATTCTTCCTTACGGCGGTCGCCGTTGCGGATAGCGTGGAAGTGCCGGAAGATGGGCAGCGCACCCGCCGCTACCGGTAAGCCAAGAACGACCCTGCTGTGCGCTGGCATCGGAAACGCGAGGCAAAAGAGCGCCATGGCGGACCACAGGGTCAACATCAGGAGCTCCGCTAGTGTCCACGGTCTCCGCGGCGCAGGGATCTCCTTTGCGCTCACTGCGTTGCTCCGCGCGCCGCTCATTGCCGCGGCACCGGGACGGCGGCAATCACGTCGGCGAGCACGCGGTCGGCGTCAAAGCCCTCCAGCTCGGCCTCGGGCTTGAGCATGATGCGATGGCGCAGCACCGGCTGCACGGCGCGCTTCACGTCGTCGGGAACCAGGTAATCGCGTCCATCGAAGGCGGCAGCCGCCTGGGCCACGCGCATGATGCTCACGGCGGCGCGGGGACTGGCGCCCAGCAGCAGCGTGGGCCACTCGCGGGTGCGCCGGGCCAGCGAAAGGATGTAGCCATACAGCTCCGGCTCGATGCGGATGGCGCGGACCTCGGCGCAGGCCGCCGCCAGCAGGCCGTCGGGGATGGGCGCGATGGACGCATCCTCCAGCAGGCCTGCGCCCGACCCGGCGTGGTGGCGCTCAAGAATCTGCAATTCCTCTTGCTCCGTGGGGTAGGCCACGCGAATCTTCAGCAGGAAGCGGTCCAGCTGGGCCTCGGGCAGCGGATACGTGCCCTCGAAGTCCACCGGATTCTGCGTGGCGAAGACGGTGAACCACGCCGGCAGCGGGCGGCGCATGCCGTCCGTGGTCACCTGCCGCTCTTCCATGCACTCCAGCAGCGCGGCCTGGGTGCGCGGAGGCATGCGGTTGATCTCATCCACCAGCAGCAGATCGGTGAAGACCGGCCCCTGGTGGAAGCTGAAGTTCTGGGCATCGGAGGCGGCGCCGGGGCGGAAGACGGTGGTGCCCAGAATGTCGGCTGGCATCAGGTCCGGGGTAGCCTGCACGCGCTGGAAGCCCAGGCCGAGCAGCCGGCCCAGAGCTTTGACTATGAGCGTCTTGGCAATGCCCGGCACGCCCTCCAGTAGCGCATGGCCCTGGCAGAGAACGGCGATCAGCACCTCTTCGATCGCCCCTGCCTGGCCGGAGATGACCCGGCCAAGCTCAGCGCGGGCGTGGGCGATGAGTTGGCTGGTTGCGTGCAGTGTCCATAGCGAAGTATTCGCGTGTCGATCCGTTTCCTGGCTCATAAAGCCCTTTCCTGCTGTTTGGAATGAATGTTCTCAGATTTCGGTGTCTGGCCGCCGGTTTTTTGAGCGGCAAGGATGTCTTCCTGGTGGCCATGCAGGGCCTGCACCAGCTTGAGCGCCTGGCTCGGATCGGCGGTCTCGCCCCAGGCGGCCTCTTCGCAGGCGGCGAGGTCGGTCTCCAGGCTGGCGCCGGCCTGGGGAAAGCGGCGGCGGATGGCGGCAGCCAGCTCGGCCGCTCCCATTTGGCTGCCACGCGGCCCATTCGCCCCGGCGAAACGCAAGGTATGCCGCCGGAAACGCTCCCAGGCAATGGCCACCGCCGCTGACGCCGCTCCAGCCTTGCGATAGAGCGAGCCCAGCGCCTCGATAAACTCGATGGGCGTGGCCCGCGCGGGCTGTGGCAGGTCGCGCACCGGCCCGCTGCGCCGGCTGAAGCTGAAGATTACCAGCAGGCCCAGCACCGGCAAGCCCCAGCGAAGCATGGTCAGCGCCGGCCCGGCGGCAAAGCTCCAGTTGGAGCGAATCTCCCCGTGCAACGACTCGTCCCAGTAGAAGAGATGGCCCTCGCGCGGACCGAGCGAGTTGAGCAGCAGGTCGAGATCGTGGGCGCGGGCCAGGCTGCCGTTCTCAAGCGGCGTCGAGTTGGCCCACCATACGGCGTGGCCCTTGCCCCAATCGAACTCGACCACCGCCGGCTGCCCCGCGCAACTGTACTCCACGCGATGCGCCGGGTTGCCCTCCGTCCAGACGGCTTCGGGCTGCATCCACACCTCGCCGGAGTTGGAGAGCGGGTCCAGGCCCTCGGGCTCCAGTTGACAGGCAGCCAGATCGAGCTCCTTGCGCTTGCGGCTTGCCCTGCCGGGCAGAATCGACCCGCCCCGCAGCCCGGTCGCAAGCACCCGCCCGCCACGCTCCAGAATCGTCCGTACCGACTTGACGTCTTCCTCCTCGTGGACGAGGGGCTGGGCGATGATGACGACCGTGCCGGGCCCCGCCTGGGGAACGAGTTCGGCGAGCGGCCGCTCCCAGCGCTCCACAGAGTAGCCGGAGCGCAGCAGCGTCTCATAGGCGGCGCGCGCGCCGTGCTGGCCGGAAAGATAGGTCGAGGGCAGCGGATTGTCGTTGTCATTTTGCTTGGGCCGCAAAACGCCAGCGGCCACAGCCAGCGCCAGACCGATGCCCAGGAACCAGAGCAGCAGTTTGCGATCCTTGGCATCGAGGGAGGGAAACAGGTTCATCGCGCAGCGCCTCCCCTGGCTCCACTCGCGGAGATCAACGCGGCCGCCAGTTGCTCGGCGGCGTGGTAGTCGCTCTCGGCTGCCGCGCGCCCGCCGTACCAGATGCGCTCGAAGCTGCCGGTGAGCGTGGCCAGTCCGGCCTTTCGCGGGTCTTCCGGGGCTACCAGCGCCAGGTACTCGCGGGGAGTGCGGGCGCGGTCCGCCGGCCACAGCCGCCGCGATTCGAGGCGCGAGATCGAGGCCCAGTAGAGGAAGTGAATCGCGTCGCGCCACTGGCCCGCCGCGGCGGCCTGGCGCGCGTCCTCGAGCCACAGTTGCCAGTCGCGGGCCGAGGCTGCTCCGGAGCCGGAAAACCCGCCCTCCGGTACCAGCCGCGTGCGCCACCCGCGCTCCAACTGCATCAAGCCCCAGACCAGCCCCACGCAGACGGCCAGAATGAATCCCCAGAAGATGAGGCGGCCGATCCACACCGAGCGGGAAGCCACTTTGGAGATGCTGTCGACGATCCGGTCGATCAAGCGGCCGAGCCAGTGCCTGATCCGTTTCAGAATCCTGTCTAAAAGGGATTCTTGCGCCGCCGGCTGCTCCAGATTGCGGAAGCTGGGGTCGGCCAGCACCTGCGTCATTGTGGCGCGCTCCTGGGTGTAAGTGGGCGGGGCGGCGGGCGCGGCATCGATCTGGGCCAGGTCCCCGGCCAGCCGCGCCTCGGCGTCCTGTAGCAGCTCAGCCGGGCTGCGCTCCGGCGGCCCCGCGGGCGCCTCGGCGGACGCTTGCTTTGTCCCGGTCGCGGGCTTGTCCGAGGGCTTGGCGGCGAGCTTGGCGTCAGGCTTGGCGACTTGCTTCGCCGCGCGTTCGGCGGCGGCCTTATCCGCACTCCGAACCTTGGCAAGCAGCGCCCGCAGCCACTCGAAGCTCACCAGCCGCCGTTTGGAACCGGCGCCGGCGCTCGCGCCCGCCGGGGCCGTCGCGGCGGCGGGAAGACGATCATCGGTTCCAACCAGCGCGGGATCGCAGGCTGCGGCATCTCGCGCCTTGGCGCAGGCTTCGACGACCGCCGCGAGCGATTGCAGGTGGCTGCGGTACTCTTCGAGCGAAACATCGCGCTGCTGGCTGGCGGCAGGCGGAGCGGCTGCCTTGGCAGCGGGCGCGGCGGCGGGAGGAGCATCGGCGCGGCCCTGCGCCGCAGCCAAAACCGCAGCCAGAGAAACGCTTGCGAAGAGGGTGCGGGCCGTCACGGCGGGGAAACCTCCGCAACGGACGCGACGGGGCTGTCTCCGCTGGGCGGAGTCGACGGCGCGGTCATTCCGGCCTCTTCCATCATCCTCACGATGTCGTACCCTTCATGCCGTATGCGCTAGTCATAGTAATAGTAGAAGAGCGTCACGGTGACTGAGCAAGGAGCCGGGGTCAAACCGCGTTTTCCGATGGAGGCGGTTCGGGCGGCGGGGGCGCAACCAGCCCGGCCTGCTGCATCATCCACTCGATATCGTAGGCCTCCAGGCGAATGCGCTGGTCGTAATAGAGGAGCGTGAGCGCGATGCTGTAAATGGGCAGGATGAACGCCAGGACGGCGAAGCCAACTGCGCGGCTTGCAATGCCCATCACCAAGTGGAAGGATTGCGCGTGTTGCGGTCCTCTGAGGCCGGGGATCAGGGCCAGGATAGTCATTACTGTCAGGGTGATCCCTATTGAAAGCATCCAAGCGAGCACTGCGGCCAGAATGTAGAAACCCCCGGTCCCTTTGCTAAGAGAGATGCTACGCTTGAGCGCAGCCCAGGCGCCAATCTTCTCAATCACGCAGGCGGGAAAGGCCAGCGAGAGCCGGGACAGCATCCAAACAAACAGAGCGAGAAAGACCAAAACGAATATCACGGCGAGGATTGTTTCCGCGCTGGTCATGCCTGCTCTTTTCAGCAGGGCTCTCGCAAAAGCGAGGATAAACAAGAGTACAAACCATGCGGCGTCAGGAGCCACCAGGAGAATGAGGCTCTGAAGCGTCAGGAGCCAGGCATACCTCCATCCGCGCCGCCAGACGGCATTGTAGGCGCCGCAGAAGGTAACCTTCTCGCCCAGATAGGCACGGGATGCAGTATGGCTCATGGCCGCCATGGCAAGCGCTGTGGCCCCCAGCAGGACCGGTATGGCCGCCAGCACCGCGAGAACCTGTAGCAAACCTGCCAGGATTCCCTCCCATGGAGGCCATGGGGCTCCACGGCTTGAGCCCAACCGCGCAAAAAGGTACGGGAGGCCGTAAGCCGTGCCCAGCACCACGGCAGTTGGCGCCGCCGAAATCCCCAAAAACACCAGAAACCGCGAGCGGTAAAGCTGCACGGTCCGGTCGAGAATCTCGCCCAGGTTCATGGGCCGCAGGGCGACAGTCACACAGCTTCTCCTACTTGTAGCGGCGCGGGCGGCGGGCCGTCCTTGCGCAGGCGCTGGTCGTTGTAGAGCACCGCCAGAGCCGCCATCGTGGCCGCATAAGTCAACGACACGAAGAGAATCATCGCGGCAAGCCCGCCAACCCCCAATAGGCCCAGCCCGATATAACTCCACGGCGCGGCCGGATGAAGGTGCGCTGCCGCCGCGGCAACGGCGGCAATGACTGCCACCAGGATGGCCACGAACTCGACGGCCAGAAAGCCGGCATAGAGGACGAGATAGATGACCAGGATGACGAGAAAGATGCGCCCCATCGCTCCCCGGCTGAGCTGGAAGCTGCGCTTGATTGCCGCCACGGCAGCCAGCCCTTCCGTCACGCAGGCGGGGAAGGCCAGCGAAAGCCGCAGCCCCACCAGGACCGCGTAAACCGCGGCTCCAAGGTACAACAGGAAGACCAGGGGCAGCAGCAGGAAGAGGGCAGAGGGAGGCGGCGCGCCGCGGTGGACAAAGGCGGCTGCCCCGAGCAGAACCGCCGCCTCAATCACGAGGAGTGGAAGACACGCGCAGAGATACATGAGCAAGAGCAGGGCAACGTGCCGCCCGCCGCGATGGAATGCGAGCCTGTAAGCATCGCGAAGGGTGACCCTGACGCCTGAATCCGCCTGCACGGAGGCAAAGCTCGCCGCCGCCATATAGATCGAGAAGATCGCCAGGTTCAGCAGAGCGAAGCCGATGAAGACCGGAATGACGACCCCCGGAGTCAGATGCTGAAGCATCGCCTGGGGCGAGGGCGGATTGGGGAATTGGCGGATCATCGGAATCCAGATGACCGCCTCGAGCAACCCGACCAGCAGCAGGACGATCCCCGACGGAATCGCCGCAATGCCCACCAGCAGCTTGAAATAACCGCGGGTGAGCCGGTAAGTGCGGTCAAGAACCTGGCCGATAGTTTTGGGACTGTAGGAAGAAGGTCCAGCGGCGGCTTGGACATAAGGCACAGCGGCCGGGACGGGTGGAACAGGGAGATTGGATTCGTTCACTGGGATCCTCCGGATACTGCTGGTGGCGGTTCTGTGGATTGCTGAATCTCTCCGGATTGCGGCGGTTCGCGATCGGAGATCTGAGGTTGGCGAGGAATCGGCGGCAGCCACGGCGCGGCTACCGGCGTGGACGGCGGGGGCGCAACCAGCCCAGCTTGCTGCATCATCCACTCGATATCGAAGCCTTCGAGGCGGATGCGCTGGTCGTAGTAGAACAGCGTGAGCGCGATGCCGTAAACGGGCCGGATGAGCGCCTGGACGGCAAAGCCAACGCCGTAAACGAAGAAGCCCAATATCAGGTCGACGGTTTGCGCGTATTGAGGGCTGCTGAGACGAGGGATCAGGGCCACGACAATGGCCAGCGTAAGGATGATCGCTATCGAGACTATCCAGTTCAGCACCGCCGCCAAAAGAAAGAGGAGGAAGATGCGGCCCTTGGTCCCCTTGCTGAGCGAGTTGCTGCGCCTGATTGCCGTCCATGCGCCAATCTCCTCGACCACGCAGGCGGGGAAGGTCAGCGAGAGCCGGAGCAGCATCCAGATGAAGTACCAAACCAGAACAACAGTCAATAGGCCCGCTGGGAAGCCGGAGATCACGGCGACTGAGTTCCCGCTCAAGCCGGCGTCTTGTGCGAGCATGGCCGCGTAGGCGATCAGCGCCAGCAGCGCAATCCACACCCCCAGCGGAGCCGCGCCGATAATGAGACCCTCAAGGATCAGGAGCCATACATAGTGCCACCCGCGCCGCCAGACCGCTTTGTAGGCGCCGCGGATGGTAACCTTCTCGCCCAGATAGGCGCGTGCTGCGGCATGGCTCATGGCCGCCATGGCCAGCGCCACGGCTCCGAGCAGGATGGGGACGGCCACCAGCACCACGCCGATAAGCAGCAGGCCCGCCAGGATTTCGGCGCCCGGAGTCGCGGAGCCTGCGCCGTTCGAGCCCAGCCAGCCAAAGAGGAGCGCAAAACCGCAAACAGGAACCAGCACCAGCGCGGTTGGAACCAGCGAGATCCCCAGAAATACGAGGAACCGCGCTCGGTAAAGCTGCACGGTCCGGTCGAGAATCTCGCTCAGGCTCGATGGGCGCAGAGGCTCATTCATTGGCGCTCCCTGGCTCCTCCGGGGCCGACGGCGGCTCGGGGACATTGAGCGGAGCGGCGCCGGCTTCAGCCGCGAGTGCGGGCACGGTCATTCCGGCGGCCTGCATCATCCACTCGATGTCGAAGCCTTCCTTGCGAATGCGCTGGTCGTAGTAGAAGAGGGTGAGGCCGGTGGCATACATGGGACCGATGAAGCTGTTGGTGAAGAACCCGACAATCTGCTGCGCCACCTGCACCCACAGCGGCAGGACCCCGTGGTGCGCGGCGGCCTTGAACGCTGCAATGACAAAGAAGATCTGCGTGACCAGCGCCAGCCCGATCTGAATGATGGAGATCAGCAGCCCCATGACGAAGATGCGGCCCAGCGACCCCCTGCTCAATTCGACGCTGCGGCGCAGGGCCTTGCGGGCCTTCAGGTCTTCCACCACCAGGGCCGGAACGGCCAGCGAGTAACGCAAAGCCATCACGATGGCATAGATGACGGCGGGGATGCAGAGCAGTACAAAGATGCCGGTAGCGCAGCCGAGGACCATCGCCGCCTTCGGGTCGCCCCCGGCTGCGGGATGGGCAAACAGCCCCTTGGAACCGCCGTATGCAAAGACGAACACGAGATAGACTGCGAAGATCACCCCAAACGGAAGGTAGACGATGAAGGCAGCGATAGCCATCAGCCACAGGTAGCGTCCCAGCCGCGGCAGGATGCTCAGATAGGCGCCGCGAATGCTGGCCGGCTGGCTTAGGTACACCCAGGCCACGGCCCGGTTGTTGGCCGCAACGGCCGCGCCCGCACAGATGATAAGCAGGGGAAAGATCAGGAGCAGCCAGCCCCCCAGGAACAAAGGCAGCTCCTTGGCCATGTGCAGCGAAGTCAGCAGCGACGTCACTCCAATCTGCACCAGGTTCAGCACCAGCACGATCCCGGCGTAGACGGAGGCGATCCCCGCAAAGAGGATAAAGTTGTTCCGGTAAAGCTGGGCGGTGCGGTCCAGTATCTCGCCGAGCGAGAGCGGGCGGAGGTTGGTTTCCATGCTGGGCTCCTCAAAGAATGGTTGTTAGTGCTTGCCGGGATACTACCACAGGCGGAAAGGACTTTGCCGCGCGCCGGTTACCTGAAGCACGGCTTGAATTGACAAACAAATAACTGCCGCCGCATCTGTGCGATAAACTGGAGTCCCGTGCAATGAACGCTTCAAGCGCCTCGATGAACGAGCTTGCCAGGGCCTGCGCCCACTCCGCCGATGCCGCGGAATGGGAGGAATTTGTGCGCCGCTCGGCGCCCCTGGCCTCGCTGGTGGCGCTGCGCGTTGCGCGGCAGTGGCTGAACGGCCCATCTGCGGCAACGGTGGACGATATCGTGCAGGAGGTCTTTCTGAAACTGTGCGAGCGGGAGCGCCGCATTCTGAGGGATTTCGAGCCGCGCGGCGAGGATTCCTTCCTGGGCCTTCTGCGCATGGTTTCCGCCTCGGTGGCCAACGACTATTTCCGGCGAATGTACTCCGCCAAGAGGGGTGGAAAAGTGGTAACCATGCCGCTCGCCGAAGACGGAGCGGCCGTTCCCGCGGCCAGCGCGCAACCGGCCCCGCAGATGCGCCAATCGGCGCTTCTGGCTCAACTGGACCGCAAGCTGCGCTCGGCGCCGGAGGTGATCGGCGAGCGAGACCGCGCCTTCTTCTGGCTCTATTACCGCCAGGGCTTCACGGCCGAGGAGATCGCCGGACTGGCCGCCTCCGGACTGACGGCCAAGGGCGTGGAGAGCGCGCTGCGGCGCGTCACCGTCTGGCTGCGCGGCGAAGTTGAGCGGGCGGAGCCGGCAGCGCGCGCTGAATCCGGCTAGAGCCGGAAATGGCCTAGTGAAAGGACAGTTGCGCACAATTGCGTTAGATAGAGTGCAGATATGAACGATGATTTGAATTCGGACCGCCCTCCGAACCTCCCGGAAGATGCCTTGAAGAAGGCGTTGGACGAGTTGATTGAGGGCCGTTCGTCGCGCGCTGAGACTCCGCGCGAAGAGAATGCCGGCTTCCGCGCCAGCGCGCCGGGCTCTTGTTTCGAGCTCGGCGCATGGTCTCTGGCGCCCGGCAGCGAGGCCGATCCGGAGGGCTCGGCAAGCGCCGCCCAGCCGGCCAACGCTCCGAATCCCGATGTCCTGCTTGTTCACGCCGCCGAGTGTCCCTCGTGCGCTGAACAGTTGCGCGGACTCCTCGCCGACGCGTCGCCGGAGGAGGCCGCCGAGGTCGTTGCGCTCTCCTCCGCCACGAGCGATCGGCAGCGGAGGCTGGCGGCGCAGCTTGCCCGCACTCCGCATTCGGGACTGAATCGCAATCCCCGGCGGGCGCGGCCTTTCTATCTTTGGGCGGGGGCTGGCCTGGCGGCATCGCTGCTGCTGGCTGCCGGACTCACCGGCTGGTGGCGCTTCGCCAATACCCCTGAGCGGCTGCTGGCCGAAGCCTATACCCATTCCCGCATCTTCGATCTGCGCATGCCCGGCGCGGGATTTGCCGAGGTAACCCCGCAAGCACATCTTCGCGGCGGAGCAACAGGCCGCGAATCGGCCCTCCTGCTGGATGCCCGCGCCCGCATTGAGCGCCACCTGGAGAGCGCGCCCGAAGATCCGCACTGGCTCCAGCTTGAAGCCCGTTCCGAAGTGCTCGAAGAGAGATTCGATCCGGCCATCGATATTCTCGACCGCCTGCTGGCCGCCGGACCGGTTACCTCCAGCCTGCTGGTGGACGATGCGGCCGCTTACTTCCAGCGCGGCGCCGCCACCGGCAGCGAGAACGATCGCGCCACGGCTCTCGAATACCTTCGCCACGCCGACGAGTTGGCCCCCGGCGACCCGGTGGTGCTCTTCAATGAAGCTGTGGTCATGGAGGATCGCGGCCAGGTGATGAACGCCGTCGAGACCTGGAACCGCTACCTGCGCTTCGAGCGCGACTCCCGCTGGCTGGCCGAAGGGCGCCGGCGCATGCAGGCGCTGGAACAAAAGCTGAACCAGTTGAAGAGCCATCAGAGCCGCATGGAGCAGCATCTGGCCGCGCCCCAGGCCATGCGCGCCCTGGCGGCCGATCCCGCCACACTGGCCGCCATCGACGAGGAGCTCTCCAGCTACCTGCTGCCCCGCCTGCTTGACTCCGCCTTCCCCATGCCGGTGGATCGTTCCCGCGGTTCCCCATGCGCGGAAAGCTGCCTCGCCGCGCGCACACTGCTCCAGGCCCTCGCCGCCTCGCTTGAACGCAACCATCAAGACCCCTGGCTGACCCAGTTTCTCCCCCCACATCTTTTGCCGCCCAACGACTCGACTCCCAGTTTGAGCTTCCTGGAGGCCGCTCACGCCCTTGCCCAGGCCCTCGATGACACCGGCAAGGGCGACCACGCCGCGGCCCGGCAACAAGCCGTCGTGGCCGTCCGCCTCTTTCACTCGCTCGGCAATGCCGCCGGAGAAGACCGCTCGGAGTTGGAACGGGTTTACGCTTTGCAGCGGCTTTCCCTTCAGGACCGCTGCTACCAAGCGGCTCACGCGCTGCTGAACCGCAACCCGCGCCTGGCGGCGATCCAAATCTACGACCTCGTCGAGGAGGGCGTCTGCGACACGGGGCCGGGAACCGCAACCAGCGACAATCCCTCCTTTGTCCGCGCCTTGCGCCTCGCCCAGGAGCACCACTATGCGCTTCTCGAGATGCGGGCCAGGAACCTGCTGGGCGGTGCGGCGGTCGAGTCGGGGGATACCGAGGACGCATGGCGGATCTATCTCGCCACCATTCGAGGTTTCTACGCGGGAGACTATCCTCCCTTCCGGGCTTTCACCATCCTCTCCGGGCTGGCGGAGGTGGAGAAATCCACTCCCAGGGTTCATCTCGCACTTCTACTTGAGCGGGAGGTAATGGGAATCCTCGAGCTGACCCCCAGCCGCGCCTTGATTCCCTCCCAGCGCTTTGACCTGGCAATTGCCGCCATTCGCGCCGGCGACATCTCGGAGGCACGGGAGGAACTGGGCAAGATGCAGACCGAACTAGCCACGAACGAAGCCGCCAAGCCTCTGAAGGGCTTTCTGGCCGACAGTGAGATCGCCATGGCCAACCTCTATATGAGCCGCGGGGATCTCGGTTCGGCGGCAGCCACGCTCGATAAGGCGCATAGCGATATGATGGGCAGCGCCGACTCGGACGATCGAAGGGCCTACGCGGCGGCGCGCGGCCAGTTGGAGCTGGCCCTGGGACACCCCGAAGCGGTCGAAGCGATGCTCCGCGAGGCGATTCTCAAGGAAGAAGCCAAAGCCGGCAAGGTGGGCGCCGGGAATATCATCTTCGCCCAGCAAAACCGCGACTTGTATGCCGTTTTGGCCGGCGTCTGGCTGGCCCAGGGCCGTTCCCCGGAGGACGTTTTGGCTCTTTGGGAGCGGTATCGCCTGCGGGTTCTGGGCAAGCCGGTTCCCGTCTGCCCGGACAAGGGCCTCGCCTGCCTCAGACCGAGGCTCGTCGATGCGCTCAGCCGGTTCGATCACGACCGCTTCAGTCCCGGCGGACGCGAGTCTGTCCAGGCAGTGGGCCAGGTGGTGCTCCTGGATCGCACCCTGCTCTATCGCGCCAACGCCCAGGGAGTTGCGTGGACCTCAGCACCCGTAGGCAGGGAAGAGTTGCTGGCCGCCGCGGCGCGACTGGAAAGCGCAGCCAGTTCTCCCGCAACCTCAAAGGACTCCGTCGATCGCGCCGCGCGGCGGGTGGGCGAACTGCTCCTTGGCCCGCTGGGCAAAGACTCCGCCGCAAACGGCCATTTGCCGGCAGCCGGTCAGCTCCTGCTGGAGTCCGATTCCCTGCTCGGCAATCTGCCCTGGCCCGTGGTTGAAACCGCCGCCGGCCCCATCGGATTGCACTTCAGTCTGGAGGAGTCGCCGTCGCTGGTTCTCGATCGGCGTCCTCAAGACCGCCGTCCTGAAATAACCGGCTCATCTTCAGCCAGACCCTCCGGCCAGCCGCTCGTCGTCGGAGCCTCCGTGGCCCCCGGTGAGAGCCAGTTTCTGCCCGAAGTGCTGGTTGAGGCCAGGGCCGTGGCCCGCTTCGACAACGATCCCTATCTTCTGCTGGCCGGACAGGCGACCCAGGCGCGGGTGGCCGCGAGATTGGCGACCGCTTCTGCAATTCATTTTGCCGGCCACGCAGCCCAGCAGGACGGCGCCACCCGCTTGCTGCTGGCCCCACAGAAAGCGGCGCCCTCTGGAGCCGGCCCGGCCAGCGCGAATCCAGGCAAGCTCTCTCAAGATCGCCCCTATCTGGACAGCGACTTTCTGCGCAAGCATCCCCCCCTGGCTGCCCGCCTGGCCGTCTTTTCCGCCTGCTCCACGGGGAAGAAGGAAGAAGGCTGGAACCACGGCATGAGCGACATTGTGGATACGCTGGCCTCGCTTGGCGTCCCCGATGTGGTCGCCACCCGCTGGCAGATCGACTCCGGCTCCGCCGTGCCCATGATGGACGCTTTCTATGACGGGCTGGCAAAAGGGATCAGCGTCCCCCAGGCGCTCACCGCGGCGCGCCAATCCCTTATCCGCGATCCTCGCTACCGTCACCCCTACTACTGGGCCGCCTACTATGCCTCCGGCTATGGAGAATCCGACCTGAGCCAGATCTTCCACGCCGGCAGTTGAGCGCGACAGTCGCCGCATCTTTGCGGAGAATAAAACCCTATAAGGAAATAGGCAGCGCCGACCTCCAGGTCGGGTCGCCGCGGCGACTGTGGGCCTCCTGGCCCGCGCGCGGATTCTGGCGGCATGGACGCCGCCAGTACCGCCGCTCTGGAGAGCGGCGCTACTCAAATGCGCAATTTACGGATGAGCCCTAAGCTCCGGCTGACAGTCCCGGCTGCGAGCGGTCAATCCGCTGTTGACAAAGCCTCGTGCAAGGCCTATCGTGGGGTCGCTTTGGTGAAAGGAGGACTTGAGCTATGGCTTACTTTGAGCTTCAGTCCGCGGAATCGGATCTTCAACAGTTGGCAGAGCAGTATTGGCAGGAAGCCGGCGAAAGAGAGCGGGTGCTTGAGAAAGCTGCCTTTGAAGCAGGAGCGGCGATTCGAGGCGGCGAGTACACGCTGCCCAATCTTGAGGCGATCGTGCGCTGGAAATCGGAACGGATGGTGCATTACCTGATTGCGAACAGCAGTGAGAACATCAAAAGCGCTCTGGCGATTGCCGCTTCGCCGGAATCCAGGACCGAGGAGGCCGTCAAGGCTCTCACTGCCCTGCGCGGCGTGGACATCTCCATCGCCACCGCGATTCTGGCCGCGATCTACCCGGAGCGCTATGCGGTACTGGATTATCGCGCCCTGGAGGCGCTGGGACACGCGCGGCACGATGTGGGGTTTTACGTCGAGTACAACGCCTTTTGCAGGCATCTGGCCGATTGCGGGATCGTGAAGGCCCAGGAGAACCTTCCCGGCCCGACCCCGCTCCATGCGCTGGAGCGCGGGCTTTGGCAGTGGTCGAGGAGCAGGGGGGACTAGAGTGCTTTCCCGTGCTATCCGACCCTAGCCGTTCGCCGCTGCGAACCGCGGCGGTCGGCGAGGATGGGGCACCCAGAGCTTTGGGGTACTTGTAGAGGAACCCGGCGGAGTAAAATCGCCTTGGTGAGCAACTCCTTTGAAGTCGGGCCGGTGCAGGTGGGCGCGGGGCGGCTTTTTCTCGTCGCCGGGCCGTGCGTGATCGAGAGCGAGGCGCATGTGCGCCGCATGGCCGAGGCAATTCAGCGGATTGCAGGCGATCTGGGCATTCCGCTGATCTTCAAGGCCAGCTACGACAAAGCCAACCGGACCAGCGTGAAGAGCTTTCGCGGGCCGGGGCTGGTGGAGGGCGTGCGGATTCTGGGCCGGCTGGCCAGGGACACGGGGCTGCCGGTGCTGACCGACGTGCACGAGCCGGGGCACTGCGAGATTGCCGCCGAGGCCGTGGATGTGCTGCAGATTCCAGCGTTCCTTTGCCGCCAGACCGACCTGCTGCTGGCCGCGGGCAAGACCGGCCGCGCCGTGAACATCAAGAAGGGGCAGTTCGTGGCGCCCTGGGATATGGCGCACCCGGTGGAGAAGGTGCGCTCGACGGGCAATGAGCGGGTTTTTCTGACCGAGCGGGGAGCGAGCTTCGGCTACAATACGCTGGTGGTGGATTACCGCTCGCTGCCCACGATGCGGCGGCTGGCGCCGGTGGTCTTTGACGCCACTCATTCCGTTCAGCAGCCGTCGGCAGCGGACGGCATGAGCGGCGGGCAGCCGGAGTTCATTCCGCTGCTGGCGCGCGCGGCGGTGGCGGCGGGAATCGACGGGCTGTTCCTGGAGGTTCACGACGACCCGGCCAATGCCAGGTCCGACGGGGCCAACGCGCTCGACCTGAAGCTGCTCAAGCCGCTGCTGGAGAAGATGATGGCGATTCACGAGGCGGCGAGGAGTTGATGGTAGGATCGCCTCCGGTCGATGTTCGCATCGACCTCAGTTGATTGGTTTCAGGTGTGTGATGGGGTTCTTGCGGGGCAGGTTCAATCGCTTGAGCGCAGCGGATTTGAAAGGAGGGACCGATGCAGAGTAGAACCAAGAGCTTGCCGACCCAGGACCAAGAGAGTGGCATAATTCGCGAAGTCGTGCTGCAAATGATTTTCTGGATGCTGTATGTCGGGCTGTTCTTTGAAATATGGGAAGTTTATCGAGCACACAGGTTCTCGTTCGGAATTTGGATGCTTCCGATTCTTTACCCCCTCCCCTATGCGACTCGTGCCAGATTCAAGCGGTGGGTCAGGAGCGCAGTTACTGAAAACCTTCTGACGGAAAAGGCAGCCGGTTATTGCAGCGACCGTATGACGGAGGTAGTCATTGGCGCCTACTTCCTGGTGTTTGCGTTCGGGTCGATGGGCTTCTGGGGTCCAGCAATACTTCCATGAGGGAACGACGGAGCGGTTACGCGATGAACATAGTTACAATTCGCAGGGATTGGGTAGGACGGGTCATCGACGGAAGATTCACCCTCCTTCAGTGGTTAGGCGGGTCCGGATGGAGCGGCGTCTTCCTCACGGAGCTGGGGGAACCTGGATCGGAGAAGGCCGCCATCAAGCTCATTCCGGCTGACGCCGGCGCGGAAGCCTGCATCGCCGGCTGGGCGCTGACGGCAACCCTGTCTCATCCGCACCTGATGCGCCTGCTTCACGCCGGGCGCTGCCAGATCGACACCGTCCCGCTGCTCTACTCCGTGACGGAGTATGCCGACGAAGTTCTCTCGCAGATTCTTCCCGAGCGGCCACTGACACCTTCCGAGGCCGGAGAGATGCTCGACGCTGTCCTCGATGCGCTCTCCTACCTTCATGGGAAGGGCTTCGTGCACGGTCACCTCAAGCCAGCGAACATCATGGCTGTCGGCGACCGGCTGAAGCTCTCCTCGGACGGCCTTCATCTCGCGGGCGAGCCGGGCAGGCAGTTTCCGGCGCCAAGCGTCTATGACGCGCCGGAAAGCGCCACCGGGACGATCTCAGCGGCCGCCGACTTCTGGTCGCTCGGCGTCACCCTGGTCGAGGCCCTGACCCAACGCCCGCCGGTTTGGGACAGATCGACCGATGGGGAGCCGATCGTGCCGGAGTCGGTTCCACAACCCTTCGCCGCCATTGCGCGGGAGTGTCTGCGCTCCGATCCCGCGCACCGGTGCACCCTCGCCGACGTCAAGGCCCGTCTTGAACCCGCCAGGCCTCTCCCGGTCCCGCCCGGCAAACCCGTTAAAGCGCTCTTTGCCAAACGCAACGTGCCGGCGATAATTGCCGCGGCGCTGGTCGTATTTGCGGCGATTGCAGTTCTGATGCCGCGATCTCACCAGACTCAACCACCGTTGCCAACCGAAGAGCAGCAACCTGAGCCCGCGATCATTGCACCGCAGCCCCATTCTCCAGCGCCAGAGCCTCAATCTCCAGCGCCAGAGCCTCCATCTCCAGCGCCCCAGCCTCAATCTCCAGCCCCTCAACCTCAATCTCCAGCGCCCCAGCCTCAATCTCCAGTAACGGAGACTCAATCCTCCACAGCCGCGGCGCTAAATGGCGCAGTTGCTGAGCGCGTGCTGCCCGACGTGCCCCGCAAGGCGAGTGAAACCATTCATGGCACAGTCAAGGTGAGTATACGGGTCACGGTCGATCCCAGCGGCAGTGTTTCAAGCGCGACGCTCGACTCGCCGGGAGCAAGCAAGTACTTCGCCAAGCTGGCTCTCGAAGCAGCGCGGAACTGGAAGTTCAAGCCTGCGCAAGTTGATGGCCAGGCCGTCTCCAGCGCTTGGATGCTGGAGTTTCAGTTTACGCAGACTGGAACCGGGGTCACTCCCGTCGAAGTATCTCGCTAGGCGCCCGCCGGGGACCTGTGAATGGACTTGCAGTTTCGCTTTCAAGGCAACTGCATCAGCGCGCCCCGTTGCACATTGCTCCCGAACAGCGGACAACCGGGAAATCGACCTCCGTTCTGTGGTCCCTGCGATTTGATGGAGTCGATTGCGCGCGCTATAATCCGGTTTGAAGCGGGAGTAGCTCAATGGTAGAGTAGCGGCTTCCCAAGCCGTTGGTTGCGGGTTCGATCCCCGTCTCCCGCTCCAATCCCCCAGCCCTCCGAATCAGTTCGGCGCTCCCGCCGCAGAGGCGTAGAGCGCAGATTCTTCCATCCGGTTGTTGCGGCGACCTTCGCTCGGGGTCGCTCCTCATCAGCAAGATAGTTGGATGAGGCGGTTTATAGACAAAACCGGCAAGTCAGCCACCGCTTCGCGGTGATAGCAAGTTGGCGAGTTGGCTGGTTCAGTGGAAATGCGAACCCTGTGCCCAATTCCCTACTCCCTGTTCCCTAACTCCCTAGTCCCTAGTCCCTAATCCCTATTCCCTACTCCCTCCGTTCATCGGAACATCAGCACCAGAAACCAACCATTCAATCCCGCGATGAGCGCCGCCGTGAACCAGGAGAGGCATTGCAGCCAGCGTCCGTTCACGAACTCGCCCATCTTGGCGCGGCTGCCGGTGAAGATCACCAGCGGAACGACGGCGAAGCTGAGCTGCAGGGAGAGAATCACCTGGCTGAGCAGAAGCAGCTTCTCCGTGCCCTGCTCGCCAGCGATGGCCACCACAAAGACGGTCGGAACGATGGCCAGGGAGCGGGTGATAAGCCGGCGCAGCCAGGGAGCGACCTTGATGTGGATGAAGCCCTCCATAACCACCTGGCCGGCGAGGGTTCCGGTGATGGAGGAGTTTTGCCCGGAGGCCAGCAGAGCGATGGCGAACAGCGTGCTGGCGCCGGCCGCGCCCACCAGCGGGCTGAGCATCTTGTAGGCGTCCTGGATGGCCGCAACCTCGAAGTGGCCGCTGCGATTGAAGACCGCCGCCGCCACCACCACGATGGCCGCGTTCACAAACAGCGCGATGGTGAGGGCCAGCGCGGAGTCCACGTTGGCCATGAAGATGGCCTCGCGCTTGCCCTCGGGCGTGCGCTGGTAGCGGCGGCTCTGCACGATGGAGGAGTGCAGGTAAAGATTATGGGGCATGACGGTGGCGCCCAACATGCCGATGGCGATATAGAGCATCTCCCAGTTGGTGACGATCTGCGGCGACGGAACGATCAGATTCCTGAATGCCGGCCAGTATTCCGGCTGGGAGAGAACCAGTTGCACGCCGAACAGGGCGATGATGGTGCCGATCAGCGTAATCACCAGCGCCTCCACATAGCGGAAGCCCCAGCGCTGCATGAGCAGGATCAGCAGCACGTCCAGGCCGGTGATGAGCACGCCGTAAAAGAGCGGAATGTGGAAGAGCAGGTTCAGGGCGATGGCCGAGCCGATGACCTCGGCCAGGTCGCAGGCGGCGATGGCGATCTCCGCGCCCACCCAGAGCGAGAAGCTCACCCAGGGCCTGTAGCTCTCGCGGCAGAGCTGGGCCAGATCGCGCTCCGTGGCCACGCCCA
>Ga0326728_10004879_pt1 | contig 38883 bp, 40 predicted proteins | sample MB3enrmetagenome_FD_207602 | JGI IMG/M metagenome (GOLD analysis project Ga0326728, IMG submission 207602) | Lab enriched peat soil microbial communities from McLean, Ithaca, NY, United States - MB31MN | ecosystem: Environmental > Terrestrial > Soil > Wetlands > Peat | place: USA: New York... | reverse complement strand
TGCAAGGCTTCCTTGTCCAAACTTAAGTCCGCCACCAGCTTCCGCAGTCGCGTGTTCTCGTCGCGCAACTGTTTCGCTTCCTGCGCCTCGCTCACGTCCATCCCCCCGTACTTCGCTTTCCAGGCGTAAATCGTGTGCTTCGACACCCCCACTTCCCGCGCTACGTCCTCTACCTTCCGCCCTGCTTCCACCTGCTTCAGCGCCCCGATCATCTGCGCCTCCGTGTGCCTGCTCGTTGACATACACTCTTCCCCTTTCCTTCGACGAAATCATATTCAATTTCGTGCGGATTCAGGGGAGCAGGTCACGGAGTCAGGGGAAGAGAATCTAGCTAAGACATGGAAATGATTGATCCTGACCTCCAACTCGGAGGTACGGAAAAGTAATTGGTCCCGTTTCTGCATCGTCACGATGGCGGAATAACGTCCGGGGAGCCAGTTGCAATCGAGGGAGGTCTCTTGTAATCCGCTAGTCGCGAGGAAATTGGACACTTCGATTTCGATTGCGGCGGGGACGACTCATGCATATCACTGGAATCGAAAGAGTATTCTGGAGATGCCCCCATGCCCTCTTCCTCAACGGCGAAAGCTTCAGCTCCCCCGGCCCACTCGCACGGCATTAGTCTGAGAGTTCATGACATTACTCAACTCTTCAATTCAATGGACCCTTCCCCGTTTATTGAAAAGGACTTAAATGAAAAGGCAGAAGCATTCAGCATTTCCGTTGTGACGGAGATCACAAGATCTTGTGAGAAGCCCCTACTACAACAGTGAGCTGAGATGTCGCTAGAGTGCTAGGATGGCGATGCTTTAAAGTCGAAACCCTCTCTACTCCTTCAGCTTTTATGTCGGAAAAAGCACTAGGTACGTTGGAAATCGGTGGTGGGCAAAATGAACCCGTCAGATATCGGCGCGAGTGAGTCCGTAATCCATCAATCATTGGGGCCGCTGAGCCGGATCGATCTCCGGCACTACGCGCTTTCTGTTCTTTCCGTCGGTGTCGCATTGGCGGTGTCGCTGGTCCTTGAGCATTTCCACTTCCGCGTCCCTTCCGGGCTTTTGCTGCTGTTTGCTGTGGCTGTAAGTTCCTGGTATGGCGGACGAGGTCCCGCGGTATTGGCGGGGGTCTGTTCCACAATCGGCTTCTACTGGTACTTCGTGGAGCCGGTCCGCACCATCTACATTTATCGGTCCGAGATCGCGTATTTCATCATTTTTGCAGCGTTCGCTGCGCTCCTATCCTGGTTCGGCACGGTTCGGCGGCGCGGTGAGGCAGATCTGCGCGAGCAGGCAGCTCTCCTTAACCTCACGCACGACACCGTTGTTGTGATGGATATGTCTGGGGTTATCAAGTACTGGAATCGCGGCGCCGAGGAGCGGTACGGCTGGACTGCGGACCAAGCCGTGGGCAGAGTTGTTCACGACCTGCTGAAGACAGTCTTCCCGGCGCCGCTTGACGAGATCAGAGTGGAAGTGACGCGTGCGGGTCGTTGGGAAGGCGAGCTTCTGCAAACCAAAAAGGATGGAAGCCAGTTGGTGGCGGCGAGCCGTTGGTCGCTGGAGCGAGGCAAACGGGGTGAGCCGGTTGCAATCCTGGAGACCAACAACGACATCACCGAGCGCAAGCGGGCGGAGGAGGCGTTGCGTCGTTTGAATCGCGAACTGCGAGCGATCAGCAACTGCAACCAGACCCTCCTGCGCGCCACCGATGAGCAGAGCTTGCTCGAAGAAATCTGCCGGATCGTCTGCGAGGAGGCTGGCTACCGCATGGCGTGGGTGGGCTATGCCGAACGCGATGAGGCTAAAAGCGTGCGTCCGATCGCGTGGACCGGGGCCGAGGAGGGATATCTCGCATCCGCCGGCATTACCTGGGCTGACACGGACCGGGGACGCGGCCACACCGGAGAGGCCATCCGGAGCGGGAAAAGCTGCTGCATTCAGGATTTCGCAATGGATCCTCGACTGGCGCCCTGGCGGGAGAGCCTTCTGCAGCGCGGTTTCCGTTCGGGAATTGCCTTGCCCCTCAAGGACGAAAACGACAACGCCTTCGGCAGCCTCACCATTCATTCCGCACAGCCCAACGCTTTCACGCCGGAAGAGATTCGGCTGCTTGAGGAACTGGCTGGGGACTTGGCGTTCGGCATCGTCAACCTGCGCTCCCGCGCCGCACGCAAACAGGCGGAGCAGAAAGTGGCCCTGCTTGGTTTCGCCTTGGACAATGTCCGCGAAGCCGCCTTGCTGATAGACGACACGGGGCATTTTCGTTACGTCAACGAGGATGGTTGCCGCGTTCTGGGTTACACCCGTGCGGAATTGCTCGGCATGAGCGTGCCGGATATTGACCCTGATTTCCCGGCGGAGCGTTGGTCCGACCATTGGCGCGACCTTAAAGCGCAGCGATCGCTGAACTTCGAAAGCCGCCACCGAAGCCGAGACGGCCGCATTTTCCCGGTCGAGGTTAGCGCGAATTATTTCGAATATGGAGGCCGGGCGTACAACTTAGCCCTGGTGCGGGATATCGCCGAGCGCAAGCGGGCGGAGGAATCGCTGCGGCAGAGCGAGGCTTATCTGGCGGAATCGGAAAGACTGACCCACACAGGTAGCTGGGCTTTGGACCTGGCTAGCGACAGGTATCTCTACGTTTCGAAGGAAGACTACCGAATTTGGGGATTCGATCCGCAGGAGGGTCTGCCGACCAAGCTAGAAGTCTTCCAACGAATCCACCCAGAGGATCGGGGCAAGTGGAAGGAAAAGTTTGAAAACTCGGTCCGCGAAAAGGTAGACAGTTCCGATGAGTACAGGATCGTGCTGCCCGACGGTGCGGTCAAACATATTCACACGATCCGGCACGCCACCCTGAATAGCTCGGGAGATCTCGTTAGATTGGTGGGCACGACGGTCGATATTACAGAACGCAAGCGCGCCGAAGAAGGTTTACGACGTAGTGAGGCCTATTTGTCCGAAGCGCAGAGACTGACCCGTACGGGGAGTTGGGCCTTGGATGCTGCTAGCCGCGAGTACACCTATTGGTCTGATGAGATGTTCCGGATTTTTGGAGTGGATCCACACGGTGGCATACCGATCAGGGAAGCAATGGGCCGACGAATTCATCCAGAAGATGCCAGCAGGGCGACCGCTGGCTTCGAGAAGTCTCTCCGCGAAAAAGTAGATACCTCCGATGAGTACAGATTCGTGCTGCCCGACGGAACGGTCAAACATATTCAGAGCATTCGACACCCTGTCTTGAACGACGCTGGAGATGTCGTTCAACTGGTCGGAACCTTTGTCGACATTACGGAGCGGAAGGCGGCAGAGGAAGCGCTGCGGGAGAGCGAGAGGCGCTTTCGCACCTTTGTGGACCACGCGGGCGACGCCCTATTCGTCCAAGATCTAGAGCAAGGGACCATTATTGATGTGAACCGGCAGGCATGCGAGAGCCTTGGTTACACTCGGCAGGAACTGATCGGGAACACGGCAGATGTCGTCCATCTAGATTCGGATCGACCGCAGATGGAGTCAGTCGCGGAGCGAGCAGCGGCGGGTGAAACCGTGGTCGACACACACTGCCATCGGCGAAAGGACGGCACGGTGTTTCCTGTCGAAGCAAACACGAGTTCTTTTTGGTATGGCGGGCGTCGCTTCATGCTGCATGTCTCCCGGGACATCACTGACCGCTTGCGGGCCGAAGAACAGCGCGACAAGCTGCGGCAACTCGAGGCCGATCTGGCGCACATCGACCGGGTAAGCATACTGGGGGAACTGACTGCCTCGATCGCGCATGAAGTCAACCAGCCACTCTCGGGCATTGTGAGTAACGGCAGCGCGTGTCTGCGCTGGCTAGACAGAGATGTACCTGATCTGGAGGAAGCCCGGGAATCCGCCCGCCGGATCGTTCGCGACGGGAAGCGAGCCGGTGAAATCATCGCCCGGATTCGCGCCCTGACAAAGAAGGCCGTAGCGTCTGGAGAAAGGCTGAACCTGAACGAAACGATCCGGGAAGTCCTTGCCCTCGTCGGCGACGAAGCGAAGAGAAACACCGTGGTTATCCGAACGCGGTTTGGCGATGACGTTTTTCCGGTTCTCGGCGATCAGGTGCAGTTGCAGCAGGTGGTCTTGAACCTGGCCATGAATGCTATCGAAGCGATGAGCAAAGTAGGTGACCGGACAAGGGAACTGGTGATCACCACGCGGAACATTGATCCGGACCAAGTGCAGGTGACGGTTGAAGACTCGGGGACAGGTATTGACCCTCAGATGATAGACAGAATCTTTGACTCTTTCTACACCACTAAGGCCGGTGGCATGGGGATGGGACTATCCATCAGCCGTTCCATTCTTCAGGCCCATGGAGGCCGGCTATGGGCTACAGCCAATGCCGGCGCAGGCACAATTTTTTACTTTACTCTTCCGAAGTACCACGAAGAAGAATCAAATGCAGGAGCCACGACAGCCTAACGCAACTATCGCAATTGTTGACGACGACCTCTCGACGCGTGAGGGGCTGAGCAGTCTGATTCGGTCTGCCGGCTTGCAGGTCGAAACCTTTGCGTCCGCGCAGGAATTCCTGGCCCGCCCCGGCGTCGAGGCGCCAAGTTGTCTGGTGTTGGACTTGCAACTGCCGGGTCTGAGCGGGCTCGACCTGCAGAAGCGGATGGCCGAGGCCGGACTGGAGGTCCCCATCGTTTTCCTTACAGGCCATGGCAATATCCCCGCCTCCGTGCAAGCGATGAAAGCGGGAGCGGTTGAGTTTCTGACCAAGCCGTTCGATGAACAGGATCTCTTACAGGCAATTCAGGAGGCCATAGAACGCGATCGGCGAACCCGCCAGCAGCGAGCGGAGATGAGGGAGTTGCGAGGCCGGTATCAGTCGCTAACGCCGCGCGAGCGGGAGGTGATGGAACTGGTGGTCTCCGGACTGTTAAATAAACAAGTCGCCGCCGAACTGGGGACAAGCGAGATCACGATTAAGGTTCATCGCGGCCACATTATGCATAAGATGAGGGCCGACTCTTTGGCGGACCTGGTGAGAATGTCGGAGAGGCTGGGGGCACGGCGCAAGAAAACATTGTAGGCAGGGACAGCACTGGGGACGGCAAAGCCACTATACCAAGGTGTAATAGATTTCTCTTCTGAAATGCTGTTAGATAGGCGTCGATGGCGCCTATTATTTCAGTGGTCGATGATGACGAGTCCGTTCGTGAATCCCTTGAGAGTCTGCTAAGGTCTGCCGGGTTCGCGGCGAAGGTATTTGCTTCAGCAGAAGAGTTCTTGAATTCGGACGATCTGCGCGGTACCGGCTGCCTAGTACTGGATGTGCGGCTGCCGGGGATGAGTGGGATCGAACTCCATCGTCACCTCGTGGCGAATCATAATAAACTGCCGGTTATTTTCATCACGGCCCATGGATCTGATGAGAAGACGCGCTCACGAGCGCTAAGCGATGGCGCGGTGGATTACTTGATCAAACCCTTCGCTGAGGATGCGTTACTGAATGCGATCCAGGCGGCTCTGAGCTCAAAATGACGGGGAACTAAGCGCGAATGCAGATAAAGAACGCGCTGTAGGCACAGGGTTGAGCAAGAGGAATGCAACGACTTCTTCTTCTCAAGACCCTCGCAGTATTGAAAAGAGGAGTTCCCATGAGTAACACAGGTGCTTCTATCTACGTCGTAGATGATGATGCGTCCGTGCGCGAAGCGGTGGGAAGCCTGGTTCGTTCGGCGGGATATAGGGCGGAAACGTTCGGGTCGGCGCAGGAGTTTCTGGCTACCCCGCGAACTGGAGTACCGAGCTGCTTGGTGTTGGATGTGGAGCTTCCCGGATTAAGCGGGCTCGACCTGCAACAAGAGCTTGCCAAGGCGAATGCTCAGATCCCAATCATTTTCCTTACTGGCCATGGCGACATTCCAATGACGGTGCGAGCGATTAAAGCAGGCGCGCTGGAGTTTTTGACGAAGCCCATTGATGGTGACGATCTGTTGGATGCTGTCCGTAAGGGTATCGCCAGTTATCATGCATCCAAGCAGCCAGGTGGAAACTTGGCGCAGCACAGTTTGGGACAGGAAAAACTCGAGGAGGAGATTTGCGCCACGTGGGACTTTGAAGGAATTGTGGGGCAGAGTTCGGCTCTCCGCCATGTTTTGGATCTCGTAGAAACCGTGGCTCCCAGCGACTCGACCGTGCTGATTCTGGGCGAAACCGGCACGGGAAAGGAATTGATTGCGCGTGCGATCCATGAACGCAGCCGGCGCAAGGACCGAACACTTGTAAAGCTGAATTGTGCGGCCATTCCCACCGGATTGCTGGAGAGCGAACTTTTCGGCCACGAAAAGGGAGCGTTTACCGGAGCCATCGCACAGAAGGTCGGAAGAGTCGAACTCGCAAACAAGGGAACCCTCTTTCTGGATGAAGTTGGCGATATTCCACTGGAGCTGCAACCGAAGCTGCTGCGCGTTCTCCAGGAGCAGGAATTTGAACGACTGGGAGGCATACGTACCATCCGAGTAGACACGCGGCTGGTGGTAGCGACGAATCGCGACCTGGATCAGATGGTGGCTCACCGAGAGTTTCGGCAGGACTTGTTTTACCGGCTCAATATCTTCCCCATCCATGTGCCTCCGCTACGCGAACGGGCAACTGATATTCCCTTGCTGGTCCACTTCTTCGTGAAGAAGCATGCGAAACGAATGGGCAAGCGAATTGAGAGCGTCCCGACGGAAACGATGCGCGCCCTCTGCCGTTGGCATTGGCCGGGCAATGTCCGCGAGCTGGAGAACGTGATTGAGCGGGCTCTGATACTCTCCCAGGGAGCGGTTCTTAATGTCTCGATTTCCGATTTGACGAAGGCCGCGTCGGTTTTCCCCAGCGCGAACATCCAAACCCTGGAAGCCTCAGAAAAGGAGCTCATCCTCGGCGCTCTCCGCGAAGCCAATGGCGTCATTGCCACTGCTGCGGGAAAGCTAGGGATGAAACGCACGACCTTAAATTCAAAAATGCGTAAACTACAAATCTCCCGAAGCGATTTATTCGCGGCTTGAGACATCATTCTGACGCACGCTCATCGAGCCAGTGATGGCAGAGAAGGAGCACATGATTCCCTCGGCTGCTGAAACCGGGGCTTTGCCTGCGATTCAGCTTTCCTTGCCGGCGAAGGACCGCGAAATATCGGTCTTCGCCGCGCTGGAACAGCGCAAAACCACGCGAGAGATCAGCGCAACGCCGCTGCCCCTGCAGCTGCTTTCGAACCTGCTGTGGGCCGCATGTGGAGTGAATCGCAAGACAGGCCCCTTTGGGTTGCCCGGCAGGACCGCCGCTTCGGCGAGCAACTCACAAGAGATCGACCTCTATGTCGCCGTCAAAGAGGGGGTCTATGTGTACGAAGCAGTCGATCACCGGTTGGCACCCATCGTCGGAGGGGATCTGCGCGCCGGTGCCCTAACGCCCGGCCAGCGAGGCATCGACGCGCAGGCTCCTGTTCAACTGATCTACGTCGTTGACGTTCACCGGCTCACTCACACGACCGGGTTTCAGGAGCCTGGGCTGCACGATCCTGAAGTTCAGAAGTCGTACTACTACGTTGACACCGGCCTCATTGCGGGCAACGTGTATTTGTTCGCAGCCGCACAGGGACTGGCGGCATGGTTCCACAACTGCGACAAGACCGGCCTCACGCAGCGACTGGGGCTTCGGGCGGATCAGCGAGTGCTGTTCGCGCAATCGATCGGATATCCGGCGAAGAAATAACGAAGGCAACCAAGAATGCAACTTTCCGAACAATCGCCAAGGAGCTGGCGGCCATAAGCGGGTCGTCAGCGCCCAGGATCAGGGTGTTGCTGTGAATCCCGATGCCCCCAATAGATGGAAGGAAGTATCACTATGAGCCCGGGTTAGATCAGCGTTCTTGGCGCCGGATTACCATAATCTATTACGTCGAGCGGACAAATCAACCGAGGCGTCTCTGCCTCAATTCCTCACGGTTAAGACGGAGCAACCTGCGCCGCACACTACTTCATAGGCAGTGGCCCACGGCAGGTGGGATTTTGTATCGATATGAGCTGAACGATGCAAACCCAAAATGATGGCATCGGCCTTGACAGTGTTGGCTGCTTGCAAGATTTTTTCACTCGGCGAACCGAACTCGACTAAGAATTCAGGTTTGACTGTTAGCTTGGCACTCTGCGACGTCAATTCCTCAAGTCGCTGTAAGCCGGCTATCCGGGCATTCTCTCGCGCTTGCATGACATCGCCGGCAGTGGGACGATTCAAACCCTCCGGCATGGGGACCGCCGGGAGAACATGGAGCAAAACAAGCTTTGTCCCGAAGTGATTCGCGGATGAGATGGCATAGGGCAGGGCACGCAAAGAAGGTCCACCGAAGTCCGTTGCGAACAGAAAGGGCCGAACGGCTCTACTGCCGCCGACGGGGGAATCCTGCAACGAACCCGGACCAACGGTCAGAACCAGGCACTCGGAGTGGCGGAAGATGTGTTCCGCCACAGATCCGAGGAGAAGTTTCCCCAAACCTCGTCGAGCGTGTGTGCCGATGACTACCAACTCCACGTGTTCTTGCCTTACTACTTTTTCCAACTCTTCCCATACATTACCTTGGAGAACGACGATCTCATGGCGCAGACCGGCCAGCGCCCCACTTTGAACAAGACGGTCCTCCATTTGACGGGCATCCCTGCAAACTGCATCGGTGACCGCATTCACTGCGTCCGGACCCACGAGAGTGAATGCCAGTGAGGAGACCACGTGCGCCAGGTAGAGTTTCGCCCCATAGTGGCGAGCAATGGCGACAGCGTGGCGGAAGGCTTTCTTAGATGCTTCCGAAAAATCGGTTGCGATCAGGACCGACTTCAGGTGAATATCTCCAGTCGCTGCGACGAGTGACATGCAAACTCCTCCGCTGCCGTGCCAGTTGGGCGGCCATTCTACCTCTTAGGCAATGCTATTGGCCCGAACCATTGAAGACTACTTCAAATTGGTTCCACTAGGCCTTACACGCTCAGAACCGGAATCGGCACCGCGCAAATGATTGCGTAGCCGTGGATCCGTAGATTACCGCCATACGGGTAGCACTCGGTGACGAGCAAATCCGCCTTTGTCTGCTTCGCAGCTTGGCTCAGCACCTTAGGCACATCGCCACTGCCGATCAATATGTCTGCCTTGGTGTCCATGTCTTTCTGGAGTTTTGCGATACGCTGGGAAGCGTCACCGATGAGCTCCTCTTTCCACTTTTGGTCGACATAGATGCCGCCAGGTCCCCAAAACTCCACCGAGGCAGTGACATGGGCGAGCGTGAGGTGGGCGCCAAATTCGGCGGCCATTGCGGCGGCCCACGATACAACCTCGTCACTATGGGGGCCCAATTCTACCGCGCAAAGGATATTGCGGATCGCAAACTCCTGCACTGGCGATTCTTCCACGTGGGCACCGGTCCAAACTGGGCACTCGGTCCCATGCAGTACTTTCGCTGTCACAGAGCCCAGAAGAAACTGATTGAACGTGGAGCCATGCGACGGCATCATGATCAGGTCGGCTTTTTCCTCCTCAGCCATCTGCACAATTGCTCGGGCCGGATCGCCGTTTACCACCATGCGCCGAATAGTAAGGCCGTTAAGTTCCTGCCCCAGAAACTGGTCCTGCTGTTTCGGGGCCTCTTTAAGGATCTCCGCGAGTATGTCCCAGCCAGCCAGCTCGCTGCTATGCTCGGGCACACCGGCGGCATGGGTCAGCGCTGTCGCGACGTGCAGCATCACGATCTCAGAATGGAAATGGCGGGCCAACGTCGCAGCCTGATGAATCACGCCCAGTGAAGCAATCGGGATATCAACCGGCAAAAGAATTGTCTTTATATTCAACATTGCGCACCCGCCGGAGAATCAAAATGCTCTGTAACGATCTCCTTTAGGACGTTAAGTTCCTACTTAGTCTAGCCTATAACACCATCTTCCTCAGTGCGTTGAGCTTGAATTCGGTAACGTTTCGGCTCGAATCTCTTTCGAAGATGGAATCCGTGCAATATCCCAACCGCCGCCAAGCGCCTTGATTAGCTGAACGCTTGCCACCATCTCTTGCATCCGAAAGTTTACGGCTGTTTGCTGGTCGTTCAACAGGGTTGTTTGGGCGACGATCACGTTCAGGTAAGGATCGACTCCCGCTTTATATCGGGCTGTCGCTTCCTGGAGGTTCCGCGTAGCAGCTTCGACGGCTGCATTCTGCTGGTCGATGGTTTGGGACAGAATTCGCAGAGACGCCAGGTTATCCTCTACCTGCTGGAATGAGGTCAGCACAGTCTGCCGGTAATTTGCCACGGTCTGGTCGTAGTTGGCCCGATACTGCTGAACCGTAGCCCGGCGCAATCCCGCGTCGAAGATTGTTTCCGCAAGGCTTGGCCCGACCGACCAAAAGCGGCTTGGCCAGGTGAACCAACTGGAGATCGAAGAGTTCCCGAAGCCAGCCGAACCACTCAATAGGATATTGGGAAAATACGCGGCCTTGGCCACCCCAATCTGGGCATTGGCCTGGGCAACACCCCGCTCCGCCGCGGCAATATCTGGACGGCGCTGGAGAAGCTCGGAAGGGACTCCAACGGGGATCGCTGGAGGTTTTGCTTCCAGAGACTGTGCAGGAAGGGAGAAAGTCGATGCCGGTTGGCCAATCAAGACAGCGATGGCGTGTTCATATTGGGCGCGCAGAACTCCAAGGTTGGTGTCTTGAGCCTGGGTTGCTCTTAGCTGCGCCTCGGCTTGCGCCACAGCCTCGTCATTAGTGAGGCCCGCTCGATACTGGCTTTGGGTCAGGTCCAGAGTTTCCTGGTAAGCGACTACGGTGGAATCGAGTAACTGCTTCAGTGAGTCCTGCGCGCGGAGCTCGTAGTAATCCACCGCCAGCTCCGCCTGCTCGCTTAGGAGCACATTCTCGAGATCTGCGGCGCTGGCCTGCGCGGCGTAGACATTGGCCCTTACGGTGTTTCGTACCTTGCCCCAGAAATCGGGTTCCCATGAAGCGTCAAAAGGTAGTGAGTAGTCAGTGTACGATTTAATGCTCACTCCCGAGGAGCCGCCCGTCAGCCCGTTGAGTTCTGCTGGGGAGGGGCGCGAATACACGAGATTTGGATTGGTTGAGACCGTTGGAAAGTACTGTGATCGGGCCTGTCGCACCAGGGCTCGCGCTGCGAGAAAATTGGCCGCTGCCGCTGCAATGTTTTGGTTCGAAGAGCCCGCTTTCTCCTCTAGGTCGTTGAGTTGGGGATCGTGGAATGCTTCCCACCATTTGCCGCGAATCGCGGCATCGTTTGGCCGCGCGATTTTCCATTCGCTTCCAGCCTGTGCGCCTTCCTGCGGAAGCTCTTTGTAAACGGGCGGAGCTTGAACGGACGGCCGGGCATATCTCGGACCGACCACGCAGGCGGATTGGAGCAAGGCGCAGGCGATGGCCGTGGTTAGCGTTAAGCACGCGACGACCCGGCAGAAAGTCTGTGCCGTCTCCGGTTTTTCAGTTCCCGATATAAACATCGACCAGTTCCCCTGAATAGAGATTCACATTCGCGGGCTTCTCGATCTTGAAAATCACGGGCAAAACCCGGACATCCACGCGCTCCTGGCGTTGATCCGAAAGCTCGATCTTCGGAGAGACATACGGCTGCACCCGGACGAACTGCAGCGGAATTTTGACATTCGATCCACGGATGGACATTTGCGCCTTCATTTGGGAACCGGAGGGCAGCCGTGGCACCAGAATTTCATCTATGTAGCAGCGAACATGAAGAGAGGCCGGAGAGCTTCCAAATATAATGAGAGGATCCGCGCCCTGCGTGTATGCATCGTAAGATCCCTGCGGAGACGCATAGTTCCCTACGATTGTGTTGATGGAGAGCACGACGCCATCCCGCGGCGCTCGCAGCGTGTACTTGGAGAGCAGCGCGCTGGAGGCCGCATAGGCCCTTTCCAGTGCGTGCTGCTGTCGTTCCTGATTTCGTATGTCGTAGACCCAGGCTCCCGCCTTGGTCAATTCATACTGCCTTTGGGCAACTTCAAGATTCGCTTTCGCAACCGCGGCGGCATTGATTGCGCCATCTAGTGCATCCTTGCTCACAGATCTGGGATCCATTTCGTAGGCCGTCTTCTGTTTCTGCAGAGTATCCTGGGCGGTTTTCAAACTAGCTTCCGCGGAAATCACTTGCGCGTCAGCGACCTCGAGGTTCTCAGGTCTGGGCTGCGCTTTCAGTTCTTCCAGCAGCGCCTTCGCAGCTTCTGCCTGCGAACCCTGCTGCTCCGCGGTCGCTCTTTGGACCGAATCGTCAATGCGAAGCAGGGGCTCGCCTGCTTTGACTTCCTGGCCCTCGGAGACGAAGATTTCTTTGACCGTGCCCGCCACTTCGGGATACATGTTGATGTTCTCTCCGCTGGTCTGTGCGCTCTCGACGATACCTTCGGCGTAAATCGCGCTGGCATAGGGATTCGAGGCGGGGTCGAACACAGGAGGGAGTGGAGGCTTCTTGATGCCGAAGATGAAAGCAGAAACGATTCCCCCCAGGATTCCAGCCAACGAAATCGAAAATATCAATTTGTTTCTCATGCTGTGCCCTTTTCTGTTCCGGTCAGACGTCCATCCTCCATGTGCAGGATCCGGGTCGCAAATTCGTAGATTCTGGCGTCGTGTGTGACTACCACGACGCAGCGATTCGCATCGAGAACCTTCTCGTGAACAAACTTCAAGATGGAATTTCCCGTATCGCCGTCCAGCGACGCGGTGGGCTCGTCCATGATCAGAATGTCGGGTTTGCTCACCATGGCTCGGGCGATGGCCACGCGTTGTTGTTCTCCTCCGCTTAGCTTCACCGGTGGGAGATCGGCTCGTTCCTTCAAGCCCACAATCTCCAGATAGCTCGCCGCCTCGCGGATGGATTCGTTCCAGTCCTTTTTCTTCAGGATTAGCGGGATGGCTGCGTTCTCAGCCGTAGACAGGCGAGGAAACAGATGGAAATCCTGAAATACAAATCCGATCTTGTTGAGGCGGAAGTCGGCCAGTTTGTCGGAGTCCAAGTGCCAGATATCGATATTCTCCACCAGAACGCTCCCGGAGTTGGGTTTCAGAACTCCGGAGAGAACACTGAGCAACGTCGTTTTCCCGCTCCCAGAAGGCCCGACGATGTAGAGCATCTCGCCGAAATAGGCTTCGAGGTCGACATCTTTTAAGGCGGTGGTCTTGGCTTCCCCTTCGCCGAACCACTTTTCCAGTCCCTTCGCTTGAATGGCTACCTGCGGCATCTCATCCTCTGAAAATACTGAACGGATCGATCTGCAAGACCTTTCGGATTCCCGCATAACTCGAAACCGCGGCAATGATGGCAACCATGACAAATCCAATCGCCAGACTCGAATAAGTAACCATGGCGGCGTAACTGGGCAGCCTTAACTTAGCCAGCCAAATCAGGAGTACACACAGCCCGACCCCCAGACCGTAGCCAGCGCATGCCGTGAACGTGGCCTGGAACAGGATCATGCCTACCAGGTCGCGGCTTTTGATGCCGATCGCCTTCAGCGCTCCGAATCGCTCCAGGTTTTCGAGAATAAACGTGTAGAACGTTTGACCCGAGATCGACAGCCCCACCATGAAACTGATTACGGTCATAATCAGCATGTTGGTTCCGCCGCCGGTCTGATATACGAAGAAGTCCTCGGTTCTCTTCATGAACTCCTCTTTGGTCCGAGCGCGATAGCCGAGTGCTTCGACTTGCTGTTTGATCTGCGATATATCGTCTGTGCTCTTTGGCTCCACAAGCACGTAGGAGATGGTGTACCGAGGATTCGGAATGTACTGGGCGGCGCGCTCGTAGGTCGTGTACAGTGTGGGGATTCCATAAAGGCCGGAAGTCGCCACCCTGGCAATTCCCACGATGACCGCGCGGTTGTCGTTCAGCTCGAACTCCGATCCGACGCGGGGATTCTCTAGCTTGGAGAACTCGGCATCCCGCACAATGATGAAGCCACTCTCGGCATAAATATCTTCGATCTTTCCTTCAATGAGTTCCGGCCTGCCCAGCAGGCTGGTGTCGTCCAATCCGATGACCGTGACCGCTTGATAGTTACCGTCAGCGAGCTTGACCAGCGCTCCTCCCGAATAAAGGGGAACGGCATATTTCACGCCATGCATGCTCCGAACCGCATCCAGAACATAGTCGGGCATGCCGACCGAATTGGACACCGATTCGACATACGGATCCATGACCCAAAGCGTGGAGCCAATATTGATTACCGTGGCGGACGCGTGATTCAACACACCGAAGAACATCGACGTGATGAACATGATCAGGAACACGGCAAAGGTGATGCCTAGAAGCAGGGCCGTGAACTTCGCCTTGTCATTTACCAGTAGCTTGTAGCCGAGCTTGAGGATCCCCTTCACGATCCATTCCTTTTCTCGGGCAAGTTACGTGCACGCCTGTGACCCATTATCGGTGGCCACGTCACATGTTCTTTTGATAGCCGATTCAATGAGTTAAATGGACAGGAGCGGCGGCCACAAGGAGGTCTTGTTTCGTGCTCCCAATATCAGACTGGCGTTTGTTCGTCGTTGTGACGATGGGCTTTGGCGTACCGGCCGTTCGGCTCATCGCGCCAGGCAAACGCGTTCGGCTGAGGTTCATGGACCAGGTAAAACTTGAACGGGTGGTTATATCGCGATTGCGCCGCTCGTGTAATGGCATCCGCAATCGGTCTCAACTGGTCGTATAGAGGGGAAGATTCGATGATCTCGGCTTTCGCCTTCAGCTCGTTGAAGGCCTCCTGGCCGAGCTGCAATTCCTCATCCTGATTCTGCGTTTGAGCCGCCAATGGGGTGATTGCGATCCCAACCCCCGCGATACCAACCGCCGCAGCGGTGATGCACAAAAGCGCCTTCCGAAGTAGTTCGAATGTATTCATGGTCCACCTCCCCGAGCGCTGATCTCTCTAATGCATGATCTGCGTAATCCCCTCTTGATTGATTGCGAGTTGTTAATCACATCTGTACTTTGCCTCGCACTTGTAAAACCACAAAAAACCTTTCTACTGGCTGCTCTCCAGCACTCTTTTCAGGTGCGTCAACGAAGCCTCTAACCAGGAGCGGGTTCTGGAAACGGCAGACGTTCTAGTGATGCTGCCCTTGAGTCCGGTCAAACCCGCTTGTCGCGATCCCTTTATGGTTATCAGGTAGAAGCCCTTCTGGTCCGACTGGCCGCTGGCTCTCACGCAAACCGACACATCGAGCGCTGTCTCAAAATAGTGGCTGGCATAGAGCTGCTTGATGGCGACGGAATCGACCGGGCCGGACAACTGCGATCCGCGATAAATAACCATGTGGTTAATGCGCAGCGTGGGTTTCAAACCGAACTTCACTCGTTCCCAATAAAAATAGTTCTCTGAATTCGGGAGCCGCGCTTTGGGATAGCCGATCAGATAATTCTCCAGATCCGGAAGATAATCCGTCAGCGTGCGAGACTCGCTCAGCAAAGACTCGAATTGATCTGCGACACGCAACGGATGTTCTTTGTCGTAGTAAGTTCCGAGGGCGCTATCGCCATCCTTTTGGTATCGGATCAATTCCTCGAGCGCCATCTTCTGCGCTAACCTATTTACGTGGTTGGCGACATCGGACGCGGACCAGTCCACCGATTCTTGAAATTCCTTCATTGATTCCGTTGGCAACTGAAGCTGACATTTGCCCGGTTTGCAGCTCTTGAGCTCATTGATATCGTCGTCTTCCAGGATGAAGCCTTCGAGATCCGACAGTTTCGGCGGTGTACTGAATTGCCGAACTCCGAGATAGTGCCGTGAGGGGCGGAGGCTAGGTAAAGTTTGGACTAACTTCAAGTAACTCTCAGGAGAAGCGTTGATGTAGACGGCGCCAAAAACTGCCACTTCGGAAGGCGCCGGAGTTGGCAGTATTTGCGCTACTGCTTTGCCGAGCTCGATGCTGGCGATCTGATCGTCGGTCAGGCTAATGTACTGTTTAAAGAATGTGTACGGCTGTGGACGGGTTTGGCTCAGGCCCGGCCCCAGGGCACAGAAAAGAAGAGCGCCGACGCCCACCGTTTTCACAGTCCAGCGACGGATCCTTGAGCGCTTCGCTGCCGACATTCCATTCATAACGCCTTCATGTTCTCGTGGCCAGGTAGTGGCGGCGGATACGGGGCCGGGAGTCGAAGCTCAGAACGAACCTGCAACAACTGCACGAGCTGGGAACGGGAGATAATCCCTTGCAAAGCGCCATTGGCGACTACGGGCAACTGGTTGACATCGTTGCTGGCCACGAGTTTCAGCGCATCCAGAGCTGGGGTGTCAGGAGTGACGATATGCAACTCCTCGAGCGGACGCATGGCCTCGCGCACGGTGGTGGTGTCCCAACGGTCGCGCGGGATCCTGCTCACATCGCGGGGCGTAATAAGGCCCACGAAGTGGCCCTGGTCCTCCACGGCGAAACACCGCTCGCCGGCCCTCAGAAGGTAGGTATTAACAAACTCCTGCAAACTCATTCCGGGATTCACAGTGGCGCAGTCGTGAAACATCACCTCGGAGACTCGCACGCCGCGAAGCGCAGCCGTAATTCCCACCTCGGCATAGCTGGCCTTGGCCGCGTCCATCAGAAACCAGCCAATGAATGCGATCCACAGGCCGCTGAAGCCGGCGCCGGAAAAACATTGCCATATCCCATCGAGAATGAATAGAAAGGCCACGACTTGACCGATGCGAGCGGCAATGCGTGTGGAGCGATCTGCGTTCTTGGTAATCGCCCACACGATCGAGCGCAGCACCCGGCCGCCATCGAGCGGAAAGCCAGGAATCATGTTAAAGGCCGCGAGAACAATGTTGATATACCCCAGCCAGACCAGGATCCCAGTTACCGCAGTGTGCGGTTCGGTGGAACGTTGCCAGCCAAGGCCGAGTGCGATCGCGAGGCAGCCAAAACCGATAATCAGGCTGGCGATCGGCCCGGCGATCGCAACCCAGAATTCTGTCTTCGCGTCTGTGGCGTCGTCCTGGATTTGGGAAACACCGCCGAGTGCGAACAGCGTAATCGATGTGACCTTCAACCCACGGGCCTGGGCCACCAGTGAATGGGCGAGTTCATGCAACAGCAGGGTGACGAAGAACAGGACTGCAGTGACCAGCGCAGCGATCCAGATCTGGCCGGTGCCCCAATTCGGGGTTACCTGACGGAAGTGTTGGCCGAGGGAGAACGCGATCAGGGCAGCGACGATGAACCAGCTGTAGTGAAGCCCAATCTCTATTCCGGAGATTTTTCCGAGTTTGATGTTGGAACGCATCGGCAATTTTCCTTAGAAACACCGCACACATGCGACGGTTCGGCTGCCCGAGCGCGACACCCACGCCTATGCTGCTCGCTGAATGACATGGTCAATACTGATCGCGCCGCTCCGTATTTTCAAGGCAATCATGATCCTGGAGATACCGCCCATGAATACAACTACTCCAACCAGCGTACCGATCGCCCAGATCGTACTTGAGGGCCATTTTGCGAGGATCAGTATGCCCAGCAGCAGGCTGGTCACGGCATCGGCTAGAAACCATCCCCAACCATCCAGCGGTCTCAACTGGAGCGCAGTCGCAGTTTGCACTCCTGCCTGGATCAGCAGCAGTATTCCCAGAACTGCCGTCAGCGCTGTCACGCTAACAACGGGAAAAAACGCTAATGCGATGCCGCAGATTCCGTAAAGTATACCTAGCACGAGTTTCAAGAAAAAGTTTCCAACCGTCTGCGAATGAAACACGAAGACAAACTGAGCCAGGGCAACGAAAATCAACGCCCAACCCAGTAAGACGGTCGTAAAGGTCGCGGTTGCCAATGGGTAAATGATAAGGAACACTCCCAGGGCTGCGGTCAGAAGGCCCATGAAGATGCTCCACGTGGAATGTTTCTTCACTTCTTCAGTTAAGCTCTGCGTAGACATTCGATCCTCCTTAAGGTGCGTATTTTGTTTTCAAGAGGGAGGTCTTCTCGACCTCCCTTTTCACAGGTTCGTAAACCTCCAAGCTACGGTGGCTCGCGTCATGACGCCTTAGCCTTCAAAGCCGCTTGTTTTGCCTTGAGCACCTGGACCTTTGCCTGGGCCTCGCGCTCCGCGGCTTCGCGCCGGTCTTTGGCCTTTTGCAGCTCAGCTTGTATCTTGGAGTCGAGCTGGTTGATTTTCTCCTGGAGCTTTGCTTGCTCTCGTTTCTCGCGGGCCTTGGCATGCTCGGCCTTCATTTGGGCGAGGTCAGCCTTCATGGCGTTTATGTTTTCTTCGCGGATTGTGTGCTTTACATCCGAAAGAGCGCGCCGGAATACGATCCCGCCGATCGATTCCATGCAGGTGTCCACCGGCGTGATCCAGTCCTCTGTAATATCGGCGACCACCGCAACCTTGTTCGGCACCAGTTGCTTGTTGACGTCGTCGATGAAATCCTGCCCAATGCGAGCGTTGTTCAGGTCGGCGCCCCCGCCGATAATAAAGCCGGAGGCGGCGCCGATAGCGACGCCTACCGGGCCACCTAACAGACCAATAAGGCTTCCGAGCGAAGTGCCCACCAGAGTGCCGATCGGCCCAGGGTCATTCTCTTGTTTTATCGTTACGGTGCCGTTTGCTTGCTTCGCAATCACCGCGTGAGCGTAGACGCTGATGCTACCTTCGGCGTCCAGTTGCAGAAGCGCTTTTTCCCCTTCGTAGGCTTTGGTTTCATTGTCAAAAACTACCACCAGCATTCGGTCCATAAATCATCTCCTTTTGTCAGTTTGACTTACTATTTGAGCGCCCTTTCTTACCATTTCATCTATGAACTCCGACAAGTACTCCCCTTCCAGGGTCGCCCCTGCCGGATTTCCCGTTAGCGGGCTCTTCACAATTGGGCGACAGTGTTAGACTGGCGCATAAGGAAGCCATAGATGCGTGGTCGCATTGTTCATCTGCGACAGCCCAATTAGCGCTTTCCATCTGGCTCCCCTTATTTGAGCTCACAGATTCTCGGCTCCTCTCGAGAATAAACTCCCTCAGCGTGCATGTTCATGGCCGGGTTTGCCGCATCCTCTCGCGGAACGACCTGGACCTTGCCCCGAACGATTCTGACGACTAGGCTGGAAGAGCAGTGAGGGCACAGCCAGAAGCTCTCGATCCTACGCGGCCCCTTGCGTCCTATGCCTATCTCCTCAATACCTACCGGAGGCTCGAAGTTGTAATTTGTCTCGAAAGGGAAGAGTGCTCCTTCCCGGAGGTAACGAAATGGCCTGCAGCAGTTCGGGTTGGCGCATTTGGAAACCACACACAGCTCCTTGGAGAAGTACATTGCTAGGAAATTAATCAACCTAGCCCATCAAATAGGCGAACAGCACGGTAGGTACCAACTTGCTGTGATTTCCCGATTCTCGGCAATTACAAGAAAAAAGAGTACTTGGGGGCTCTTGAAAAAATTCCATACACCGAGAAGATTGGCAGAAAATTGGCGGTATTTCGCCAATGTGACGACACGAGCATGGGAGCAGGACTTTAGGATTTGGACTGGCACGCTAACTTGGCACGTCTCGCAGAATATTTGGAATAACTTAGCGTTGCGCCGCTGGATTGAATCGCGTTGGTAGTGCCTAAAACCGGGAACCCCTGCTGAGCTTGAGTTAGACAGGACCTGCAGCGTGCGATTTCCAGGCTGGGCGGCTGCTTTCATTTGGACCCGAGATTAGCGAGGCGCTCTCGCTTCTACGCCTTCTTCAGAGCTTCCTCGTCACTCTGACCAGATATGATCGTTGGCGGCCGCGGAGCAGGGATCGGCGGATTGCGGCATTCGGCGTGTTCGCCATAAACCACATGTCTAGAATAATTTGCAAGCAACGGAGCGGCTTCCCCCGCTTGGTCGTCTGAATGCAGATCCAAGTCTGCTACAAGGAGACGTGAGGGCATTATGCTAAGGGTTACGGTCGAAGAAAGCGGTGACCAAGTAGTATTTCGGCTCGAAGGCAAGCTCAAGGGACCCTGGGTCGTCGAACTGGAGAGATGCTGGCGATCAACCAGCGGCCATGCGGTTGGGAAAACCCTCGTCGTAGATTTGGACGATATGGACTTCGTAGATGATCAGGGCAAGGCACTGCTGACGGAAATGGCCAGAGCAGGAGTTGAACTGATCGCAACCGGATTGATGATGCGTCCGATCGTTCAGAAGATCATGGCGGCGCACTATATGAATTCAATGGAGAATGCCTCCGAACATGGCTCAAAGGGCGGAATTCACGCGGAGCATGGAGGAATACAAAATGGATGAAACATCCTGGACAATCCTAACGCGCGTCGATCTTCAGATCGATGCGAAAAGGTGACCAAACGACTATTCGCATGCAGAGTTGGGTGAATGAGGTGGACTATGAATGAACCGGGATCGTCACAAAAAAAACATGACGATGAAAAGAAGCGCCAGGAGCAAAGCCGGCGTCAGTTTCGTTTCGGAATCAGCTACTTGATCACGGGCCTGATTGTCTTGTGGCTGTTCCAGCTATTCGTCATAACTCCTATGACCCGGAGCTCGGAAATTCCTTACAGCGAGTTCAAGAAAAAACTGGCTGATGCGCAAATCGTAAAGGCAACCGTCGGCGAAAGGGGCATCGTTGGTGAGATGAAAAACCCCAAACCGGATGGATCTCCTCCGATCATCCCATTCAATACCATACCTGCGCCTGCCGGCGATCGCAAACTGATTGAAGAGTTACAAAATGCAAATGTAACTTATAACTTCGAGCGCCCACCGAACCCCCTCGGTGGCATTTTGCTGAACCTTCTGCCGCTCGTGCTACTGGGCGGTTTCTGGTATGTGGCTTACCAGCGAGCGGCCGGAGCCGCCGGCGGAGGACTCGGCGGCGTCTTTGGCGTCGGCAAGAGCAAAGCGATCGAGGTCAAGCCCGAGGATGTTACGGTCACATACAAAGATGTGGGCGGGGCGGATGAAGCCATTGCCGAGCTCCAAGAGATTATTCAGTTTCTGAAGGCGCCAGAGCAGTTCGCTCAACTCGGCGGGCGTATCCCCAAGGGTGTATTGATCGTCGGGCCCCCGGGCACCGGCAAGACGCTGCTGGCCAAAGCAACGGCGGGCGAGGCCCAGGTCGCGTTCTTCGAGACCAGTGGCTCGGAGTTTGTCGAGATGTTCGTTGGCGTGGGTGCCGCACGCGTGCGCGACCTGTTCGAGCAGGCGCGCAAGGCCGCTCCTGCCATCGTTTTCATTGACGAGATTGATGCCATTGGCCAGAGCCGGGGAGGTGTGATGCGTCTGGGCAACAACGACGAGCGTGAGCAGACGCTCAACCAGTTGCTGGCCGAGATTGACGGCTTCAAAACCGACGCCAGCGCGCCAGTGATTATCATGGCTGCCACCAATCGTCCGGAGGTGCTCGACCCCGCACTTCTGCGCGCGGGCCGTTTTGATCGCCAGATCGCCATTGGCAATCCCGACCTCATCGGCCGAGTGCAAATCCTGAAAATTCATAGTAAGAATGTAAAGTTAGCGGCCGACTTTGACGTGGAGCAGGCCGCCCGCATCACGGCTGGTTTCAGCGGCGCTGATTTGGCGAATGCCATGAATGAGGCGGCACTACTCGCTGCCCGGCACAAGGCCGCGGCCGTCACGTTGAATGATTTCGAGGCAGCTATCGAACGGGTGATTGCGGGTTCCGAAAAAAAGAGCCGGGTGATGAACGAGCAGGAACGAACCACGGTTGCCTACCACGAGTCCGGCCACGCACTGGTGGCTGAGCTGGTGCCGCATGGCGAACCGGTCAGCAAAATCAGCATCGTTCCGCACAGCCGTGGCGCCTTGGGCTACACCATGCAAATGCCGATGGAAGACCGCTATCTGCTCACGATCGACGAACTGCAGGACCGGATCGCCGTTATGTTGGGCGGGCGCGCCGCCGAGATAGTGGAGTTCCGGACGATCAGCACCGGGGCCAGTGACGACATTATGCGAGCGACTGAGCTGGCCCGCCGTATGGTCACAGAATTTGGCATGAGCGACAAGCTCGGATCGGTGCGCTACGCGGGTCAACAGCTCCAATACCTGGGCGGATCGGTGGAGGACAACAGCCAGATCAGTCCCGAGACTCGTCAAGTGATCGATGGAGAAGTCCAACGTCTCGTGACCGAACAATACCAGCGCGCCCAGGGATTATTGACAACACATCATCCAGCCCTGAAGACATTGGCCCAGCGACTTCTGAGGCAAGAGACGGTGAGCGGCAGTGTTGTGAAAGAGGCACTGGAGAATGACCCCAGCCCAGGATCTTCTGCGGATGGCATCCACATTGAGATCCCAAGCCAAGCGGCCACGCGCTGAGCTCGCGGCGGTGTGCGCTGCCGATGTTTGAGCAATCATCGATGAGCAGGTAAGGCTGCTGCCATACGATGTACAAACGCAATAACTGAGATGTCGCTCGGTTGTTCTGTGGAGGCTTTCCTGAATGTTCTCAGCATTATCAATAGGCCGGACTCGTCACTTGCTATTTGCCCTGCTGCTTGCACCCATCTTGGCCGACACCTCTGGATCGGCGCAAGAGCTCGGAGCGAAAGAGATTATCCAGCGTTCCGTCGAAGTCAACCGAAAAGATTGGGATGCCGCCCCTGGTTATGACTATTTCCAGCGTGAACGAGATGACGAAAAGACTAAGACGTATGAAGAAATCATGCTTGCAGGATCCAGATATGAGCGACTGGTAGCGATTGATGACAAACCGCTGTCACCCGAAGCTGAAGCCAAAGAGCGGCGCCGATTCCAAAAGGCGATTGCCCGGCGGCAGCAGGAAAGTCCGGATAAACGCAAGGAACGGGTCGCGCAATATCAGAGAGAGATCGATCGGGACCATGCGCTGATGGGGGAACTGACTAAGGCGCTTGATTTCACCTTGTCGGGAAAGGAGATGCTGGGGGGTCACGAAGTCTATGTCCTAAAAGGCACGCCTCGCGCCGGTTACGTCCCTCCCAACAGGTACGCCAAGGCACTGACTGGCATGCAAGGAACGCTGTGGATCGATGCAATTAATTTCCACTGGGTGAAAGCGGAAGCTGAAGTTGTGCGTCCGGTCTGGCTCTATGGTTTCGCCGCACGGATAGAGCCGGGGACGCATTTCGAACTTGAACAGGCGCCCATCGCGACGGGCCTATGGATGCCGGACCATTTTGTAATGGAGGCCAAAGCCAAGGTGCTTTTGCTCTTCCCCCATTATGAGCAGGATAACATCACCTATTTCAGTTACCATAAACCAGGCATCAGTCCGGCGGACACGGACGATGTCAAGTAACAACGCCGGCGCTGGAGGAGATGGACCCACGTTATCCTGGGAACGATCCCCGCTGTAAAGACATCCCCCCAAAAAGGTTACCCCTCACCGAATGCCTCAAAGACATGGTGGAGGGCTTTATGCCATGCTGGCATGAACTGATTGTCCCCAGTATCCGATCAGGGAAGCAGGTATTAATTACGGCCCATGGCAACAGCCTGCGGGCGCTCGTGAAGTATCTGGAGGATGTCCCAGACGAGCAGACTGTCGATCTAAACATTCCCACCGGTATACCGCTAGTGGAGGAACTTGACGACAATCTCAAGTCCCTTCGTCATTATTATCTCGGAGATCCAGAACGAATCCAGCAGGCGATGAGAGGAGCGGCAAGCACAGGCAAGTCAAGCAGTAGAAGATCACATCGGCCGAGCCTAGGTTGCGATCGCTAGGGTGTCTCCATGTTTGGTCGCATTCTTTGGAGCCTCCGCCCGGAGAAGTATCCTCTTGGCAAATTCCACCAGCAAGAGATAAACGCCTGTCGCGACGGCAGCAAAACCAAAGTACGCCGCGGGCAGCGGCGTGAAACCGAGCATGCCTGCCAGCGGGCTGAACGGCAGGTAAAATCCGATGGCCACAACCGCGAGGCAGGTTGCGATCAAGGGACCGCTAGGGCGGCTGCGTAGTGGACTTTTCGCCGTACGGATGACGAACAGCACCAGCGTTTGGGTTGCCAGCGATTCGACAAACCAACCGGTATGAAATTGCGCCTCGCTCGCGTGGAAGAAATGCAACAACACATAGAAGGTCAGAAAGTCGAAGATGGAACTGATCGGCCCGATGAACACCATGAAATTGCGGATCAGACCAATATCCCAGTGTTGGGGTTTCTTGAGATAAGTATCGTCAACATTATCCGTTGGAATGGTGAGTTGGGATAAGTCGTAAAGGAGGTTGTTCAGCAGGATTTGCGTGGGCAGCATGGGTAAGAACGGCAGAAACAGCGAAGCTCCCGCCATGCTGAATACATTCCCAAAGTTCGAACTCGTGCCCATCAGCAAGTACTTCATCACGTTACCAAAAGCTTTGCGTCCCTCTATGATGCCGTCATGGAGAACCCGCAGGCCGGGCTCAACGAGAATCACGTCGGCAACCTCGCGAGCCACATCCACCGCGCTTGAAACTGAAATGCCGACATCGGCCGCGTGCAGCGAGGGCGCATCGTTGACGCCGTCCCCCATGAATCCCACCGCGTGGCCATTGTGTTTGAGAGCCAGGAGAATCCGGTTTTTCTGCGTCGGAGAAATGCGGGCGAATACACGTGTCTCTTCGGCGACATGTGTCAATGCTGGATCCGTCATCCGGTCCATTGCCTCGCCCGTGATGATTTTGCCGGGGTCGACTCCTACCTCCGTGCAGACGTGGCCGGTGACGCGGTCGTTGTCGCCGGAGATAACCTTGATCTCAACCCCATCCTGCTTTAATGCGGCCACAGCCTGGGCGGCGTCGGGCAAGGGCTCATCGGCAAAACTCAAGAAACCGGCCAGAATCAGATTGCGCTCGTCCTTCACGGAATAGTCGGCACGCGCAGGAACTTCGACGTAGGCCACCGCCAGCGAGCGGAATCCCTGACTATTCAGCTCATTGCTGGTCTGTTGCATGCGCTTGGTGGCGTCGTCGCCGATGGGTACTGTTTTGCCTTCGATCTCGTAACCAGAGAGCAGCGGATAAATCCCTTCCGGAGCACCTTTCGTGATGAGAATCCGCCGGGATTGCCGCTCCACGACGACCGAGAGCCGCCTCCGCTCGAAATCGAACGGAATCTCGTCGCACTTGGTGTAATCTTCCGTCTTCGGCGGAGGTTGATGGAGGATGACGTCGTCGAGCGGACTGCGGATACCCGTCTGGAACTTGCTGTTGAAGTAAGCGAGCTCCAGTGCGCGCTGGGATACAGTCCCAAAGGGGTCGAGGGAGCGGTCAAGCGACATGGTTCCAGCGGTGAGCGTTCCCGTTTTATCGCTGCAAAGCACATCCAGACTACCGAGATTCTCAATCGCGGAAAGATGCTTAACGATGACCTTCTTGCGGGCCATAGCGACGGCGCCTTTCGAAAGCGTCACCGACGTGATCATGGGCAGGAACTCGGGTGTCAAGCCAACTGCCAGCGCAACGGCAAACATCAGAGACTGAAGAGGATCGCGGTGGCGTGCAACGCTGACGATAATCAGAAAGAGAACGAGAAAAAACACCGTTCGCGCGAGGAGCTGGCTAAAATTGCGCAAACCTAAATCGAAAGCCGTCGCTTCCGGACGTGCGCCGAGGCGAGCTGCAATATCGCCAAAGGCAGTCTTAGCGCCCGTCGCTACGACCTCTGCGGTTGCCGTTCCGCTCACGACGGATGTGCCCAGGAAGACCATGTTGCGCGCATCCGCTTTGGTCGAGGCAGGCTCTTCTGTCGCTTCCTTGTCGGCGGGGAGCGATTCGCCGGTTAACGATGCTTGCAGAACGTAAAGATCGCGCGCGATCAAGAGTCGCGCGTCCGCGGGAACCAGGTCTCCGGCTGAAAGGCGGACGATGTCACCCGGCACCACCTCGCGCCGCCGAAGCTCTTTCCACTCCCCTTCGCGGAGGACGGTTGCCGTAGGGGCAACTTGCGCGCGCAGTTTTTCGACCGCGCGTTGCGAACGGTAAGTCTGACTGAAGTCAATAGCGGCGCTCAGCAGAACAATCACGCCGATGATTCCCGCATCCACCTTGTCGCCCAGGAATGCCGACGCGATCGCGGCAATCACCAGAATCAAAACCAAGGGATTCATGAACCCATGCAAGAGATCGAAGAGGATGGAATGGTGCTGTGCCGCTGCCGGCTCATTCGGCCCGAACTGATTTAGCCGGGCCTGAGCTTCCTGGGTCGTCAAGCCGGTAATCGCGACGTGGGTTTCCTCTGCACTCGGCGACATGGCTCTATGTTCTCGATTCGGCGCTGCGCCCGAGGTTCTCAAACATTCGTGCGGTAATCACCCCAAAGATGAAGCCGCCAACGTGAGCTGAATAAGCGACGCCGCCGCTCTGTACATCCGCCACGGCGCCGACTTGACTGAAGAATTGTATGATGAACCAGACTCCGATCAGGAGCGCAGCCGGAATAAAGGTAATGCGGGCGAACCAGCCAAATATCAGCAGCGCGCGTATCTGATCGCCAGGGTAGGTAATCAAAAAGGCGCCCATCACCCCCGCAATCGCGCCACTGGCGCCCAGATTCGGAACGGTGGAAGTCGGCATGGCTGCAATCTGCGCCAGCGAAGCCACCAGACCGCTGAGCAGGTAAAACACCAGGTAGCGTAGCCGCCCCATCGCATCTTCGATTTCCGGGCCAAATGCCCATAGGAACACCATGTTCCCAATAATGTGCATCCAGCCGGCGTGCATGAACTGCGATGTCAGGATGGTGATCAAGTGCTGGCCGGCAACAATATCGGCGGGGATCACCGACCACTGTTTTACAAATGCGTCACCACCCATCAGTTCCAACACGAAGACCAGCGCGTTCACGACGATGATTGAGGTCGTGATTACGGGAAAACTTCTGGGCTGTCGAGATGCGTCCGATAATGGAATCATACCGCCCATGCTGTCTTCCTCCAATTCTCGGGATACACAGCTTCACCTAAATGCTCGCATGGACCTGCTATTCATTCGTACTTTCCCACCGGATTTTACTGGCTCAATCTCTGATTCGGCAACCCTGAGCATTCATCCTGTCTTCTCCTGAGCATGCAACCCTTCGCGGGCGCGTGCTGCCTTCGCCTCAAGCACCTTGGCCTTTGCCTGAGCCTCAGCCTCGGCGATTTCATGCCGTTCTTTCGCCTTCTGCAGCTGCTGCTGAATCTTCGTATCGAGTTGATTGATGCTTTCGAGCAGCTTGGCTTTGTGATTGGCGTTTGCCTGAGCATGTTCAGCTTTCATCTGGGCAAGATCGGCCTTCATGGCAGCGATTTCTTGCTCATTCACCGCGTGCCTCGCTTCGGAAAGAGCGCGGCGGTAAACGACTCCCCCCAGTTCCTCCATGCGCAGATTGACCCAGGGCGTCCACTCCTCGTCAATCTCCGCCACCAGGGCGAATTTGCCCGGAGTCAGCTGCTTCGAAACCTCGTCCACAAAGTCAGCGCCGACGCGCGCATTGTCGAGATCTGCCGTGATGGCGGCCAGGGATCCCGCTGCCGCTCCGATGCCGACGCCGATGGGCCCGCCGAGAAGCCCAATCAGGCTCCCCAGGGAAGTTCCGAGCAGGGCTCGAAGCACAGCATGATCGTCTTCCTCATTGACTGTGATTGTGCCGTCAGCATTCTTCGTGATTACCGCGGAAGCGTAGTCTGTGATGCTGTCATCGCGATCAAGACTCTTGAGTGCATCGCGCCCATCGAGGGCCTTGCTGAGTTCGCTAAAGACCACTACCAACATGCGATCCATATTGACTCTCCTTATGTAGTTGTTGTGCACATTGCCGCAGGATAGCTCCGGCGCGGAATAGTCCGGCGGTTCGTCCGCAGGCTCACATCTTGTGCAAGTTAAGGGCCAGTGCGATCCAGGCCCAACCATAGAAAATGAGATCAATTCCAATGAAAAGACCGATCACCCAGAGTCCCGAGACTGGCCATTGCACCAAAACGAGAACGCCCATGATCGATGCGAGGGCTCCGTTCAGGGCATGCCAACCCCAGCCGGGCAGATGAGTCCACAACGAAGCGATCAATTGATACAATCCGCCGACTAGAAAGAACACCGACATCAGAAGAGTCACAGACTCGGCGCTTATCACCGGTCTTGTGATCATCAGTATTCCAGCTACTCCGAAGAGAATCGCGATCGGCATGTGCAGGAAGAACCCCGCCCACTTCCCAACCATGAACGCAGTGACGAACTCAGCGATGCTCCCAAATACAAGCAGCCATCCGAAGAACACCATTGAGGCCACCGTGGCTGTGACGGATCGAACCACCGCCGCGATGCCAAGCACCAACAACACGATGCCAAACGCGAGGAACCATCCCCAGTGATGAATCAACTCTGGGGTCGCTTGAACTATCACTTCGATTGGACCAAACATTGTCAGCTCTCCTTTCCCACTGCAAGGTTGGCCAAGAGCGAAACCGCACGCCTGGCCGAATTTTCAACGAAGCCCCCACTGAGCACCGGTAACTGCGGCATTGCGAGCCAGACTTGTTTCATTCCGAACCCCGCCGCAAGGCCGAGGACTCGCTTCGGGCTTTCTGCCTCTTTTTCATGCGCCCCGAATAACACGAGCACGGTCAGCATCTCTGTGATTGCCTTGATCTCGACGTTCGCTTTCGCCGTCTCAGCCCGTGCTGTCAGCGTGTCCAGCTTCGCGTCGGCAGTCTTGATCTGGACCTCAAGCTTGTCGAGGATTTCCTGCTTTGCCATGTTCGTACCGGTTTTCATGTCGTTCTCCTCATATCATCGCCTTCAGTGTGTGGCGTGCCGTCACCGAATAGACAAGCCGGGTGACACCGCTCACGACGAACTTGACGCCAACGAGAAATCCGAGAGCCCAGGTTGAATTGGACGGCCACGAGCGCAAGATCAGGTATGCCAGAATAAGTGTCGCGATCCCATCAAAGAGGATCCATCCGGAGCCTGGCTGGGAGCGATGCTGGGAAAAGATGATGAACTCCAGCAAGGCCTCGAGGAAGACGATCGCTGCTACCAGAAATGTGAGCGGCTTCAATGCGAGTTTCGGAAAAGCCAAAAGATAGAAACCGCTGAAGATGTAGAGAAAACCTATCAGGATGCGCCATAGAACTTCTGCGTCGCTCCGCGCAGAGAAGGCATACGCGAAGCACGCGAAGTACGCGAAACCACTAACAACGAGAACCCAGCCGAGCAAAACCGAGACGCCGATGCCGGTTGTAAAAGACATGAATACAGCCGAGAATCCCAGCACGATCATGGCGACGGCGCCCGCGATGGCCATCGATGTAGATCGCTTGACTACGGCCATGGTGCTTTGTCCGGTCATGTTTCCTTCTCCTTTCATCTTCCGGCCGCAGATTCCCCTAAATGGAGAGCAGAGCGCCTTCGGACGCCGGCTTGGCTTCGCCTTCGATTCCCTTGCCCAGACGTTTCGAAGTCTGCGATCCGGGCATCGAAATCAGCTCTTGCTTGCTTTCAGGTCCCCGGCCGAATTCTTAAGTTCCTGCAACTTCCGCCGTTTCCTGGTCAACAGCTCTGTGATCGCTCTTATCTCGATATTCGCTTTCGCGGTCTCAGCTCGTGCCTTCAGCGTGTTCAATTTCGCTTCGGCGGTATGGATCTCGGCTTCAAGCTTGTCGAAAATTACTTGCTTTGCCGTGTTCATCACGATGTTCATATGGTTCTCCTCAGATTATCGCAGTTAGGTTCAGTACACGACTGCCCTATGCATCTGTCTTTCCGAATCGGGAGAGAACGCCTCGCGGGTGAGCAACTGCCGTGAAATCGATGGGTTAGGATCGATGCCCTGGGCGCGGTTAACGCCGGCTGAAACCCGCATTTGCGGCACTATTCCGTCACTGTGGCGAAACTAGCAAGCGGCCAAATCCACGCTGCGGACTCGGGTCCTGCGTAAGCTGCTGACTCGAAATGAGAACTGATGCAGCGGGGAATCGATGAGAATCCGGAACCGCACGTGCACCTGCAAATCATTAAGGATTCGAAGCCGTTGTTCCCGGCAAGAATGCGCGGAGCAAGACTCCGAGCCGCTCAAAGCAAGCACGGCCTGCAAAAAGGAGGGCCTATGGCACAACTCACTACTCCTATAGAAATTTCGTTGAAGAATATTTTGGTCGCTACCGACTTTTCTGCGGCCTCGCTCGCTGCACTCACCTGCGTCGCACCGATTGCAAAACAATTTAATTCCGTGGTTCATATAGCGCACGTGATTCATCCTCCGGAGATTTATATTGTGTCGCCGGCGGTGGACCCGGAAATACGCCAGCAAGCCCACATCGATGCTCAACGGCAGTTGAAACTTTTGGAGGCTGAGGTTGGAACTGTTCCGCACCGGACATGGCTGCGAGAAGGGGAAGTTTCGGAGACCATCGAGGATCTTGTCCAGTCGCAGCACATTGACCTGGTAGCTGTGGGCGCCAGCGGGAAGTCGGACCTGAAGAAACTCTTTCTCGGCTCGGTTGCGGAGGAGATTGTCCGCACGGCCACATGTCCCGTCCTGACGGTAGGACCGCGCGCTTCCTCTAGCAACCGTTGTGAGCCACTAGCTCAACTACTCTATGTCACCAATTTCTGGGAGGAGTCGCATTATGGTTTGCAGTATGCGATCCGCCTGGCGATTCAGCACAAGTCCCCGCTCTTGCTTTTACACGTTGTCGAACAGGAGGAACCTAAGGAATCCGGTCATGAATGGCTCAAAGAGTACCGCCGGATTCTGCGAAACCTCTTGCCGGAACACGCCGGCGACCTTCTTGTGGAGCCGGTATTGAGAATTGAGGTTGCGAAGAACTCTACCGCACGTATTCTTCAGGTGGCTGACGAAATCTGTGCGGACCTTATCGTCATGGATATACGTCCCGAAGAGCGGTGGGCCACTCACTTACGCGACAAAGTCTCCGAAATTATTTCTCGCGCAAACTGTCCGATACTCACGGTGCGAACCAACGCCGAGCACGACGCGTGGCAGGAATGAGTCGTGTGCGGCTAGCGGCCGGCGAATGCTTACTTGGGCGTAGAATCCGAGCCTTGGTTTGGGTGTTTCTCCTGGCCGCGAAAAGGTAAGTTGAATTTCCGGGCAATTGCGGGCCAAAACTCGCGGAGTACATCGAAACCAGAGTCACCGAGCACCGAATAACCAACCTGCTCGGCTGCCGGAGAGAAACCACGCTTGTTGTCTGGATGGTAGATATTACTCAGCGCGACAGCGCTTGATGTTCCCAGCCATTCGGAGAAATTGAACATATGCGTGCCATCGTCCCGGTGCGCGATGAACACGTGGACTGCCGCGTGAAGAAGGCGTCTCCTCCCACCCCCTCCAGCCAGACGATAGTAGCGAGGGTCTTCAGAAAATATCGTGGGGTACGCGAAGTCTTTGAAAAACTCGGATGATGCCTGACCGGCGAACCTGGCGCTGAAGCGCTTGCCATAACCCGCTGCGCCCTGCCCAAAAGTGGGATCGTTGTTTTCCGCCTGGCCAATCCCCGCGTTGTACGCGACATTGATGAACGTAACCGGATCAGCCGTGTCGTGGATAAAAAGAAGGAACTTGTCTTTTGGTTCCAGCGTGCACAGAACGGCCTGCGGCTTATAGTAGTGAGGTACATGCACAGATTTGCGTTCCAACCTTCCAGCAAACGTTCCGAGGATCTTTTCGAACTTCCCGTGATAATCCTGCCAGCGCACTAGCGGTGGCGGCTCCAGGCATGGAGCAGCCGCGTTTTCCTCAGTTTGCTCATGGGAAATCGGAGTGACGGCGGAAGAGGCTCGTTGAAGACGCGAGGATTCCTGGGCTTGGACTGAGCAACCCACAACCAGTGCGGCCGATAGAGCCAGCCCCGCCAAATTGTGAAAACAAACTCGGTTGCGCATGTCCGCAGTGAGCCATTGACGGCTGGATCGAGGAGTCTCCACCTGCTGAGAAATCACTTGATATTGCCCGGCCACAGAAAAAGGCATAGCGCCGCGCCAGAAGACTCGGGCTATGCTTAGCACACCATTCGATCACTTCCTGGATCCGCAACGATGACGTGAGTTTGCATCCGGTGCTCTCTTCTTTGCGCTCAGGCCTTCTTTCGTTTTCCGCAGAATCTCCTTCGATTCCCGGATTACCGCTGCTTCGTTTGCATTGGCACGTTGCTTGATTTCTCGATCTTCTCCTGTATCGGCCATATTAGCGGTCTCGCTTTCGAGCGATCTCCTGTCTCACTAGATTCTGACGGCACCTTATCAGCCAACCCGCGTTATCGAGCACATTTCGGTATCCCCAAGAACACCAGGAAGTTGCGGTATCAGTTAGAAGAGGAGGAAGGATTCTTCAATCAGGAGCTGACGAGTTCGCGTCACAATGACGAGGCGTATTTCACAACGCAAGCGCACAAGTCCTTCAAGCTTCGAGTCCACGGATCTGGTAATTCAAATGCAGTGCTACCCGTGGAGGTGTTCGTGCGCTGCAAACGCAACGTGATGGTGACTCGCGATGGGTATGATCCACAAACCCAATTTCTGAAGGAGGAATGTCTAATGAAAACCAATACGCAACTTCAACATGATGTCATCGATGAACTTCAATTCGAACCTAGCATCGATGCCGCAAACATTGGCGTGATTGCCCAGGATGGAATCGTCACACTAACCGGCAAAGTGAACAACTATGCCGAAAAATATGCGGCATCAGAGGCCGCCGAGCGGGTGGGCGGCGTCAAGGCAGTGATCGACGAGACGAAGGTTGACTTGCCCTTGGCGCATCAACGCGACGATCGGGACATTGCTAAAGCAGCTCTGAGCGCCCTCAAATGGCACGTCTGGGTACCAAAAGACGCCATCAAAGTGAAGGTCGAACAGGGTTGGGTGACTCTCGAAGGAACGGTCGATTACAAGTTTCAACAGATGGCCGCTGGAGAAGCTGTGCAAGACCTGACGGGGGTAACGGGTGCGAGCAACTTGATCACGATCAAGTCTGTGGTCGCCCCGGCGGATCTCAAGGTAAGGATCGAGAATGCCCTGAGCCGCGCCGCCGAACTGGACAGCGAACGCATCAAGGTCGAAGTCGATGGGAACAAGGTGGTTCTGCGAGGCAAGGTCAGCTCCTGGGCGGAGCGCGATGAGGCTGAGAGAGCAGCCTGGTCTGCCCCTGGCGTCTGGGATGTCGACGACAAAATCGAGATCGCGGCCTGATCCAGTCAAAAGCCAAACTGGCCAAAGGTGAGAATGGAATTAGTACGAGTCGTGAAGTTCAGCGATTCTTGACAGGCTGCCATCGCCCCGGTATGCCCTAGGATGCGTATCGTGGGCGATGGCGGTCAGATCCTATTGCGCTGGCTGCTGAAACGGCGACGACTGGGACGCAAAAGCTGATGAAGACAATTCTCTCAGTGAAAGACTTAACGGTAAATTTGGATGGGCGCAGCATTCTATCCGGTTTGAGTTTTGAGCTTCATGAAGGGGAGATGCTGGCTGTCATTGGGCCCAACGGCGCGGGCAAGACGGTGCTGCTGAGAACCCTTCTGCACATGTTGCCGTACCAAGGCGAGATTACGTGGATGGAAGGTGCGCGCATCGGATATGTCCCGCAGCGGGTGGCCGCTGACCGGCAATTGCCCCTGTCGGCAAAAGACCTATTGAATGCCAAAGCGCGCTTTCTTAAATTGAGCCAGGCGGATATAGAGAGAGCAGCCTCACTTACCAATCTCACCCCTGAGTTATTAAACACCAACATTGGCATCCTGTCGGGCGGGCAATTTCAAAAAGTATTGATCGCGGTGTCACTGTTAGGCCAACCGAACGTAATCCTCTTCGACGAGCCGACCGCCAGTCTCGACGAACTCACGGAAGAACGCGTCTATGAATTGCTCCACCGTCTGAAAGAAGAGAGTGGCATAACCGTTGTTCTGGTTTCCCATGACCTGAGTGTCGTCTACCGAAACGCCGCAATGGTCCTGTGCATCGGCAACGGGAGACCTTGTTTTGGTCCACCGAAAGAAGTGCTGACTCCCCAAGCTTTGGAAGCTCTTTACTCAGCCCCACCCAAGTACTATCAGCATCTTCGTGAACACCACGGACTCTGATTGGGACACGATATGTCATGGCTAACTCACACCAGCGCAAGTTATTCGATAGTGCTCGCGCTTCTCTTCGCCGTCGCCGCCGGCCTGGTCGGAAGTTTTGGCCTGATGAAGCGCATGCTTCTCGCCGGAGACGTCATGTCTCATTTGGCCCTCCCCGGATTCGGACTGGCATTCCTGCTGAAGATCAACTCACTCCTCGGTGCTGCGACCACCCTATTTCTGGGAACGCTGTTGATATGGCAGCTGCAGAAAAAAACTGGATTGGCGACGGAGAACATGATCGGCGTTGTGTTCGCCGCGGCGCTTGGCATCGGGGCTGCCATAACCCCGAGTGACGAGCTGGTAGACGCTCTTTTTGGTAAAAATCATGCTACCTCTCTGCTCGGCTTTCTTTTGGGTGCCCTCGCGGTGGTTTTCATCATTGCCTCGATCTGGAAACTGCAAGATCGATTAGTGTTGACTCTATTCTCACCAGAATTGGCGACAGCGACGGGAGTGAACGTGAATCGCGTCAATCTTTATTTCTTGTTGCTCTTTAGTTTGACCATACTCGTGGGATTGCGATTCATGGGGGCGCTCCTGGCAGGTTCGTTGATCATCCTTCCGGCTGCCATTGGACGCCGTCTGACCAATAAGATGTCGCACTTCCTGATCGCTTCATCAATCGCCAGCGCTATATCAGTGGGGATCGGGTTACTGCTGAACACCGCTTTTCCTAAATTCGGTCCCGGACCCTCTATCGTCATTATTGCAGCCTTATTGTTCGGCATATCCTTAGTTAAAGGCGTCAGGCGCGCCGCTGTTTGAGTCCAGATCTGGGGAGATCGAATTTCGTCACTTCGGCGTAATGTCGCCGCTTGGCCTTTGACCCTCGTAGTTTCAAGGCGCGTGGAAGTCCATTCTGTTCTTCACCACAGCACACCGGCGGGTCCAGAGCAGTTTGGTGACGAAACTGCGCTCTCCATACCGGTTATATAGCTGAAGGCGGGCACATATGGAGAATGTCCTTGCAGCCGGGGAAATCCAGTTTGGCAACGTTTTATTCGTGACGGACTTTTCGACCTCGTCGGAATTGGCTCTGTCCTATGCGATCGCATTAGCGGCGCAGTATAACGGAAAGGTCTACATAGGGCACGTCATCTCGCCGGAAATGTTCGAGTTTTTGCCTCCCGCGCTAATTCCGGAAATCGCCGAACGCATCAAGGCTCATACTCGAAAACGAATGGACGAACTGATGCACGATACCTCTTTCTATGGTGTCCCACACGAAGCGCTTTTGGAGGAAGGCGACATTGGGGAAACACTTAAGCAAGCTGTCGCAACACACAATATTGATGTCATTGCTTTGGGAACGCACAGTCGTCAGGGCCTGCAGAAGCTGCTGATGGGGGCGGTTGCGGAAAAGATTCTCAGGTTGGCACATCTTCCAGTTCTGACCGTGGGACCGCAAAGCCAGGAGTTCGTGCCCGAACGCAGGCCCCGAAGCATCCTGTTTGCAGCCGATTTCTCTACTGACTGTGCGCACGGCATGAATTGCGCGATCTCCCTGGCGCACAAGTTCTCAGCCCGATTAATCTCGTTGCACGTGGTATCGAACGTCGCCGAAGACCCGCAAGTGATTACGAGATTTGAACAGTTCTTTATTCAGCGACTGCGGGAATTGGTCCTCGCACCTCCGGGCATTCAGCTCCAGCAGGAATTCAGGGTGGAATTCGGATCGCCGGCGGATTGCATTCTGAAGGTAGCTGCTAACTCCGCTATCGATTTGATCGTTATGGGGGTGCACGGCGCTGGTTCGCTGGCCAGCGCCGACCGCCATTTTGGCACCACGGCATATCGTGTTGTCGCGGAAGCGCGCTGTCCGGTGCTGACCGCGCGAGGATAGCTCAAAAGCGGCGCTTGAGTGGGAGCGCACGTTTGTCGAATTTGAACCGACTCGAGAGGGTCAAAGGCAAACAGTATGAAAATTCTACTTGCAATCGATTCCTCAACCGCATCGCAGTACGTCGTAAATACAGCGGCAGTCCGTCCATGGCCTTCCGGCACGGCATTTTGTGTGTTTACGGTTATCGATATGGGCCTCTGGGAGGGACTGCCAGCGCTCATCAAAGATGCAGAGCGCGAGGCGGAATTCCTTGTGAAGGGCGCGGCGGAGAAACTTACCCAATCCGGACACGAAGTTTTCTCAGAAATCCAGTTGGGCTTGCCGAAGAAAGCTATTCCGGAATGCGCGAAACAATGGGCCGCCGACCTCGTGATGATGGGCTCGCACGGTCAGAGTGCGGTGACTCGGTTCTTTCTGGGCAGTGTTGCCCAGGCAGTACTGCGCACGTCCCCTTGCTCGGTTGAGATCGTACGGCCCAATCCCGTTCCTCCATCACCCTCGGATGGGATGAAGATACTGCTCGCCACGGATGGCTCCGAATGTTCTGCCAAAGCTGTTTATTCGGTAGCGAATCGCCCATGGCCCGCGAAAAGCCAGATCAGGATCGTCAGCGTAGTAGAGCTTCCGATCCTAGAAACTCGATCCACTGCATCGCCACCATATTCAGAGTACCCCGACAACGTGATTGAGTCGGTCTGCAAGGAGGCGCGCACGCGTGCGGAAGATGCCGTTGCCGATGCTCGAAAAACGCTGAGCGCCACGGGCTTGAACGTATGCGAGGGCGACGCAACACCGGAGGGCGAACCTCGATCGGTCATTCTTGACGAGGCAAAAGCGTGGGGAGCGGAGTTGATTGTTCTTGGCTCCCATGGCAGACACGGATGGGACCGCCTGCTGATGGGAAGCGTAGCTGAATCGGTTGGCTTGCATGGGCACTGTTCGGTTGAGGTCATTCGACAATAGAAACCAGTGGGCGCGATTCCACGCGGATTCGGTTGCATCCGGACTGGTGTGGAGACGGTGAATCCGAGCCAGCACGATCTTCCCCGGTTGCTCTCGGTGGCGAGGCCCGGAAAAACCGTGGCGGCTTCCGGGAAAGCCGCCACCTCGCCGATTGTGATCCGTAGAAAACTGACGCTCACTTACGCGGCGATAACGAGATCGTCCTCGACTGTCCTGACTCCGGGAACAGACCAAGCAGCATGTTCGGCCGCCTGACGTTCTGCCCAAGAAGAGACTGTGCCATTCAGGATCACGGTATCCTTTACGACACTCACCGTGATGCAGTCCGCATCAACATCCGCGGCCCGCCGCAAGGCCTGGTCGATCTTGGATTTGACTTCCGAAGGCAGAACGGCCGGCGTTTTGAGGTTAATCAAGTTGCTGACGCCTTTGACTCCGGTTAAGTTGCGCACCGCGCGTTCGGCCGCCGTCTGTTGATACTTGTAGTCGACTTCACCTTCCAGTGTGATCCACCCGTTGTCCACCTTTACCTTAATGAGGTTGTTCGGGACCCACACATCCCATTGCAACCCGTTGACCGCGGCTCTGGCGATGTCTTCGTCATTGCGAACGTGAAAAGCCGGCAAGTCCACTTTCATTTCGTCAGTGACAGCCTTTACTCCGGCTACCCTTTCGGCTGCGTGCACCGCCGCGTACTTCTCGGCGTAGCTCTTCACGTTGCCCGTTAAGCCCACGATGCCGTCTTTGGCCGTGACCCCAATTTCCGAAGCGTCGACACTTGGTTCATATTTCAGTTCCAATAGAACATCCTGCTGAAGTTGCGTATTGCTCTTTGTCATATTTCCTCCTAAGAGATGTTGCACTCATGTTGGCTTACCCAGATGGCAGCACGGAATGCCCGGATCTCCACCAGGAAGCTGCGCATTCTTTTTGCCGCCGTTGCAACGGCAAGACGGCGTATTCAAGCAGCCTTCTGTTCGATCGAGATCTTCTTGCCGATTTCCTTCTTCGGCAACGTGATCTCGAGCTCACCTTTGCTGAAGGTCGTCTTCATCTTGTTCGGGTCAACGTCGGCCGGGAGACTAATGGTGCGACACACCTGGTCTGAACTTTCAGAGTAGACCGTCTCGCCCTTTTTCTTGTTCTCTACCTTTTCTTCGTGCGTGCCGCTGATGAACAGATGACGTGGCTCAACGCGGATTTCAATGTCTTTCTCGGTAAATCCCGGCAGCCCGGCCTTGACCGTCACGTCCTTTTCGGTCTCTGTGACTTCGACCGGCAGCCGGCCGAAGAGTTCGGACTTGGCGAGGAGCCAGTGTTCCAAGTCGTGGCCATCGGTGAACCCGCTTGCGGCGAATAACTCATAGGCACGACGGGCGATTCTGTTCTCGATCTCGTCCATCTTGCGCAGGAACATATTCTCCGGAAAGGGTTTCGGAGCGACAGCCAGTTCGGTTGAAGTATCGTGTTTCATTTTGTGTTTCTCCTTTTTGTTATTATCGAAATAAAGCAGAACCCAAGGGCCTTTCGTTTTCGAGACCGATTTTCCGCTCCAGAGTTTATTTCTTTTTGAGAAGAAATGTCCTCACTTCCAGGGGCATCGGAATTTAATCCCGTTTCCCGGAATGCACTTGTTGTGCATTTCAGCGACCAAAACTGGCGAGGAACAAGAGCTTCGTTAAGGTGAAGGGGATCAAGGAATTAGAGATACTGAGATAAGGCCCGCCTTGAATTGTCAGAATTCCTGTGACGATATCAGATCAGAACGACGGCTGATGTTCGAAAAAACGCTTCGGCAATGTTCCTGTGGCTAACTGCAAGGTGCCGAATGCAACTAGTGAGCCGTCCCGGTGATTGCGTTAGTACGAATGCGCTTCTGAGGATCGGTGTAAGTCCAACGGAATGGTCTTGCTGTTCTGGCATAAGCGTCAATGTACTTCCGCAGCTTTCGGGCCAGGTC
>Ga0326728_10004878_pt1 | contig 38887 bp, 28 predicted proteins | sample MB3enrmetagenome_FD_207602 | JGI IMG/M metagenome (GOLD analysis project Ga0326728, IMG submission 207602) | Lab enriched peat soil microbial communities from McLean, Ithaca, NY, United States - MB31MN | ecosystem: Environmental > Terrestrial > Soil > Wetlands > Peat | place: USA: New York... | reverse complement strand
AACAGCGCATGCCGATCGAAATCCACGGGCGCGCCAAACTCCACCATCACGCCGTCACCCATGTATTTGTCGATATGTCCGCAGAACAACTCCACAATGGTCTCGATCTGGCCCAGGAAATGGTTCAAATCCTCCAGCACCACTTCCGGCCGGCTCTCGGAAGATGAGGCCGTGAAGTCGGCAAGTTCTGCGAATAGAATGCTGATATCACGTTTCTCAAAGCGGAGCTTCCCTTCCGTAGCGAGCTTGGCGACGATCGGGTCCATGGTGGCGTAAAGGGTTTTCTCCACTTTGTCTTTCATTTCCTCGGAGACGCGGCTCCTCTTGAGCTCGTCGACGAGTTGACGCGTATCGTGGAAGCCTTTGGTCAGGCTCTCCTGGAGCGTCCCGATGGCGGCGCTGGTGAGGATCAGGAATCCGCCCCACGTGGCGAGCGCCAGGAAGGCGTTCAGGTGAGTGCCCGTCACGGTAAACCACTCGGGCCGGTAATAAGCGAACAATATACCGGACAGGAAGCAAAGCACCGCACCCATCACTGCGGCGCGCTTCCCCAGAAAGTAGGCCGCCACCAACACCGGCAGATAAAAGAAGTTCAGGAAGGCAATCTTGTAAGGGAGGAGATAGAAAACCACCACCACAATCATAGCCACGAGCAAGATGAACAGAAATTCCAGGTGCCGGACGATGAAGTTCCGCAGCCGGAGGGCCCCTATCCCCAATAGGCCGATTTGCTCCACGGGCTCTCTTATCGATGCCATCGCCGGGCTCTCGTTTGCCATAACCTGATCCGTGGATGCCTCTGGATTATTTTTCGTGAGCAGATACCATACACTGCGCGGAGTTTTGATTCAATGATTTCCCGTGGTTATGAAGAAACGTGCGCGGTAACCGTTACGGGTTGATGCCTGAGGGTTTCATGGCGGGGTTACGGCATGCCTGGACCCTACGCCCTCGCTGGTAATTTCGATGGCATTAATGCACGCATTGTTTTCGATGGGGATGAATGACAGCACAATCTTTCCCTCTTCATTGGGGGTGATGCCAGTAAAGGTCTTGACCAGAAGACGTCCGAGCGCCCCGGTTTCGGCGAGAATATCAAAGCGCCGCAGAGCGTGCTCGCCATTGATATCGATCTGGAACACCCGGCTGCCCACTCCGCCGCCGCCCGGTCCCCCCTTACCAAACCATGTTTCGACAAAATAAAGCTTTACCTCGTAGTTGCCCGCCGCTACCGGCACGACGTACTGAAAGTTTCCATATCGTTCACCCGTGAACAGTTCAGGATCGGACGTTCCCGTGACCGGCATCCCATGCACCACCATGTTTCCGCTGGTGAAGTACCGGTCAGGAAGCCAAATCTGTCCATGTTGATCGGTAAGGGGCTTCTCCTGGGTAACAATCCGGATTGGCCGCGCCTTCTTGTCGGGCGTGGAGAATACGGAGATGGCGTTGATGAATGCGAAGTTCAATAACGGCTTAAAATGAAGATCCAAAAAGCCGTCTTTGGCCGGGGAAACGTTGGTGAGGATCTTCTCTGTTTCGAGAGGCGGCAGGGTTCCGTAAGTCAGGGGGTGGCTTTGATGAGTCCAGACATTCAGGCCATTAACAAAAAGCATGAAATCGGAAAGGGTTTTCTTGGGCTGAAGATCCCGCCGCGGCCCCAGGAAATCAGCAAAACTGAGATGGAGTTCGTAGGCCCCGGGGGCGAGGGGAATTCGATAGGTGAAATCACCCTGGCGGTAGCTCGCAAAGATTGCCGGATCGCTGGTGAGACCCAGGAGTGCCGGAGGGGTTACCAGCGCTTCTCCACCGTTGAAGTAACGGTCTCCTTGCCAGATATTTCCCAGCGCATCGACGACGGTAGGCTTATCTGACCCTGGTAGGATACGGACGGCGCTTTCCGGAGATATCCGGGATGCGACAACCGTCGTGCTGCGGGGAGATGGAGAGGGAGATATCGAAGGGGCCGCTGGGGGAGATGACAACATCAACTCGGGGGCGGGCGCAGGCTCACGTCGCAAAAAGGCATAGGCAATCAAAATCCCGCCCACCACCAGCGCCACCCCCAGTCCCCCTAATAACCAATACAGGGGTCGCACCTTATTCAAAGTATCTCGCAGGCTGGTGAGATTAAGGCGGCCCGCGGGGGGAGGCTTTGAGCCCGCCGCGGATGCATCAACTCCCACAAACTGAGGGGTATAGACGCCGGGCTTGAGGATGATGCGCACGGGGTCGTGCACACCCTCATGCTCATAATATTCGGAGAGCTTGTTTCTCAGCCGGTGCATCTGCACGCGCGCCGCCGCCGAACCGGTGTCATCGATATCCGCGGGCCGACCGAGCGCGTCCGTGGCGATGCTGTACTCCTTGATCTCGGAGCTGCGGCCCTCGAAATATTTTTCGCACAAATAGGTGAGAAGTTTGGTGAGGTGAGGCGCACGACTGAAGCAGTCGGACGATATGACGGCCTTAAGGGTTCGACGTTCTTTGGTGAAAGTAGAAACCTCAGCCATAAAACGGCCTATAATCCCGCCGCAATATACAGCGTTAGCTGCCCGGAATCAAGCGGACGCGAAGGCTAACCCTCCAATAAATGCTGAGGTTAGCCCGCCGTATCCTCATTACCGCAACGGTTACGGTCGATAAACGGAAACGGTATCACTATTGACATTCGAAAGCGAAAGAACGACTCTCGCCAGCCGAACGCGGCATTGTATGGTTTTCCAGCGAGGCTTAATTTTAAGGAGGAGGTGAATGATGCGAGGCAGATTTTTGATGCTTAGGGTTGTTGCCTGGACCATCGGGGCTTCCCTATTGCTGGGCGGGCTGGCGGGAATTCCGAAGCTCATGGCGCAATCAGCTTATAACAGCAATGTTCAGGGCACTATTTTTGACAACAGAGGCGCGGTAATTCCCGGAGCGAAAGTAACGCTTCGCAATATGGACCTGGGAGTGGAGCAAGCCGCGACCAGCAACGGCGCCGGCATTTATCGGTTCAGCAGTGTGGCGCCGGGTTCATATCAGGTCTCGGTGCAGGCGCCGGGTTTTGCCAAAAGCGTCACGGCCGTCACGGTCACGGCCGATATGACGGCGGGCGTGGACGTCAAGCTGGAGCTCGCCACCGCCATCACCCAGGTCACGGTGACGGGTCAGGCCCCGGCGCTTAATCCCGAGGAGACGCGCACCCAATTCACCCTTTCCAGCAATGAGATGCAGCAGCTTCCCCTGGAAAATCATTCGACCTTGGGTATTCTCAAGGCGGCGCCGGGCGTGGTGGGGATCCTCGAACAGACCAACGACATCACGATCGGAGAGGGTGGCGGCGGTTTTGGTGATGTGGAAGCGAACGGCCGCCCCTCCAGCAGCAACCTGTTTCTGCTGGATGGCCTCTCGATTATGGACCAGGGGTCCGGCTACGGACTTCCGCAATTCACGCCCAACACCGACATGCTGGATCAGGTGTCCCTGCAAACCACCAATTTCTCGGTCGTGAATGGCGGGACGTCTTCCCTTCAGGTCGATTATCTGAGCAAGTCCGGCACGAACAGAATACACGGCGACCTGGACTATATGTATTCCGGACAATCCATGGAGGCGGTCCCCACTTTGTCGACTCCCAGCCCGCCCTACCGGCGCACCTGGGTTCTCGGCTCCATCGGGGGTCCCATCAGAAAGGACCGCACCTTCATCTTCGGATCTTATGAGAATGTGGTGAACCTCAACAGCGCCAGCAGTGCCGGCAACACGGATTTAAACCCGGCGTTTATCGCCTGGGCGCTCACGGCGTTCCCGAATAGTATCAACCTCACGCACACTTACGGGAATCCAGCTTTCCCCATCGATTTCAGCCGATTCCTCAACCCCGTTTACAGCAACACGGGCCAGGACTTGTACGGGGCGACGAATCTTGGTTCTGGGACTGCCGGGCAGCCTGGGTATGTTGCACCCTCTGGGTGTGGCACGCCCTCGACCCACAACATCCCCTGTTCCCTACCTACCACCATAACCGGCTATTTCAACCAGGCTCCCTATGTGAAGGGAATCCAGTTTAACGGCCGGTTGGATCAGTATTTCAATAACGCGAAGGACCGCGTGTACCTGAACTTCTTCCGCATGGATCAGAACTCCAATGCCCTGGCGTATCGCGACGCCATGGAGCAGTACTCTCCCTCACAAGCGAAGTACGTGGGAGCAGGTTACACGCATGTCTTTACGCCCACCGTGCTCAATCAGTTCAATTTTGCTTTCACACGGGAATGGGACATTTTCGGCGGGGGCTCGCAACAGTACGCCACGGTGCCCTATGAGAACCTTATTTGCTGCACCCCGTTCTTGATTTTCTCGACGTTCTTCGGCCCCACGGGGGATCGCTACCAGGGCTACGCTTACCGCGACGCGGTTTCCTGGGTGCACGGCAAGCACAGCGCCACGTTTGGCTTCCAGGCCCAACACCTGAATTATTGGCAGGACAGGGCCGGGATCTATTCGCGTCCCTTCTTCCCCTTCTTCTGCTGTGACCTCCTCAGCTACTTCTCGGACCCGTCGGCAGGCTACTCGCTGTACACGATCTCGGCGCAGACGGGAAAGTGGCAGGGCCAGTACTATGGGGCGCAGGTGAATCAATTTGCCGCCTACGCGCAAGACTCGTGGAAGATAAGACCTAACCTCACTCTCACCTATGGAATTCGCTGGGAGGATTACGGCAATCCCTCGAACTGGGGGCGTGACTCCTCGCCGTACGCGGATGTCTTCCTGGGCACAGGAAGCTCGTTCGCCACGCAAATTTCCAATGCCTACACAAAGTTGGTGTCCAACGCCTTTAACCAGGCGGAGGGCCTGAACCTTATGCCCCGAGTGGGCGTAGCGTGGTCCCCCTCGAATCACAAAAATTGGAACGTTCGCGGCGGCTTCGGCTTCTATGAAGACTCCATGAATCTTTCCGGGATTACCGCCAATCTGCCCACCCAGCCGCCCTCTCGCCTGTCAACCTATTCCAACACCAGCCCGGCGAACATGTACGGCAATGACCCTTCCGCCCCACCCTTCGGGTTTAACTACCCCACCTTTACGATCAAGGGGTTTGACTCGCGCGGCGGGGCCATCGGCTATTCCGCGAACATTAACGGCGTCAATCCCAATCTGGTGCCGCAAAAGACCGCTATTTACAATGTCACGGTCGAGCGCGAATTGCCGGACCGCGTCGTGGTGGGAGTTTCCTACCTCGGTTCCAAATCGTGGGATCAGTGGTTCGGCGCGGGAAATGCCGCGGGCAGTAATTTGGGTTGGAATATCGTGCCGGGCCAACAACTCAACGGCGGCTCGGCGACGGGTATGACCACCGAGTGGGGCGACATCAACGAAACGATGAACTTGCTGTCGTCGAATTACAACGCCTTGCTCGTCACCGCCACCCACCAAGGCGGGCACTTCACCTGGCGGGCTTCTTACACCTATGCACGCACGCTCGGCCAGGATGCTCTGGGAAATGCCTTGCCCAATCCCTATGAATACGCGCAAGACTACGGCCCACTCAGCATCGACATTCCACAAAGCCTGTCGCTTTCCGGGGTCTACCAGTTGCCTCACCCCGCCGGCAAGGTCCTGAATGCCCTACTCGGGGGCTGGTCGCTGGGGTCGATGATTGTGGCGCAAGAGGGCGGCCCGTTTAGTGTCTACACGACCTCCACAACGTTCAACCCGGGCAGTGGTCAGGGGCTGGGAAGTGGCTCCGGCGATTTCCTGGCGGACGGAGGCGATACCAGCCTTCCCAATGTGGCGGCGCACACGCAAACCAAGGGCTTCACCCGGGCCCAGTTGGAATATGCTCCTCTTAAGAACGGAATTTGGGGGTCCACAGCATCCAACTACTCCTCTGCCTTCAGTATCCCCGCCGGCTATGGCACGACTCCGGTGGAGGGCAATGAGGGGCCCAACATGTTCCGCAATCCCGGCTACTTTAGCGTGGATGGCAACGTCAACAAGGCAATCGCCCTCCCGTGGATCAGGGGAGAAAGCAGCAAACTGAATTTCAGCGTCGAGTGCTTCAATTTGTTCAATCGCCCCAACCTGGGGTCCATCAACAACAATTTTAACGGATCCAATGTGGGGTTAGTTACCACGGCTTTCCAGCCTCGTACCTTTGAGCTGCGAGCCCGCTTTGAATTCTGAACCGTCTCCACTGTGGGCCGGATCGGATTTTCACTCTTGCGAGTGAAGACCGTTCCGGCCCACGAGCGCGCGACTATGAAAATGGATGTGCCAAAGGCACCTTGGACTGCGGCGGCTCGACGCCGCCTTGGAATCACCCCAGGGACGATGACAAAGGTGGCGTCGAGCCGCCGCCTTGGAATCACCACGGGAACGATGACGAGGCCAGCGTTGAGCTGCCGCCTTGACATCGCCACAGAAACGATGACAAAGGCGGCGTCGAGCCGCCGCAGTCCAAGGTGCTTCGCACATTTCCGGAGGACCCGACCCGCACGACGGAGTGTGTTATGAACTACACCTATGAAGAAATCGCCAGGATGATCGATCATTCCTTGCTGAATCCCGCCTTGACCGGCGCCGAACTCGAAAAGGGCTGTCGTCTCGCCCTTGATTACGAGGTGGCCAGCGTCTGCATCATGCCCTATTACTTGAAGCGGTGCGCCGAGATTCTGAAAATCAATTCGGTGAAGGCGAGCACCACGATCGGCTTCCCCCATGGCGGCCACGCAACCGCCATCAAGGTGGCGGAAGCCCTGCGCGCGCTGGAGGACGGCGGCCAGGAACTGGACATGGTGGTGAACATCAGCAAAGTGCTGAGCGGAGATTGGGATTACGTGCGGCAGGACCTCAAAGCCGTGATCGATGTGACGCACGGCCACAAGCAGAAGGTGAAGGTGATCTTCGAGAATTGTTACCTCAAGGACGAACATAAGATCAAGCTTTGCGAAATCTGCGGACAACTGGGCGCCGACTGGGTGAAGACTTCCACCGGCTTTGGCACGGGGGGCGCTACCTTTGATGACCTCAAGTTGATGCGCGCCCACTCCCCCGCGCGCGTCCAGATAAAAGCTGCCGGCGGCATTCGCGATTTGGATAAACTGCTGGAAGTCCGCGCGCTGGGTGTGACCCGCGTGGGAGCCACCCAAACCGCGAAGATTCTGGATGAGTGTATCCGCCGGCTGGAAAGTTTGGCATCCTAACCGGAAAGCAGCGGTAGACATCATGTTCGTAGATTCCCGGATGGCGCGCAGGGCGTTGCGGCCCCTGCTCGCCTTTTTGATCATTTCATTCTGCTTCCTTCCTGCTTCGCTAATGGGTCAACTCAATTCCGCCGGCGGCCCCGGAATCTTCATTCAAGGCGCCCGGGGGGTGGTCGGCAAGGTTGTGACCCTGACGGGAGATCCCATCCCCGGCGCGATGGTTGAAATCACCAATAATTTTGGAGGTCAGTTTCGGCTGGTCACCACGGGGCGGGGCGGAGAGTTCAGCTCCCAATATCTCTACGCCGACAAGGCCTACCAACCCCTGACCATCAATTCCGCGCAACCCCAATACACAACCTCGAGCGCTCAGGGGTCAGTTTCCGCCATGGACATATGGTCAGACAGTAACGACTTTCTTCTCGATAACCGGTCGGCCGGAGAAATCACCTTCATTTTGGCGGCGTCGAAGAAGGGTTACCGGAAAGCGTACAAGTTGGCGAGTGACAATCAGTCCGGCAAGAGCGTGAGCGTGGTTATAACCTTGCGCCCTGCCCGCGAGGACCCCGCGCTGCTCTCCGAAGCAGATTTGGTGAAGGCGGTGGCTCCACGCCTGAGGGAACCCGGGTCTCCCGGAGATTTGCCGACCAAGGATATGAAGGTCTACACGCGAGGCGTGCAGGAGTTCCTTGACCACAACCATCCAGACCGTGCCGTCCCTCTTTTGGATCGAGTCGCAAAACGTGACGCCGCCTGCCTGCGCTGCCGCACCATGCTGGGTCTGGCAGAGTTGAGCTGGGGAGATTGGGACGATGCCCGCGCCGAGCTGGGGGAAGCGGTGAACGCCATGACGGCCGACCAGCACGTGGGCCTCGCCGAGCCCCTGCTGGCTTATGGAGTGCTGGTGAGCGAGGAGCATGACCCCGCGCGGGCCATCCCCTACTTCCAGGAGGCCCTCCGGTACTCTCCCCGCGATGCCTTGGCGCTTCAGGAACTCGGGCGCGCCGAAGGTCAGTACCTGCGGTGGGATGCTGCCAGTGAAACCCTGAAGAGCGCGCTGGCGGCTGGGGCTGGCCCGGACGCTCACCTGCTGCGCGCTGAGGCCCTGCTGTGGGCAGGGACCGCGGATGAAGCTCAGGCTGAACTGGACCTTTACCGCAACGGGCAGGACCTCAAGCGCCTGTCCCCGCGCGCCCGCAATGTGGCGGCCCGTATTGCGGCAAAGAAGAAAGATGCCGCAGCCTTTGCGGCTGCCAACGCCCGGCCCAAACCGCGAGGGGAGAGACCCCTCGACTACCTCAACAATCCTCCCCAGGGTTTGGCGGGTTTCGAGCCCGCCCGGGACCAATCGTTACTCGCTCCCACCCTCGCCGCCCTGGGCCAGAGTACCGACGACCTTTTCAAGAATCTTCCCAACACCAGCTCCACCGAAAAGATCCGTCAGGAGAAGCTCAATCGTGCGGGCCAGGCCCAAACCAGCCTCGATCAGGAGTTTCGCTATCTGTGCCTGATGCCCACCAGCCCCTGGGGGCCTACCCCCGATGAGTATCGCACCGATTCAAGTGGGGAGGCTGTGGCGCCGCGCGGTCTTTCCGAGAACTTCATGCTCACCAGTGGATTTGTTTCGTCGCCCCTTGTGTTTCACCACTTGTACCAGGACGGGAGCAAGTTTCGATACTGGGGACAGCAGAAAATCAACGGGTCCATGGCCTATGTCATTGCCTTTGCCCAGGTTCCCGCGCGCGCCCGCCTTTGCAGCAGCTTCCGGACCGCCACAACTTCCCAAGACGTCTTCGTGCAAGGGTTGGTGTGGGTCGATGCTTCCTCGTACCGAATCCTTCGCCTGAAGACCGATTTATTAAATCCTGTGCCCCAACTCGGGCTGAATAAGCAAACCACCGAAATTAACTTCCAGGAGGTTCATTTCGCCGGCTTGGAAGGGGGATTCTGGCTCCCGCAGGAAGTCACCGTCACCTTGGATTGGTCGGGGCGGCGCCTTCGGAATAAACATGAGTATTCCGACTTCAAAGTGTTCAAAGTGGAGCAGAAAAACAAAATTGGAGCGCCCAAAGAAAACCCGTGAGCTGCCATCCTGAAATGGGGGTGGGGCGGCGCCCATTTTTGGTACGACCTTCGCCTGAAGATCCACCAAATCCCTCCAATTTCTGGTCCGATTAACCAAACCAGTACGTATACGCGTCGACAATGGCCATCAACGAGCTACAATATAGAGTGCAGAACTGCGTCAGCGTGGAATCGCGCAGTTCAGAAAGGTGTCAGGTGCCGGGTGGCAGGGGTCAGGAACTGGGGTTGCCGATTGACGATGGACGATTGCTGATTACCGACGGACGTTTGAAGATAGATGTTCGCTGAATTCCGGACCCGCTTGCCGACCCCCCGATCTTGAATTCAAGAAACCCGCGCCGCTCTACACGGTCCGCTGCCTGTTGTACACCCGGGAGGTCGGAACGCTCTGAAGCAAGCTTGAGCCCGGAAATAAAGGCCGGGGTTTAACACGATGTATCAGAAAAGAAGGGAGTTATCGGAAAGTCAGGTTGAACCTCAAGGAAACCTATCTCATTGAAAACAAATGGCATCGGAGTTTTCGAGCGGAAACCTGCGAGAAGGTCGGGAGTTATCACGATATGTCAGAAAATAAAGGTGTTATTAAAACACAAGCGAAATCCTCAAAAAACACACTCGTTGAAATAAAAGGAGATAGGTGGCTTAGAGGCTAGCCGCGATAATATGATCGGTGTTTATCACGATGAGCTAGAAAACAAACAAGTTGACTTAATGTAGGCTAAACTTAATAAGATTGCATCTATTTGAAGTAGAGATAGTTATGATACACCCGGCCAGCAAGGGCGAAAAAAAAAGGGTCAAGAAATGAGGCACGACGACCGGAGGTTATTGAAAACAAATATAGAAAAAATGTCTGCTTTATGGCTTGACACGATATTGATGAAAACAAATGAGTTGCAGCGGTTTTATCACGATGTTGCTGAAAACAAATAGGGTTAGACGAAAACGCTGATTTCTTGTTTATAAAGTTATGAATGGCTGCGCCTCATGCTTTTCAATGACTCAATGATCCGATGACTCGATGACGAGTATCGTTGCGAGTGGCGAGACACTGAATCCAAGGTCCAATGCCCAAGATAGGAGCCAAACGCGCATGCGCGAATGCCCATACGAGAAACCAGAGGCGAACTCGGCCCCAAGCCGCAAACGCCGGCAGGGCCGACCAACAAACTCCCGGCGTGATATGCTTCCCCGCTTCAGCGATCGGCGGGTATGACCACCAGGATGAGGAGGGGCAATTCAAGCGGACGGCCGGCGAGCAATAAATTCACCAGGCCGCTCACACTCCCCCGCTTCGGTTATCGGCAGGTATGACCACCAAGATGAGGAGGGGCAATTCAAGCGGACGGCCGTCGGACAAGAAATTCACCAGGCCGCCCACACCCCCCCCTTCGGATATCGGCGGTGGCAGGCGAGAGGATGAATCAATTCGCCGACTTGGAGAATCGAGGAACGGAACTTGAAATTCAAAGCTCGAAACTCGAAAATCGAAGATCGTCCGATGACTCGATGAGCACGATAGATCAATCACCAATCACAAATCGGAAATGACCCGATCGCCCGATGGCCCGATAAGCCAATCGGCAAGTGAACCGATGCTTCAATCACAAATCACAAATCGCAAATCTCCAATGACCCGATGGCCCGATGACCCAATGGCCCGATGTCTCGTGCTTGACTCTCCTCGACTCTCGACGACATACTGGGTTTCGCTCGCTCGTTGCGCGGAGATGCGGTCACCGTCGCAGGCGGGTTTTCACTCCGACTCCCGCGCCGGGCAATCGGGGATAAATGGCGGCCAGAGGTGAAATGAACACGGACCGAGCATTGCTGGTGGATCTGTACGAGTTGACGATGGCGGCGGCGTATTTCGAGCACGGCATTGATTGCCGCGCGACGTTCGAGCTCTTTGTGCGTCACTTGCCGCCCCAGCGCTCGTATCTGGTGGCGGCGGGGCTGGACTCCGCGCTGACGTATTTGGAGAACCTGCATTTCACTGACGATGACATACGGTTTCTGCGCCAACAGCCCGCCTTCCAAACGGTCTCGCCGGAATTCTTCGACTACCTGCGGGAATTTCGTTTCCATGGGGACATGAGCGCGGTGGAGGAGGGCACGCTGGTCTTCGCGGAAGAGCCGCTGCTGCAACTCACCGCGCCGGTGCTGGAAGCACAGATCGCGGAAACCTATCTGCTTTCGGTGATGCATTATGAAACCCTGGTGGCCTCGAAGGCGGCGCGCGTGGTGCGAGCGGCGGGTGGCCGCAAAGTGCTGGAGTTCGGAACGCGCCGGGCGCATGGGCCGGAAGCCGGCGTGCGAGCCGCGCGGGCGGCGTGTGTGGGGGGCTGCGTGGCCACCTCCAACGTGCTGGCCGGCGCGCTCTACGATCTTCCCCTGGCGGGTACCGCAGCGCATTCCTGGACGCAGGTGTTTCCGAGCGAGCGGCGCAGTTTCGAAGCCCTACTCGAGACGTTTCCCGACACCGCCATCCTGTTGGTGGACACTTACGATCCGCTGGTGGGCGCGGAGATCGCGGCCACGCTGGGGACCAGCGTTCCCGGAGTGCGGCTCGACAGCGGTGATCTGCTGGAAAAAAGCCGGCACGTTCGGGATATCCTTGACCGCCACGGCCTGCGCGACTCCCTGATTGTGGCCAGCGGTGATTTGAACGAATACAAGATCGAGGAACTGGTGGCCCATGGCGCGCCGATAGATTCCTTCGGGGTGGGCACGGATCTGGTCACGTCGCGCGATGTGCCCGCCCTGAGCGTTGTTTACAAGCTGGTGGAGACCGAAACCAACGGCGTGGTGGAGCCCAAAACCAAATTCAGCGAGGAGAAGGTCTACTGGCCCGGCCGCAAACAGGTCTTCCGCTTTTTCGACAGGGGACAGTACCATCACGACTTGCTCGCCCGCGCCCAGGAAGATTATCCGCAGGCGACGCCCCTGCTTGCGCCGGTCATGCGGGCTGGCCGCCGCTTGGCCCCGGCCCCCCCGGTGAAGAAAATCCGCGAGCGCACGCTGGCCAATCTCTCCTGCCTGCCGAAAGCCTCCAAGGCTCTGCGGGGGGCGCCCATTTACCCTGTTGAGAAGAGCGCGGAGCTCGAACGGCTGCTGGAGGACATCCGCGTGCAGCACTTCGGCGCTGTGGAATCATCCAATCAAGAGGGAGGACTTTGAGGAGTGAGCGCCATCCCTGAGCCGCTGGTTTTTTTCGACGTAGATACGCAAGTGGATTTCATGTGTCCGACGGGCGGCCTTTATGTTCCCGGCGCGGAGCAGATCGTGCCCAACCTCCAGCGGCTGATGAACTGGGCGCGCGAGAAGGACGTGCCGGTGATTTCCTCCGCCGACGCGCATACGCCCGACGACCCCGAATTCAGAACCTGGCCGCCCCATTGCGTCATCGGCACTCCTGGACAACAGCGCATTCCTGAAACCCTGTTTCCTGAGCCCGTGGTCATTCCCTGCCGCCCCGGCGCTTTCCGGCCTCCGGCGCGCTGGCGGGGCCAGTACATCGTGGAAAAGCCCACTTACTCTGCCCAGAGCAATCCCAACTTCGACGCCATATTGCAAGCCCTGGGTTCGCGGCGCGCCGTGGTGTTCGGCGTGGCGACGGAATACTGTGTGCTCGCCGACGCCCGGGATTTGTGCGCGCAAGGTTTCCAGGTGGACGTGGTGGTTGATGCGATCAAGCCCCTTACCGAGGAGGGCGGCCGCAAGGCGCTCGAGGAAATGGCGGCCGCGGGCGTTCGCGCGGTCACCACCGCGGAAGTCTGCCAGTAGGAGTCATACCGCAATGAAACGCCTAAAGCAATTTCGGCAACTGATGACAATGCTCGTGGGCCTGGCGCTGGTGGCGGCCCTCCTGGCCTGCAACAACAGTTCCACGCCCGAGGTGCGTACCTTGCCCGCGCCCAGCGCTTCCACGCCGAACCAGACGGATGCTAATCGACTCAGCGATGGCGCCGGCAAACTGATCGATGCGATGAAGAAGCCGGCGGGGTCGTTCCACTTTTCCTTTAAGGGGCAAGAGAACATTGCTAGAGACAAGACTCAGCCGCCCCAGATGGGCCCGGTGGTTTTGCAGGCGGACATCTCCCCGGAGGAAATTAATCTGACGGAGACGCGCGGCTCAACCACCACACCAACCAGGGCTAAGAAGGGTGATGAGCTGAATTGGGGTATGGCGAACCTGACGACGCTCGGAGTGATGACCAACCCCGACCTGGTCATCGCCGTGGGAGCTGCGGTCACGGATCCGCCTAGCGCCGATCTGGTGGGAGCCACTCCCGCGGATAAGTTCACCTTCGACACAACCATCGCCACCCCCTCCCAGAGAATGCGCTTGGATGCCGCCCGGATGGTCCTGACCACCATCAAGGATTGCAAGGGAACAGCTTGGATCGCCAAGGATTCCGGCCTCCTTATTAAGTTTAATATCGACGCCGACTACCTGGATAAGAACAACCACGCTTGGAAGGAACACTACGAAGGTGAAGTGACCCCGAAGTAATCGCTTGCGCATGCGGAGGCCGTCCAGTCGTAAGCAGGTGCTCAGTCACCATGCCGTGCAAGGCGCGAGGCAAGAGGTGCGATCTCCTGGCTCTTGCCTTCTGGAGTGAAAGCGTGCCGGCCCTCAGGACTGGCCTGGGCCCGAGGATGAGGAGTGGTGCGGCGTTGGAGGCAATGCCTGAAATGAGCGGGAGGCTATCCCGGCTATGCGTTGGCTAGGGGAAGGGCTTCAGAGTCGCACGCCACGAAAGTTCTCTCCCGCTCCCATTGCCTGGGTGGGCGCGGGCCCGAGGGCCAGTTCAGGTTTATCTCTTGTTGTTTCAGGGTCTTAATCGAGTGTTCCCGGAAGGACTGTAGCTGCCTGCCGCGCCCCGCATTGTCGGCAATTAGGCTACCAAAAAGATATACACGGCGGAGGGCCGTGAGGCTATGATTAATATGTCCTGGAGATAATGCCGCAGAGAGGGCCCCCGGGAAGACAAGCCTGGTGGCGGCGGACTCGATCTAGCTGGAGCCTCTCTACCGGCTTCCGGAGTTTGAAATCCGAACCGCAGGGGAGCAATCGCTGCATCTCCGCTGGCGCGATGACCAATATTAGCGCGTGCGAAATAGGTGGCCTGGGGATTCGCTTCCCGGCCTTGTCAGTGGGGACGAAAGGTGTGGACGGAGCGAAAACGGAGAAGGCATAAGCGGGACCGGCTCGGTGGGTGGGAGAATCGATTGCCTCACCTGCTTTCATCAAAAAAGGGCGGCTAGGAAGGCTAGAAGGGATTTTGAGGAAAGTGGGGCTAGGGAATCAGTGTGGAAAGGCCGAGCCAACAACACGGAGGAGTCCGGGCAGACCCGCGGGCGGGCCACCAAGGCAGGGGGCGGGGGGCTCAAGGGGTTGGCATGCGGGCGGGGAACTGCACCTCTATTTATGATCAAGTATTGTGAAATCAATCATTTGAAATATAGCCAGGTTTTCCCGATGGGAAGCGTCGAAAGAACGGGTCGGGGAAAGGCGGGGCCCCATCCCTCCGATTGGGCACGTGATCATGCATGGCTACGTATATGGGGCTAGACTTAGGGATATCGCCGCCTGACGGAATGGGAGGGTGTCCGGTGCTGAACCCGTCGAGTCCCCCGGCGAGCCGTTCAGGCGCTCCTGAGGACGCGTCGGTAGAGATCTTCGTAGAGGGGGATGATGCTCTTGCTGCAGAAACAGCGGAGGGCGCGTTGCCGGGCGGCGCGCGACATCTCCGCGTGCTTTTCCGGGTTGGTAAGGATCTCGAGGGCTCGCGCCGCCATGGTCTGAACGTCGCGCACCTCCACCAGAAAACCCTCCACCCCATCGCGGAAAACTTCCGGCACGCCGCCTACGCGCGAGCAAATGGCGGGGACGCCGGACGCCATGCCTTCCAGCGCGGCCAAGCCGAACGATTCGATATCACTGGGCAGTAGCAGCACGTCGGCACAACCGAGGAGGTCCTGCACTTGATTTTGCTTGCCGAGGAAGATCACATCGGCACTGAGCTTCTTTTCGCGGGCCATCCACTCGGCCACCGTCCGCTCCGGCCCGTCACCGATCATCAGAAGCTTGGCGGGGATTTCCCTGCGCACCCGCGCGAAGATTTCCACGACGTCCGGTACACGCTTGACGGGCCGGAAATTCGAGAGGTGAACCAGAATTTTCTCGCCCTGCGGGGCGAATTCATCGCGCCGGCATTTACCATTGTCGGGGGTGAAGACGTCACAGTTGACGAAGTTGGGAATGACCTCGACGGGGCGGCGGATGGCAAATTCCCGCTGCGTGACATCCCGAAGGTATTCGGAGATGGCCGTCACCCCGTCGCTTTCGTCGATGGAAAAACGGGTAATGGGGAGATAGGAGCGATCCAGTCCCACCAGGGTGATATCGGTGCCGTGCAGCGTGGTGACGAAGGGCAGGCGGCGCGGCTTCAGCATGGCGCGCGCCAGGTAGGCGCTGACCGAATGGGGAATCGCATAGTGAACATGCAACAGGTCGAGGGATTCGTTCACGGCCACGTTGGCCATGGCGGTGGCGAGCGCCAGGGTGTAAGGGGGGTGGTCGAAGAGGGGGTAATTCAGCATCTCCACTTCATGAAAGTGGATGCGGCCGGCGGCTTCGGTGATGCGCACGGGCATCGCATAGCTGATGAAGTGTATATCGTGCCCGCGCGCGGCCAGTTCGATTCCGAGCTCAGTCGCAACCACGCCACTTCCGCCGTAGGTGGGATAGCAGGTGATGCCGATGCGCATAGCCGTCCTGCGGGAAGCAGGAGCCCAGCCGCCGCGTCCCGGCTAAGAGTGCGGCCCCTTCTTCTTGGATTCACTGGGAAACAATTCGATTCGCGTGACCGTGCGGCGGTCGGCGTGCTGGTCGTAATAGACATTGACGCGCGCGCCGGGAGAGACATCATCCAATTTTTTCCGGAAGCCGTCGAGGGTTTCGACATGAGTACTATGTTTGATGGGGAAGATTTCCGTGGTTCCCCCCTCAGCATTGATACTCATAACATTATGCTTCGCATCGACCGATTTGACCGTACCGGTAAACATTAGATGTTCATTGGCGCTGATGATCTTGTCGAGGCCCGGAATCTTGGGCTTTTCTTCCTGCTGCGCCGCGGCTGCGCATACGAGCAAAAGAATGGCTGGAACCACCCCCATCAGCCGCCAACTCACACGCCGCAGGGTGTGGAAACTCTGCGCCTGGCGTCGAACGATTCGCGAATCGAATTGGGAAATGGTGAGAACCCTCACGTGAATTTCCTTATAAGAAATCCTTGCACGAATCAATGCTAGGCGCGCTCCGGCAGGCTGTCAAGTGCCGCGCCGGATGGGGGGATTTGGGGCGCTTCGCGTGCACCGCTTATGTGCCCGGCAGGAATGCCGGGTTGGCTCGGGTGAGAATCGCGAATCAGCCCTCAGTATTTGTTCTCGGGCAGACTAGACGCAAACCGGCACGATTCCGGAGACCATTTAATCTGCTTCGGGCGCCTGATGGACTTCCCCTTCATGGTTTGCCCCATTTCGGGATTCGCCATCTTTATACATAAACCGGATGCATGATTTCATGACAAGGAGGTTGGGTTCATTCTGACGATGCACCTTGATGCAACTCTTGTCATACCATTCGATCACCCCGCGGATGGTTTCCCCCTGATCCAGGACCACCACCATAGGCGTGCGGCCTTGCATCTGCTTCAGATAATAGAAATTCTCGGCGTTGGTTTGCTCCGGCGGAGCGGGTTTCTTACGCTGCATGCGTGCGCCCATTTGGTCCTGTACATCAGACAGGGTTGGACGGATCAAGCGTCGATTCATATTGGTTTGCTCCTGAAGCCCGAACGGACGGGCAAGGATTCGAGTTTATCCCGGTGAAATGCGCGGGTCGCCTCTGCTTCCCTAAGACGTTCCACCGGGCGTCTCGGTTTCATCCGGCCAAAAAATTAATGACCATGCTCGGAAAAAAGCCGCGAATAGGCCACATAGTAACATACGAAAACACCGGCCGCAATCGTTTTAGCCGGGATGCACATGTTCCAATCTGGTTATTGAACCAATCGCGCTGGTCGCTCGTGACTCATAATGTTGGATGGCGCGTGAATGTTCCTCGTTGCCTGTCGAAGGAAGTTTCGAATGCCGATTTTCGATTACCGATTAAACAGGCACGCGCGATCGATAAGCGTCAATCGGCAATCGAATATCGAACGTCGATGCCCAGTGTCTCAAAGCCGAGTTGGGGATTGACGTTGCGAATTTGGAGGCGGTAAGCCTGATCGAGGCCGGCCTTGAGTTTCTCGATTCCGCGTAGAGTCAACAGGGGGGCCCAGCCTTGGAGGCGCGCCATCAAGTCGACATTCACCACGGCGTCGGCCGCCGGGTCCAGCAGGATGTGCATAAGATCGGAGAGAAGGGTATAGCCAACTTTCAACGTTCCTTCGAAATCGTCGCGATTCTCCGCCAGCGCGCGGGCGGAGTCAAACACTCCGCGCCAGTCCGTCGTGGGGCCGGGAGCGCCGCGCCGCGCCATCGCTTCCAGAAAATCCAGCCAGGGCTGGCGGCGGCGTTCGTACTCGGCAGGATCGAAATCCCGCGCCCGGGCCACACTGCCCGCCGCCACGCGCGCGGCAAGCGCCTTCTGGGGCCCGGTGAGTTTCCTCTCGCGGGCCAGCAAGTCCTGTATGAGGGCTTGGTCGACGGGCTGGAAGGCGACGCGCGTGCAACGCGAACGGATGGTGGAGCGCAGCTCAAAGGCGTTTGGGCAAATCAGAATGAAGCTGGTGGTCTCGGGCGGTTCCTCCAGCACTTTGAGCAGCAAGTCCACGGCCTGCCAATGAATCGTTTGGGCATCATCGAGAATAAAGACGCGGCGCGCGAACTCGAACGGCCGCGTGTAGGCGATGGCGCGCAACTGGCGGATCTGTTCGGTGAGGATGAATTTGGTCAGCGGCTCGATGATCTGAAGATCGAAGTAAACCAGGCCCTCAACCCGGCGGGCGGATTCTTTGATTTCGCGGCGGCGGGCCAGATCTTCCCGCGCGGCGGTAAACATCTGCTCGGCCTTGCGGCAGCGCGCGCACTGATCGCAGAAGTCCTGGGCGCCGCGTTCGCACACCAGCGCCTTGGCCAGCATCAGGGCCAGCGTTTTCTTGCCCACGCCTTCGGGCCCGGTAAAAAGCATGGCCCCCGGCAGGCGCCCGCTCGCCAGCATTTCGCGGACTGCGCCCACCGCCTGCGGATTGCCGAGAAAAGAGTCGAAGCCCATGTCCTTAAGTGCAGAAATTCCACCGCTGTCGAGAATTGGAACTTGTCACGATTTTCGCGTCTCGGATTTCGAATTTCGGTCTGCGTGGTCAAGCAGCGGTTCGATGAGCGCGCGAATCTGCTGTTGCAACTCGTCGATGGACTGATCGGCGCGCACCAGCTTGATGCGCCCCGGCGCGCTGCGGGCGATGGCCAAATACCCGGCCCGTACGCGCTTATGAAAAGCCAGGCTCTGCCGCTCAAACCGGTCATGGCGGGATCGCCGCCGGGTATCACGTCCTTGGGCGCGAGCCAGCGCCCGTTCGGGTTCGAGGTCAAGGACAATAGTCAGGTCGGGCTGAATCTTCCCGCAAATCACCCGGTCGAAGGCGCGCACCGTGGCCGTGCCCAGTTGGCGCCCGTAACCCTGGAAGGCGAAGGACGCCGTGTTATAGCGGTCGCTCACCACCACCTCTCCGCGGGCCAGCGCCGGGCGCACCACCTCTTCCAAAAGCTGGGCGCGCGCCGCGTACATCAGCGCCAACTCGGCCAGGGGCGCAAGTTTTCCGGTCTTCGACGCAAGGAGGATGTCGCGGACGCGTTCCCCCGTGCGCGTGCCGCCCGGCTCGCGCGTCACCAGTACGCGATGACCGCACTTGCGCAAATACTGGACAGCAAGGCGGAGTTGCGTGCTCTTGCCCGTGCCGTCCAGCCCTTCAAAGGTGATGAAGAGGCCTGGTTTCATAGTGCGACTGTCCTTATGCTAACACCCGCTCGTAATCGTAACAAGGCGCCTGCACATGGGCGGGGAGTGATAGAATGGCACGGTTTTAGTTCGCCCAGTCCGAAAAATTTGCGGGTAGCTCCGCCACGCTTTAGTCTGCTGGGAGAGATGGTCGCGAATATTCTGGAAAACATCGCGCGGGTGGAAGAGCGAATCGCCGCTGCCTGCCGGCGGAGCGGACGCCGGCGCGATGACGTAAAGCTGGTGGCCGTTTCGAAGACGCACCCACCCGCATTGATTCGCGCGGCATTTGCAGCAGGCCTGCGCGATTTTGGCGAGAACCGCGTGCAGGAGGCGAAATCCAAGTGCCTGGCGCTTGCTGATATGGACGCAACCTGGCACTTGGTGGGGCATCTTCAGTCCAACAAGGCGCGGGTGGCGCGCGAACTTTTCCAATGGGTTCATTCGCTGGATTCTCCGCATCTGGCAGAGAAACTGGCGCAGGCCGCTACCCCGGGCAGCGCGCGCCTGCCGGTGCTGATCGAAGTGAACTTGGGGGAGGAAACCTCCAAGGCGGGCATACGGGCCGGGGAAGTGGCGGCCCTGGCGGAGCAGATCGCGCCGCTGGGAACACTCGAACTACGCGGCCTGATGGTCATCCCGCCGTTCTTCGATAATCCGATAGATGTGCGGCCCTACTTCCGGCAACTGCGCGCCCTGGCTGGCGATATCGAAGCGCGGCATCTGCCCGATGTTTCCATGCGCGAACTTTCCATGGGCATGAGCCACGATTTCGAAGTCGCCATCGAGGAGGGAGCAACGATGGTGCGGGTGGGGACGGCGATCTTTGGTGAGAGGAAATAAGGCTGTCAGTGGTCCGTTGTCAGTTGTCCGTTGCCTTTGGTCCTTTGTTAGTTGTTCACTTCGAGTTCTGTACTTTTAGGATGCATCCGCCCGGACGAGATTGTATTTCTTGCTGAAAACTGATGACTGAGAACTGACAACTGACAACGGACTACGGACGGTTTTCTTCCATGCCCGAGTTTAAGATTGAACGCGAAAACGTAAGCTTCTGGCTGCGGGTGAAGCCCCGCGCGGCGCGTGAGCGGTTGACCGTGGACGCCTCCGGCGAACTGCGCCTGGAGTTACACGCCCCGCCCACAGAAGGGCAGGCCAATGAAGCTTGCGTCCATTTCTTTGCCCGTGCCTTGCGTTTGCCGCAAGCGTGTGTGGTGATCCTCTCCGGCCAAAAGGCGCGGCGCAAGTTGCTGCGTGTGACGGGGCGGTCGGCGGAAGAGAGCATCGCGCAGATCGAGACCTTGGCGGCAGCGCCCCCTGACGGGAGGAAACGTTGAGCTTCAACGAGCGCTTGGGCGAAATTCGCAGCGGATTTGAGCGTGCCTTCTGGGTGGCGAATTTCACCGAACTGTTCGAGCGCCTCGCCTACTACGGCGCCAGCGCGGTGCTGGCCATCTATCTGAGCGAGCAACTGCACTTTTCCAAAGAAGTCACCGGCTGGATGATGGGGACTTTCGGGTTCGTCGTCTGGCTGCTGCCGGTGCTGGGCGGGACGCTCGCTGACCGCTTTGGATTTCGCCGCGCCCTGATGTTTGCCTACCTCGTCATGACCATCGGCTATTTTCTCCTGGGATCGCTTTCAGCCCCCTGGATGCACGCGATGCGCCAGGCGCTCGGCGACAAGTGGCTGGTGTTCGGCATTCTGATGATTCCCGCGCTCGGACCCGCAGTGGTAAAGCCCTGCGTGGCGGGAACGACGGCGCGCGCTTCGGCGGAAAACGTCCGCTCCATCGGTTATTCCATTTATTACACGATCGTCAATATCGGCGGCACGCTCGGCCCGGTGGTTGCCTGGCTGGTGCGCAAACCATTGGGTTGGGGAATAGAAAACGTTTTTCGTATTTCCGCCCTCAGCGTGTTTCTGATGTTCCTGGTGACGCTGCTGTTTTTCCGCGAGCCGGCGCGGTCGGGGGAGCAGCAGGTGGCGAGCGTCGCGGGTGCCATCAAGAATATGTTTGTCGTGCTGGGCAATTTCCGCTTTGTTCTTTTCCTGCTGATATTTTCGAGCTTCTACATCGTGTTCTGGCAGGAATTTATCTCCGCTCCACTGTTTTTGCGGGGCTATGTCGACCCGAACGCCAACGCCGACCTGCTGCTTTCCATCGACGCGCTCACGGTGATTTGTTTTCAGATCCTGGTGAGCTACCTGACGCGCAAGATTCCTGCCTTCCCGGCGATGACGCTGGGCCTGCTGATCTCGAGCATGTCCTGGTTATTCCTGGCCATCCACCCGTCAACTTGGGGGCTGGTGGCGGCGCTGATCGTGCTGGCCCTTGGCGAAATCACGCAATCGGCGCGTTACTACGAATACATTTCGCGGCTTGCGCCCCCCGGCCAGCAGGGGCTCTATATGGGCTACGCTTTTCTGCCCATCGCCATCGGGTATTTCATCGCGGGCCCCTTGGGCGGATACCTTCTCCATGAGTTCGGCGACGTTCTACACCGGCCCCAGCAAATGTGGTGGGTGGTGACGGCGGTGGGGCTGGTGGGAGCTGTGCTGATGGTGATTTACGATTACGTGTTCAAGCCCGGGGAAAGGCAAGGGCAGAGGGCGGGGGGTTAGGGACTGGCGGCAAGCCGCGCGGGCGGCGGATCGTTGGGGCTTCCACCCCACAAAGGAGGATATTGCTGTGAATCTCGAGGCCATTCAATCTGCGTTATGTGAAGCCAATCTCGACGGCTGGCTGTTTTATGACCACCATCGCCGCGATGCCATTGCCTATCGCGTGCTCGGTATTAACCCCGTGATGTGTACTCGCCGGTGGTATTACCTGATTCCGAAGGAAGGGGAGCCGGGGAGGTTGGTGCACCGGATTGAGGCTCACAACCTCGATGGTCTGCCGGGCACGGTGGAGCGCTATTCATCCTGGCGCGAGCAACGCGAAGGGCTCAGCCGGTTGCTGCACGGCAAAGCGCACGTGGCGATGCAATACTCGGCCTTGAACAACATCCCATACGTGGGGCTGGTGGACGCGGGCACGGTGGAGTTGGTGAAAAGTTGCGGGGTGGAGGTGGTTTCTTCCGCGGACCTGGTGCAACAATTTGAGTCGTGCTGGTCAGAAGAGCAATGGCAGTCGCACCAGGCGGCCGGTGTGGTGGTGCACCAGGCCGTGCGTACGGCGTTCGCGGCCATTCGTGATGCGGTGCGCGCCGGCAAGGAGATCAGCGAATACGATGTCCAACAGGAAATGGTGCGGGTTTTTGAGGCAAACGGCATCATTGCCGATGAGCCTCCCTGCGTGGCGGTGAACGCAAACTCCGCCAATCCGCACTACTCGCCGTCCCGGGAGGCCTCGCTGCCCATTCATGCCGGGGACTTTGTCTTGTTGGATGTGTGGGGCAAACAGAACAAGCCCGGCGCCGTCTATTTCGATATCACCTGGACGGGATACGTGGGTGAAAGAGTTCCCGAGCAATACACCAAGATTTTTGATGTGGTCCGCGCGGCGCGCGACGCCGCCATCAGCCTGGTGCAGGTATCCCTTCAGGCGGGGCGGACCCTGCACGGTTATGAGGTTGATGACGCGGCGCGCGAGGTCATTAAAGGGAGCGGCTACGGTGCTTTCTTCGTGCACCGCACCGGGCACTCGATTGGCGAGGACGTGCACGGCAACGGCGCCAACATGGATAACTTTGAAACCCACGACGAGCGCCGGATCATCCCCCGCACCTGCTTTTCCATCGAGCCCGGAATCTATTTGCATGAATTCGGTGTGCGGAGCGAAGTGAATGTGTTCACCGGGGCCCGCGAGGCTTGTGTAACCGGGGAAATTCAAACGGAGATCGTACCCATCCTTGCCGCGCCCTGATAAGGTGTGTTACGTTGGAAGACTTGATGGAGGATTCATGATTTAGGATTCAGGATTTAGGCCTAGATCCTAAATCCTAAATCCGTGTTCTGAGTTCCAATTCATGGCCAACAAAGTTGTGCAAGAAACAATTTCCGCCCCTGCTGCGCCCAAGCTGACCACGCTGGTGCGGTTGTGTGTGGCGGCATGGATGGTGCCGGGCCTGGGCCATCTGCTGCTCGGCCGCAAGTGGCGCGCCCTGATCCTTTTCTCTGGGATCGTGACGATGTTCCTGATGGGGCTCGCCATGCAAGGCGAGTTTTTTACCACCGATTCAGGATCTTATCTCCAAACGCTCGGTTATTTCGGCGAGTTGTGCGTGGGCCTGGCGATGCCGGTGGCCCGCTTTTTCGGCTACGCGGGGGGCAATACGTTGTTCGTGAGCTCCGATTTCGGTACGGCCTATCTGGTGGCGGCCGGCATGCTGAACACGCTGTCGATTCTGGATACTTACGACATTGCCATGGGCCGCAAGCCCTAAAGGCAGTGACAAGTGGGATTGCCGATTTTCGATTGATGATTGACGATTGGGCAAAATCGACGATCGAAAATCGGCAATCAGTAATTGTTTCACGCTTCACTCATCACTGGACTCTAATATGGTAGTTCCACATCTTCCCGCTATGCTCCTGTTCTCCTTTCTCGTGTCCGTTGTTTTCGGACTCCTGAGCAAGAACACCCCACGCGAGCGGCTCCTGTACGGCGCCGAGGTGTTTGTGGCTTTTGTGGGCGTGGCGCTGGTGCTCGGTTGGATCATGTACCCCCTACCTTGAAATCCCCGAGCATAATTTCCCTCCGCAGGCAACCCGCCTTGACTTCGCCGCGAACCGGCCTTAGAGTAGGCGTCACCACGAGAGATATCGTCCGCACCGAGATAGTTCCTCGCGAGGTGTAGCGCACTCTCCTAATGCTGAGGCCATCGACATGATTCTCCTGGCAAGCACATCGGCGTTTGTTACTTTCCTAGCGATTGCGGTGTTCGGTTTTGTCTTTGTGATCGCCAGTTCCATCCTGGGCGACATGTTCGACCATGGCGACCTGGGCCACGACGCCGATGGTCATGGCGCAGGCCCCAGCCTCCTGAGCAGCCGTATCCTGAGTGTCTTCGTCACGGCGTTTGGAGCGTTCGGCGCCATCGGCATTCACCTCGGTTACGGGGTGGGAGTGAGCACCGCGATGGGCTTCGGAGGTGGAGTGTTGTTCGCGGGAGTGATCTATGTCTTCGCCAGCTTTCTTTACAGCCAACAAGCTTCCAGCCACGTTCGCACCGGCGACCTGGTGGGGAATACAGCCCAGGTGAGCGTCGCCATTCCCAAAGGGGGAGTGGGCCAGATACGCTGCACGCTGGGTGACACAGTGGTGGAAAAAGTTGCCCGGGCGGTAAATAATGAGGAGATTTCGGTCAACACTCTCGTAAAAATCAATTCCATCGTCGGGGAAGTCGTTCTGGTGGATCGCGCGGAGTAGGGGAGCAGTGGCCCCTGAGAAGCAGCCGAAAGACGAAATGCGAAATTCGAAACTCGAAATGCGATAAGGTCGCGATTTTCGAGTTTCGATTTTCGAATTTCGGCCCGTGTGGTTTTGTGACTCGCCACTTTCCTTCAGGAGGATGATTATGCAGTTTCCGCCTTTTGTTATTATGCTGGCAGCGATTGCCGCCATTGCCCTACTTGTCGCGATTTCCCGTTTCGCCAAAAACTACATCAAGGTGCCGCCCAACGCGGTGGCGATCTTCAGTGGCCGACACCACAAGCTGCCCGACGGCCGCATCATTGGCTATCGTATGGTGCGGGGCGGCGCGGCGTTTCGCTGGCCTTTGCTGGAGCAGGTGGATTACCTGTCTCTCAACGTCTTTACGATTCCGCTCGAAATCAAGCGCGCCTACACGCTGAAGGGTGTGCCGATATCCGTGAAGGCCGTGGCCAACGTAAAGATCAAGGGCGATGACATGTCGCTGTCGGCGGCGGCGGAGCGCTTTCTGGGCATGACGCATGACACCATCCAGAAGGTGATTTTCCAAACCCTGGAAGGCCACCTGCGCTCGATTCTCGGCACGCTGACGGTGGAGGAAGTGAACAGCGACCGCTCCAGCTTTGCCCAGAAGCTGACCTCGGAGGCGGCGCTCGACTTGGAGCGCATGGGCATTGGCGTGGACGTCCTGACGATTCAGGACATCAGCGACGAGGAAGGCTATCTCGACGCGTTGGGGAAGAAGCGCACCGCGGAAGTTAAACGCGATGGAACGATTGGTGAGGCGGAGGCCACGCGCGACGCCAAGATCAAATCCGCCCTGGCGATGCAAGAAGGCGAAAAGGCGAAGTTCGACGCCGACGCCAACATCTCCAGCGCGAATCGCGAGTTTCAGGTAAGGCAGGCCCAGTACCAGGCCGAAATTGAAATGGAAAAGGCCAAGTCTGCGCAGGCCGGGCCCTTGTCGGAGGCGAAAGCGAAGCAGGCAGTGGTGGCGGAAGAAGTGCGCGTGGAGAAGACTCGCACGCAGGAACAGATCGCCGTGCAGGAACAGGAAGTCCTGCGCAAGCAAAGAGAGCTGGAGGCGACAGTCATCAAGCCGGCGGAGGCCGAGCGGCAGGCGGCCATTGTGCGCGCGGAGGCCAAGAAGCAGGCGGCGATCCTGGAAGCCGAGGGCCAGAAGTCCGCGCAGATCGCGATGGCGGAAGCGCAGCAGGAAAAGTTAAAGCAGGAAGGTTTGGGCCGCGCGGCGGCGGTGGAAGCGGAAGGCCGCGCCGAGGCGTCGAAGATTGAAGCCATGGGCCTAGCGCAAGCGCGCGCCATTGAAGCGCAAGGCGTGGCGGAAGCCCAGGCCATCCTGAAAAAGGCGGAAGCGTGGCGCCAGTTCAACGACGCGGCCAAGCTGCAAACCCTGCTCGAGAAGCTGCCCAGCGTGCTGCAAGCCTCGGCGGGGATCTTTGGCGCCGTGGCGGCCCCGCTCGGCAACATTGATAAAGTGGTGGTGATTGAGCAGGGCAACGGGGCGGCGGGCAACGGCACCGGCGGAATCGGGCGCATCGCGCAATCGGGACCGGCGCTGGTCTTCGGCTTGCTCCAGCAACTCCAGGCATTAGGGCTGGATATTCCCACCGTGCTTTCGCAGCTCGGCGTGGACGCGAAGCTGGCCGCGTCGTTGAAGCCAGCGCCGCCTCGGGCGGAGGAAAACCCCGATAAAAAGTAGAAGGTGGGATTTATGCCGAGCTTTCAACTCTCTTCCACGATGCACGAGGCGGATGCCGAAGTGCTGGCCGTCCATTGCAGCGACCACCGCTTCCAAGCCGGATTCTACGAGTTCCTGAATCTCAAGCTAAATCTCGATGAGAATTACGACCTGTTGGTGCTGCCCGGCGGCCCGCAATGCCTGACGCTGGTGGAATACTTGCCGAAGTTTTCCTGGGCGGGGTGGAAGTGGTTTCGGTACCTGGTGGAGGCGCATGACCTGAAGCGGCTGATTCTGATTCAGCACCAGGATTGCGGCTGGTACAAGGAATTGCCTGGTCACCTCCATACTTCCCCGGAGCCGCGGCAGCGCCAGGAACAAGATTTGCGGCGCGCGCGGACGGCGCTGGTGAGGGAGCGGCCCGAGCTGAGCGTGGAGCTCTACTACGCCGGTTATGACGCCAGCCAGCACATCACCATCGAGGGGGTGGCGGGCTGATGCCCAGCTACGCGCAGATTGCCTGGCACGGCGCCATGGCCCTGCTCATGGGCCTGCTGATTGGTCTCGAACGGGAGCACGCCCTGGGCGAGAATGAACCACTCTTTGCCGGTGTCCGCACCTTTCCCATCATTGTCCTCACCGGGTATCTCTGCGGCCTTCTGACCCACGTGGGAATCCCGTGGGTGTTGCCTATAGCGCTGGCGGGAACGTGCGCGCTGGTGGTCACCGCCTACGCGGCGAAGTTGAGGGGACAGCACAAAGGGGCCACCACGGAGTTCGTCGCAATTCTTTCGTTCATCCTTGGCGCGCTCACCGCCCTGGGTTTCCTTATTCCCGCCGCGACTTTTGCGGTTGTCGCGGCCTTGTTGCTTTCCATCCGGGCGCCCCTTCATCATCTCGCGGAGAAGATCCAGGAAGGGGAGCTTTACGCCATTCTCAAATTTGGGATTGTCAGCGTCATCGTGTTGCCGCTGCTCCCCAACCGTACGTTCGGGCCATTTAATGTTCTGAACCCGCGCCTGATCTGGTCGATGGTGGTGTTGGTCTCCGCCGTCAGCATGATTGGTTACCTCCTCATGCATTGGCTCGGCGCGCGGCAGGGAGTGGCCGTGACGGGCCTGTTGGGGGGATTGGCCTCCAGCACTGCGGCCACGTTCGACTTTTCCCAGAAGGCCCGCGTGGCCGGGGAGGGGCTGGCAAAATGCTTCGCCCTGGGCATTGTGATCGCCTCGACCGTCATGTTCCCCCGCCAGTTGTTGCTGAGTTTTCTGCTTGATCCCCGCCTGGCTTATGTCCTGATTCTCCCCATGGCCCTGCCGGTTGTGGCCGGCGCCGGCGCGGGAATCTTTCTGTGGAAACAGAAGGAGGCCGAGCCGGTAGCCGCGCTGGAGGTGAAGAATCCCATGGAGCTGGGCAGCGCGATCAAATATGGACTGTTCTTCGCGGTGATTCTGTTCGTTTCCCGTGTGGCGTATCAATATTATGGCGCGTCCGGGATGTACGTAACCGGAACGCTCGCCGGTCTGGCGGATGTTGATGCGTTCACCATCTCGGCGGCGGGTCTGGCGCGGCAAGGGGTGCTGGCCCAGAGCACGGCCGGCGCCTCAATTTTGCTCGCGGGGGCGATGAATACGCTGGTGAAAGGCGGCATCGCTGTGGTCCTCGGCGGCCCGGCCCTGCGGCGGGTGATTTTCCCTATCTTCGGGGTAATGACTCTGGCCGCGGTGGTGGCTTGCATCGTCGTGGCTCGTTCCTGATATGACCACTTTCAGCAGGGGACGGCACTACTTCTCTTCAAGTGTGACCCCGCACATGAATCCCATAGTAAAGTTGGACGCGGCGAGTCGGCGCTTACCTTGGTGCCACCGGTTCTGCGGAGGAGAAGTGTTTGGGACGCAGGAAATTGGGAAGGGATTGCGCCCCGATGCATCGGGGCGGCCGCGGCTTCGCATGGATTCGCGGCCATCGGCTCGCAGAGCTTTGCTCTGAGTTCGTGACTTTTTTAAATTCGCGCGCAAGTCGGGATGGAAAACAAAAGAGTTAGGCTCGCGAAAATGGCCCAAAAATCAAAAAAGTCACAAGCTCTCTGCGCAATCCAACCCGCAATCCAATCCCCGGAAACCCGAGGAAAGCCGGGGCGCGGAGGGATTGGGCAGGGCGAGTCCCGCCCCAATGCGCCGCGCTCACTTCCGCCCGCCGATCCTCGCTACGTCTTTGGGCGGGCATTTTGTCTGGCTTGTAGGCACCTTAAGCTAGGCTCATTTTCTTATTGACAAAGCCTAGCGCTCATATCATACTAGTCTGGGTATTGTTAGCTTGCCCCGTGCAAGCGGGAGGCGTGGTCAGGTTGTGGGGATGGAGAAACCACGGAGGGGGGGAAGGGAACTCGCACGCTCATGGTTTGGCCTGCGCCGTATATCACGCCTCTGAAGTCGCTCCATGCGCCGGGGGAGGATCCGGAGCGGAAGCCCGTCCGCCGGGAAGCCCGGAAGCAACTCTCCCGGCTGGTGGAACTTTTCGCGTCGGTTGCCTGGCAGTATGCGCGCAAATGGGCGAGAGTCCTATCAATGGAAAATCTGGCCGAGCTGCTGGCTCCGGAGAATCAGCCGGCTATGCACTTGCAAAGCCTGGAAGACTCCTGCTGTCGCCGGATGTGGCACCTTATCAATGCTTTCGGAGAGGTCCGCTAGGGAAAACTGCAAAAATAAAAATGAAAATAAGTACGTTCGAAGCCGGAATGTGTATGAAAACAAACAAATCTCGGACAAGATGCCTGAAAAGATTCGGACATTTACGACTTAGTTTCGGACATTTTCGTCAATCCGACATGAATCTTGCAGGAAAAAGCGGCTTATTGATGGCAATTCACCACTTTAATTCTGTGTTAGGATGCAACCCATGCGCAAACTCCTCCTGATCGCTTTCATGACATTCCTCAGCACACCGCTGTGGGCGGCGGGCACCCTACGCGTGTACTTCATCGACACGGAAGGCGGGCAATCCACGCTTTTCGTCTCGCCCTCCGGTCAAACCATGCTGGTGGATACCGGCAACCTTGAGCCGAAAGGCCGCGACCCGTCGCGCATCGCGGCTGTCGCCAGGAAAGCCGGCGTCGACCACATCGACTACCTTTTGATCACTCACTACCACTCGGACCACGTGGGCGGCGTGCCGGAGCTGGCGAAGCTTCTTCCCATCACGAATTTCGTCGATCACGGCCCCGAGGTTGAAAAAGATGCCAAGGCCGAGGCGCTGGTCATAAGTTACCTGCAGGTCCGCGAAAAGGGCCACCACATTCTTGCTCAACCGGGTGACCACATTCCACTAGCCGGAATGGATGTGCTCGTCTTGACTTCCGCCGGCAGGGAAATCACCTCGCCGTTGCCTGGCGCCGGTGCGCCCAACCCCGTCTGCAATTCCACGCCTCCTCACTTATCCGATCCTACCGAGAACGCGCAGTCCATCGGCACGTTGATCACTTTCGGAAAATTCCGCATCATCGACTTGGGCGACTTGACTTGGAACAAGGAGATGGAGCTGGCCTGTCCCCGTAACAAAATTGGGACGGTGGATGTCTACCTGAGCACCCACCATGGCCTGGATGCTTCAAATTGCCCGGCCATTGTGGACGCGCTGCGGCCGCGCGTAGCCATCGTCAACAACGGCGCAACCAAGGGCGGTGCGCCGCTGGCTTTGCGCACGATTCGCAGTTCCCCGGGAATCGAGGACGTTTGGCAGTTGCATTACTCCAAGAACGCGACTAAAGAAGAGAATGCGCCTGAGCCGTTTATCGTGAATGTCGATAGGGATCTTCCCACCAGTTGGATCGAGCTTGAGGCGCGTGCCGATGGACAGTTCACGGTGACCAACAGCCGCAACGGGAAGACGAAGACTTACGCGGCGCGGCCTTGACCTGGCGGGCGGCGGAGATGGCAGAGTGCGAAAAACACCGTGCGCTTCTCATTGTGAGCGAAACAGAAAACCCAAATCCCGTGTCATGAGGTCGTAGCATGAGGAAACCTGAGTTTTGGCGCCATTACCTTTGGTTGGTTCTCGCGGCTTTGCTGGTTCTCCCTTTGGCCGGCGCGGCGGGGCAATCGACTTCGGTTCCGAGCCTTTCCGGGTTTGATGATTACGTTGCAGCGACCATGAAGCAGTTCAAAGTGCCGGGCGTCAGCGTGGCCATCATCAGGGATGGAAAGATCGTCCTCAGCAAAGGCTATGGCTATCGCGATACGGAAAGGCAGTTGCCGGTTACCTCCAAGACGCTGTTCGCCATCGGCTCGGTGACGAAATCTTTCAGTGTCACCATGCTGGGCACGCTGGTCGATGAGGGGAAACTCGATTGGGACAAGCCGGTCCGCGATTACTTCCCCGCCTTTCGCATGCACGATTCGGTAGCGACCGAAGAGATGACCATGCGCGACCTGGTCACGCACCGGTCGGGCCTGCCTCGTCATGATCTGGTTTGGTACACGCAGGACATCAGCAGGGAAGAAGTAATCGACCGACTGCGTTACTTGGAGCCGAACCGACCTTTCCGAAGCACCTATCAGTACAACAACCTTATGTTCATGACGGCCGGCTATTTGGGCGGAAAAATCGCCGGCGGAACCTGGGAACAGGCGGTGCAAAAACGCGTGCTCGACGCCATCGGCATGCCTGGAACCGACTTCTCGGTTGAGGATTCCCAGAAGAGCCCGGACTTTGCCCAACCCTATCGCAAGGATCGCAAAACCCAACTCGTCTTTAAAATCCCCTTCTACGTTCAGACTGCCGTGGGTCCGGCGGGAGAGATCAATAGCAACGCCGACGACCTGGCACGCTACCTGTTATTCCACTTGAACCTTGGAGCCATCGACGGCAAGCAGATTCTTTCCAAGAACAACGCCTTGCAGATGCAGACTCCGCAAATGGCCATTCCCGGGCAATCGCCCTTCAAGGAGTACGGCGGCGCCAGCTATGGCTTGGCGTTCGACATTACCACTTACCGAGGGCACGCGGTCATCCAGCATGGTGGCGCCATTGACGGTTTTATTACCAGCTTCAAATTCCTTCCGAATGATAAAGTGGGGGTCGTCGTCATGGCCAACTTGGACCAGACGACGCTTCCCGAGGTTATCGCCGACAACGCCATTGACCGCCTGCTAGGCCTCGAACCGATTGACTGGCCCGAGCGCTTCCTGGCCATTGAGAAGCAGGGCAATGAAGCCGAAGAGGCGGCGGAGCATCAGGGATATACCGGGCAGAAGCCCGGCACCCATCCTTCGCACGACTTGAAGGAGTACGTGGGAGAATTCTCCCACCCCGCTTATGGGCATGTGACCATCGCGCTCGCCGGCGGGTCAACGGGCCATGCCTTGCAATTAACCCTCAATCGCATCAGTAGACCTCTCGACCATTTCCACTACGACACGTTTCAGGTTCCCGCCAATCCCAAGGATGAATTCGAGAAATTGAAGGTGACCTTCATTACCGACTTGAAAGGTGATATCGCCAGCCTCAGCATGCCGCTGGAGCCAACGGTGGAGCCCATCGTCTTCGCTCGCGTACCGGAAAAGCGCATGTTCGATCCCGCCTTCCTCGGCGCGTTTGTGGGGGACTATGACCAACCCGTGGCGCCGCTCACGGTCATTCTGGATGGCCATGCCCTGGCGTTTGCCAGCCAGGGAAGACCGAAGATGGCATTAGCTCCGGACCACGGGACCACCTTCCGGGTTATCGACATGCCGGGTGAAAGTGTGGAATTCAAGAAGGACGCCACAGGTAAGGTCGAAGGAATTATTATCTACGCGCCCGACGGTGTGGCCTTCTACAAACGCAAGTAGCTGAACTCGTGCCGCAGCCCGGCATCAGATCGTATCGTGGCAGGTGCGGCAGCCGGTGGGGGCGCCCTTTACCTTGTGGCAACTGATGCAAGCGGCCATGGAGGTGGGCTTCTCCCGGGTTATCACGTCGCGCTCGCGGACGGGGCCGTGACAAGATTCACAATCCAGCTTCGCTTTCGTCACGTGCGTCCGGTGTGAGAAGTAGACGTAGTCCGGCACTTCGTAGATTTGCACCCAGGGGACGGGCTTCTTGTGCGCAGCGTACTCCGCGAGCTTTTTTATCGCCGGGCTGTCCGTCTTGACGGTGGCGTGGCACGTCATGCACTTTTCCTCTGGGGGAAAGTTCATGGTCCAGCCCTCGGAGGATATCGCGTGGCAGTCGAGGCACTGCGGGAAGAATTGCGTGTGCACCTTGTGGCTGAAAGGAAGGGGCTGCGATTTTGCGGCCTGTAGTGCGGGCACCTTCTCCTGAGCGCGCAACGCGCCGCCCACAGTGAGCGCACAGAAAGCGATGGCCATGACGACGCAAACGGCCTCGGATTTTGCTAGGAAGGCTGTCGACTGCAGGTTCAAAGCTGTGGCTCCGTTATAACACTCCGCGCAACTGCGCCGGAGGCCGCTCACGGCAAAGCGAACGCCACGTAGGCATCTCCTGACCGCGTGCGAGGCTTGCCGCCGCCGCCCGCCGCGATGACCACGTATTGCTTGCCGCCGACTTCGTATGTGCAAGGCGTCGCGTAACCGCCCGCGGGAAGTTGCGCTTCCCACAGGAGCTTGCCGTTGGTCTTATCGAAGGCGCGGAACATTTCATCCTGGGTTGAGCCGATGAAGACGATCCCTCCGGCCGTCACGATGGACCCTCCGATGTTCTGCGTGCCGGTGGGCGGGATGCCGCGCGCGGTCAATTCCTTGAACTCGCCCAGCACCACCTGCCACGCGATCTCTCCGCGGTTCAAATCGAACGCGGTGAGCTGTCCCCAGGGCGGTTTGATGGCTGCGTACCCTTCCTGGTCGACGAAGTGATTGTAGCCGGTATGCGAGTACGGATAGCCGGCGCCTTCCGGGGCGGGCACCAGGGTCATTATCCAGGGTTCGTCATGCGAGTTGATGTAATACCAGCCGGTGGTGGGATCGAACGAACCGCCGCCCCAATTCGAGCCGCCGTCGAATCCGGGGAAGACGATGGTCCCCTGCAAGCTGGGAGGTTGCCACGTGCCGCTGCGCGATTTCTTGAAAGTCTCCAGAATGTAGGCGTGCGCTTCCGGCGAAATATTCGTGATGTCGTCTTCCGTGAAAACCTGGCGCGTGTAGGGCGGCGGCTTCAGCACCTGCTGCTGCGTGGGCCAGGCTTGTTCGCCGGGAACATCCGACGCTGGCACGGGCCGCTCTTCAATGGGGAACAGGGGCGTGCCGGTTTCGCGGTCCAGGATGAAAAGCTGGCCGAACTTGGTGGGCTGCACGGCGGCGTCCACCGGCTTACCGCCGATGTTGAGGGTCACCAAGGCAGGCGGGCAGGGAAGGTCACGGTCCCACAAATCGTGGTGCACCACCTGGTAGTGCCAAAGGCGTTTGCCGGTGGCGGCATCCAGCGCGATCACGCAATTGCCAAACAGGTTCGGGCCCAGGCGCTGGCCGCCGTAGAAATCGAACGCCGCACAACCCGTGGAGACGAAGACCCAGCCGCGTTTTTCATCCAGCGTCATTCCACCCCAATCGTTGGCGCCGCCCGTGGTGCGCCAGGAATCACCCTGCCACGTGTCGTTGCCGAACTCTCCGGGGCGGGGAAGGGTGTGAAAGATCCAAGCCATCACGCCAGTACGCACATCAAAGGCGCGTATGTGGCCGGGCGCGGCGGGCTCCGGGCCTTCGCCGCACATCGCTCCCAGGATGATGAAGTTCCTGTAGATGATGCCGGGCGAGGTAACGTCGTAAGTCAAGTCGCGGATGTCGCGGCCCAAGCCGCGTTTCAAATCCACGCTGCCGCCCTGGCCGAAATCGCGAATCGGCTTGCCGGTTTTGGCGTCAATCGCCATCAGATGCGCGTGAGCCACAAACAGGATCCGCTGGTCGGCGCCATTTTCCCAATACGCCACGCCGCGATTCACTCCGCGCGGCTTGTCCTCCTCCATGCCTTCGAAGGGATCGAATTGCCAAAGGAGTTTGCCCGTGTCCGCCTGGAGCGCGCAGAGCTTCAGTTGTGCGGTGGTGAGGTACATCACACCGTTCACCACCAGGGGATTGCACTCGATGGTGGTGGAAGGCTTCAGCCGGCTGTCGCCGGTGTGATAAGTCCAGGCGACCTTGAGCTGACGCACGTTGGCGCGGTTGATTTGATCGAGCGGCGAGTACTTCGTTCCGGCGGGATTGCCGCCGTAAACGCGCCACTCATGCTCGGGATGGGATGCCGGCGGTGGGGCGGCGCGATTCGGCTCGGGCCATGCCGAGGCAGCGAGCAACGACGCGGCGCCTTGCTTCAGAAATCTGCGGCGGTTCAACCGACCATGCATAAAGGACATCCTCCTTGGGCGCGCATGCAGCCACCCGGGCCGAGCGCCGCTCGGCCCCGCCCACGAGGAGGCTGCGCTGCTTCCGCCCTATTCCTTCAACCCTTCCAAATGCGGGTCGAGGCGTTCTTCCGATCGCATCAGATCATCCCACGTGAACTCCGCCTTCTGGTAGGCAGCGGTTCGGCCGAGGATGGTGGTGAGGTTGCTCCGCACCGAGGGCGCCACGGTGGAGTAGTCGTGCTTGCCGGAGGTGACCTGCTCGTGGAAGGTGGCGATATTGCGTCGTGCCCCGTTGCCGAACAACGACCCGTCCCGTCCTCCCGGATAGTTTACCTTGCCTTTGATACCGACATCGCCGGAGTAGTGGGTGTCGAGCGTGCCGTCCGTCCCGTACATCTTGCAAGCGATATCGTCCGCGCCCGCGCCATACTGCTTGGAGTAGAAGGTGACGAGCACGTCGTCAGGGAACCAGAAAATCACCGAGAAGTGGTCCCACACGTCGCCGATGTCGCGAGACTTGAGGCCGCCCGTGCCCAGCGCCTTCACCGGATGCTGGTCAAGGACCCAGGTCATGACGTCCAGCGCGTGGATGTTCTGCTCGGTGATAATGTCGCCGGAGAGCGCGCGGCTTACTCCCCAGGCGCGCAGGCGGCGTTCGGGGTCCTGGGGATTCACCGCCAGGTCCGGAATCATTTTCGGCCAGGGCGAGCCGGCAACGTACGAGGCCTCGCCGCTGACGATGCGGCCGATGGCGTCTTCCTTTTGCACTTGCCGGATGGCTTCCTGGTAAAAGACATCGGTGCGCGTCTGGAAATCGATCAGGTAGGCAAGGTTCTTCTCCTCGGCTTTCCGGGCGCTCGCTTCAATGCTGCGGCAGCCGGGCACGTCCACGGCCATGGGCTTGGCCAGGTACACGTGGGCGCCCGCCTCCACTGCGGCGGCGGCCTGTTCGGCGTGAAAGTAAGGTGGGCTCTCAATGGCCACCGCGTCCACCTTGGCGTCCAGCAATCTCTGGAAACACTTCAGGCCCGTGAAGCGCCGCGCCGCGGGCACGTTGTACTTGTCGCCAAAGGTGTTCACCCGGTCTGCAAAATAATCCGCCGCGGCACTGATTTCGAATCCACCGTGCTTCTGCATGAGACCGGCGATCCACGTGCCGCGACCGCCGCAGCCAATCGAGCCCAGAGTGATTTTGGAGTTTGCTTGTGACCCGCGAACCAGTCCCGGCTTCATGATGCTAAACGCCATGGCAGCGCCGCCCGCGCCCGCAAAGAATGCACGCCGGTTCAGGCCGTTGCGCTTATCCCCCGTGTTGGACTTGCCCGATTTGTTTCGCATTGTTTTATGGCCTCCTTGCTATGAGAAGATTTATGCGCGTGTCAGAGTAGCACCGGAGAAACGGGATGTCTATGCGGACCGCGGTGCGGCAGAGCCGCAAACAACGCGTCTCGTAGGGGCTGGGCTTGCCCTGCCCTCGCAGTTTGTCCGTGTTGTGGAACGGGGGCAGGGCAAGCCCAGCCCCTACGAGACGCTTCAATTTTGCAATGCCGTGGTTCCACTTTGCCTTGACACCGATTGAATTCGCACGGAAACTTTGCTTCCTGATCGCTGGGCGTCAAGCGGCGTAACGAAATGGACGCGGGTTGATGTAGAGGCGGCTTTACGCCGCCATATGGCGAGGTAAACTCGCCGCTACGGCATCAATTCGACCCACAATCGATTTCCCCATCGGCCACTTTCAGGGTCAGAATATTGGTGGAGGCCTAAGATCATGGAAATAACGCGTAGAGAATTCGTTCAGAACTCGGCCCTTCTCGCCGCCACCGCCGCCGTTGGTCCAGCGGCTGAAACGCCCAAGGACACAGGCCCTCAGGATAGGAGGAGCAGCGTCAAAGTCAACGCGCGGCCGGTCTTCCCGTATGGTGCCGTCTATTTCCGGAAATCGAATCCACCCGAGCAGGATTGGGCGCGCGACCACGCGACGGCTGCCCGCCTGGACATGAACACGTTTCGCCACTGGTTTATGTGGTCGGCGATTGAGGTCGCTCCCGGCAAGTACGATTGGGACGACTACGACCGCATGATGGACCTGGCGGCGCAAAACCGGATTCGGGTGATCATCGCCGAAATCGACAACTGCGCTCCCGAGTGGGCTTTTCGTCAATACGCCCATGCCCGATACCGGGCGAGCGATGGCGCCGTGCAGACAAGCCACGTCTCGGAGAGTAGTGCGACGGGAGGCTTTCCGGGATTGTGCCTCGATAATCCCGACGTGCAGGCGGCGGCGGAGAAATTCCTGGTGGCCCTGATCGAACGTTACCGCAATCATCCCGCCCTGCTCGGCTATGACTTGTGGAATGAGAACTCGTACAACGGCGGCGGTCCGCACGCCATGTACTGCTATTGTGAGGCCACCAAGAACAAATGGCGCGAGTGGCTGCGCGCCCAGCACGGGTCTCTCGAGCAACTGGGCAAAGTCTGGTTCCGTTATAGCTACTCAACCTGGGATGACGTCGAGCCGCCCCCGTCGTTCTCCGGTTATCCCGAAAGCCTCGATTGGTTGCAATTTCGCATCGACAATGCGTTCGATTTATTGGACTGGCGGGTGAAGCTGTTTCGCCGGCTGGATCAGAACCACCTGATTACCGCGCACGGGGTGGCGGGAACGCTCGAAACTCTGCCCTCGTCCACGCATAACGAATGGCGTTCCGCATCGAAAGTCGATTCGTGGGGCCTGACGTGGATCGCGGCGCGGAAGGGCGATGAACCGTGGAAGCAATTCCAGGCCCTGGACCTCGTCCGCTGCGGTGCGCGAGGCAAGCCGTTCTGGCATGCCGAGGCGCAAGGAGGCCCGCTCTGGATGCAGCCGCAAGTGATCGATCGGCCGCGCGAGGACGGCCGCATTGCCGACCCGGAAGATGTGCGGCTCTGGAATCTCGTCTCCTGCGCCGGGGGAGCCAGCGGCATTCTGTATTGCCGTTGGCGGCCTCTGCTGGATGGCCCCTTGTTTGGAGCCTTCGGTCCCTTCGCCATGGATGGCTCGGTGACCCCGCAAGCGGAAATGGCCGGCCGTGTGGCAAGATGGGCAAACGAACACCCCGATCTCTGGAAATCTCACCCCGTCAAGGGAGACGTCGGGTTGGTGTTTGTCCCCGAATCTGAGCTCTTCAATTATGTGCAACAGGGAGAGACCAGTTTTTATGCCCAATCCATCCGCGGAGCATACCAGGCGTTCTTCGATTCCGGTATTCAACCGGATTTTGTCGCGCTCGACGACCTCCGGCTCTACAAAATCGTCTATCTGCCCTATCCCGTTATGTTGAAGCAGGAAACCGCGGCTCAGCTCCGGAAGTATGTTGAGCAAGGTGGCACATTGGTGAGCGAAGGATTGCCCGCCTACTTTGGCGATTACGGCCACGTGGGAACAACTCAACCCAATTACGGACTCGATGAGGTGTTTGGCGCGCGCCAGATTTACGTGGAGTTCACTCCCGACATTTCCGACGGGCTGACGTTTGAAATCAAGGGGAACCAAATCGCGGGCCGTTACTTCCGGCAGGATTATGAATTGCGCGGCGGCGAGGCGGTTGGCCATTACTCGAACGGCCACATTGCGGCGGTTGAGCACAGGTTCGGCCAGGGCCGTACCCTGTTGATGGGCTCATTTCCCGGCGCAGGCTATTACCGGCGTCCTTCACCCGCGGCTCGAGAATTTTTCGCAGGCCTTTTGGCGATGGCAGGGGTTACTCCGCACTTGAAGATCAATGATAGCAGCGTGCAGGCAAGGCTCCATCAAGGATTGGGCGGTACATATCTTTGGATCACCAACCCCACGCACAGCGGTCGAACCATAAGTGTTTCTCTCGCGCCGGGCGGGGGGAAGTTCACCTCTGCCGAGGACCTCTGGGGCAAACAATCTGTCGTGCTCAGCCGTGATCAAATCAACGTAGGTGTTCCCGCGCGCGACGCGGTGGTGGTGATTTTGCGCCCATAATGCGGAGGCGCTGAGACGCGGAGGAGGTGTCAGGTGTTCTCAGAAAAGTCTGAGCCACGAACTTCCATGGAAAGAGAAGCCGGATTGCGCAGAGAGCTTGTGACTTTTTTGCGTTTCGCCGGTGGGGCGGGTGGGGGTGGATAAGGATGGGGAGGGGCGAGGGGGTGTTGGGGGTGAGTTTCTCGGGGGATTTCACAAAT
>Ga0326728_10004876_pt1 | contig 38891 bp, 31 predicted proteins | sample MB3enrmetagenome_FD_207602 | JGI IMG/M metagenome (GOLD analysis project Ga0326728, IMG submission 207602) | Lab enriched peat soil microbial communities from McLean, Ithaca, NY, United States - MB31MN | ecosystem: Environmental > Terrestrial > Soil > Wetlands > Peat | place: USA: New York... | reverse complement strand
CCCGGCACCCGTGACAATAGCAACCTTGTCCTTCAGACGCATGACCTTTGCCTCCTAAGATGTCTTGAATATGGGCACACCTACCCCCGCATCTCACTACCAACAGGGAAGGGCGGGGTTAAAACCCTGCCCTTCCAATCCTCCGGTTCAACACAGTCAAGTAAGGTGACAAACCCGGACTATTTCTGCTTCGCCAATTCGTTGTCGGCGCTCCTGACGATGGCGTCCAGCTCGCGCTTTACCTCCGCGGGCAGTGGTGGTACCTCGTGCTTGGCCAGAATTGCCAGACCCTTTTCGCGCGCTTTCTGTTCGAGGCTCCGGGAGCCTTTCTCTTCCCAAACCTCGCGTTTGTCGCGCTCAAATATCTCAGTCGTGATGACCTCGCCCGTGTGGAGTCTTTCCAGGGTGTGTTCTTCCATGAGGAATTGACCCCCCGGCCCCACCTTGGCGATTACGTCCACCGCCAAAGTGCTTTCACTAACGTCGATGCCCCGCACCCACCGCCGGACAATGCGTACGATTTCGTCGTCGATCACCAGTTGGGCAGGGCTAAGCGCCATGCACGCCTCGACTGCCCCGGCGCCAATCAGCAGCTTGCCGCCGGCCATACTCTGAAAGACGGCGTTCTGACATTTCTGAAACAAGGCTTGCTCGACAGTGTAGCCGTCACTGTCCAGGCCGATTCCCTGCGGCGACAGCCCGTAGAGTTCACTGCCCAGTTGGGCGATGGCCGCCACCAGCAGGCCCACTTCCGGAGCGGCGAAGAGGGGCGCACCGGTCCGCAGGTCGGCCACGACCGGGTCCGTGAAGTAGGGCATGACGTGCCCAGGCTTGTAAGTTTGCGCCAGTGTCATGGTGCCCAAGAACTCGGCGTTCGCCTGCACGAGAGTCCCAGCCAGAGTGATGGGGGCGCTGACAGCGGTGATCGGCATGATCGGGATGTCAGTCGGAAGGCCATAATCACAGGCTAAGAAGAGCTGGGCGACGCTGTCCTCGTCGAGGATGAGGGGCGAGATGGGGCTGAGCATATGATGGTAGAGCGGCCGCTCGGCTAAGGCCTGTTTGCTGCCGCGCACGGCGATTGCTAGTTCCAGCAAAAATTGCTGAATTCTAAGGCTAAAGGCAGTGTGAATGACGCACTTGCGCTGATTCTCGAGCAGCACGCGCATGCCGTGAATGTCAGCCGTGGCTGCTGGCACGTCGCCACAGTGCATGGTGCACACGCAGTGGATATCAGGAAGGGCATCCACCAGACGAGCGAATTCCACCCAATCGGCCAAGCAGGAGCGGTGACTCTTTCCAGTTTTCAGTTCAATGTAGTTGATCGCGCCGCCCGCCACCCGCGAATAAATCTCCCCTCCTGCCTCCACGGTGAAGTCAAATTCGGGTGTGCGGCCGTGGTAAGTGACTTTGCGCGGCAACAACTTGAGCTTCTCTTCCACCAGGTGAGCAGGAAATTTGACGATGTGGCTATCGTGATCGACGTGCGCACCGGCAGCTTGCAGCACGTCACGCGCGTGCGAGTGATCCACCCTCATGCCGGTTTCTTCGAGGACGGTCAAGCTGGCGTTGTGAATCATTTTGAGCTGCTCATCCGACAAGATTCGTAACGGGGCTTTCATAGACTCCTCCTGAGCTGAAATTAAGGAAAACCCGGCGAGGGACTTCCCTCACCGTCTTCTGAGATCTATTTGCGTACAGCGGTTGCGAATGAATGGCTCAGCCGGATTGACCGACCTGAAAGATATGCGAGTCCTTTCCTGGTTGTGCCGGGAGATCATCTCCTAGTTCGGAGAGAGCAGAGTCATTCGCAAAATTTCTTCCTGCTCATCCCGCATTTTGACTCTCAGCTCTTCGCTTTTGGCTAAGGCCGCTGCCGCCTTCTCCGGCTGCCCAGTCTCTTTGTAGAGCCTCCCCAACTCGTGATACGGAAGAATAAGGCCAGGGTCAAGCGTCACGGCCGTTTCGAGGCTGCGAATAGCTCCGGTCAGGTCACCCTCCTGCTTGAGCGCTCGGCCGAGCCAATAATAGGCGCCCGCAAATTTGGGGTTCAATTCCAGGGCCCGGGAAAGCTCACGCTTACTTTCATTGATTTGCCCCGCCTCGAACAAGCTTTCACCCAATTCATAATGGTAAAGGGGTGAAGCGGTCTTTAGTTCGACCGCGCGCTGCAGCGCCGCCCGGGCCCCCGCCAGGTCATGCATCGCGAGCTTTGAGATTCCCATCAGGAAATAGGCGGGATGGTAATCAGGGGCCAGACGAACGGCCTCTTGACATTGCTCGGCCGCCTCTGCGTACCGTTGCGTGTAGTAGTAACCGACCGCCATCTGGTAGGGGATCACAGCCTCCCTCGGCTCCAGTTCACGGGCATGCTTGAGTGTCTCAATGGAGCGCATGTATTGCAGGTCCAACTGATCGATCCACGCCGAAGTCAATTGGTAGGCAGTGTTGCGCGGGTCGGCTTCAATGGCCAATGAAATCTGTCCCCTGGCCTCTTTCCAATTCCCCAGTTGCACCAGGGCCTGGGCCATGAGATGGTACCATTCCCCGGGAGCGCCGGTACTCGGCGGCAGACTTCTTAGGATGTCTACTGCTTGCGCTGGTCTCTCTGCCGACAGGTTGGCGTGGGTAAGCAAAAATCCGATCTCAGGCTCGTGCGGTAAGATGTGGTCAGCACTCTCCAAAAGCGCCAGGGCTTTCTGGGCTTGCCCATGAGCGAGGCAAAGGCGCGCCAGCACCACCTCGAGGGTAGGGTTCTGCGGGATGGCGGCCATCGCATTGTCGATTGTTTGGGTTGCCGCCTGCGGATCCCCGGATTCGAAGCTTGCCCGCACGAGATTCGCCCAAAGCACAGGGTCGCGAGGTGAGTGTGCAAGCGACTTGCGCAGATAGGGAAGCGCCGATCCAGGCTCTCTGGCCTCCAAGAGGGCCACTCCGAGGGAATACTCCACTTCGCCGTTACCTGGCTCTTGTGCAGCCGCGCGTTTCAATTCACGAATGCCCTGGCCGGTCTTTTGAAGCTTGAGGTATGCGAGCCCGAGGTTGTAGTGGACGCTGGCCGGCGCGTATCCCAACTGGACTGCACGCTCAAAATGAGCAATCGCTTGTTGCACTTCTCCCGTCCGCATCTCGGCTGTGGCTTGGTAAGAGTAATTCTCGCCAGAGGGTTCCCGCCGAACGAGAAGTTTGAAAGTCTCTTCGGCGGTGGCGAATTCGCCGGCCTTAAAGGCTTCTATCCCCTTCTGCCTCAGCTCCTCCAGAGACTGCCCGAAGAGATTCACAGCCATTAACGCACCGGCCAGAATCAAGACAGCAGATCTCATCGGTTCCTCGCACCGGGATTCACTGACTCGCGAATGAACATTCCATTTCACGACGTTACGCTATCACACGGTTTCCCCTGCTTCAACTTCGCGCCGCCCGCGCCTGCCGCGCCACGGTCGGCCTCCGACGCTTCGCCCTCAAGGATAGGTGCGGCTCGCCTGAAGTGAATCCAGGTCGCCGGTCCAAACCTCGATAACCATCGGTCTGCTATCAAGGTAATAAAAAAAGACCCGGTCAATCCAGGCGCTCATCAGCAACGGGGTTCCACGGGCCTGGAACATACCTCGGATCTTGTCCGCCTCATCCATCGTCTTGGCCCAATAGCCAATGTGATGAAGTCCCTCGCCCCGCTCGTCGATGAACTGCCGGAAAATGCTAGGTCCCTCCAGCGGCTGGAGCAGTTCGACGTAAGTTGAGCCGACCGGAGTCTCGGCCCCAATCCAGGTGAATTCTTGGGGACTGCCGCGCACCAGGATGTCGTGAATACGAGGCGGTTTGTACTCGTAGATATTCCATGGTCCCCAGCCCATCGTTTGCGTGTAATCTCGCATCGATTTCTCCAGGTCGTTGACTACCAGGGCCACCTGGGAGATAGGAATCGGGAGGGCAAGGTTATTCATGCGTGGTCTCCTGGACTGGAAGACCCACTTTTCGCACTCGCAGCCTCAAGCTGAGGCGGGCGAAGATTTGCCAGCCGGGCGTTGAAAGGAGCGAGTTGATCACAAAGCGGTAGGTAGAACTCTCTGTAAAGTCGCTGGTAGAAATCGGTGAGGCGGTCGCTTGGCGAGACCAGAGTAACGGATCCTCCAAAACGGCGGAGCGCATCACGAAAGTCAGAGAATACTCCTACGCCGATGCCGGCAATCATGGCCGCCCCTCGAGGAGTGACGTCGGGCATGGTCACCACCTCGAGTGGACAGCCCAGGATGTCCGCCTTGTTCTGCACCCAGAACCGGTTCTTCGTACCACCACCCATTGCGACGACGCGGCGCGGCACCCGCCCAATTCCCGCCGTCAGTGCCTCGAGCGCATGGCGGGTTTGGAAGCTCAGCCCTTCAAACAGCGCGCGGGTCAGTTCCTGGCATGTACACTCACCTGACAGACCTAGGAACGCACCGCGGGCGAGTTGGTCGTGGCGAGGCCCATAGCTGCCGAACACGTGGGGCATGAAGACAACTCCGGCACTTCCTGGAGCGGCGTTTTCCGCCTCCTCGATCAGGCGCAACCAACTCCTTTCGGCGTCCTCCGCGCCTGAATGATCCAGGGGATGGATCTTCCTCCTGTACCACTCCGTCACCTCACCCGACAGGTTCTCAATGCGAATCGACCAGCGGTTGGGTGCGACGTGGGCATCGCAAATAGCTCCGCAATCAAAAAGCCCGGAGCCCAGTTCCGGCTGATCCGAGCAAACGACCACGTTCTCCCAAGTGCCCGTGAGGATCGCGGCATCTCCCGCGTCGAGGAATCCAGCCGCGTAGGCGCCTATGATAAAGTCGGCCCCACCAAGAACCACAGGGACGCCGACCGGAAGACCTGTCGCGGATGCTGCATCGGGCAGCACACGACCAAGCAAGCTTCCTGAGGGACGGGGGGACGGAAAGATATCGTCGTCGAGAGCGAAAGCATGGAGCAAATCCGGGCAATAGTTCAGGCTCCGCTGGTCGAACACAGTCGTCTGCGATGCCATCGAGTAGTCGAGGCCCATCTCACCGCAAAGTCGGTAGACAACATAATCGCCCACGTTCAACCACCGCACCATCCCGCGAGCGTAGCTTGGCTCGAATTCGGACATCCAGGTGATCCACGCCGGGGGATAAATAGGGCTGAGATGATTGCCCGTCACGCTAAAGAGTGCGGCATCTTCCAGACCACAGTCTCGAAACGCTGAGGAGGGTGGCGCGGAGGGATCTATCCAGGTCACTCCAGCATAAAGCGGATTCCCGGAACTATCGAGGGGGTACCCAACGAGACCCAACTCTGCGATCGCCAAAGCGTCCACAGTCGCCTCGGGCAGCTGGCGGACCGCCTCGCGAATCAGACCGCACATTGCGTCCCAAAGCGTTTCGGGCCGCCAAACCGTTACCTGGAACCCGTTGACCGTCACTTGCTCATCAGGTGGCGCGATCTGGGAACTCGCCAGCACCGTGCCATGCGCATCATAGACGACTGCCTTGAAAGAAGTAGTTCCGAGATCGATGCCCAGTAAACGTGTCATTTAACCCGGTCCTCTTTTCTCAGGAGGTTACATAGGCGCAATCGATTCTCAGCGTGCTGTAAGGCTGCAAGCTAAGGACAAGCGCTAAATCACAAACGGGGATTTCGAGCTTTGCTTGTGAACGAAACTCTTCGGCGTGAGTCATGGCCTGTGGCGCTCGGATAGCATCCAGGGTCCGTACAAAAGCGCGGCGCGGTCCCACGGGCGCGACAGCGCACTCTTGCGGTTCATCTGTAAGGTTTGCGATCAGCATGTGAAGACATTCACCCGTCTGCGCAGCAAACGCCTGGATTTTGAGCGGATCGGAAGAATTGCATGCGACTAGCTCCTTGTCCCTGAGGTCCGCCACATCCGCGAAAACATGATAAACGGGGAAGACCATGCCCGGAAATGAATGAAATACGCTAGGGAGCGGGCACCCTCGGTCTGTCTCTATGAGCCCACGCCAACCTGTGGTTTCGTAGAAAGTGAGTGAGGACGCGCCTGCTTCAGCAAGCTGCTTAATGCTACCTACTGTCCAGGCCGCAGCGAACAGCGACATCTGCCGAGCATCGACGGCACTCGGGAGTTCTCCGGGGAGGGGTGGAGGCTCGGGAGCAATGGCGTCAGGATTGAATCGAGCTTTGAGGGTGATAGGGCTGACAACAATAGGTTGCTTCCCGCAGAATGCCCGCGCGCTGATAACCGTGTCCCGCTGTCCCTCCAGATTCTCGACCAGCGACCTTTCGTCGAAGGCGTGAACTTGGGGATTAATTGAATAGGCAACACCGTCCAACTCCGGGACGTCGGGCCGTGAGCGGTTTATCTCTGCAAAGTTGAGATTCGTGCCGCCGCAGATCGGAACGTTCGGGATAATAGGGAGCAGTGCCCCGCGTGCGATCTTGATCCATTTCGCCGCGGTGGTCGGCTCTGCCTCGTGGAACACGAGGATTCGCGAGACGGGAACCGTCAGAGGCAGACAGGAAGCAAGGCTGTGAAGTTGCCGATCAGCATCGTCCGTGACGAACAACGCCAGCTCCAAGCCGCAGTTCAGCAAGCTGCACTCACGTTCGGCGCGCGCCAACTGCCGGTCAACAGCGTCTTTGGCCAGATGCAGGTCAACACGCAGATGATCGAGGCGCAGCCGGCCGAGCAATTCCGCGTCGTGGGGTGAGAGAGCCTCCTCATGCGAGGTAACGCCAAGCCCGATTTGCGGCAGCGGCCGTCGTAGAGACGGACCAACGTGGAGTTGCACTGTAGAGCTCTTCACGGTTCCTTGCGTGGGGCAAGCTTGCACCGTGACTGTCACCTTTTGTTTGAACGACTGTCCGGCATGCGCCTGAAAAGGGTATCCAAGAGAAAGCGGAGTGCAATAGGTCTTGAAGGAACCATCCGTCCAGTTCCGTTGATCCTCCATCTCAAACAGGTCGCCTTCAAAGGCGAACTTCACCTCGATACCATTCTTCAGCGAGACCGTAAAGGAGGAAACGGAGGGGAACAAAGGTAAGTAAAATCCGCCTTCATAGCGTTGAGGAGCGATCAAGGTGGGCAAATTTCCGCTCACCGGACCGTCCGGGCTAATGCCCGTGTAAGGTTGTCCGCAGTACTCGGCGAGCGGGTGCAGCAAGCAAAAGCCGATGCGGCAATACGAGAAATCGCGCCTCGCCTGGCCATTCATGCTGAGCGTGATCGTCCCATCGGGCTCGCCGGTGATTGTGGCATGCCACTGGAGTTCGAGGTTACGAGAGGAATTATTCGCGTCGTAAGTGATGATGAAGCGATCGTCACGAACGTCAGTTGACACGTTCGACAGGCGGGCGGGGATGGTGTCCCAATTCTCATCGCGCGCAGAGACGTAAACACGACGTAATATTTCGACATCTCCCAGCCGGACCCCTCGCAGGTCGCCCCCTTCCCATAACGCCGAAAGCGGCCCGGCACGCAATAAGGTCCTTCGCGGCGGCGGTTCATCACGCCCATACCACAGTTCGTACATGGTCAAGCTGTGCGGATCGGAGTTTCCGCTGCCCATGTGGTTCTCCCCCTCATCCATCTCGTCCTACACTACCCCACTGCGGCCGGGACCTCGCGCCAGGATCGGCCAGACATCCACGACTCGGCCGTCTTCGACCACGTGGTAAACGTCGTTCAGGTTCGCGGTGCCGCTACAATACCCTACGATCATTTCCACCGGCTCGCCCACCCGCAACCGCTCGTGGTCCTCCATGTCGAGCAGGGTGTGCTCTTCGTGTACAGCCCGGATCTTCGCACAAGGCTCCACGGGGGCGGGTGGGCCCAAGTCCATCGCCATGACCTTCGTGCCGCAATCGAGAATCGCCGTTCTTTCGTTTCGGCTCACGACCGTCGCAAGCATGCTGAGCGCCGGCTTAAAGGCGGGGGTGAGGGGCGCATAGGTCGCATCCATCAAGACGTAGGAGCCTGCCTGAAGTTCAGTCACGCGTGGATGAGCGCCTGTCATATCGTAAGTGTTGGTGGAGCCCGCCGAGACAATTTCGATCTCGAACCCTGCATGCTCGAGACCTTCGAGGCAACCCATAAGCCGCTCCATGGCTTCGGCAGCTTTGCGGGCACGCAGGGCTCGGTCCGGTTCCATGACCACATGCCCCTCATATCCCATGACGCCGCGCAACGCGATCCCTGGCAAACGGGATAGGGCCGCGGCAAGGGCGGAAGCCTCCCCACAGGTACGCACTCCCCCTCGGTGCAATCCCACATCAATGTCGACCAGAACCCCAATAGTCGCTCCCGCGGCCACGGCAGCGCGCGCGAGCGCTTCTCCAGCCGCCGAGCTATCGACGGCCACGAGCACCTTGGTCTCGCGAGCTGATTCAGCCAGCCGCTTGAGTTTTTCCGGTCCCATGAGCTCGTTGGCAATCAGAATGTTATCCAGCCCTGCGCAGGCCATGGCCAGGGCCTCCCAAACCGTCGCCGCAGTAATGCCCACGGCCCCAGCCGCAACCTGAAGGCGAGCAATCTCGACGCACTTGTGAGCCTTGGCATGAGGGCGGACCTTGGAATGCCTCCGGGTCCACGCCGCCATCGTCTCGATGTTCTGCCGCAGAAAGTTGAGATCGAGGATCAGCGCTGGTGTTGTCAGTTCATGACGTCGCTGGCCTATCGATTTGCGATATGCGTTGAGGATGGATTCCTGCCCTAGGCGATGGGGTAGAGCCATCACTGCTCGCTCCCCTCTTTCTGAAGGTAGAGCACCCAATCATGGAGGTCAGGAGCGGTAAAGGGCTGCGTTTTTCCACCTGTCACTGCGGATGATTCCCCGAAAAGGCCATTGCGCGGATTGAACCACTTCGCGCGTAAACTGCCTGGCATCGCTTCGAGGTCCACGTCCACGTTGCCCCCTTGGGGCAGGTAGAGAACAGCTTCGTGTTGGCTGGCCAGGGCATACGCGTCCCCCGAGCGTATCAAATCGGCGGGATGCATTTCCCAGAAGCGAACTTGCCGGCTGAAGTCTGCGAGATGCCCGAGTTGCCGCCGCAACTCAGCACGCCTGACGCCTCGTTCGTCGCCGCCAATCTCGGGTTGAAAACTGTAATCCGTGTAGTCCACATGGCCGCCGCTCACAAAGGCTGTCCAAAATCCTTTCCGCTGGATTGGATTATCGTTACTCTCGATGCCATCCGTGTCATAGATCAAAGGTTGCCTAAGGTCACGCGCCGCGAGCAATTTGGCATGAAGTTGTGCCAGGTCCCAGGTTTTCCACGACTTGGTGTGGTCATTTTTTGAATCGGCGCCATACGTCACCCCTCCGTAGTCGTGATCGGGCAGATCCAGAGGCATGACGAGATGTTGCCGCGGCTTGCCCTTCTCATACTCGTGGACAAACCTTGCCATACTCAGCTCCCACTCAAGGTTGTAATAGTTCTCGTTCGAGACCTCGAAGAGAATGTTGTCAAAGTCGTTGACGGCATCCACAATCCGTCGCAGATAGGCCTTCTCCACTTCCAATACCTGAACATTGCCCAGTGAGCATGATCCCTGTTCGGGATCAGTGCTTATGCCGGTCCTCTTGGGGTCGCCATCCACATGGTTAACGTTATTGTCAATATTGTAAGCGTGGAATTTCCAAAGCGCCGCGATCCTGAAGATCCAGCCATCGATGAGGACCAGATGCACATAGATGCCGCGGGCGCGCGCCGCAGCGCAGGCTGCCGCCATGCGCTCGAAGTAGTAAGGGTTGAACTGGGTCAGATCATATTTGGGCCTGCCGTCATTCGCAAGCCCTGGCCCCGTGCGCAGATAGGGCAGGAGATTGAATCGATGGTAATCGTCAAAGGGTGTTTCGCTGTCGTATTCGGCTTCGACTCCGTAGAAGATCCAGACCTTAGCGAAGTTCAACCCGTTCTCTTTGAGCGTATCGAAGAAGATCCCATAATCGTAGTTGGGGTCCATGGGAACGCCGGTAGGGGCGGTGGGGCTGGCTTCGTAATCGCCAATCATGACGACGGGCTGGCCGTCTGGAGATTGGAAATAGGCAGGGTTGGGAGCGTAGATGGACAGAGCCTTGCTGCTGGGCGGGTTCGCGCCCGGTTGTGCTGCGGCAAGGTCAGAGACAGAGAACGAGGCGGCGGCCGCCGCGATGAGGACAAGCCGAATTATGCGTTTCATGATCGAGACCTTTCACATGAGGTAGAAGAGCTGGATTACCGGGCCAAAGTTGCAACCGGCGTTCCGTTTCGGATCAGCAGTCCTCGCCGCTGGGAGAGGGTACCCCCTGTTGCGAAGACTGCCCTCTCCCTTGGGGAGAGGGTATCGCGCTCCGGCGTCTTCATCAGCCGGAGCGTGACGGGTGAGGAGTCCCTTCGGCCATGACGTCGACCGCCTTTGCCCCTCGCGCTGAAGAACGAAAACCCGCAGAGGAATCCGCCGGCCGGCGGATACCTCTGCGCTACCTTGCATGCTTCCCAGCCTTGCCGCCATTCCCGGCACACCTGCTAGAAAATTAATTTCAGGCTGAACTGCATGGTGCGGCCGGGACCCGCGCTGCTGATCACGCCGAAAGTTGAATCTGGCATATAGGAGTCGGGGTTACTGAAATTGGCGCGATTGAATACGTTGAAGAACTCCGAACGAAACTGTATCTTGGTCCGCTCCGTAACGTTGGTGTCCTTGAACAAGCCCAGGTCCCAGTCGGCATAGCCGGGGCCGATCAACACGTTGCGTCCGAAGTTCCCGAGAGCCGGGACCGGGCAACTGCCCGCGACGAGGGCCACTGGACATGGCAGCGCAAAGGCGGAAGTATTGAAGTATTCCTGAAGGTACTGGTTCTTGTTGGTGTGGGGAACGTAGGGATCGCCCACCAATTGTGGCCGCGCTGTGCCGAACGTCTCATATCCAACCCCGGTCATCAGCGTGTCTTGCCCGCTGATGATATTGTAGGGCAGTCCCGTTTTGTAACTGGCAATTCCAGTAAATTCCCAACCGTTGGCCAATTTGCGCAGCGCGGCGGACGACCCGTGCACCTGCGGCAAATAGGACACAAAGGAAAGGGCAAAAACATGCCGCCGATCGAAATCCGAGAGTCCCCGGTCGAAGTGGGAATCAAAAGGATTGGAGACTCCGCACCACTCCGAGATGCAGGAATTGGTGTCCATGCTCTTCGACCAGGTATAGGCGGCCAACACGGTAAAGCCGTGGGCCATGCGGTGTTCCGCCTTCATCTGGAGACTGTTGTAGTAGGAGTTGCCATCGGTGGTCCCGCGGATCATGCTGGCATAGTCAGGATTGTACGGGCGCCGCTGCTGTTCATTGTCGAGGGTCGCTCCGGGCCCGGGAATGGCGGGATTGGCCTCAATCTGGCTGAAGAGGTGCCTCCCCTGCCGGCCCACGTAGCCGGCTTGCGCGGACCAATTCGTGCTGAACTGCCTTTCCACGGTCAGGTTGTACTGCATGCTGTAGGGTTGCGTCTGGTGCCAGTCCTTGAAGAAAGTCGAAATGGGAAGAACGAAGCTCGACGAGGTCGGGAAAGTGGAGGGCTCGTCCAACAAAGGGTTGCTTAACCCTCCCGGCGGGTCAGCAAAAGCCGAGTAAACCTGGAAGGGCGGCGACTCAATAACTGTACCCGAGTCCTGGATAAGTGTCCCGAAGAAGACCCCAAAACCGCCTCGAACAACCGTTTTGCCTCCTCCACCCGGCGTGTAGGCGAAGGCCAGGCGCGGGCTGAAATGGGTCCAACGCGTAGGCGTTAGGCCGTTGGGAATCCCAGGATCACCAGGATAGACAAAGTCCGGAGGGGCGTTCGGAAACACTTTCGACTGCTGACCAGGGAGGAAAGTGCCGAAGAAATGTTGTACTTGGGACCAGGGCGTTTGCAGGTCCCAACGAACGCCCAAATTCAAGGTCAGGTGAGACGTAACCTTATAGTCATCCTGCGCGAACGCGCCCATAACCGTGCTCTCCCCGTCATCCAGGGTGTAGGGCTCAAGAACCGTGAAAAGCGCCGGGCTGCCGAGGAGAAAATCAGCAATGGGATCACCGGTGATACTCCCGTCGAAAAGGCTCTGTGAGGCGGTCAGCCAGTTGCAGGTGAACCTCATGCGCTGCCGCCAAAGCTGGACACCCGTCTTCACGGTATGTGGCCCCTTGATCCACGAAAAGGTATCCGTAAACCAGGCGTCCCGATCCTCCTGAAATCCGTCCACGTCAGGCTCCAGACTGAACTCGTTGCCCACGATGATCCAGGGAGGTGTGTTGACAGAAGGGAAAGCGGAGCCGAGCGAATGCAGGTCGAAGTGATTGAAGTTGCCAAAGGGCTCGTTGGCAGGCACCGTTCCGGCATGGAACTCGTTCAGCAGCGTCGGGCTAATCGTGGTGGTCAGCGCGATGGTGGGGCTCAGGATGTGCAGGTTCTGAAAACCAGGGTTCCAGCCGGGCACATTGGTGCTGCGCGAGAAGGCGGAAGTGTTGGTATTCTTCCAGTTGAAGACGGTGACCGACAGGCGGTTCTTGGTGTTGATGTCGTAGTCGCCGCGAATGAATTCCTCATCCAGGTTGTCCGGAGAAGCCCCGAAAAAGGTCGATGCGCAGTTGTTGCAAGGCGCCGTCGGGATCTTTGCCAAAATGGCCTGCGATACCGGATTGAGTTCGCCCTGAGGTATGGTGTTATTGGGAAATGGGTGGCCGGTGGTTGGGTCGATGATCGTATCTTGAAAAACCCCACTTTCCTGTTGGGCCGTCGGCAAATAGGCTGAGGTTGCCACGCCTGCCGTCCGGACCCTCAGCCCCTCGTAGTTCCCAAATAGGTAGAGCCGCTTTCCGCGGGGCAGAGGAACGTAGTAACCGGCGGAGGCGCCAAACTGATTCTGCCGCGACGGCGTTACCGAACCAGCGAAAAAGGTCCGGGCGTTGAAGACGTCATTGCGCAAGAATTCGTAAGCCGACCCGTGGAGTTGGCCCGTCCCCGATTTGGTCACGGCGTTTACGCTGCCCCCGCTAGTGCGGCCATATTCAGCCGCGTAGGAATCGAGGAGCATGCGGAATTCCTGCACGGAATCGGGAGGGGGAAGGTTGAGTCCGTAGCCGAACAAGGGCGACATGGAAATGGCGCCGTCCACGTATTCGGCGTACTCGTTAGTGCGGCCGCCGCTAATGTTCATCGTCCCCGCATCTTCCAGGCGGGCGAAGGTCTGCGGCGCGTTGACGTCCGTGACGCCAGGCTGCAGTGCGGTGAGCGCCAGCACGTTCCTTCCCGACAGGGGAAGCTCCACGATGCGCGCGGAATCTACCAACCCGCTAACCTGGCCGGACACGGTGTTGACCATGGCAGCTTCCGCCTTGACCTCTACCCTTTGCGTCAGGGAACCCACCACAAGCGGAATATCTGCCCTAACCTGTGTGCCCACCGTGAGTTGAATTCCCGTTTGCTCATATCGGGAAAACCCTGTCTTTTCAGCGCTGAGGCTGTAAGACCCGATTGGCATCGAGAGCATAAGGTAGTCACCGGTGGCATTGCTCAGCACAGTGCGGACGTATCCCGTCTGTTCCTGACGCGCGGTGACACTCACCTCGGGAACGGCGAGCCCCGCTGGATCCGTCACATGGCCAAGCAATGTTGCATCCGTAGCTTGGGCGAAGAGTGAGACCGGTTGAAGGGCCAGAATCCCAACTCCGAGCAGAAAAAGAAGACTCCGCATCATTGCAACCCCTGACGCCGCGCTGTTCCTCGGTGCCGTGCAGAGACTTCGGGAGCCATCCCCCGGGCCACACCCGGCGCAGGACCGACCCCAAAGGAATGTGGTAAACAGTTTACAGGCCCGCCTCGAAAACCCCTGGCTGGCCTGGACCGTGCAATTCACGAAGATGGCAGCATCCAAGCTTTTCATTATGATTCCTCCAGTTTGCGCCCATACCCGACGTAGGGGAGCGGCTGCTCCGCTACCTCCAAGCTGCCGCTATGGTTAGAGCGACAGCGCAAAAGGTGGACCCCACCCCTGATTGGATCTTAGCAACCTCGGTGACCTAATTCCTGCGCTCGGCGATTAAGCCGCGAACGCGCCTCGACCTGATACAAAGCCGAAGTGCATCACGCCGGAAAATTGGCACGCGTTTGTTGCACTCCGCCAGCTAGCCACATGGCCTACCTTCCGGCGCCAGGGTCTTTCTCCGCTCTTAACCTCTCCATCGATTTCACAAGTCTGCAGAAGACCCAGCCGTATGGCTATTAAATACTCTTCTCCGTAACCAACATCTATCACTTTCACGTTTTTTTTTGTCAAAAAGTTGTCGTGGAACTCGCGGTGCCCGGCGATGCGGAGGTCGTGAATCAGTTTCCCACGGAAATAGTGACATGATTCCAAGGCCCCCGCAACTCCACTACTTCTTGCTGGCCATCCCAGGCGAGGATGCCCCAGCGTGGAAAGTCTTGTTCCAACACCGCCAGAGGCGCCGCTTGAGAGATGACAGCTACTAGCTCCCACTCACGATAGTGGTCTCCAACGCCGAGCACCTTCGAGGTTTTATCCGGCCATTCCAGCACGGCCTCACCCGCATGCAATTCCACGAGGCGAGGCCATACGATCGAATTCCGTTCTGCGGCTTCTTCGGCAGGGTAATATTCGTCCGTCCCTGGGTCCGCGAATCCTGGCAACTGAAGTAGTACTGTCATGGCTAAACCAAATGCGGCGGCCCTGAGCATTATGATTCTCATCGACGTTCTCCGTTAGATTCAATTACGCAGGTAGATTGAAGTTGCTCAGAAATGTGAGAGTCATTGTGCTGCAAGTGCAGAAAGCTGTGCGGCCAAATCACGCAGCGCTCGTTCTGGCTGGACCCGCCCCGACAGGACATCAACGAGCGAGTTGCGAATCGCACGGTCAATCGGTTCCCAACGCATAAGGGGGAGCCACCGGGCCTGATCCAGGACGGAAGTAAAGACCCGCCAAGCACCCGCCGTCGTACTAAGCACAACCCCGGTCGACAGGTTCCTCAGTTGAAGCTTCGCCGTCGCAACCGCGGCTCCGCTTGGATCACGCTTCGCGCGCCGATTGAGCGACTTGCCCAGGCTGCGTTTCGATGCTCAAAGCCAAGCCCGCCGTGAGGGCCAAGCAGATCGCCACAACCTTGACCACGTCAAAATGCTCCTTTAAGATCAGCCCCGCCAGCAAGACGGTGACCAAGGGGTAGAGGGCCGTAAGCGGCGTCACAATCGACGCCTTCCCCCAACGGTAGGCGACGAATAGGGTCAGCGTCGCGCCGTTCATCAAAAGACCGATCAGGATCCCCAGGCCCCAATTCTTCATCGAGACATTCCATTCCACGGACCCCGTGGCGATGATCACAATCGCCAACAGAACATATCCGAGAGTGTAGAAGATGGTGGAGAGTTCGTCGGAAATGTGGCGCGTCGCAAATTTCATGGTGATGCAGGCGACGCCAAAGAGGACTAAGGCCATCAGTCCGTACATCATCCAGGCTGAGAACGCACTCCCCCAGGTCACGGTCGCACCCAGACTTTCACGAGGGCTGAAGAGGTAAATAGCAACCAAGGCAAGCCCAATCCCCAGGGTTTGAATTCGGTTCAACCTCTCCTTGAGAAGCAATCTAGCCAGGATAACTGTCACCAGGGGATACATCCCCGTGAGAGGAACGACTACCGACCCCTCGCCGCCTATCTGGAGCGCTTTATACAAGGCCACGTTGCCACTTCCGCCCAGAACGCCTGTGAGTGTCGCCAACGCGAATCCGGCGCCGAAGTTTGTTCCTTTTCGCAGGTTCTGTGAAAAGCCGAGGACCAGGGCCACTGGGAGAAGACCTATTGTCGAAAGGACCTGCACCGTGAGGGGCGCAACTTCTTTCGTTATCACGGTCGAAACAAAACCCCAAACGCCAAACAAAGCAATGGTAATCAGACTAAAACTCAACCACCGGGGCATTTTTATCCTCATTTCCTCCTTGAAGCGGCTTCTTTAGGAAAATCAGCTTTGGGAGCCGTTACCGTCCTTCAAAGAGCAATAAAGCTCGTACGCCTTGGCAGGCGGTTCCCCCTCGTGGACAACAACGCGAAGCGCTTGAACAAATGCAAGCGGAGCTTGGGCTTGAAAGATATTCCGCCCCATGTCGACACCTGCAGCGCCGTCACCGAGAGCGCGATGAGCCATCGTCAACGCGTCCAATTCGGAAACTTTCTCACCCCCCGCTATCACCACTGGGATAGGGCAGGAAGCAGTCACCGTCTCAAACCCGTGGGCCACGTAGTAGGTCTTAACGAACTGCGCGCCCAGCTCCGCGCAGATCCGGCAGGCCATGCGGAAATATCGTGCGTCGTGAGCAGTCCCCTCGTCAATCGCGGTGACGGCCAAAACCGGGATCCCGTAAGGGCTGGCCAAGTCTACAAGTTGGGTCAGATTATGCACGGTCTGGGTCTCAAACTCAGATCCGATAAAAGCCCCTACCGCGAGGGCCGCCGCATTGAGCCGTATCGCCTCTTGAATATCCACGGCGAGATGCTCATTGGAAAGCTCTTTCAGAATGCTCGGCCCCGCACTTGCCCGGAGAACAACACTCTGGCGAAACTGCGGAGGGACGCTGGTTCTGAGCATGCCTCGCGTCAACATGAGGGCGTCAACATGAGACAGGAGAGGTACGACGCTTAAGTCAATTTGTTCCAAACCCGCGATCGGCCCCTCGAAATATCCGTGATCGACCGCCATCATCAGGGTCTTTCGGCTCCTGGGACTGAAGATTCTGGCCAGCCGATTCTTCATCCCCCAGTCCAGAGATTCCGCTCCTCTGATGTAAAAGCCGGCACTTTCCGTGCAGACTCCAGCACTGTGAGTCCGCACTTCTGATGGTTGAAAATTATCTGCCACTCCATCCTCCCTTTAATTTGCGTATGCCCCCACAGCAGCAGCGAACAGAACAGGTCGCTCACTAGGACTGCAGTCCTTATTCTAGGTCCGCCAGTGTGCTATTGTAATTCACTCCGATCCAGCGTCTATCACGAGCGGATAATTCTTTGTCAAAAAAGTCTGCCAACACAACTCGCGTGCCAGAGGGCCTGATGATAGCACTTGTCACCGCCAGACCCTTTGAAAATCGCTCGCCAGGTGGAACCGATCCGACTGGTTGTTCAATTTCGCCTGAGGGCGCACAACTGAAAAGACGAACCCGCCCAACCTTCGATCTTGGATCGACCGGGGCATGGCCTCCACACTGACGCCACGGGTGAAGTTGGGTCTTGCGAACAGGTAAGGATCATATTAGATTCTGATACTCAGGATCTGCAAACTAGGCGAATGAGGTAGATTGGTGCGCCTAAGCCGCTCGCTATGGAAGAACGCCGACCGAGAAGGCATCCCCGTTGTCAATGCCGAGGGAGTATACCTGTGTGACTTCGACCCAGCATTCCCGATCGAGGTAGGTTTCGACATACACGATAGCCGTCATAACGTCCGTATGAACCGCCATGACTCGTTTGAGGTGATCTACGTCTACGAGGGTCAGGGCTTCGTTCAGATCCAAGAACGTCGTTTTGCCATCAATAAAGGTAACTTGGTGGTCCTCGGGCCGAACCTCTATCATCAGATCGCCTGTTGTCCGGGTACGAAGCTCAAGCTACCTTTTTTGCATTTCCGACCTGAAGTGTTAATCGGCGGCGCGGGCGGAGAGGAGGAGCAGTACCTTGCACCTTTTTTCTGCCAGGATGCGGAGTTCCCGAATGTGGTTTCTCACTCTACCAGGGTCCCCGATAAAGCGCTGGAGCTAATGGTGAGAATCCACGGGGAACTTCCCCCACGCAACGACGTGGCGCGGCTGGCCGTGAAAACATATCTAAGGATGCTGCTCTTGCTCCTGCTTCAGCACTACAACCACTATGTGGGAGTGCATGATGCTCTCGAACGCAGACAACAGGATTTGCAACGCCTCCGTCCCCTTTTTCAGTTCATCGACCAAAACTACGGCGAAGTTATCCACACGGGCACAGCGGCCCGCCTCTGCGCCATGAGCAAGGTTCAATTCATGAGGTTTTTCGGGAAGATCACGGGCCAATCCTTTCTCAATTATTTGAAGCGCTTCCGGGTTGCCAAAGCTCAGTCGCTGCTTTCCACCAGCGATGAAACTATTGCCAGGATCAGCGCCCTTTTGGGGTTTTGCAGTCAGAGTCACTTCGGCAGGACCTTCACTAGCCTGGTGGGATTGACCCCCCTCGAGTACCGTCATCGCTTTGGAATGAAGCGCGAAACGAATGCCAGCGGGAAAGTGCACGGCGTCGTGCAGGACGACTCTCGCAGGGGAGCGAACGGGCCAGGGGCCACACCCTGAACTGGGAATTACATACAGGTGGTGCCTGCCGGCGTGTGAGATCGAGCTCGCTTTATTTTGGAGGGCTTGGCTTTTGAACCGATCTTCACAATCTCAAAGAGTTGGCCGCTACTGAATCATAGCTGGCACGTCGCTCTTTCGGGCACCTGCCGTCCCCGTGGTGTCCGTCTGGGTTTGGCTCGGCTCTGCGATTCGGTTTTCCAATTTGGTCAGCGCCTCTCAAACATCATCTGCCGCGGGCTTGATGTAGTAAGCGGCCCAACATGTTTGATTCGCTGACTTGTGCGGAGGCGAACGCGCCCTGTGGTGAGGAAGGGGCTGACAGCGGATCAATATCACTTGGAGTAGAATATGGGCCCCGCGCGATTTGCGCGATGCGTTCGCCCGTTGGCGCAGAGGATGGACCCGGAGAGGGGGGAGCGCAAGTCTGTTAACAAAGGAGACCGTTATGGCCAACGTGGATCGTAGGAACTTTCTTAAGGCAGGAAGCATTGCAACTGTAGGAACTTATTTCGCCGGGGCGACGAGGGTTCATGTGATAGCGGCGCCCGAGGCAGAACCCGCAAAGCCCGTCGCCGCGAACGACAATATCCAAATCGCAGTCATTGGGGCTGGTGGGCAGGGCCAGGCGGATGCGAAGATGGCTGCTCAGGTTCCCGGCGTCAAGGTAGTTGCGGCGGCAGACTGCTACGATGGGTGTCTGGAACGTGCCAAGGAATTGTGGGGGAAGGATATCCTGGCCACCCGCGACTACGGTGAGATTCTGACTCGGAAGGACGTTGATGCGGTCATTATCGCCACCCCTGACCATTGGCACATGCAGGCGTCGCTGAATGCCCTAAATGCGGGCAAAGACGTTTATTGCGAAAAACCTATGATCCACTTTTACGCCGACGGGGCAAAGATGATTGAGGCCTGGCGCAAGACGGATCGGATCTTTCAAGTGGGCAGCCAACGGGTGAGTTCGATCATTTACAAGAAGGCGAAAGAACTGCTGGCCTCGGGCGCTATCGGTACGCTCAACATGGTGACGGTGTGGTACGACCGCAATTCGGCGCAGGGCGCGTGGGAGTATACGGTCCCCTACGATGCCTCGCCCACTACTTGCCATTGGCCCCGCTGGCTGGGGACGGCGCCGAAGATTCCCTTCAACGCCGAACACTTCTTCCAGTGGCGCAAATGGAAGGCCTACGGAAGCGGTGTGGCGGGCGATTTGTTTGTCCACTTGTTCAGTGGCGTGCACTTCATCACCAATACTAATGGCCCCACTTGCGCCATAGCCACAGGCGGGCTGCGCTTCTGGAAGGATGGTCGGGATGTGCCGGATGTGATGCTGGCGCTTTATGACTTCGCGCAAGGCTTCAACCTCAGCGTGCGCACGAACTTCGTCAATGGCGGCTCGGAAAGTCAAGGGGCAATCTACACTGGTTCGGAAGGCTCGATGGTCATCACAGGAGACGGCGTCACCGTCACTCGTGTGCCGCGCGAGAAGGAGCCGGGCTATCGCGTCGACCTCTATTCAGAGCGCATTCGGAAGCGTATGTTGGAAATTTACCACGAGAAATATCCGATCACCCATTCCCTCGGGGACGCCGTGCTGGGTGAGGAAAAGTACGTTGCCCCGCAAGGCGGTTACATCGAGGGTTTAAGTGACCACTACGGCCATGTGAAGAATTGGATCGACGCCATTCGAAGCCGCCAACCGGTTCTGGAAGATCCGGTTTTCGGCTTCCGCGCCGCCGGCGCCGCCCTGCTCAGCAACGTCAGCTACGACCGCGGCGAGCCCGCCCGCTGGGATCCGGACGCTATGAAGCTCTTGTAGGGCAGGCTCGCCCAATTTACCCTCGGTCTGGCCGAGGGCGGCCTACGGGCCTGACTCCAGGGATTTCAGGCAGAAAGGCCTCAGTCGACTGGAGTGTGACGTTCGCGTAACAGGATCAAAACAGCGCACGCCGGGGCCCCAGGCGCAACGACGCGTAAGGCGCAGATCCTATCGTATCCTTGCGCCTTGGTGCGAAGGCTTTTCAAACCTCGCTTTGGAGGGCACGAAGGTGGGGCTTCAGGAGGTAAGAACCACGCATGGGAGAGTACACGATTCAGGAGATTCAATCGCAGCCCGAGGTATGGCGGGGCATTTTAGGGATGATGTTGGGAGCTTCCAGCCCGCTGCAAGCCGTCGACCGCTTGATCGAGAAAGGGCCGGTATTGTTTATCGGATGTGGGTCCTCTTACTATTTATCGCTCTCGGCTGCCACCATGTGGAGCCGCTTTGCAGGCGGCCCGGCATTCGCACTGCCCTCTTCTGAAGCGATGCTGTTTCCCGAAAGCTACATCGACGCTGCCGTGCGCGGCTCGGTGGTGGCCGTGTCGCGGTCAGGCAAGACGCCGGAGACGTGCGCAGGGGTCGCCAATTTAAGGCGGCTCGGTTGGCGCGCCATCGCCATCTCTTGTACCCCTGCGAGCGCTGTCCTCGAGGCATGCGATGCCTCGCTGCTGCTGGAGCAAGCCGCCGAAAAAAGCCGCTTCATGTCCCGTGCCTTTACGGGAATTCTGTTGACCGTGCAGTGTTGGCTGGCACGCCGCTGTGGCGACCAGGAACTGAAGCGCGAGTTGCTGCGTTTGCCCGATTTAAGCCGCGCCCTTCTCGAGCGCTATGCGCGGCCCATGCAAGATATCGCCGTGGCAGGCAAGTTTGATCAGTACATTTATCTCGGCCAGGGACCTTACTATGGGATGGCGGCAGAATCCATGCTGAAGACCAAGGAGATGGCCTGCACCCCCGCCGAGGCTTACCATTCGACGGAGCTGTGGCATGGTCCCCGGTACGCGCTTACCGGCTCGACGCTGGTGGTGTTGCTCCTTTCCGACGGCGGCCAAGCGCAGGAGCTTGCCCTTTTGCCCAAGATCAAGAGCGCCGGCGCGCAACTCGCGGTGATCTGCGAGAAGGCCACAAGCGAAGTAACAGAAAAGGCGGACTGGGTCCTGGAACTCAATTCAGGCTTGTCAGAATACGCTCGCACGGTGCTGGTGATGCCGCTGACACAGCTCTTCGCATACCACCGGGCGTGCGCGCTGGGGAAGACGATCGATTGAGGTGGGCAACACGCGATCTAGGGCCGGGGCTTGCCAGCCCGCGGCAAGGCGCGGCCTTGGGATACGGAGCCGAACTCTATCCCGCGCTGGTAGATTTTTGCGAGTTGACGGGCATCTCGGCGGTCTTGCCCTGACTTCTGCGCCGCTTACGAACTTGAGAAGACGGCGCTCCTTGAAACTTCATGGCGACGGTTGACTTTGCAATCATAGCGGTTTTTCTCGCTGGCATCCTATGGTTCGGTTCGCGATTCTATCGCTGGGTTGGCGCTCCGGACGATTTCTATGTGGCCGACCGCCAGTTAACCCCTTTCGTTCTCGCCGCCGCCTTGACCACCGCCAATATCAGTCTTTTCAGCTTGTTCGGCGTCAGCGGAACCGCCTACCAGAGCGGCATCGCCATTATCTGGTTGACCTGGACCGGGAGCATGGCTCTCGTATTCAGCGGCTTGTTTGTGGTGCCGGTGCTCCGGTGCCTGCGTGTGCGAACCATTCCGGAGTTCCTCGAGATCCGCTATGGGCCTGGCATTCGCGGTCTGGTGGCCGCTCTCAACGTGCTTCGCATCGCCGTCTGGATGGGGGTCGTGTTGTATGCGGGGGTAATGGCGGCAGAGCAATTCACGGGCATTCGCTCCTTCGCTTTCTGGGTCCTGCTTTTCTCGACCATCGTCGTTGTATATACGAGTGCCGGCGGCATGTGGTCGATTGTGCTGACGAATAATCTGGGGTTTCTGTTCACTATGGCCGGCGTCCTGACGGTTCTACCGCTGGCTATGCACGCCGTCGGCTGGTGGCGGGGACTCGCCCTGCATCTTCCCCCCGAACATCTTGCGTTTGTGACGCAGACTGGGAAGTATAGCTGGAAGTTCATCGTTGCCATGCTGCTCCTTGGCCTGCAATGGGCTACCCTGGATCAAGGTCTGCTGCAGTCGGCCTTTTCCGCGCACGACTCGCGCGTGGTCTCGCAGGGAATGGTGCTCTCAGCAATCATGGTCTCGCCTTTCGCGTTCCTGTGGGTCACTCCCGGCCTTGCAGCCCGCCTTCTATATCCCGGTTTGGCCAAACCGGAACAGGCGGTTCCCACTTTGGTCCTGCATCTCCTGCCGGCCGGCATCCTGGGGTTGGTCATTTGCGGTTTTATGGCCTCTGGACTTGCAACCATTGGTTCGAACCTTGGTGCGGTGGCCACCCTCATGTCGAACGATCTCTATGGCCGCTTTTTCAACAAGAAAGCCTCCCCGCGCCAATTGCTGATCGCCGTGCGCCTGGCCACGTTGTTGGCCGGGTTAATCATGATCTTCATCACCTACCTGGTGCCGTATCTGGGCGGCGCGGTGGGGGCATATCTCACCATCATAAGCATCACCGATATGCCGCTTTTTGTGATCGCAATCCTCTATGGCTTGCTTTGGAGGGGCGCCACGTGGCAAGGGGCGATGGCCGGATATCTGTCGGGAGCCGCAGCCGGCGCCGTCCTGAGATTCGATTTCAAATTAGACATGGCGCCGGTGACGTTCATGACTGCCGGCGTTGCCGCACTCGTGTGTCCCCTGGTGAGCCTTTTCCCGGGAAAGGAAGCAAGAGCGCCGGAGGTGCATTCGCTTCCCCAATTTGCATTCAGGAGCGACCCGAAACCCCTGGCTGCTCCGAGTCTGGCGACTCTCGGCCGCAGGATCGGACTGTGGGTTCTCGGAATGGGATTCCTCGTATTCCTTGTTGGACTGCTGATGGGGAGCCGTTCCGCCGCCGGAGCTTCAACCGTGGCAATCGCCGGGATGGCAATCTACTTCGTGGGTGGCGCGTTGCGGGCGAAATTTGCCTGAGTCCGTTTATGAGAGCCGGAATCACGACCGGTACGCTTAAGAGGTTCCCTTATGTACATCGACTGGATGACTTGGAGCATTTGGTCTCTAGGACTAGTCATGCTGCTGTCCTGGTGTTTTGAGACTTACCGCGAATTCCGGCTTCTCTTCGCCAGGCATAGGGGCCGAAATCTCGGAATAAGCGCGCAGGCTGCTGGTGATGCCGCTGATACCACCCATCGCGAAGAACCAGACGAGCGCGCCGGTAAAGACGCTTGATTGAGGAATGGTAAACTCGGGGGGACCTAAGTGGACATTGTGGTTGTTGGTGAATTGAACGTTGATCTGGTTCTGGTAGGTCTTCCTTCGCTGCCAACCTATCGGGAGATCCGATTGGCTAAGGACATGCGTTTCACACTGGGCGGGGCCTCGGGGCTTTTCGCCTGTAACGTGGCTCGATTGGGCGCGAAGGTGGGCTTCGTCGGAAAGGTCGGCGCCGATGAGTTTGGCGATTTCCTATTGCGCTGCCTCCAGCAATGCGGGGTTGACACCTCACACGTCATTCGGGACTCGTCCGGGAGGACGGGAATCTGCGTCTGCTTGTCGTTTCCTGATGAGTACGCCATGGCCAGCTATCCGGGGATTCGCGAAACATTTTGTGTCGACGACATCGACTTTGATTACGTAAAGACCGCCCGGCACCTGCACATGTCGAGCTTTTATCTCCAACCGGCGCTGCAAGCGGGGTGTCCGAAACTGTTTCGCTGGGCGAAGGATGCGGGGATGAGCACTTCGCTCGACCCTGACCACGACCCACACGGACGATGGGACAATGGGATGCGAGATCTGCTTCCGCATCTGGATGTGTTCCTTCCCAATGAACACGAAGCCAAGTGCATTGCCGGCGTGGATGACGTGGTCTGCGCCGCAGAGAAGTTGCGGACTATGGCCAGGACGGTGGTCATCAAGCGTGGCGACAAGGGCGCCTTGGCCGCCACGCCGGATCGGACGCTTTCGGTTCCAGCCTTCGCGGTTCGCCCTGTGGATACGACAGGAGCGGGCGATAGCTTCAATGCCGGGTTTCTGTTTCAGTACCTGCGGGGATCAAGTCTCGAAAAGTGCTTGAACTGGGGGAATGCCTGCGGCGCCTTATCCACTCAAGCGGTCGGTGGCCTCGCGGCCTTCCCTGCGCCGCAGGAAGTGGAGAAGTTCCTGCTCGACCGGATCGGTGCAATCTAGATCTGTGCGAAAGCTCAGCCCTGTCCCCCTTGGGGGAGTCCGGTGTCTGGTCCGATTCGAATCGGACCGTCGGACCCCAGAAACCGGGAGAGCCGACCTAGTCAACAAATGTGAAGCTCAACATTTGCCAGAGGATTTTTAGCTCAGCGGGCGCCTGGGACAAAACTTTGCAGCACAGGGCGTACGGGCGGACCCTTCACCATCGCATCACCACGGCCAAGCTCACGCAGCGTGACGAGCTTTTTCATGTCCGTCATGTTCCCGACGATCTTTGCGCTGGGTGTGAAGGAGTTGGGCCCGAACACAAAAATCGGCGGGTCTTTCATCATCATGGGAATCGTGGGCGGAGCGGTCCTGACTCCAGCGATGGGGCTCATCTCCCAGGTTTTCTCCAGTCTCGCGATCGCGTACCTGACTCCACTGTTTGGTTATGGAGTGGTTGCGTTTTACGGGTTTAAGGGATCGCGTGTGTCTCTGCCGGCGACACACAGCATGAGGAGCGGCGGGAGATGACAGAAGGACCCCAGCCGTTGACCGAGGTTCGTATTGCGAACTTCGATTCACGCCGACGCCATCGGCAATCGACAATCGTTACAGCTTGCTTACCCGAGCGATGCAGTCAATTTCCACCTTGATTCTGGCCAATTGCGCTCCCACCGTCGTGCGCCCGGGCGCATCCTGTGGAAAGAACTCCCCGTAAACTGCATTCATGGCATCAAAATCCTTCAGGTCCGCCAAAAAGACCCCCACACGCACAACATCCCGAAGCGAGCTCCCTGCGGCTTCCAGGATGGCCCGGATGTTTTGAACCGGAATTAACTTTTTGGCTTTCGCCAGTGGAAAGTATACCTTCATTCGCGTCCAGCGGAGCTCAATTTTTTCTTCAATCGGTATCATCGGCTCCGAACTGCCCATCCAGAAGTCCTGCAAACCCGTTCTCGCCGCTTCTGGAACCAGATTTCTTAGACACCGCGCCCTTCGCTGTCTTTCCTGGGATCGATTTCTTGGGTGCCTCGCCACAATCGGCAGCTCTATCCAGTGGGGATCGTGAGAGCCGCCATCCGTTGCACCATTGCTCCAAACAGTCGCCGGGTTAGATGGCTCTCTGCCAAAAGCAGCCAATAGTAGCGGGCATGTTTCAACAGCCGACCGCCCGTCTTCACCAACCGCTGCTGCAAGCTGGTGAGCGACCAGTTGTCGATCCTCTTCGGCAGTACCAACCGCCGCCACAGGTTGCCCAAGTTGTAGGCGATCAGGCTCAGCCAAAGCTGCACTTCGTTAGATCGGAACCGGTGGCAGCTCAACCGCGTCATCTTCACCGCCTGCTTGCCTTCTTTGATCCACTGCTCCGCCGTTCCCCGTTTGTTGTAGAACCGCACTACTGCCCGGCTGTCAACCTCCAGGTTGGTCACCATGAATCCGACCCGAGGGAACAACTCCCTAGAGTGGAACTCCACCTTCGCCACCACCCGCCGCGCCGTCTTCCAACTCGCCGCTTGGTACAGGAAGCTCTTGTACCGTACCAGTGGCTTCTGACTCGGCCGCCCGACCGGGCGAGTCAACAACTCCTTGATGTCCCGCTCCAGGCTGTCGTTGGACGGGATGCGGATCGCATACTTCACGCCGCGCTCTTCCAGCGCCTCGTAAATCTCCGGCTTGGCGAAGCCCGCGTCGGCACGAAACACCACCTCTTTGCCCAGCTTCTGTTGCCGCTGGATCTCGGGCAGCAGTAGTTCTTCCCAGTCGTCGGCACTGTGGACGTTGCCCGGCCGCAGCTTGGCCGCCAGACAGTCGCCCTCACGGTTGAACAGCAGCAGCGGGTGATAACAGGTCGATTCGAAGTGCCCGTTGTAGGCGCTCTGCTCCTGCTGGCCGTACACCGGAATCTCGGTGGAGTCCATGTCCAAGACGACCCGGTAAGGTGAATCCACGACTTCCGCGCTGCTGATCAGTTCCCGGTTGAGTCGTCCCAGTCCCGCAAAGTTTTCCTCCTCGCCCAGCATCTCGGTCTCGAAGGTCTGCAACCGGGAGGTCAGAGCGGCGCCCCGATCCCAGATCTTTTCGGAACTGATCAGGCGGAACGTTGGATCTTGCGAAAGGCGCTCGGCGTCGTTGACATCCTCATAGCCCGCGATGCGGCTGTACACGGACTGGCGCAACAGGTCCGCCAGCGGAAGCTGCGTGTTCTTCCCGCGCCGTGAGTCGGTCAGGTGCTGGACGATGAGATCACCGAAGCCCAAACGTTCGTCCAACTCGCGCACCAGAATCAGGCCACCATCGGAGGTGACCCGCGATCCCTGGAAATCTACCTTCAGAGAAGTGTTAAAGCAGAGCTGAAATGGCCCGTTTTGTCTCTCACCCATTAGGTGTCATCCTCCGAAGCGTCTTCATTGCGTTCAAAGCCGCATAAATATTGATGCCGTCCAACATCTGAGGATTCGTAGGTGGAGTTCAAAATGGAAATGTGGGTTGAAGCGTGCGCCGGGTTTGCGAGCCAACATTGCCCAATTCCAACTCGTTGGTACTCGGATTCACTGGAATTTGCCCAGCTACGAATACGAAACCATCGGCCACGATTGCCTGGGAATAGGGCCCGCGGGGCTGAGGCCCTTGAGATGTACGAATCACTTCACGCATCCTAACTCCTTCCGCAGCTCGCTCCACGAGTCTGCTTTGAAATTGGCTGTCATTCCGATCCCTCAGTCGCTGGAGAGGAATCTCGCCCTGCCCTTCTGAGAGCAGTCCGCCCGACGAGAGCAAGGTACCTCGCTTCGCTCGGAATGACATTTCATGGTTTCTGGGGGCCCGTCAGCCGACGGGCATGGGCGACTGCCCTGCCCTAAAGCAAAGCTGTGTTTCAGAATAGCCACTCAGTATAATGTTCGTTAGCGGTCGCGTAAAGTTAATCCAGCCTCAGTGCGGGGGAGCCGCTGGAAGCACAAAGTTATAATAATGGCTGAGATACTCGATCTGACGGGATGTGCTCTGGAGGCGGAACGTAAAGGGGGCAATTAACAGGTGAATCCCGAATCATTGCACGTATGGCTGGAAAGTTATCGCCTCGCCTGGGAAGGTCGTGACGCCGAGGCAGTAGGCAAGCTGTTCACCGAGGACGCAACTTATCAGGAAACGCCGTTTACCCAACCTATGCGCAGTCGTGAGGCGATTCGAGAGTATTGGTCCCGAGTCGTGGTGGGCGCTCAGGAGCAGATACGGTTCGGGCATGAAATCCTGGCCATAACTGGATCTACCGCTATCGCGCACTGGTGGGCGTCCTTCGTGCGGGTTTCCTCCAAAACACGGGTCAGTCTGGATGGAATCTTCCTATTGACCTTCGATAAGGGAGGACTCTGCAAGGAGCTCAGGGAATGGTGGGTCCGGAAAGACCACTAGGCAGGTAGGCAGTGGGCGATGAGCAGAAGGCTAAAGGCTAAAGGGTGAAGGTTAAATGCTGAAAGTAGGAAGCTAAAGGTACCTTGTTTCGATCTTGGAATTTCGATTTTCGAATTGGGGACCGTCCTACTTCAAGTTCTTGGGAATTAGGAACTCAACTACCACCACGTCGTGCCAGCGCCCGCCCACCTTGGTGTGGTTGACGTGCACTCCCACCTCCCGCCAACCGGTCATGCGGCAGAGTCGCCGCCCGGCATCATTGTGGGCCAGGAAGCGTCCCACGAGCTTAAAGTGGCCGACAGATTCAGCAAACGTTAGGACAGCGAGCATGAGTTCCCGCCCCACGCCGTGGCGGCGGTAGTCGCGATCAATGTAGATCAGGAGTTCCGCAATTCCATCGGCTGAGGGACGCACAAGGTAAGGACTGAGGGCCGCCCAGCCAAGAATCCAGCCATTCAACTCCGCCACCAGGAGAGGGTACTTTCCGGTATGTTCACTCACCCAGCGCGTCCGCTCCTCAGCCGTAAGAAGGAAGTTCTCAAAGGTGGCAAGGTTGTCCTGCCTCGCCTGGAGATAAATGCGAGCAATGTCGGTTGCATCCCGAAGTTCGGCCGGGCGCACGGTGAGCCGGACGTTGGGTCTGGCGGAAGCGTTTGGAATCGGCGTATCCATGGTAAAGCAGAAGGCAGAAGGGTAAAGGATAAAGGCTGACGGCTGAAGGGCTCCCCTTTTCCGATTTTCGAGTTTCGAATTTTCGATTTTCTGCTTTTTAGTTTCTGCTTTCTAGTTTCCAGTTTCTAGAATCGCTTGCTGTCGGCCCGAACGCGGTCCACGTACTTGCCCGAAGCGACTTCGACGCGTATCGTTTCCCCAGGCTTGATGAACTGAGGGACCATGAGTTCCAGGCCATTTTCCAGCGTCGCGGTCTTGTAAGTGTTGTCCTGTTGCTGATGGACCGGCTGCGCGGTGGTCTGGATCTTCACCTCCACGATTTCCGGGAAGACGATGCTGACCGGTTGCCCTTCGTAGAATTCCACCGGCACTTTCATTTCCGCCTGAAGGAACGTCGTCGCCCCGCCAATCGCCTCGAGCGGAATGGAAACCTGGTCATACGTCCTTGGATTCATGAAGATCGCCGAATCCGCATCGCTGAACAGGAATTCCATCTCCTGCTTCTCAAGCTGAGTTTCCTCGAGCCGCTCCTCCGGCCGAAAGCGCAACTCCTTGAACGTGCCCTTCAGAATATTGCGCAGCTTCGCATGCACGCTACCGGGCATCTTGCCTTGTCCGACGTGGTACTGGGACTCGATGACCTTGAAAAGATCGTTGTTTATCTTGAGAACCGTGCCCGGACGGAGCTGAGAAGCGATCAGCATGGGAGCCTCGAATGCAGGCGGTGGGCGGCCGCTCTGGCGCAGCTCGCCTAAAAGCCCCAGCAAAAGTCCAACGCCATTGAATGCGTCCAGCTATTCTATGCCACCTTCGGCTCGTGGAGTCAAGGGAGACTAGCCAGGTTTGGGTGGCGGAATCTGAATGATCACCCGGCACGGCCGGTGATGGGCGACATATTGCGCGGTACTGCCCAGCAGAAGCTCGCCCAAGACAGAGGAATGTGATCCGCGATGTCCGACAATCAGCAGCTCCGCGTCCTGGTCCTTGGCCTCGCCCACTATAGCCTCTCCGGTCTCACGCGCGCGCAGCAATTCTGTGGTTAGCTTGGTGGAGAATTTCTCCGCGACGCGAGTAGCCGCCGCTAGGATCTCCCTCCCGGGATGGTCAAGAATCTCATCCTCGACCTCCATTGGGGTAGCCGCGGGCACTTCCACCACGTGCAGAGCAACAAGCTCAGCATCCATGCCCTTCCAAAGATGGATAGCCAGGGTCATCAGGCTCTCGACTGATTCCAGGTCGCGTAGAGCTACTATCACTTTTGGTTTGTCCACATTTGCCTCCGGTTTATCCTGCCAGCAATGCGGTGAAGGATAGCCAGTTGCGAGAAAATCTTCAAGCCGTTCCAGTTAGGAGGTCGCCTGCCTTTGTTTCGCACTGCCCGGATTGCAAACCTCCGCGGTCGTGACCAACTGGGCGCCGGCAGCGGCCATCTCCTCGATGGCCTTCTGTCCCTCCTGTTCGCTTATGGGCTTGATGGCATCCAGCACCACAGCGACGGGTAGGTTGCGTTTGCGCAGTGCCAGGACCGCCGAGAGCACACAATACTCAGTGGCCACGCCAAACACCACGAAACGCGGCTCCCCCAGGGAAGCCAAGATGGCGTCAATATTCACATGGGTGGTGAAATCGTACACTCGCTTCTCCACGATGAGCTGTCCCACCCATTCTTGCGGGGCATGAAAGGCGCCTGGATAGTTTTCAACCACCACGGAGCCAGGGAGGAGCGTCTCGGGAATGAGGCGCTGGCCGGGAGTCCCCACTACGCAGTGAGGCGGCCATCGGGCGAACTCCGGGTCGTCCGGCGCGTGCGTGTCCGCCGATGAAATAATCGGGATCCTGTGGTCACGCGCCCACGACACCAATTTGGCTAGGTTGGGAATGATCTCCTCCGCGTGGGGCACGTAAAGCCTCCCACCCGGAAGCATGAAGTCCACCTGGGTATCGACGTCAAGGAATACTAGGCGGCCGGATTTGTTTGGTTCACTCATTTGCATGAATCGGAAATCAGAAACTAGAAATCAGGAACTGGAAAATCGAAACAGAAATTGTGAGCTCAGGCTCACCTCCGAGTTTCCATTTTTTGATTTCTGATTTCTAGTTTCTGATTTTCGAAGGTCTGTTCGTGAACCTCCTCGAGGAGTCGCTGGAGCGCCTCACTTTTGGCTACGGGATATGCCGGCGCGTCCCGCAGAGCGTGGTAGGGCTCTGGCAGGAGTTCAAGGTTGGCGAGGGTATTAATCCTTGAGTCCTGGAGACACGCCCGGGGCCGGAGCCGGCGGCCGTGACGCATCACGGGGCGAAGGAGGGGCACGCCGCCGGAAAGCTCTTCGCTGGAGCGGGCAATTAGATCATGATGATACTGAGCGCCATCCGAAAACCGGAAAACCTGCTTTCGCCCCGGGGAATAGACTTTCTCTTCACTGAATTTGCTCTTGTACTCCACCTGCCCGTTTCGTTCGGTCTCCACCAGCTTATAAACCACGCTGAGCGCAGGCACGTCGCGCGAGGTGGAGAGGTCCGTCCCCACGCCGAAGAGGTCGATGGGCGCTCCCTGCGAAAGCAAGGCTTCCACCTTATATTCATTCAAATCGCCGCTGGCCACAATCTTCGCCTCGCCCAGGCCGTGCCGATCCAGGATTTCCCGGACACGGCAGCTCTTTTCAAGCAGGTCGCCACTATCGATACGGACCCCCGCGATCTTGCGGCCGAGCGTGGCCGCAGTTTCCGCGCCCACCAGCGGGTCGTAAGTATCAATCAACAGGATGGCATCCTCCGGGAAGGTGTCCAAAAGCGCGAGGAAGCTTTGACGTTCGCTTGGAAACGCTTGCGTCCAGGAGTGGGCCGCGGTGCCGGCAAGCGGGATGCCGTATCGGAAACCGGCCAGCACGTTCGACGTCGCAACGCACCCGCCGAGATAGGCGGCGCGCGCGGCGCGAACGCCGGCTTCCGGCCCCTGCGCCCGCCGCGTGCCAAACTCCAAAACGCCCCGGCCACGCGCCGCCCGCACCACGCGAGCCGCCTTGGAAGCGACCAGTGTCTCAAAGTTGATGACGGAAAGTAGATAGGTCTCTACAATTTGGGCTGCCAGAATTGGCGCGGTCACCTGGAGTAACGGCTCTTCCGAAAAGATGAGCGTGCCTTCTTCGACCGCCTCAACGTCGCCGTCAAAGCGGAACTGGCGCAGGTAGTCGAAGAATTCAGAAGGGACATGGCGAAACACCGGGAGGCTGCGCAGAAAGCTCACATGCTCCTCACGGAATCGCAAGTCCGCGAGGTAATCCAACGCGTCCTCGATGCCGCCGGCCACAAGGAAAGCGCGCTCGGGAGGCAACTGGCGCACGAAAAGCTCGAAGGTTGCGCGGCAGTCCACATGGTGCTCGAAGTATGCCGCCGCCATGGTCAGTTCGTAAAGGTCCACCAGCAGTGCGCCGTGGGCATCGAGTTCAAGCATCTTCACTCCTGCGCCCTTGTTCCCGAAGACTGGGGAAAGCAACAAGCCCTTCCCTGCCCCCTAAAACCAGTATGTCCTTGAGGTGTGGGAGAGTCAAGGCACGGTCAGCCCGAGCGCCGGAGCGGTTCAATGTGGAGAGGTGCCTAAGCCGCCGAAGGGTCAAGGGCCGTGACCTGCAGATTCCTGAGCGCCCTTCCAATGGTAAATCCTGTATTTTCAGCAACATTCCCTGATTTTACAGCTAAGTCATGTATTTTCTTATTGATCCCAGCTCATCCCGGAGGTTTTTCCAAGGGAGATCTTTGTTTTCAATGACATTCGCGCTTCCTTCGTTCACTTTAGAGGAACCTTTCTTGCTTTCTGTGACAAGATGGAATGTGCGCCTTTGGCGCGGGGCAACCGAATTCGATGGCATTTCGTGCTCGATGCACATGCACAGACGCGAATTGGACAGGCAGCGCGAGGATGCCGCATAGAATTCGCGGGAGGGCAGTGATCCGCGCCCAAGCGCAGTCTACAATACTAGGCTAAAGCGAGGGAGGTGTCAAGCGACAGGGTGTGCTTGGGGGGATGCCCGGCCGCGTGGGCCGAGGCCATCAAACCGCGATTTCTGATCCCCCAACTACGCGAAGGCATCATTGACGAAAGTACAGGCATCTAAACAATCATTGTCCGAATGAATGCGAGACTCTTGCGCCCCAGGGCCGCGGGAGGTATGTGATAATATGAAAGAGGGCATGGCCACACGAACGCATTATCAGGATGCACGGGCGGCTGGTCGGGCAATAGCTGAAATGCAGCACCGTGGCATGGCCATGCGCCGATTAAAGGACGTGAAATCCGGATCACGAACGCATGCTGACAGGAGAGGAGACTACTGACGTGAAACGAGTTTACCGCTACCTTCCCTTTGTATTAGTGCTCTCTTGCGCACCACTGGCGCGCGCGCAAGGGTCTTTCGATCTGGCCCTGGGCTTCGGAACTCAGCACGCTAAGGCCACCGGGACTGGCATCGATTCCAGTACTTTTGAACCCTGCGCGACCGCGAGTTCCACCTGCGAACTGACACCGGCTCTGGGCGGTTTGTTCATGGGCTTCGAGGGAGACGCCATGCTGAACAAGCACATGGGCTTCGGCGGCGAACTCAACTTTCAACCTTCCAAGGGCAACTATGGCCCTATTCAATATCGCGAACTGTTCTACGATTTCGACTACCTCTACGCGCCCATTAACCGCAAGAACCTCCAACTGCGGTTTGAAGGCGGAGTCGGCGGCGCTCATTTCGGCACCAGCTACACCGAGACTGCATGCGTCGGGTCTGCAGTTTGCCAGTCCGAAACGGTCTCCGTGGGGAGTTCGAGCCACTTTCAAGTGCATGTGGGAGCCGGCGTGCAATTCTATGTGAAGGACCATTTCTTCATTCGCCCGCAGTTTGACTTCCGCGAGGTTCCCGGTCTCTCGGGGACTTACGGCTCGAGTTCGGTGTATCAATACGGCACCAATCAAGTCTTGGGCTTTACGGTCTGGGTCGGCTATAACTTCGGCGAGATGTGATCCACATTCTGCGCTCCCAACTGGATGAGGATGACCGTTGCGGGGACCGAATTGCAATCCAACAGAGCTCTTTTAGTCCTGCCGGTCCTTCAGGCCAGCATTGCGGACCTTCCCGTGAGTGCGCCAAGCGCTCCTCGCGCAACCGCAAGCGTCTAGCGACTGTCCACACCCCCTGCGAAGCTCGGCTGGATTCAGCTGCCCGCTCCGGCGTGTCCTTTCGGGACATTGCAGGCCCCAGAAGGCGGGGCGTGCGCCAGCCCGCCCCGTTCGGCAGGGTTACTATTCCTTGTTCCCTATTCCCTGTTGCCTGCTTGTTCGTATTTCGCAACCCCCTTTAGCCCGCGTGTAGCACAGCGGCTTCATGTTATAGTTGAACTATCGCAACCTGGGGGGCTTCCCATGCATAAAGGCGCTTATTCACGACGGAGTTTTCTTCGCAACGTTTCCGCAGCCTCGACTGGAGCGGCGATGATTTCTCTGCCGGCCGTCGCCCACGCCGCGGCGGACGAAGCGGCCGCCGCGCCACCGTGGCCGGTGACTATGGAGTCGTATCCGCTACTGGAACCCGGCCAGGGCGCCAGCCTGGGGCGCTTCAAGCTGGCGACCACGGATGAGATGCCGGCGGCCTATCAAGAAAAGCTGCGCGCTTATGCGTCCAACCTCGATCTCACGTTATGTCGAGACGAGGACGAGTTTCGAAAGGAGGTTGCTGACGCGCACGTGATTTTTGGAGGTTTCTCCCGTGAAGATCTTCGTGCGGCGCGCCAACTGCGCTGGATTCAATACACCGCCGCAGGCGTTGAACACATTCTCTATCCCGAATTGGTCGACAGTCCCATTGTGCTCACCAACATGCAGCGCATGTACTCGCCCACCATTTCAGAGACGGCGATCGGGTTGCTCCTGACCCTCACGCGCGGGCTCAATCGTTACGCGCTACAGACTCACGAGCACGTCTGGAAGCATGTGAACGGGCTTACAGAAGTCAATGGACTCACCTTGGGCATCGTGGGCTTGGGCGGCATCGGGACGGACACTGCCTACCGCGCGCACTACGGTTTCAATATGAAGATCCTTGCAGTCGACCCCAAGCCCTTACCGAAGCCCGTTTTCGTCGCCGAATTGCACTCCCTCGAATGGCTGCCCAAGATGGTACCGCAAGTGGATGTGCTTTTGAGCGCGGCGCCGCACACACCGATTTCCCAGGGCATGTTTAATGAGACGGTTTTCCGCGCTATGAAGCCGACTGCCTATTTCATCAATGTCTCACGTGGCATGCTGGTGGACACGCCCGCCCTCATGCGCGCCCTTAAGGAAGGCTGGATCGCTGGGGCGGGACTTGATGTGGCCTACCGAGAGCCACTCCCGCCCGATGATCCCTTATGGACAGCGGGTAATCTGATCATCACCTCGCATTCCTCCGCGGTTTCGAAGGGCTCAACGCAACGTGCTTACGATCTATTCTGCGAGAATGTTCGCCGCTATGTGGGTGGTCTGCCACTGCTCAACGTGGTGGATAAGAAACGGGGGTATTAGAAAGCATCAGTCGTAGGGACAGCCCTTGCGGCTGCCCGGCGGGCAGCCATCCGTCAGCCGACGGATTGCCGCTGCAAGAGGCGCTGCCTCTCCTCTTTAACTGCCGCTATTCTTCGCGTTGGGCGGCATGTCGGAAGGAAGTTGCGCGATTGGAATGGGGGCGCGATATTCCCAATCCGAGGTCAAAGCTGCCTTGTACCGAAACAACCTACATAGCGCGCACACCTGGGCCATGACGTAAGGACTTTGCTGGTTCTGCCATGTGTGTTGGCAGGAACCCGCCAGGGGTTTCGAGGTTTCCGCAGCTTCATTCATGGCCTTCGCTTCCGATCGGCTCGCCAGAAACTCGAGGCCTCATTTCAATACTACCTTCGGGACGCGGATTCCCCCGCATTATACCCGAAGACGCAGGTAGCCCGCGGGCCAGAAAGCGAAGAGAATGAACAAACCTCTCCCTAAGAGTCTGTGTAAGAAGCCGGTTTGCATGTCATTCCGAGGAGTCCCGATCTGATCGGGACGACGAGGAATCTCGCACTGTCCTGAAAACACTCAGAGCGAGATTCCTCCCCGTCGGCCGACGGATCGGAATGACAGCCTAGGCAGGGTTATCACACAGACTCCCAAGGCGGAGAGGCGCTCGGGTTTCTGCTGGGGACGCCCTCACGCGGCCCGCGTTCCGATGAAGTGGTGGGTCATTTAAGAACCAACATCTTCAGGGCACGTTCACGCCCTGTGAAGCGTGAAGCGCGCGTTCAAGGCGCTCCATTTCGCGTTGCAGCTCGCTCATGGTTTCGCGGGCGCGGGAAAAATCGCCCTGCTCGGCAAAGGCCTCCAGGCGCTTGGCAATCTCGACGGTCATATGGGCGAGGAAATTCCCGGCTGAGCCCTTGATGGTGTGAGCCAAGCGCGCCAGTTCTTTTCCATTTTTCTCTTGCAGGGCCCGTTGGGCCGCAGTAATCAGGGAAGGGCTTTGGCTCAGGTAAATCTCGATGAGCTCGCTCAAGAGCTGCGCGTCACCACCCAGACGATCCAAAAGGGCGCATCGATCCACTGGCTCATCGTCGTCGTGCAGATTCCCGCCCTCTCCCACGGGCGAAAGTTCGATTTCCGCACCCCGGTAGGGTCCATCGGGCCCCGGAAATCGACAAGCGTGGACCGCGCCGGAGATTTCATCCGCCGGCGCAGGCCGGGTGAGGGGGTGCGTGAGCATGCCTATGAATTCGACCCCCTGGTCCGCGACCTTTGCCCAAGCGGGAGAGGGTGGATGAGGGAGCTGAAGGGGCAAGGCAAAGCCTGCCTCTACAGCAGGACATCCCACCTGTTGTAGAGGGTTGAAGACCTCGGTGGAAGGCAGGGCAAGCCCCGCCCCTGTAAGATGTTCCTCATATTCACCCAAGAGTTCGCGCAGCTCCCGGATTTCTACAGGTTTTGAGAGATACCCATCCATTCCGGCGGCCAGGCAGCGTTCGCGGTCGTCTTTCATCGCATAGGCGGTGAACGCAATGATGGGCACGCGTGCGCCCGTCAACCTTTCGTGGGCGCGGATGGCGGCTGTGGTCTCGAATCCATCCATGTCCGGCATCTGCACATCCATAAAGATCAGGTCGAACTTACCTTCGGGGGAGTTCTGCACGGTCGCTAACGCCTCCTTGCCGTTATTCGCCACCACCACGCTGTGCCTCCGCTTTTCCGCCAAGCGCGTCACAACCGTGCGGTTTATAGCGTCATCCTCGACAAGGAGGATCCGCAATTTGCGGCCTGCTGTGGGCTGCAAGGCTACATCGGGCTCTGCGGTCCCCACCGTCCTTTCCAGCAGGGCGCCGGAGGCGCGCCGGATCGCCCCCAGAAGCTCCTGCCCGAGCACGGGTTTTTTGAGACAGCCTGCAGCTCCCGAGCCGTGGCACGGCGTGATGTCCGCACGCTGGCTCGAGTTGCACAACAGCCTAATCGTGGCCTTTGCCAACTCCGGGTGGTTCTTGATTCGCTGGGCAAAAGCAAAGCCATCCGGCTCGGGCAGGGGCGCATCCAGCAGCACGACGCCAAAGGGTCTCCCCTGCCGATTTGCCTGGTCCAGCGCGAAAAGCGCCTCTCGGCCGCTGGCGCAGAGAACGGGCTGGGCGTTCCATTGCCTGAGCATATTTCCCAGAATTCGCAGGCAGGTGGGATTATCGTCCACCACCAGTATTTGTTGGCTATGAAGGTCGGGTGGCGGCGCTTCGTCCCCGCGCGGCGCGGCAGGAGGGAAGCAGGCAGTAAAGTGGAACGTGCTTCCTTTGCCCAGCGCGCTCTCTAGCCACAGCTTACCGCCCATCATCTTGACCAGCCGGGCGCAGATGGAGAGGCCCAGCCCCGTCCCGTTGAATTTCCTCGTGGTCGAGCCATCCGCTTGGGCGAAGGGCTCAAAGATTACCTGGTGCTTCTCCGGAGGAATCCCGATGCCTGTGTCGCGAACTGAGAACAGCAAACAGAGATTCTCCGGATGCTCACTTTGTTTTTCGACCGTTAGAACAACTTCCCCGTGTTCCGTGAACTTCGTTGCATTGCCCAGAAGGTTGAGGAGGACCTGGCGCAAGCGCCCCGGATCGCCTCGAAGAAGCTCGGGAACGTTAGGAGCTATCTCTAAACAGAGTTCCAACCCCTTCCGCTGGGCACGAATGGCTACAGGCCTCAAAGTCTCGGCCAGCGTGTCCGGCAAGCGAAACTCGACCGAATCCAGTTCGAGCTTTCGCGCCTCAATTTTGGAGAAATCCAAGATGTCATTGATCACGCCAAGCAGAGAATCAGCGGAAGACTTGATGGCGCTCAGGTATTCATGTTGTTCCGGACTCAGAGGAGTTTCGAGGGCGAGCTCCGTCATGCCCACCACGCCATTCAAGGGGGTGCGGATTTCGTGGCTCACATTGGCAAGGAACTCGCTTTTGGCGCGATTGGCAGCTTCTGCGGCCTCTTTGGCCTGCCGCCATTCTTCTTCGGCGCGTTTCCTTTCCGTTATGTCGATAAGGGTGCCTTCGATCTCAGGATTCACGCCATCGTTACTCTCAACCAAGCTGGAGTTCTCCAACACCCAGACGCGACTTCCGTCTTTGCGTCGGAGGCAAACTTCATAGGAAGTGACGGCTTTGTGCTCCTTCAACTGCGAAAGAAGTGCGTCGCGGCTGCTGACCTCATAGAAAAACTCCTGCGCCTGATGTTGAAGCACTTCCGCCGGGGAGGTGTAGCCAACGATTTGGGCAAAAGATGGGTTGCAGTCGACGAAGCAGCCGTCGAGGGTGGTGCGGAAAACCCCCGCCATGTTGCGCTGAAACAATAGACGGTAGCGATGCTCACTGCAACGCAGAGCTTGCTGAGCTCTTCTCCGCTCACTGATATCCCGGGCCGCCCCTTGGATTCCCATCACCTTGCCTTCTTCTTCGATCAAACGCGTGCTGAGTTCGACCGGAATCCTCTGGCCATCCTTGGCGATGAGCTCGATTTCATAGGTGGTACTCGCCTGGCCCTGAAGTTTCAGGTTCATCATCTCCTTGGCCCGCTCGATTGACGCAGGAGGAAGCAGGTCGGAGATCTTTTTGGTCAAGATTTCGTCGCGCATGAAGCCGCTGAGGGTTTCGGCAGCTCTGTTCCAGGAGGTGATTCTGTAATCGGGGTCGAGCGTATAAATGGCATCGGTGGAATTCTCGAAAAGATCGACGAACTGTTTCCGCAGCCGAGCTTCTCGCTGTCAAGGCAAAGTAGAAGTGTCCTAATCCCAGCAAAGTAGAAATGTCCTGTTCTCAGCAAAGTAGAAAGTTCCGCTTCTCGTTCTTTGGCGGCTAACCGGAGGAGCCCGTAGGGCGACGGAGGT